>Ga0210059_1000422_pt1 | contig 52853 bp, 33 predicted proteins | sample Ectturendosymbi2_FD_188042 | JGI IMG/M metagenome (GOLD analysis project Ga0210059, IMG submission 188042) | Ecteinascidia turbinata endosymbiont from Florida, USA - Sample 2 (SPAdes) (version 2) | ecosystem: Host-associated > Tunicates > Ascidians > Unclassified | place: Key West, Florida... | reverse complement strand
ACCAAATAGACGAATCTCCACTCTTTACTCTCAGAATGGATTCGAATACAGCAATACAGACACACATGTAATTTACATCTGACTAAAGCACTATTCTGATTCGGTTGTCACAGACAAATAATGTACACTGCAGCGATCAGTGCATTGCAAATTGAACTGCAGTGATCGTGCTGCAGGTTCTTATTGGTCACTCAGGAGAAAAGCGCTGTAAAAAATGAAAAACGCGAAGGGCTGTTTCGGTCTTTTTCTTTTTTTTGAATACAACAGGGGATAGTGTTATAATAGTGTGTGTAATAGCCTAACTTAATACTGTATCTAACAATTTGCAACTTTCTGCTGATTACTGATCGATTGATAATAATAGATATGAAGAAATCAAGCATAATGAATGAGGCTACATTGGTAAAATCAAATTCACCATATGAAAATTTGAATCAACTGTGGCAAGGCATGAAGGAATTGAAAGAAACAATGCTCAAGTTAACTAACATTCAGAATGAAAAATTGGACAAGTTAACCAACATCACACAAAATCTTAAGAACAAGCTAAATGGAATACAACAAAAGGTGGTTGAATATAAAAATAAGTTGAATCAGCTTGAAGAAGGAAAAGAACAACTATGCGACATGATGATTCAGAAAATAAATATGCTTGTCTTTCAACTTGACAGACAAGAACAATACATAAGACGAGAAAATATTCCTATTTATGGGGTAGAAGAAAATAAAAAAGACAACGATGATGGGGAAAAGGTCTTGTTCAAACTAGCAGATGAGCTCGAAATTGATCTCGAAGATAATGAAATACAGAGAGTACATCGACTAGGACAATAAAGAAGAAACAATGAGAATCCACGCCCAATGATGGCAAGATTTGTGTCATACAAAACACAAAACGAGTTCCTTGCTAACAAACGGGATCTCAGAAATATCGAAGGAGACAGCAAGTCTTGGTTTGTGAAGATCGCACACCTGTACGGTACAAGCTACTGCAGTACATGCAAAAATCCTGTTCTGATACGTTCATCTCTTGCTACACTCGAAATTGCAATATAAAAGCTAAGCTCAAGACATATGAAAAATTGGTCACCGTCACTTCCCCTGATGATCTCTTCAAACACAGATTTGATGTTGATTATAAACAGATGGAATGTGGCAAAATACTTAACAACTAACTCTACCGCAAAGATATTACCTTCCGTGAATTCTGAAACAAAACGTCCAATGTAAGCAACTATTTACACTTGAATAACAAACTACGTAAGTGTGTTAATTTTTTATGTTGCAATGCTTTTTCTGTTCTGAATATATGGCTGCTGGCGCAGCAGTGCAAGGTCAGCTTCCCACCTCATCCTAGATGAATGGACTGTAAACATTGCAATGCTCAGTAGCTTCCTGACTGTGAATGCTTAACAAGTAACAACCGCTCTGACAGCGATCTACAATTTGCTTTACCAAAACCATGTTCGAACTCAGGTGCTAAAATGATAAAACATAGTGCAATAGAAATCTGGTCAAGAATTCCTTTAGAAATAAAAAATAAAACGTGTTTGGCACTTTTTTCGGAGGAGTATAAGAAATAAGAAATATGTATAAATAGGATAATAGAAGGATACTCTGTGTTCTTATTGATTGGTGTACATAAACCAAGTGGTTTGATTTAATTGTTACAGTGGAAACTGTCAAACAATGAAGTATCTCCGTTAAATATTACATCGTTTGGTTGTTCACAAACGTTGGTCGAATCAAACCAGTGTATGAAGTAGTGGAATGCTGTAGTCTGTAGACACAAAATATTGAATTTCCGCTCTCAGACTGTATTGACAGCAAGTTCTTTTCCGCAAAGCATGATTGCGCGACTGGTTCTCAACCTGCTTAAATCTCGAGACACCATTGCGGTGCTGCAGCGATCTGTAGCTTTTGACGCATTTCCTCTCTAGCATACACGAATATTTTTGAATATGTGAAAACAGTAAATGTTTAATTTGATAACTTTAAACCATTTTCTTCTGGTGGCTTGGCTTTGCCTGCAATACATTCTACTTCAATCTACCATATAACCGCATTACCTATATTACATTTTATACCCAGAGCAAAAGACTTTTACTAACTACTGTATTGTGCACTGTTCACTTTACAAAAAAGCAGTTTCGCCCTTGGGAGGTCTGCAGCCTAGAAGACCCTTGGTCCTTCGCAGCCTCCCATTCCCTCATGCATTTTTTAAATCGATGTACTGCACTTGGAAGTCATCGCAGTCCTACATTATAATAAGCATGATGACGTCGTTCATGCGTATGTCTCAAAAGCTTGTGTTTCATCAAAGTAAATGTATTTGCGCCATCAAGCGTATACTCTCTACTACCGCCATGTATGTATCCTCGTCTTCCTTCATGTATTTGCGTATTCCATGTTACTGCGATGCATGCTTAAATTCAATTGCCTTGCGTGTGGGAGTGAAGACGTTACTCAATACAATACAGGTAGTGATGTATTGGCGCGAAGCATACGTAGTCACATGACTCAATTGGATACGCGCTGATGGTGATGGCGCATGACGTCATGAGTGAGGCATGAAGCTCTGTTACAAGTTAAAAATGCATAGAGGCATCGACGGGATGTTTGCATTCAGCTGTGATTTGTGTTCTTGTGTTCCTGTCGTGTGTTATTAGATACAGAACCCAAATACGGTAGTTCCAATGAAATATATTTGGGTGAAGGAGAGGATTCAGCCGGTGCATCACGTTGTTGCGTGACACCGTATTTTCTGTGTAGGAATTGCTCGCTGCAAAGGTCCAAAAATTGTCGGGGTACCCGTTGCGAGATAATATTCGCTTAATAATCATAAATTCCCTGTGCACCAGTTGGTAGGAACTGGCAATGTCATACGCGCGGCGGAGTAGAGAGTTGACAAGGTTTCGTTTCCTGTGCAACGGAACGAAACTCGATCATTTCGAGACGAGACCTGTATGGGTGGTTTTCCTGTGGGTAGAAGTAATAAAACTTGTTGATGTTTTCTCAATTAAAACATCAAGAAAGTGGAGGCAATTATTAGTACTTAGCTCTGAGCATGCCCTTTTAGTCAGCCAATGCATCCAAAACTGGGAAAGCTGCGTACGTGTGTGGCAGACGATTTAGTAAACAGTGACTGAAAGGGCTTGCATGACTTGCAAAGCAATATTGTGCTGGTGCTGTGCATCCCTTCTGCTACTCTAACTCTGCAGAAAATTGCCAGCTATTATAGAGCAAGTTAATGAGCTGGACCACAAAAGAAATGAAAAAGTAGTTGCAGGTGTTGGAATGATGAATTTTCCAATGGTTAATAAATCTGTCACTGCTAAAGAGTTAAAAATAGAAATTGTGCTTGCAGCATCTCTATCATGGTACTGCTCAACATCAGCTGTTAATCGTCTACGCGAAACAATAGAAAGGCACTGAAAAATAGCATTGAATTGTTAGTTTTTTGTTACAGATACTAATTTTGTTACAGATATTAATTGGTTAATCGATTTCCTATTAAAAATTTGCTGATCGATTTCTTGCTTACACCCATCGTGGAAAGTACATATTAATAGCATAGTATCGCGTTCGATTCGCCAGCGTCTTTCAGAAGAACGAACTCCGATGATTCACTCAGCACTTCACAAAGTCCGCGCGTTAGATGTCGCGCAAAGAATTTCGGAGTCGTCTATTCAAGGATCTCGCATCTACAGTCTCCCGGCGCCAACGGCCCGCCTGTGTCGAAATTAAAGGGGACTCGAAGTTTCAGGTTTACAAGTTCAATGCGTGTTTTGTTCTGTTGAAGTGAAAAGTTTCACGACCTAAAAAATTTCCCTGTGCGTTCTGCAGTGGGTTATAAATGTCAGAAGACAAGACATTTTGCAAAAGTCCATCTTCAGCAGCAACAACGAGCACATCCGCTTGAGTAAGCTCGCCTGCGTTATGTTCCGTGCAACGTGCTCCAAAGTTCCTGCCCTTCGCGGTTACGAAGGCTTTTTTGGGGACGAGATGCTTATCTGCTTCAAATCGACCGTGGGAGTTCGTTGATCTTTGTGAACGAGCAAACAGCGAAGACACTGTACCTCCCAATATATCCTTCTTCCTGATGGTAGTTGGTTCGTTGAAAGGATCCGTTCTTGGCCACTGCTCAACAGAAATAACACTAAACAGTACATGTATGAAAATGTTCATTTGAAAGTTATGAGAAACTTGTGCTGTGACGTTTTGCTGGGACAAAACTTCCAGCGACAGCCCCGACACGTTGCGTTTACATACGATGGCACTAGTTCAGAACTGGTAAGTTCCTCGCTTCCGCCTGAAACCTGTGCGGCCACAGCAGCAACAGTAGAGCGTCCCTCGTTGTTTCACGAATTAACCAGAATTGTCGTCCGGTGGCAGATCCGTCTTGTCGGTACAGTATGCACGATTCGTCGTTCATAGAATCCCACGATAAGAAATTGTTTGCGCAAACTATGGTAAGACCAAGCAGTTCCCCGTGACGAGCACAACCTACCGTTGTCAATATAACAAGCAGACAGGCAATAACGCCTGTGCGTGGGCTATTCCCAGAAAATCAACTTATCCGCCGTTCTAGCTGCCTATCCGCTACCGAATATGGACGAGATTGTGCGCTAGTAAGCGAGATAAAGAGTTTTCTCCACCTTAAATTCTACCGTACCGTCACTTAAAATAAGATCATTTAGGATCATTGGGAGAGACCAACGTCTAGAAACCTCCACGCTCGCCACTCACACCTACGACCATCCCGACGTTCCCACACGTTAGTCCGTATCTTGGCGACTTCAGCTGCCATCATGTCAACTGGGGCTACAGCAACGCATCTCAAGACGTTATGAGTCTGGATTCCTGAACAATAGCTAACAGTCTCGGCCTGGTGTACGCCCCAAAAGTAGCCAAAAGTTTCTCCTCTCACCGATGGAACGTCGGCACCAACCCAGGTCTGGCCTTCCCGGATGTCAGCCAGGACAACCGACTGCAGGAGAAACGTGTTCTAGGAAAGTTCCCGCGGTTGCAATATCGACACTCCCTCATAAGGCATTTGTAACACACAACTCGCCAGCCGATTGAGCAAGAACACTGGTTGGGAACATATTTACTATCACGGACAGCATCAATTGTGTATATCGGTGGCGGGCCGAAAAATCAATCATCTGTGACTTCTCTTGATTTACTATCTAAGTACCTGCTTATTATAGAGCATGTTTTAACGCGATGTTGTGCTCTTACTTGGGAAGGCGAGAATCTAATGCGGGCCATATCAAACATTCACGCGGGCCGCAGGTGCGCCACCCCTGAGCTAGAGAGCTGTCCAAGCCCTCTAAATATGTAGAAAGTCTTCTAGTTTATATTTTCAAAAATTTGGAAACTTTCGGCATTTGTCTTTTGGTCGATGACGTCATAATTGGGATGTGTTTACGCATTTTTGGCCGAGGCCACCTGGCCCTGACCCCCAACACAAGTCATTTTCTTGACTCAGGCTTTTTGGAGACTAATCCAAGTCTTTAGAGGATTCATCAAGTTTTCAGCTTTTGTGGTGCCATCATTATGTCTCAAAAACCAAAATTTTTCGTAAAAAAATCCCACAAAAGGAAAACTTGGCTACTTTCTGCAAATTCCATAACTAGTAAGGCGATTGAGCTAGAGAGCTGATTAAACCATCTCAAATACTCGGAAAGTCTTTAAGTTCAGATTTTAAAAAAATTGCAAAGTTTTGCATTTGTGTGTGTGACATCGCAATTGGTTTAGGGCTTTTTGAATGATGTCATCTGGCCCTGGGCGGCGACCCAACAAGCTGAAGTGGCTGAAGTTTCATTGGCAACTAGCATAGGCGTACGAGGCGGGCCGGAAGCCCCCCCCCGGCTTGAAAAATTTCAGGACAAACTCCGCTTTTAGGGCAAGCACAAGTCGCTCAAAATTCCTGAATGATGAAAATTATTTGAATACATTGAATTCAGGGCACACTCTGTTTTTCAAAACAAGCGAAAGTTGCTCAAAAATATTGAATGTTGAAAGTATATTCAATACAGTGAAAATTTTCAGGGCAAGCGCAAGTTGCTCAAAAATATGTAAGGTGAAAAACTTTTCAATACAGTGTATTCAGTCATGGGCGTCGGAAGGAGTTTTTCCAAGGGGGGCCAATAATGGATTTTTCTAGGGGTAGCTAAAAAACATTCCAGGGGAGGGGCCAAAAATAGTAAAATTTCCTTTTACCCACCTGAAACTAAGAAAACTACTTTTTGTGCTGAAACTTTAATAAGAAAATGTAAATGTTCAAATATCAACTAAAATTTTTTTGTCTGTCAATGATGGTGTTTTCAGTTGATTCACCAGGAAGCACTGCTGCGAGAAAAGTGGCAGTCTGAAACATGCATGTAAATGTCTGTTAGAGAAATATTAAATTTTTGACGTTTCTTTCCAGATTTGTGGTAGGCTATTCGTAATTATTGCCATGAAAAGAGTAGGATCCAGAAAATGACCATTCCGTCATTGTGTCAAGTGCGAAATATGTCAAAAGCAACTCAATTCTGACAACAAAGAAAGTCATATGAAAGCAAAACATCACGGGAACAAAGTTAAAGTCTCCATTGTGCGGGATTCAAAACAAAGTCAACTGCATTTTAAATTAACCTCACAAACAAGCTCTAACCCGAAAACAAGTTGCATTAAAACCAAGACAGGGACTGAAAGTGCAGACGTGAATCTTCAAGATCAAAGCAGAATAATTCCAGAAGTTGCCCAACCTGGTATGCACAGCAAAACATCTGAAAACAGTCAAGAGGTGTCTGATAAACAACTGACATATTTAACCTCACCAGTAGACTCTTACCTGAATACAAGTAGCATTACAGCCAAGACAAGAACTGATAAACGAATTGTAAAAGAATTTAAATGCACAGATTTACAAGAGGTTTCAGGCCCCATTCGGATTAAGCTAGAAAAGTCAGTTTCGGGACAAATTGTTTATTTTCAAGGCAAATTGTTATTTTCAAGGCAAATTTTTTCGCCCCCCCCCCAGTAAAATGCCTTCCCGTAAGCCTATCGTAACTAGGCTGTAATACGCGCCTTCAAAGACCTTGATCGACTTTCTAGTGAAGCCTTTCTGTTTGAAAAGGTATGGCCTGAAAACCACAAATGAAATGATTAATGCCCTAGGGCTGAATGCAAATTTTAGTTGATTAAAACCAAGAAAGTTGGTCAACGTTCTGACATGTTCAGAACAATCAGCTCAGATTTACTAACTTTACGTTTATCAGAATGCTTGTTGTTTCAAGTGAATGGGGGAATTTGGGTTATACCCTTAAAACCAGAGAAATGTCACAAACGAGAAATTGGAAGAGAAGGAAATTATAACGCGTTCTGCACGAGGGGGGAGGCAGAAAAACAAGTCGCAGAGTCGTCACCCTCACAAACTGTGATGTTGGATGCAAGGGGGTAACGAATCGTCGACCCAGAAAGGTGGCGCTATTCGTGCAATGCTGTAAAGTCAGTGGCCTAGAAGAAGTTCAGTGAATGCCTTAACTTTTGCGCTGAACATATTATAAAATACTCTCATAAAACGAATATTTTTCGTTAGATTTTAACTGGTTATATTCATTAGCTGTTCAAGAAAACTCTGCCATGAAGAAAGCCTGCCTTGATATGTTTCACCAAGTATGAACAACTATTGGATTACGCTTCTGACCAGTTTTAACGAATTCGAATCTCGGTGAACGCTTTGGCTTTTATCAATAAACAATGAATGGGAGAAATAAAGGGCAGCGCAGCAGTATGCAGTTTTGCAATGGCTAGCCCTTCGCCAGTCTCTCGTAAACGACAGACTGTGCCGCAATAATCGGGTTTTCACATATAGGTATTAAAGTCCTGCACGGGGCGGGTTAACTCGAGCGGGTCGCGGGTCGCCGCATTTGCAGCAAGGCAGGTGCGGGTTGAACATGTTGCGGGCCGGGAGCGGGATGTACTTGATGCGGGTGCGGCGCTGGCGCTGGATGAGAAATTCTTTGTGAATGTTGAACCCAAGCCCATGAATTTAATCAGCACAAAAATTGCAAAGCACTTGGATTAATCAAGCTGTTTGCCAGCGTTTCGCTTGGGAAAAGCCTACAGCAATTTTTACATTAGGATGTAACAATACATTGTTGCGAAACATTAGCTCAGTCTCTTGCCGTGTGGTGGGCAAGTGGCAATTGCCGTTTTCCAATGTTACCGTAGTACTCGATGAGCATAATTACAGTCAGATTAGATAAAACAACACAATGCTCGTATTCCTTCATAAATTTTTTCATTTTTATCCTACAAATTTCCTCCGTGAAAAACTTTTAGTGTTTAAAATTCAAGCGACAACAGGCCACATCAAATTGCTACATGCACTTCAGGGTTTTGAAGTAAGTTGTATTACTCACAATTTATATACTCGTCTCAGACTTCGAAATACAATTGATGGCCAGGTTATGTGATCCATCTTGAAATCAGCATATAATGACAGTTCCCGACGCAAACGATCAAGCTTCTCATGATTGTGTTTTATGGGAACCTTATTGTAGAATTCATTTTGTGACATTGCGGCCAATTTTGTGATTTATTCATCAAATTAAATAAAAAGATTTCCTTACAGCAACGCAATGAAAACATGGTACAAGTTGATTTATTTGAACCGCTTTCATTTTACACTACTAACAGTATCAATAAAGGTGAAGCCACATTAAGCAGACGACATCTTGGTGTTGATGCTCAAGTGATTTCATTAATGGTGTTCTTAATTTTCAGCGGAAGCTGCTTTTTTGTTTCCAGTGACTTGTTCATCATCAGTTTTTCTTCTGTTGCACCGCAACAGCGGATGAATCCACATCTCACGCGTTCTTCTTGGGCGAAAGCAGTTTACGATGAAGATGAAAAAAACCCTGGTTGAAAAAAACGAGCAAACATAAGAGAAGCACGAAACAAAGATTTTGCACCAGAAGACACGAACAATTGTTTTTCGATGACGTCCAATGTGCTGAATGAATTTTATCTGTTTGTTAAGGGGTTACTCAATAGCGTCGCACATACGGCTTTCTTTTTTTGGCAATCTGGGAAAATTTGTTGGTGATGTTCTGAATTTTTTTCCTTGGTACACAAAATAATAACTGAGTTTCATTTGGCAGATTCGACCATTTCTTATGGCAGGGTTGGTATCTATTGTGTGCAGTAAAAGCAAACAAAGTACAAGAAGAAGACAAAAGCTTCTGAAGAGTGTGTTTATGTGGCGCAAAATATATAGCCTGCATGTAAAAAGTTTCAGCACACCCAAAAAGTTGACATGAAAAAGTAAGGGCAGAATTGAGGCTTTGGTCATGACAAAATGCTATGTAAGTCTAACTGGAATACTAGGAACGGTAATCAATAGGCACGTCTAACAATTGAGCACCCAAATTTAATTTAACAGCACTTTAACCACAGGCACTGGGTGAATCACCTGCTAATGAAAGGTAGGTCCAAGAATGTCATAGTCCTATGTTGGAAATGATCATTATAAAAACAACACTGATACATGGACGTACACACTAAACCAAAATTACGAATTGAGAAAAACACAAAAAGTATGCGGTTAGTTCAGTACATTGGCCTTGGAAATTTGCAGCAACGCTTGAGTCTTTTTCAATGAACAGCTATTGGTTCAACAATAACAAGAAACCAATTTGAACTGACTCAACAATAGCAGGTACAGCTGGTGCACTGTTTCAGTGTTTGGCATCTATTTGTATTGCCTGTTTTTATCAACTAACACCTGCTCTGCAATGCGCTGTGTAACCATTGTTGAGTTATTGTGTTATTCGAGCCCCCTTATGATGTGGACCATGAGTCTGATCCAAAATTAATACTATATTGGATGATACTCATGCCTTTTCAATATGGGAGAACGTCAAGACGTCAAGTAAAATTTACGTAGTGCTTTTGCTCAGTCTTAGATAATTGGAAGGACAAATGAACACATGGAGCCCGCTCTTTGCTGTAGGGTTGCCCGAAACCATAAAATCCCAATTAAACTCTTCATTCATTTCCGCCTGAAGTGTTTCTTCATGTTGAATAAGAGATCCCACATTTTTGAATGAGGTTGTAGGTTGTTGCAAAAGCAAGCTGTTTTTTTGCTACTTGTGTAAATTGTTTCTGCTGGACTACTGCTCTATTCCGGCCTTTACATCGTGCATGGAGTTGCATTCCGTTGGGTTGAAACAGATGAAGAAAAAAATGGATTCCTAGAGAAGTCATATATTTATAAATCAGAGATGGCAATGCAACGGTGAAAGTAAAGCAAAAACATTGGCTAATAATGAGAATACTGCAGTACCTTTGTGTTTAATCCACAGCTTTTCTTTATGAATACAAGATTTAAAACAACTGCTTTAGAAACAATCTTGCAGCTAACATTTGAATTTTGCGATGAGGAGAAGCTTACAAAGGCCAAAGTATTGCTGTTCAACAACGTTACAAAAGGAAAAAGTATCATAAAGAGAGAAGGTGTGGGAAAAGCAAGAGGAAATTTGAAAGACATATTTGCGGTAGCCGACTGGAGGGAATGGATGCTGACCCGAATACCTGAATAAGGTTGGTAACTGAATCTAGTGATTCCCAACTCTCGATTTGAAACATATTGACGCAGCGGCACTTTACTACAAATTGATACAAGCAAGCAATGAAATTAAACAACAAAGTGAAGTGAAATACTGCAGCTATGAAGAGGGCGTCAATCAACATGGTGCTGATTTAAGGTCCTTCAGAAATGACCTGCAGGCTGTGACAGAAAAGACAGAAAAATCAGCAAATCGGATGTCAGAAGTGCTAACTTTAAGATCAGAGATCAACCTAACTGTTATAAAGCTAACCAGCATCAAACACGATCTTCGTCAATTGATAAAAATTGTGAAAATACTGGAAATGATCTGCATGGCAAGGGCTGGCAGTGGTGGCTCATCTGCCAACACTCAGGTTTTTGGTTTCCAGGATTCTCACTCAGAAGCTACTGTGTGTGGACCTACGAAAACTGATATATAATGTGACATCAAACAGCTCATAAACGACTTCCAGGTGGACAATGGTCAACCAGAGGATGATCAATTTGATGACTGGAAAATTGGAGTTCAAAGGAAAAAGTGGTTTCATTAAATTGGCAATTCACCTGATGCTATAATGTCAATACAGTGGAAATTTTTGTCTCGTGATTGAAACCAGATACTAGAACCCTCTGCCTCAAAAAGTTGTTTTGGGACAAGCTTCAAGAATGGAAGAAGCGGGCGGTTTCAGACACTGACAAGCAGGTACGGTTCATACGCATCTTAAAATTTCAGCAACGTTCCGCGATGAATTTGACACCCTCGAGATGCTCGACTGCCGGAAGTGGCCACCGGAAGTTGTGCTGCAATGCCACATATATCACTTAGTGACACAATTTATACCACATGCTAGGCATCCAAGCAGCTTTCTTGGCGCCATCACCCAGTTCTGTTCAAATGAGGAAAAAACGGAAGGGGCATTAGATAATCTAAGTCTGGTCACTCACAATTGCCGAAGTTTTAATTCTTAAAGTGTTACTCTTCAGCAAAGCTCAATTCCGAAAAATGTCCTGCCGTAGGCCTCGTGAAAATAGACCCTGGCCACTCGTTTCCATGTAGGCTCCTGTTTTTCACACATTCTTTTTGACACGTAGCCACGATTTAAATTTGAACTGTCGAAAACAATGTGATTTAACCGGTGGATTTGACTCTTGGAGGTCGGATGCTTTTGTAAAAGCAATCTGCACAAAGTTAACATTGATTAACATTGAGAGAGGTATTTAGATTGAAACTTTAGCAAAGGAATTATTCGGCAATCGTGCATTTGTTATCATTGCGCACAGTTACCTTCATTCCTGCAATAATGTGAGGAACGTTCCTTCCCTGAACTGATAGGAATATTTCTATTTGAAATGAAAGCTTACCACTTGGGATTTATGTCTCATAAAGAAGGAAATGAATTAAAACATTTAAACAATGCCCTAATCCAGGGGCGGGAAAATAGCGACCTGCGGGCCAAATGTGGCCCGCCACAGCGTTTTCAGTGGCCCACTGAGGCAATCAGGAAATATGTTCAAATCTGAAATTTCCTCCAACTTTAGTAACTTAATAAATACTTGCTTCTATATCCGTTAGAAAGTACGGCGCGCTACTGAATCCGGCTTTCTCAAAGTGGCCTCCAAACCAAATTAATTGCTCACCCCTGCCCTAAGCAAAATCGTTTCATGTTTACCAGAACACTAACATGGACAAGCTTCTTTGGTTAAAGAATGAATTGCTGGGAGATTTTTTTCCACAAAGTTAAACTATCTTGTGCAAAAAGTTTTTCACTCACTGAATCTAGTTCATTACATGTTTTTATTATCTGACAAATCGTTATTTTCACCTGAAGTGACCAAAATACCATCACAGAAAAAACGCCTCTTGCCCATGCTGTCCAGTCGAGCGTAACTCTACAAATAGTTGATTGATGAGCATTGACTGCCAAAATAGCGAAGTGAAGAGCAAAAAAATTAAAATCTTTGATTATTGCCCAGTTTCACACCCCACAAAATGATTTTTCAAGTGTTTTGATCATCACCGCAAAGGTAAGGTCCTTACCAGAGGCGCAGATAGAGGCATGAGCCAGGGGGGAAAGCTTAGCTGAGGGGGGGCCACTGGTCACCGTAGGAGGGGAACACTAGCCAAAAATCAGAAAAAGGTTAAGAAGTGATAGTGAATCCCTGGATGTCGTGGATGTCCATACTAGATAAAAAATGAAAACATCCTGAAAAACGCAAAATAACAACACGTTAGAGAATACTAAATATCAAAATATCAACTAAAAGGGGCTCAGTTTTTACATTTAGCTTGCCAGGGGAGCGGCTTGCCCCCCCGTCAGTTGCGCCACTGGCCTTACAGACATTTGCATGCAGAAAGTTTATTTCCAACGTGGTTGGTGTGATCCATATGACTGTTCCAGTAGACGCAACTGGCTTTCCTAGAATATGCTATAGCTGTTTTTTCATCACAATGACGTCAAAGTGCGCGCAACCTACCTCAAATAAGGCGGTGCTGTTTGCCGGACCCGATGGTGTCTTCACTAACTCTCTAGCTCAATCCTCGCACAAGTTATGGCCGATCATAATTTCGTACGCCAAAATTTTGGCGCGCGTGAGGACTCAGAGTATGTTTTCATCACTGATTTCCTTTTAGCATGTCGACGAGTAAAAAATCACTCTTGCCAAGACATTAGAATCCGACCTGCTGTGCATAGTCTCAATGTGTTTCAATTTTTATCTAACGTTAATTTCCACCGTATCCCACAGTGAATAGTTTGAAATCACTTGCTGCAACGAAAAGGGTCAGTAGTACAATTTAACGAAAGTAGCAACATGCTTTAGTATTTTATTAGTGTTGAGAGAATTTAGCAATGCCGTTACTGACAGACACTGAAATAGATTGTGTAGGTTACAGAACTGAAGATGCACTGAATTTTTGACGCGTGTACAGGGTTGGATATTAAAATGTAGAGGTCCGGAACAAACTCTCTGAAAATGTCCCCAAAAAATCGCTTCTGCGAAAGACAGATATGGAATTAAGATGATGAAAGAATGAAATTTATCACAACGTTCAATGTATGAATCAAATTCAAAAGCGTAATATAGATACAAAAGGACAAACATTTGTAAACTTTCTCAGTTAAACATTTTTGCAAACATCACCTTTTGGCACATTTTCACGTAAAATTTTGCTTTATTTCAAAAAACGTATGACTTGTTTCAGAGCTTCGTAAATGTGGCTCTAGGGTGGTCATACTCTTTTCAACAAAGCAGCGCAAAAACTAAGTGCAAAGCTAAAAGAGAAGGGCATGGTATCTCAGAAGAACTGTGTGGCGGAGAACGAGGCGACTCCCTCGTTCGCTTTTCTATTTTCCACCCACAACCTCACTTCTTGACAAAGCGCGTGTGACTAAAATGAAAACAATTTGATTGTTTCCCATTAGGACTTAGAATTCCGGAGACAACTTATTGCATTTTCTAGAAGCCTGTAATTTGTACAAATTTAATTACGTGTAGTACTACTCTATCTTTACATTCAGCTCAACTTGGTCAATACGTTTTGTAATACTAGTGTTACAAGTGTGTTTACAGTATAATTCCATTGTATATCTCAATGCATTGGTTAAATTTAGCAGTTTCATCGAACAGTTCAAATCGAGTAAGTTGAAAGTAGCTGAAAATCTTTTACAGAAAGGTTGAACGTAGCCAAAAAATTTTGAGGATTATCAAAAATCCAAGCAAAATTTCAAACACGTTGAAAGTCTCTAGCGATTAGGTTCATCAGCCACATACGTGGATTAATCGCACAAATATCAGATGACAACAGGATCCACGTCTTACATGCGCGATAGTTTCGAAGAAGGCCTACTTGCAAATCGTGCATCTGTAGCATCGAGGTTTTCACAAACGCTTTCGCAGGAAAGTATCACGAGCAAACGGGGCTTTCATCCAAAGTATAAGCTGGGAACTTCACTAAAATCAAACTTTGAAAGTTTGTCAATTCAACGACAATATACTTTTCATTTTCCGGCCCAAGTCTGAACACAATTGTTCAGGAAGGAAACGCCAGAACGTAACTTCACTCACAGCAAGCCATTTGCGCGACGGACAATTAACACTCACCCACGGTACACATTCGCCGTTATTTAAAGTGAATGTAACTCGTAGATGGAACGCACAACTGCAATCTTAACAACAACGACGTCAACGTCGATTGGCGAACTGCAACCACTGGCTTTTTCTCCGACAAGTAATAAAGCGTACGAACTAAAATGATGTCGATTCCACAGCTCAGATGTTCTGTCTTCAGGTTTATCAGAATCAGTAAGCTCGCTGTTTCGAATGAATGGAAGAATTTGGGTTGTGCACGTAAGAGCGGAAAACGTCACTGTTAGGCAACAAAAAGATCGGAAAATTTGTTGCATGTTTTTCACGAGGATAAACAAAACGTCGTAAAGCCGTCGCATTCGCAAGCTCTGCTAAGCGAGGCCAGGAATCGATGAATCGCCGAATCCGAAAAGGTGTCACCATACATCAAATTCTGTGAAATCGCTAACGTATCCTGAGGGTGTTCAAGGAGTTCACTTGAATGCCTCAGGTTTTGCGCTGAATATATTTTCAAATACTCTGATAATGGATAAATATTTGTCTTTTGCTTTTCCGTGATTGTACTTATTCATTTTTCAAGAAAACTCTGCCGTGAATAACGTTCACCTTGATTTAAATGTTTTGGCATGGCTGAAAATCTCCTGGATTACGCGCCTGACCAATTTTAACGAGTTCAAACCACCGCAATTTTTTCACCTCACTTCGGCGAAAGCCTTGGCTAAAACCAATGAACAAAGAATGGAGCAAAAAGAGGCAGAGCAACAGCATGCACTTTTACAATGGCAAACCCTTCGCCAACTTCTGGTAAACGTCAAACTGTGGTGTAACTGTCATAATCGGTCTTGTTCATATGTATTTAGTTACTCAGTAGACAGTACCGCTTTGTTTCGATGTGGAGCGATAGATTTCCAGTTTCGGGAAATGCGTTGTGGCAGGGTTCTGTGTGTTTTACTCTGTTGCCGTCGCGTTGAATGCTTAACTCCACCATGTTCAAGTGAAATAGTTATGGGTTGTGGTAAATACATGACATACATGTATAAATTGCACACCACACAAAGGTGACAGTGCGTGTAACGGAAACACAAAACAAAATTGGCCACGTAATTGACAGCCCATGTAACGGTGGCCAGCAGTTCTCAGCTGACCAGGCCAGAGGCACCGAATAAATGTTTGCTTTGCTAATGAGCCGCGTCCCTTGAAGCAGTAGTTCCTTAATTATGTGTCAGTTTTGCTTTTCGGCTTCGGTGCGACCAACGTTATGGTCACAACCTGTGATTGAAACTACAGTTCGCATGCTTTCTCTAAACTTTGTTTATAGTGATTCTTCAAATCACTGGCAAACGTGTCGTTGAAGTTGTCGAGCAGAGGATGAGCAAATGACGGGAAATCGATTCCCTTTAAATCAATTTGTGAACTGACTCGACTGCGTCGTCTTTGTGAAGACGTACTGTATGCTGGACGGGGCAGGGAATATATCATAGAGATCCAATGCAATTCAGTATTGTAGATAGACCACTGTTATTTAATTAAAACTTCAAAAGATGTTGCTCTGCTCAATTTACCTTAAATTTGAATTAAATAACATTTCATGACTTAATTATCCGCAACACCACGGTGACGATTTTAAAAAAACACACGTTTATACATCTTTTTGTAGAAAGAGGTTGGCAATTAAAAGGAAAACGTTTTTTCTTGTTTACTATTTTCACTATTTCCCTGATGAGATTACAGGTTGTGCCGGCAGTTAAAAGCATTATGTTGTTTAAAAGAATACAGCGACGCGACGAATAAAACGAAACCAATTTCAGTTTTCCAAAAGTTATTGTTTCCCAAGATCGAGACGTCTTGCTCCCCGCATACATATGTTGCATACATCGAAACAAGATGCAGATAAAATTAAACTGTGAATTACTTCTCGAACAGTTTGTCTTTGAGTACGCTGACTGCGTTAAAATAGGAGAAACCTGATCGAACGTTTGCAAGCGAATAACTTTGCCTTTCAGATGATGTTTCGCAAACGTTTCCTTTTTTATAGTTGAGTTCAAATTATCCTTAGAAGCGCAGAAGCTTCACAGAAAGGCGCAAATACCGAGAAATTCTATCCAAATGCAAAAAATAATTTTCGGAATGTAGCATGGTTTGGTGATTTTCTTTATTTGTTAAAGCTCGTTTTTGACACAAGTTTTGTCTCGTGGCTTTCTTCCCCAGAAAAAATGTTGAAAAAAACACAACGAACTTCAGTATCCTTCGTTTCAACACATTACGCAACACACGACATTTCGCTACTTGGCAATGTACAAAACACCACCAGTGATAAAGCACGTTTCGACAGAGACAAGCGTCGTTGCTAATGTCATTCTACTGTACAATAGTCAACTGCAAACTGATGGAGGCCAAGACAAAAGAACGATCTTTCCACAAAAGACACGATTTATGTTGTAACATTCATTTAAGGAAATGGAAAAAATGCAATAATATTAAAGATAAAAAAACATCACAATTCAACATCTTGAAATGCAGCGCTCACCCAAAGTTAAACACAGCAACATCGTTGAAAACGGATTTGTGCGCATATCAAATCTGGCATAAAATTGCACAATTTGCAAGCTTTAAAATGTGTCCTAATCGCCATTCATTCGCCAAATTTATTAAACTGAACGCTCTGAGAAAGAACATTCCGCTGTAAAAGATATTAATTGAGTAATTTGTTTTTGTAGTAACTTGTTTTTTAGAAAAATTCTGCAAGAGAAACGATTTGCTGTAACACGGAACTATTGTTAGGTATTCCTTTCCACTTTTAAACAGGCATATGAACTTATCATGCCATTGATGTTTCCTGTTTGTTTTCCGATTCATCTAATGCATTTCGTAATGGTTACTGAAACCTTTATGGGCTAGACCTTTATGTCAATCAACGCAATGTGGGCATCTTCAATAAAATGTCATAATCATTTTTTTCTTGTTTTGATGTTGCTCAACTCCAGCAGGTAGCTTGATTCCTACTATTTATTTGTTTCTGAAAATTTTTGTTCAATCACTGCATATGGAAAAATACGTAGCTGCAAACGCTCTTCCAAAAAAACGTTTGTAGTTTTGAAATCTTTAATTTTATTGCTCATTCCCAAATTGCTTGAAGATTGTTGTGAAACTATTTACTTAAAGAAACTTGAAGCGACTGTAACAATTTGTTGTTACTTGTTGCCGGTTGAAATTACACCGTAATTTTAACTTGGTGACCGCAATCGTGGCTTTCGCAGGCCTTTTTGAAAACTGCCATTAACGGCCTGGTTTTGTGATCCATCTTAAAATAAATATGCCGTGAAACTACCCGATGAAAACGATCAGGATTCTCATGATTGTGTTTTATGGGAAACTTATTGCAGAATTAATTGTATTCATTCATTCATTCATTAAGTTATCAATACCTTACGTTTGAGCAGTCTATGAAAACAAGGTACACATCCAGGGCCGGTTTCAATCCGGTTTGACCGATTTCTTCTAATTGGGCTCCGCGTCAAAGGGGGTTCCGCGCTACGCCTACTAAGCAACACAGATTTACACTTTTCATCGAAGCTGCTTGTGTATAGTGCGGGCGTGGGGCCCAGTGTTTTTAAGGTGATTTGAAAGACCACAACGGTTCTCAATTTTTCCAACGGTTTCTCAAAATACACCATAAACTCGCTTTACTACCACCATCAAAATGCACGAAAACCTTGTTTTGCAGTTACCTCGATATTCAGATAAAAAAGTTGCGGTCTCTCAAAATTTCTTTGCAGTCAACAAGGTCAAATTTTAAGAATGGCCCTGGCGGACCCCGTAGTATTTTGTAAGCGTGGGATCCCCTGCCAACGAAAACCAAAATCTAAGTGAACTGCGCGGTTTCACCCTCATCAATTTTTTGGCAACGATGGTTATTGCAAATCTTCAGTAATGTGCAGCCAAATTCTTTTCATGGCATCTCGTTAGGGCGGAGAGGGCTTAAGTTTTGAAGCTATTTTCTGTTTCATTGAAAAAGTGCTTCGTTTTAATCAGGTCACGTTTCAATAGTTGTTGCAAAATACGGTTCGATAGTTGTTGACATTTAAATAATTACTACTACTTGTATTCTGAAGGAAACGTTCAGCAGGGGTGGGTCCAGTGGGGCGATCGCCCCAATCGCCTTCCCTAAAACCAACGAAAGTTATTTTATTTACAATGAATTTGTACAATTCAGAACACAGTATTCGCAATATAATTCGGAAAATAGCATCCGTAATAAGACTTGACTACCAAATATTACTGACATTGCCCCCCTTAACCCTACGGGCCGCTCTGGCGTTTAATTCCAAATTGCAAATTTTCATCAGTCTTTTACTAGCGTTGTTCATGTTCCCTCTCGCAGAGATTTCATGTGGCAACCCGAGATTGACGAAAACTATTGAAATAAACCTAGTTTTAATTATGAGTGACTATTTCAAGTGTGCAAAAACTGATGGTTCCTCAAAAAGTAACAAAAATTTACTAACAGTATTGACAGACGTGACAATTTCATTCAAGTGAAATGAGCCTCGTGATGTTGTTGTGGTGAAAATTGCATCATGAATTACTACCGAAGCAAGGATTATGGCAGGGGCGGACATACTACTGCCCGCTGGCTGCATCCCGCCCGCCGATCAATACATTCAAGTCCGCCAAACGCCTTGCACATCTTTCCCAGCACCACGTTTCCGACTGTGGACAGCAGTGTAACACACGATTGACTAGTGCCTGTCTTTTGTTGACTTCGCATTGTATCCAGCCCTCCAGTGACCAGGCAGTCGTTAATTTGGCTCTCAGTGCGAAACGTTTCTCCACCCTTGAATTATGGTATCAATCTTGCAGATTGACGTCGTAATTTCTTAGCAATAGGGAAATAACTCGAAAATTGCAAAGGTTCTGCAAAAGTGCAAAGTGGAATAACTTTCGTGGATGGGTTTTGAAAAATTAAAATGTAGTTTAAAACGTATTGGAAGATCTACAATCAATTTACATATTTATTGATTGTTACGGCGCTGTCCATAGAAATCTCTGCTGGAGAGGTCTTAGCGTCATCCTTTCAGGACTCGTCTTTTAACATCACCGATTTATATCATTATGACTTAAGTGTTACTAATGCACTGATGATGGTAGCAGACGTTATCGAAACATCAGCGAAAATGTCGTTTACATCTATTGCTTTGACTTCAGCGTTAAAGAGAAAATATGTTTTTACTTCTCAGCGATATTAAAAACCAACTCTAATAAACGGTTTGTACTCCTTTAATTGGTGCTGCTTTTACTGGATTCCACTGTAACTATTTTTCACGTGTAAAGTATATATTGACAGGCAAAGTATATATTGACAGGCAGGCCGATTTCTGCCGGTATGACTTGTTACACCCCCACAAAATTTCTACACAACACTAGGTGGGGCCCGGCAAAAGTGTTTCGAATCGGGCCCCGCACTTGCCAACACCTGCCCTGTACACATCAAGCTGATGTATTTAAACCGCTTTGAATTTTCACACTACTAAGAGTGTCAGTAAAGGTGCAGTCTTAAAGCAGATCACATCTGGCTGTTGGCATGCAAGTGTTGATTTGACTTCATTTGGTGAACTTCAGCTGTAGCTGCTTTTTTATTGCCAGCCACTTGTATAACATAAGTTTTGCTTCGGTTGCAGCGCAGCAGAGGACGAGTCCACATTTCTAGCGTTCTTCTTGGGCGAAGGCAGTTGGAGATAAAAATCAACAAACCCTGGTAGGAAAGAGAGCAATTAGATCAACCAGCAAGACACAAAGATTTTGCACAAGACGACACGAAAAATAATTGTTTTTGACCACGTCCATTGTGCTTAATGAACATGATCTGTTTTTCCAAATTTTTGCTGAATAGGGGCGCACGTGACTTTATTGCAACAATCTTGGAAAAATTTATGATTTTCTGTACTTTTGCTTTAGGTGCCCTGTCAACATATGCATAAAAAAATTGTTTTGTAGAAAAAAAACAATTGGTGTGTTTTGTTTGGCAAATTGGATCATTTCTTCTTGGGTAGTTGACGTCTGTTGTATGTGAAAAAAGCAAATAGAGTACAAGAAGATGGTAGCACATTTTGTAGGGTTGCATTGGTGGCACACGCAAAAAGTTGGCATAAAAAAGTACTGGTAGAAACGAAAAAGTGTTGGTTAAAAACAATATCCTTGGACAAGTGGAACCGTATGCTGGCAACGAAACAGTACATAAATAACTTGAAATTGACCATCCAAAATTATTTAACCTACGTGGGTGCATATAAATTTACGTCCACGAATTTCATATTCCTACATTGCAAATGTTCACTATAAAATGGAATTAAGCTGCCAATGATTACAGCAAACTACTCTCCCTTTCTTTCTACGACCTTTCCCGTCATTTTCGACGATCACTTCGACGGCGATTACAGCCTGTGATGTACGTTTGGATCGAATACTCACGTCTGTCTTGGAGAAGGGAGCGCCAAAGAGCACGCCCCACTGCCAGTTGTTCCCAGTGTTTCGTATTTAGGTTAAAGTGCCTTCAAATCCTTTGTTAGTAAGTTCTTCTATCGGCAGTTGGGGCGACCGACGAGTCGATGAGCAGAGGGTAGTTTCCCATTGAAAATGTCCTTCGGAAGACGACCATCGTTCATTCTGCACACCTGGCTACTCAAACCGAGTCGATTCATTTTAAGTAAAGAGGGAATATTTCGAGAGCACCGGTTCTCTCCAAAATGATCGAATTTGGTATAATGTCACGCCAAGAGACGGCGAGGATAGATCGTAGGCAGCAAAAATGAAAGGCATTGAGCATTTGTTCCTGTTGTCGATATATTGCCCAGGATTTACAGCCTTAGAGGAGCATGCAGAACACACAAGTCATATATATGCGGATCGCGACCTGAATCAGGAGGTGCTGGTTTGCCCAAACTCGAGAGCAACTTTCTACAAACAAAAAATGCAGCTTTACCAATGCGTGGATCTAGCTTAGAAACGAGAGACTCAGATTCAGTGAGGTTTGATCCAAGGTAACAGAACTTTTCAACAATGTATAAGGCAAAATTGCTGATGTTGATGATTGTAGTCTCAGGGAAAGCCCTGTACAAAGACACCTGATTTGCTCAAGCTTATCTTTATGCCAAGCTCGGTGCAGGCTCCTGAAAAAGAACTGCATAGTATTTGTGCATCTGCAATACTGTATGTAACCACACTGGGTACGGTTCTATAGAGGATTTCTTGCTATTGTATACTCCTCGAAGGTCACCAATCTCAGAGCATCTTTGCACCTCTGTACTGATATTCGTCCAGAAGTCACGCAAGGTAGCGCGAACCAGTCGCTGAATATTAGCATCGGCTGTGCGCAGTTATGCTTTGGAAGTACTGGCGTTTCGTGTATTCAGCTGCAGCCTGACCTCACGTCTCGCTTCTTCAGCAGGAAATAACACATTGGTGCTCTCACGAAACCAACCACTGTCTGCTTCCTCGGTCCAAAACCAAAACCTGACACTGCGGTGCCAATGACAAGAGACATAAACTTTAACCAGGCGTCCTCAACATGGATTTTAGTATAACCTGGGCACTGCTTTATCAGAGAGGAGGCTGCAGTAGCAAGATACTTGAGCCGTTTTTCATTGCTGAGTTGTTCAGGGAAGGTTTGCGAAAAAAGTTAGCGAGAGACAAATAGCAACTTTCTGTGGACAACGGTATGATCCGTGCCACAGTCTGCTGAGTACATGCTGTGTGTATGCGTTACACTATTCAAATGTCCAAAAAGCCGAATCACAATGTGATCCAACTGATGTCAGTGACAAGGCAGTGGAAGCATCTATAGTGGATATGCCTTTTCACATCCATGTTGCTTTGGAGTTGGTGAAGACAGCAACGAAACTGTAAGTGCGAAGTTGCAGTTGGTGCAAAGGTCTTGAACATTTTCATTCATTTTACCCACGCCATGACGCCCGAGCGCGCCATTCCACTCATCGCAATCCTCTCCAACACAAGCGTAAAAGTATCCGGCAAGAACCAAAAAATCGGGAATGGTAGAGATTCACTCACTGAGAAGCTGGTGGAACTCATCCTTATCCTCGGTACACGCTTAAGTGCAAGGGCGTATAGTGACAATACGGTCAAAAACCTTCAGAGAATGCGAACACGCATGGACACGAGGCGAAGGGAGAGGTTTCTGTGCTGCTCAATCCATGAGAATAAGCGGTTACCGACAGCAAGCCGACTCCATGCCTCATTCTGTCGCCCTCAGGATGGGTGCTCCAGAAAAGGTGCAGCGCTCTTCACGAATGGATCCACTACAAGTGAATCATGTTTCGTTGAGGGTTGTAACGTTGATGTTCAATAGTCTTCGTCCAAAGCCATTGACACTAGCTCTTCTAGGTGTAGCTCCATCTAGGTCTGTTTGTTTGTTTTCGAAGGTGTCTAATGTACCAGCAGGCAACAGTCAACACAGAAGGGGAGACGGTTGCAGGATGACGACCAGAGCGTGTCTGTCTCATAGTACACGCATCCATCCGAGCAGTAACGGCTTCTTAGAGGAAGAAAGCTCCCATCAGCTAGTGTCTGCTTTTCATCATTAATGTGCATCATAAAACTGCAAAAGAGCCGAGTGCCAGTACAAAATTAAAACCGGATGCTTGCCCAGGACAAAAATTTCCCCTAAACCAACATAGCGTTGAATCCAACGGAACGCTGGAATGCTGTACGGTTGTGCTGCGGTCGCATGCTTACTTGAATGATGCCTGGTACAGACACCGTATTTCGCCATAAGATCCGGAAATGACGTCTTCCAATGCACATGTGCCTGGCTCCGGGTGCCGTACGGAAAGGACTGCACCTAGTCAGGCCTCTACCCGTCGAACAATCTGGCATGGGTGACACTACGTGGAGCTGCTTTTCCGGCCAGCCTAGTTCTCAGGGTCATAAAAAGACACACAAACACCTTCCTCACGATAAAGAAGGAGTCAGAGGAAACTTCTCTTGTTGGACAAATGCAAACTACAGCAAACTACATATTAAATAAAATTGCGAAGACCAAAAAACAGGAAATATTTTGTGGTTAGCTGAGTACATTGATCTTGGAAAAATTAAGGCAGCGCCTTATTTTTGGAATGAACACCTATTAGTTCAACATTAACTAGAAACCAAATTTTAAATCACTCAACAATCCTGCTGTTTCTTTTGATGTCATCGGAGAGCAGTAGGTGATTTGTGTGTAATGCTTGTACTATAGAGTCTACTGGAACTGCGAACTGACTTTTATGAAATTTAGAACCGAAATGACAAATATTACAGAACATGGAACGTTCTTAGTTTCCTGGAGAGTTGGTTCGAACTGCTCACAGTGTTTTTATTTGCATATTTTCAAATAGAACGACACGTAACATCAACTATACCGATGTCTGTCACCAAAGGGAATGCCTTCCCCGCCAAGAATCAGGCACTGTAACCTTATCAGAATATATTTCGCCTATTGAGTTGTCATCAGCAGCACTTAGTCAAATAGATTCGAAATCTTCGATTGACTGACTATATCCATTGACGAAGAAAATGACGAAGAGACAGTTGAGTTTTGAACACTGAACAAAAAATGAAACAGGTGGTGGTGATGAACCAGTGTTTCCAAAGTATGGGTCGCGACCCAAACAAGGGTCACGAAGGGTCAAAAAATGGATCGTGCCGAGGTGATCCAAAACTGAATTGTGTATTTGCAACGTTACCTGCTTGTCTGTGCCTCTCTGTAGTTTATAGGTACTTCAGAAAAGACTATATTTCTGACTTTGGAATCGAACTTAGCGTACTGCCAAAAGTCACCAATACTTTCAGCATTTTTAATACGATGTTTGCGTCTTGGGTTGCGGGGTGTACACCACACTCAGGTTTGGGTCGCCCTAGAAAAAGTTAAAGAACCGCTGTGATACTCCATCCCGCCTACTCGAAAGTATTAATTTCGCGGCGAAAAACCACGTGGTGGAATGTTCTTAAAAGCAGATGTATCAAGACTATCAGTTGACCTCAACGCCGGCACATGGAAAGGATTTGCGACGCACTGAAAGTACGCGTTCATCAGTCGCAATAGTGGCGAATGTTTTTCTTTTGTTGTGTTGAATATGAAATGCAATATTTTGACTAGCAGCAGTTCAAACGTCGTCCGAAGCTGGGACTTCATCTTATCGACGCGTTACAAAGGCACATTTAGATGGTGAATTAGAATGAAAATAACGAAATTCAAGTCTTGGAACCCCACATATAACAAATATATTGTTGCGCCCACAGGTAGTGAATCGTGAGTTTAGCACCAGCGAGCAGCTGACACGGACTTATTTGTCCATTGTTTGAAATCGGATTGCAGCTCTGAGCGACAGTATAGTATTTTTAATGTGTTTCTTTTTTGCTGTATCAGTGAGGCGAGTCATGCACAAAGTGTTTCTAACGTTGTAAAATTTGTAACTGCCGTTGCATACTTGATACTCATTTACTTAAACCCTTAAATACCTGAACGTGTTGTTGTTGATCCCCACGAAAATTTAGTGACACTTACAACAATCGGCTCATAACTGCCGCCATCCATTTTTCCACAACTTGCATGTGGGAAGTTACTCACATACAAGAAACGCTGATATTTGTAATGTTAACAAAAAACATCTATTCAAATTCAGGGTAGGTCACTGGCGGCCCATACAGGTTATTATGAGTGGTAATTAGTTGAGGCGCTTGTAGGTCAAAGTACTGTAAATAAGCATACTGTAAGCTTTTAACCGGTAAACTCTAGTATATTATCTACCGTACTACAGTACATACACTGTACGTAACCTAAGCACACATGGCAAACGTCAACTGCAGTGAGTCAATGAAAACTGCGGTCGCCGCGGAGACATGACGCAAATCAGTCACACTCGTTCAAGGACAGAGAACTGTGCAGCTTGCAACATATGACGTCGGTAGTATGTGTTGTCGACCAATACTAAAGAACTTTGAAAATTTCACGGGCTCAGGTGTCTGGCTGAGAACTTGACCCGGGTGGTCTTTCTCCAAACCTTGATTCAGCATGTTCATTAATAACTGTGAAACCTGAAACATCTGATTTTTCAATATTCTCAACATGAAACCAATTTGTGATCTTTGATGTTATTGTTTTTCCTCTTGCTGCATTCGTGTTATTACGTGATTTAAGTCACAAAAATCCATGAATAAATCATGCCCTACCACACCATAACAAAAATTACCATATAACAGTGAAACTGAACTTGATTATAGACGCTCATATATTTTTGCATGTTGATAATTTTAGGTTGTAACAACTAAGACATGCTTCTGATTTATTTGGAACAGACAGGATTTTTGGCAGCCCGATAATTGAAAAGACATATGTAGCAAAATAGCCGCTGGTCCTGAGCATTTTGTTGGGTTGCCCGAAACCATGAATGCGCAGTTTGAATAGTTATAATTTATTTTAGTCTGCCGTGTTTCTTGAGAGTTTCGACTCATTCATGCTCAGAAACCCCTGTCAAAACTAGCTATCTACGATATTTCACCTCGAATGTCGACACTCGCCAGACCGCCTAACGCAGATGGAGAGTTAGTAACAACCTTTTTCAGCTGCAGGTAAGACTCCGCGATAATAACATGCCATTGCCATCAAGAATCACGTCCTTCCCTCTTTGATTTTACTTACTCGTATTCGCACCCTCTTCAGCAAGCAGAGTAATTAAGTTTCAAAGATGTCTCCTAAGTGAAACCCAGGTTTGTGCATGGAAACGGGATGCTAGGGAGTCCTATGAGATTTGTGCCACAGACTACTCTGGAACAGTGGACTGGAAGTTGTCCTATGTTTCACGGAGACTTTAGCTATGTTAGGATGTAGATACACCAAACAGAAATATTTTCTGTTTTCCTCACGTGTTTTGTCGTACATCGTTGAATTTGAAGATTTAAGAAATAATTAGATTCGTTATGGAACCGTTCATTCACTTTTCTAAACCACCTTGGTAACTGTGAACCCTAATGGGGTTTCAGATTCTTTGGTCACGGTTCAGTAGAAACTAGGCGTTGGGCATGCCCATGGTATCCCGTACGTTTCATATTTAGTTTTGTTTCAATCTCATGGACAGTCACAAACATTGATGGGGAATGGACAGTCACAAACATTGATGAGATTGAAATGGATAACAAAATGTGTCCATAGACACGCCAAGAAGAAACCTAATGCTGTGAGAGGACAGCAATAGTTTGATCATTATTGTGAATTTAGGTTGATTACACTAACATATCTACAAGAAAACGCAAACATAACAAAGGATTTTGTTGCAATTGCGTGAAACAACGATGCTTGTGACTTGGTGATAGGCTTCATACATTTTTAATGTGTTATCGTCTATTCATTGTGTGATAAATTTCTGATACATACAAGTCAAAGGCTCAATACCTGAGATGAATTGAGCACGGTGAAAATCCACGACATTATAGTTCGATACAAAATGTTTTCTGCAAACAGAAGCAGGTATCCGAACACCCATGTCAAACCCATCATGACACAAACCGAAAAAGCAATAATGACGTTTTCTCGGTTTGTCCGCTTTTGAGCGGTTGATCGGATCTGAAAAGCAAGTTTCCAGAGATTTATTTCTTTTACTGTTTGAAGCTAACACATTACCATTCGATACCTTTGTTTTTTTGCAACCAATTTTGTTCATAATCAAAGTAAAGGAAATCAGGTTAAACAGAGCTAGGAGCGTAAATGGAATAAGAAATCCAAAGTGGAGTGAGTGACGGTGAATCCAGCAAACGTGTCGTGCTCTGTAAGACGATTCAAAGGTTGGGTCATCTGTGGAAAAAGGAAATAACCTGAGATGTAGAAAACGTACGTCGAAAAATTTGTTTTTGTCAGACATGCTGCTCTTTGTGAGAGCAACATGTTTTATAGTTTGGCCTGAATCAGGAGCAAACTGATATTTTAATTATTATATGCAAGAAAAAATGCAGTTTCTCTCGTAGAAAAAACAAACTAGAAATATGAAACTTTGACGTATAGTTGCAACAATTCGTATTTCCTGCGTATAGTTATGACGTATAGTTGCAACCATTCGTATTTCCTGCGCTGGGATCCCAACATTTTATCAACATTCTGTTATCGATTTTTTTGCGTCTTCATTTATTAATGCATCTTCTTTTGCGTCTTCATGTATCAGCGTTTTGTCATCTTATCGTATTGCAATTGGTACCGGCAGATGGCATTCCAGGCTCTGACCTGTCGTCGTCTGCCGTTAAATAGGAAACCGTTTGGTTGAATATTGCAATTTCTTTTGCAGGTAATAAATGAAAAGATACATTGGACCAACCAATGATTCCTCGAATTAATCATTTCGATCTGAAAAACTTACAATTCGTCTTCACAAACAAAATGCACAAGTCAGTAATTCATGCAAAAAGTTAGTACAAGAAATTGCGTTTCAAGCTTTTGTTGACACAATATCTTTAACAACTTCCTTTAAATTGTGTCGAATTTATGCAACAGAATGCCTCACAGTGGAATACTTCTGCACTAAACCAGGATAGCAAGCACTGATTGAGTGTCCATGTTTTCTATTTTAACTATGGAACAAGGCAGCTCCTCAACACGACCAGCCACGTTCACGTCACTACCCACACTTAGCGCAAATAACGTTTTGCGAGGTGAACGGAATGGTGTTGCTAATCACAACAAAGGACACGGTAAAGAGCGCCAGGGGCAGAGATGACAAAAAAAGACGCACAGCACGATGGAATTCCAGCGGTCGCAAACAGAAAATGCATTTTCTCCGCAGATTGCATCAATCTTATATATTCATACCTGGATTATAAACTTCTTTCTTATCCACGTAAAAAACGGTGACCAAACTATTTAACAAGACAATGACCACGGGGATTGCATAGCACACTGCTGCCGTCAAAAAGGAAGGTAATGCGTTGGCTTCTTGCAACTGTCACAGAAAATATAATCATTCAGCCAAAACGAAATATCGACTGGAATAATGCAATCTGTATGTTATTCAGGATAAATGTTCGAGAATAGCTGTAGAAATATAAGCATTGATTTACTGGGTAAGCACAACCATTGCTTGATTGCCAGCAGAACAATTTGTAAATAGTTTAGACAAATGAACTATAGTATTTAAGACAATTTCGTGGTTTTGTCTATTTCTTCCCACTCCCTCATGCATTTTATAAACCGACGACGTACTTGGAAGGCATCGCAGCACTACATTATAAAAATCATGATGGCGTCATTCATGCGTGTGTCTTATAAGCGTGTGTTTCACCAAAGTAAATGTGTTAGAGCCATTAAACGTATACACTCTACTACCGCCACGTAGACATCCTCGTCTTCTTTCATGTATTTGCGTATACCTTGTTACTGCAATGCATGTTTAAAGTATAACGCCTTGCGTGTGGGAGTGAAGACGTTACTCAACACAATCCACACTCGACTTCTGACGACTTGCTGCTGCCAATATGCAAGTAAGAAGACTGAAGAATTGCAGCCACTGCCTCGTCACATGAGGAAAACACAGCGGGCAGAATAAAGTATTCTTACATGCGTCACAGCGGCGTACATGTTGTAAGCATTCGCACTCATCCAGAACCACGTTGTCAACACAAAGAATTGCAATAATGCCGTGGAAAGGTAGCAACGGATCTCATCGTCACTCTTTTCCAGGCCAAAAATGAAAATAAGATTGACCGCAAGTAGATTGACACAGATGTTGATCAGAAATATTGTGACCTGTCTTCTTCGTAATTCTCTTTGAAACAATATTTAATAACGTCAATATAAAAGGAGCTGAAGACTTTCAAAAACTTGGTCTTTGTATTGTTTCACATATCCGTAGATTATAAGTAAGTCTAAAGAAATAATTCTCTACAAAAAAGACGTATTTTAATGCGTCACTTAAGACTTTAGTTACAAATTGTCTCAATGCTATTACCATATATTTATGGAATTTCCTCTATACGCTCATACAATTCTTTGCAGTGACGACAATCGTTAAATGCATTTTCTCTAAACATTAATTTTAATTAGGTTTTGTAAAAATGCCTAGTTATGTGGCAAGTGTAGGCATCAATTTTGAATAAATTAAGCAATAAATACAAATCCGTATGAAATATCATCCTCACAGAGTAGCAACAAAAACTAACAGAAGTTTTAACAATTATATTTTTAGTTTTGTTCGATAGTTGGACAAATTATTGTGAATTTCAGGATTTCATTTACGCATTCATTACATTTTTCATTTTGTTTGTTTAGGGTGTCATTTGTATCTTTATTTGATTTTTGGCTACTACGTTCCCTGTACATTTGAAGGCATGTTGACATATTTTTAGTTCAAAATATTTTCAGCAATAAAAACACATAAAATGAGAATTGAGCAATACTGTAACACACCTATGAAAGCAAGCATAGGTTAGAAATGCAATAGGCATCCTGCACTACGAAATCACGGCTTTTGAAAAACTTACTTGACAACAAGGTGTATCAGCATTGTGAGCAAAAGTGCGACGCCCGAAAAAGAACAAAAGACGCGGCTGACAATACCAAGGGAAAAATCAGCTAAAATATCCTTCGTAGTCTGATGAAAAAAAATAAACGAAATTTGACATTGACGCTGATGATGTAAAGCAAGTCGTGAATGCAACTGTTTAGTAGCAAACTTGAAAATAAAGTGTACGTTCATTACACACATGTAAGAGTGCTGAAATCTTGTAATACCCGCTGAATTCTGCGATGATTATCTGAAGATTTCTGCTCATGGGCAATCAAACCACAAATTCGCATTTTGTTTACGCACTAACATTCTGCAAGATTTCATAGTTGCTACAGTTTCGTGTAGCTTCATTCATAGGATATGCAATGAGGAGGTTAGCAAAAGTAACATGTCAAAAAATGTGAGTTGACGCCGTACTCCAGAGGTTTGTCATCAGCCGTATCAAGAAGCCGAATACTAGCTTTGGTTTTGGAAAGGGTTTCCAAACGTGGTTCAAACAAGCCCTTGTTTGTCAATGCCACATACGATGGAAGTGGTAATAATATCATAGTGTAAGAAAATCAAAACTTATTGATAAAGTCCAGCATTACCAGTAGAATACTTGTGGCATTTGTGCAAAACATAAAAACTGATTTTAAGTTCTAGAACAGTGGTTTTCAAACGGGTGCCACTTAGCTCATCAAGACAGGTATTTTTAATTCCTGGTATAATTCCTGGCAGCGCATGATCTCTATTGTTGCTTGCTGCCACAGTGTGAAGCTTTGTGCACATGTCGCTCGGGCTTTCCGATCGCAACTAACTATTGTTTCTTCACGCTAGATCAATGGCTCTTGACCTTTTTTGTCTCATTTACCCTTTAACAAAATCAAAAACTTGATTTTTCCCCCAACAATGTTTAGTGTGTCAAGACATGACTTTTCTGCCAAGGGTTCGTGGCAGGTTCCCTGGAAAAACGTTGTAAGCTTACACACAGATACAAAAATATTTGTGCTTCCTGGAACAAATTTTAGTGCAATCCTTGCACGAAACTTATCAGTCTCTGAGATGAAACTTACATGTAATCTTCTTACAAGCAAGCATGAATGCTTTTAAGAAGTGGTTTGCTGAGGTTGTTGAAATTGTAAAAACTTTCATACCAACGGGCATATCACTAAATCAAGGGGCAAAACATTTGGAAGAATTAATACATAGGAATGTTTAAATTTCCTTTTGTTGAAAAATAACAAACAATTTCAACCAGTCAGTCGCTCAGTGAGACTTTTGTGCTTGTTTCCTACTCACAATATCTGACATTCTAGGAACTGTGGTTGAAAGAGATACTCTCATGTCATCCTTGGGAATTAATCAAGATCGATGTTTTGTTTTATCGACATCATTGAGGAGAACCCTGCCTCACACAGAAAAGTATTTTGAAGAGGTATAATAACTTCAAATGCGCGCTTCGACAGCTTTAGAAACTTCGCCGAATCCACACCAAATTTAGAAAAGTCACAGTTGCAAATATGAATTTGGAATAAAGCATTGTTTAACATAGGAGATCCATTAATTAATCTTTTAAAGCACTTTGAAAAGACGAGCCCGTGTGCTGATAAAATTTAAACGTTCAGTTACGTGTTTCAAAACTATTTTCAAACTTCTGGAAGGGCTTTACTCACCAGTGCATCCCGATGAAGAACACGAGGGGTAGAAATGATCTGTAACGCCCGTTTATTAACCAGATTTGTAAAACCTGAAATCAGCGAGCAGATAGAAGAGGCGCCGTCTGTGCATAGGGAGCCAAGGTGTTTCCACGAGTTCATTTTGTGGAAAGAAATTAGTCATTTTTTCGTGATCATCAGTCACTTTGCTGGTCGTCTCTAGACTTTCACACATGAAGTACGCAATCTTTCAACTCAACTGCGTCTATATATCAATAGTAAACCAACAGCTACATGCAGTTCGACACGTCAGTTGGAAGTTCCAGCTGAAGGGCTACTCTTGCCTTATTAGTTCTAATTTCATCTGCTACGCGATCTAAAATAACACAAGTCATAACACTTATACCACAACTTACTGTACGGTTTGATAAATAAATTTTCTTCAGTGTCTTCTTTTGTTCTCGTTTCGTTTATATCCATAGTATATGGATTGACAAGTCACTCCCCAATTGTATGCCATTTCTATTCTTTTGCTATTGCAAAAGCAACGCAACGACATGCTTCAAATCCTAACGAGCCTTCAGAAACGAACTCTGTCATAGGCAGAGTTCCTGCAGCACGAAATTAAGCGCAGTTGGTTTGCAAAGACGCGTGGCTGTCATGTACGGACGTGGGATGTTGTGAAGCGAGCTTACAAAATTGACGGCTTCATCGAATCATTAACAGGCACTCTGGAGAAAAATACACTGAGGTTTTTGAACATCGCCTACTATGATGAAGCCGACCTGAAGTCCGCGTACGATTCTAGAAAATGTTTTTCTTCGACACAATAACTGATAATGTTGAAACCTGCATTTTTAACTCATTTGTTCACTAAAAAGACCGAAAAAGGTTGTCCACTGTCCAGTCTATAGCATGCTGTGAAAAGAAGAAGAGGATGGCGCTAGAGTCTGACCATTGTGAAAACAGTGAAATTAACTGCACAATAGAGGATTTTTTAATTCTGAAAGCTACCATCTCCTTTTACGAACAAACTCCAGTTGAGGTCGTGAACAGAAGCTGTTGCACACATGAGGTGCCCAAATGAATGTGGTTGTGGCTACATGTGCAAAGATGAACTAAAAGGAGAAAGATTATCACTGAGCACAACTCTAAATCATGAAGGTGCAATATCTCCAGTTTGTGTGATATATCCGTAAACCTACTTCGTAACAAGGGCCCTATGACGCCTGACACTAAGCCTCTCATCAAGCTACGAACAAAACACTGTCGGATGTACTTTCGTGTTTTGTCTTGTAACTAACTAGCCTAATAATCCAGGATATTACGTTTTGTAAAAATATACGTTTACGCAGAATCGGTACACCTGGGGGTAAATTTACCCCAGGTTAAGAATCACTGCACTAGGTGTTGTAACATTTTTGCAACTATGATTTCTGCTATCTTTGTTGGGGAGTAATTGAAAGCGTTTGGGCTTGCACGGAAAGAATACAAGACAAATGTTGAGAAAGGTTGTTCTAGAATATGTAGGCAATTTGTTCGTTGTCTAAGTGTATTATTTAGTGAATTGAAATAAAAAGTAGCAAAATACTCCATAACAGGAAACATTTCGTGAGAGTAGCAGTGCAAAATCCAAACAGTTCAGTGCAATTTTAATTACTATTATCTGGAATAATATCAGCATCTGTTGAAAAGAATGGAACTGCTGAGGAGGTAAATCATACTCTTTGAAACAAAATAAAAAATTTTTTAGACCAATCGACATAGTATAACGATTTGGTGAAAAATTTTATTTAATTTAAAACTAATCGAAAACGAGAACATTGGCTCGTAGAAAAAAATAAATCACAACCATTATTCCGCCAACATTTCCTCTCAGTTGTAAAACAACCTTAGACGTTTCGTCGAACACGAACACTGGGACTCTTTTAATTGTAAACGTTTTGTATCTAAGCCAGCGTTCTCATTTAAATAACACATTTTAGCATTGGAAAAACGAACGATTCCTTCAAAAGCTTCCGTTACGAAAAATAGCAAAACTTGTTAAACTGTATTTCCTCTACGAAATACAAATATCTTCTTGAAATATTTTCCAGAACTGCCTACAAATCAGTTTTGACATTTTTCATGTTTTTAAAGTTGATTTGTATGCTTTGCTGCTTCCACAACTAGGTTTCACTTAAGACTGAGTTGAAGTACACAGTACAAAGTTAAGATGATATCTCCAGATTTATAAAGCTTGCAAGAATGAAGCTCTTCTTTCATCTTTCTCAAGGATAATAGCACTTCTCTCCTGGTTTGGTTTACTGTTCCAAAAAGTCTCGTTCGGTTTTCTTTTAGTTGAGTAACTAAGTTCAAAGAAGTAAATAATTATCAATTGTTTCGTTTCTTCCCTCTTTGAGATATGGGCGTATGAGTTGCATTACAACATGATCAGAACCCGGTCATCTGCAGAGCGTGTTTCATCCTTTCCAATATAAGGAAAACTTTTATCAGGAGTTGCTTTCCTTGACCATATCTATTTTTCCCAAACTTTTCTGGTTTTGATGCCATAAACTGGGTGAAAGGGCATCTGACTTTGCTAGGGAGAGGCTGCTCGTCTGTTGTGATAAACGCTCCATGTTTGCAACATGTACAGAAGTTAATTATGAAGTGGTCCCAGACTTCACAAAATGGAACAAATTTATCGGTCTGCAGCATTTACGAATGTTTTGATCGTAGAATAAAAAGTAGGAAACGAGGGATTTCATAGAATCTATTTCAGTACATAGAACTTTTGTAAAATGGCACTCCCCTTCTTTCAGTCCAAATAGAATGCAGTGATAAATCAGTTTTCCTGCAACTCCACGTGCGTACACGACAGCGATGGAGGCTAACAATTTTTCAACGGTAACAGCAACTATCTAATTATGTAGTTGGCGATGGGCGTCTGTAACTGTGCATTTTGTAATATGTTTGAGAATAAAATTATCAACAAGAAGACGCCATGCACTTGCTGGGCTACCAGCAAACAAAATTCTCTTTCCGTAAGGTGTAGGCCCAGAAATGTCTCTCAAAATATTCTGCTGTCGACGTCTGCCAGCAAATAAGTCACCGGGAGTTATCTGAAGCCACTCCTTTGCATCTGGAACTGCAAGTATTACATCCATATTCTCAGCAGCGCCGGCAATATCTGGGGAAGGAGTTCATTTTGTGAAGTCCCACGTGCCAGCTAATGTTCTGATCACACCTTTCTTCCTTGTACATTTATTGTAGCATCACTATCATCCATTTCCTGAGGAGCTATGATTGTTTTAAGTTGATTTTGAGCCCTAGGTCGTTTAAAAGGATGATCAGGTGAACGAGGGCGGAATTGAAGTTCCTTGGAAAATCCTCCTCAGATTTGTCACAGGAGGAACAATCCGAAACTAAATCATGTGTATGTAAGTCGTCAAATGCAGATCCACTGTCTTCACAATCAGATACATCGTCAGGAATATTACGCAAAATTGAAAGAAGCTCATCTGGTGTAAGGCGTCTTCTATTCGCCATAACTTGTTATTTCTGAAACGCTTGACAACCAGACGGCTTACTGCAGCTCAGTAAAGTACGGAATAAATGAAAAAACGATAGTCAGTAATTCGGAAGACAAACAGAAAACAAGAAAACAAATACAGTAGAAAAACGAAATTGGTGGCAGTGATTGAAAGCACGAAACCTCCTCTGGCAGTCAAAGCAATTACCTTGGACGTTGAAGAAAATCTAGCTCATTTAGGCCTCAAACGATAGAATTTCAAAGAGTCACTTTGTCATTGGATCAAGCTCAAAGCGTCATTAAAAATCACATTAGCACACCCACTTAGAACCCTGCAACCTTGGGCATTCCAGTGTGGCAGTTATATTGGAACATTCAACTCCAACAGCCCTCATACTAGGCAAAGATCACTCAAATTGTTTCTCTTTTTTCAAAATCCAGATTGCATCTGGCATGTGCTACTTACCATAATAATTGAAAAGCTGTGAAGATGATGCTCTTGTGTTTGTTTAGCAATGTAGGGATCTTGTAAATCTTTGAGAGATCTTGTAAATCTTTTACTTGCATCAAATGTACTATGGCGACCAAAGCAGTTGCACGTCAGAGGCTTTTCTTCAGGTGGATTTCGGCATCCACTCGATAGCCATTTTTCCGTCTTGCGGCTGTAAAAGCTGCATAAAGGCTTCGATATCCACTTCTACAGAAAAGTGATGTTTGTTACAAATTATTTTAGTACGCAATACATTCTTAAAGCTCTCATCCTTTTGAAACGTTTGAAAGAAGTTTCCCAATCACAAGAAACAAACTTTTTGGAAGCATCTGTAGTCACTACATCAATGAAAAATGTCCAAGAAGCTTATACCGCTTCGCAAGCAAAGAACCACACTTTTTTCACAAATTTAAGATTTCCACTCTTGACTAAAAAATACCTACGCCTGTTTATTTTAACCAGAGGTGATCATCCTTGCAAAATATGCCAATTTCGTCACTGAAAATAAATGTTTTGAAAATTAACTGTGATCAAAACGCTTTTTACTGTAGCTTAAAAAATCAAAGTCAAGCAGCAAAATTACAATTAACAACTTTTTTTGATAGACCCACTATTTTCGTTTGTCAAACTAAATTTTCCTCGAGTGGCAATGACGATTTTCGATCTGATTTCAAATTGCGAAAAATGTTGATCTCAAGTAATTGCTTACGCATTGTGTTAGGCAATCCATCTTACATAAACCCTTAAGTTTATGCATAATTATTTTAAAATCAGCAAGCAATTTGGAAGATGATCGAAAACACACATCTGTTCACCGCACATCCCGAAACCAAACCATAATGAAAGAAATCTATTGTGAGTTGTTTTGCTGACAGGTTTTGCTTATTGTCGATTTGGCTGAATGGAGTTCTGTAAGACTGTGGGTTCATTTTAACAATAGAAAAATTTTGAAAAACATTTTAGTTAATAATATGTTGTGTGTATGGTGTTGATTGCACAAAGCAGTTTGAAAGGATTTCAACGTCAAACCAGTAAAGATTTCCGATGCAATGAGGTGAAATATAATTGGCGCATTAAAAGAAAAAGCAAATTTAGTGTTGACATTTTTATAAAATCGTTAATATGAGGTTTTCTGCAAACGTCATGTGCAAGGGTAGAAGTAAAGTGAAGCAATGGATGTCTGTGCATATTTTTTTGTAACGACCACACCTTTATGTCCGTTTGCCAAGAGAAATTCTTGTTGCAACAAAAAGTACTTTAGAAAAAACAATATTTTCAGTTTAGAAACAAAACTGTTGGAAAGATTCAATCTATTTTGGATCTTATTTGATAAATTTACCAAATATTTTTGAATGATTGGTATCACAAAAAAATTCATGAAACGTTTTCTTAAATTCCTATCCAGTGCACATTTACAGCAACGCTAAAGTTTTCTACGCTGTGGCCTGGAAACGGAAGAGCTAAAACTTTCAGTGCCATCACTAGTTTATTTTTATTGCAGAAAAATAACTTTCAGGGCAACGAAAGGTTGCACGGTTAATAATAACAATGTTAACAACTCACTTTCAAAGATCCCTCGGAGAATTTATGAGCATTTTGTTTTACTGGCAAATTAAAAAATTCAAACTTAAACCCAGGGTCACTCCTTTGTGGAATATATCCTGGCATCCGAATGGAGACAACCTGACAACATTTTAAAAATGAGTAGTTATGATGCAATCCACAAGCTCGTTTATAAATGTTGAAAGCAATAATGTTTCAGTAGAGGTTATGCCTCTCGCGCACACACACAACCAAAAGTTAATATCTGATGCATGCTCAAAGAACATTCGTATCACATGCTTTATTGGCTTGCATAAAGGTTTACTTGGAAAATTGAAACAACCACATACTGAACGAAAAACAAACTAAATGTAAAATATTACTTGTTTATCACTGACTGAAATTTGTATACACGGTTTGCAGTGTTTTCCGAACAACACAATGGCACTCGCTCAGGTCTTCGTGCCAAAATGGGCAAACCAAGTCTCAACGCATTTGCAAACTTACTTGCTGTTCACGTTTATAGCCGGTTATTTCAGTGGCTGATTGTAATGCACTCTGCCAAGAACAACTGTGGAAATCTGTATAAGTTTTGCATTTTTCAAGTAAGGGGGTAAATCGCCCAATTTGAAAGTGACAAAAAATAAATTGCTAATTTGGCCTGGGTCAATTGAAGTGTAATCAGAAACGCTAATGTGTTCAAAATTGAATTTGCACATGCAGGTGCAACAGTACAGTATTGCTTTCTGTGCTGCTTACCACATAAAGTGGTACGTTCTGTGCTGCTTACCATATAAAGTGATGGGTCCTTTACCAGAGTTGTGGCAAAATGTACGACTCCGACTCCAACTCCGACTCCCAGCTTCCAAAAGTTTTGGACGTCGACTTCTACCTATCCACAGTTTCCGATTCCGACTCCTGACTCCGTCTCCTTAACATAATGTGAATGAAGGTTGGCTGTAAACTATGGCAAAGAAGCGGGGTAATAATATTTTAGGAATAAGCATTTTGTTGTTGGAGCTAGATACATGAGTGAGGGTATTGGATTAATCTATTTATATATAATTTTTAAAATTTATTCTGGATAACTCGAGTTTTTTTTCTGGATACCATGTTTTTTTTCTGGATACAAATTTATTGTGGATACCATGATACATGTTATTCTGGATACCATCAGTAGCTACCATAACGTGGATGAATTTGAACATAACAACATTAACATATGGACAATATTGAAAAACTGTTTGTAAGTGGTATATACCGAAAGTGAGTAGCCAGCTGCAAAACATAGAAAAGTGAGAAGCTAGATATTCCATTTTTCATTATTTTTGCATTTTCTGAACATAAAACATAAAACGAAATATTTAAACTTCTTACGATTCATTTCAGGATGTAATTTTAGCATGTAGTATACCTACAGCTTACTACTAGCATTGTATTACTGACTAAAACAACAAATTAACTCGCATTAAGTACCGATGGACAATGTGTTTGCAGCTATTGTTGGCTTTCCGACAAATGATTCAATTGGATTTCGGACAACAACAACTGGTTCCTAGTTTTCTTAGGAATCCAATTCCGACTCCTGCCAAAAACCTCCTACTACTTGCGACTCCGACTTCGCAAACCTGCTGCCTACCACATAAGCTAATAGGCTCTGTGCTGCTTGCCAGATGAAGTGATGTATTGTACAGTATGCTGCATAGCGCATGAAGTGATGCGTTGCGTGCTGCTAATCACACAAAGTGATGGGTTCTGTGCTGCTTACCACAGGCGCTTTCTTCTCTGCAGGAAATAATGAAGGCGTATTTTGGACAAAGATTATTGTCCGAACAGGAATAGAAGAACTTTTCTGTTGATGCTGAATGCTTGCTGCCGAATATAGAGAAGTGTGACGTACAACGTCTGTCGGTATGGTTACCGCGACAGTTGGACGTTCCGTTTGAGGGGGACGAAATGTCACAGGTTTGTACGTTCCATTGATTTCCCTTGTTTCCGATACCTGGTAATTTACGGGTGTTAGTTACTTTTAATTGCAAAAGACTCATATTCGTCTCAAATATCTGCAAAAATATATACAAAACTGCGCACAGGCACACTCATACACAACACACTCGCATTGAAGCACTCAGACACTCATAATTATAGTTTGCAAACTGTTCTGGAATACTTACAAGTTTTGAAAAACAAAAATAATGATTAAAACGTTTTAAGTTTGAAAGAGTCCAAAACTTGTTGCTTCATTAAAGCAAATATTGTTTTGGCAAGTGAAACTATGCACAAAACAAATACGCCGCAGAACTTCCAAGCGATGTGAAACATGTAGCAACGCTATAGCATCATCATAGGCTGCGGGATTGTCAAGAAACTTAACCAATGAGCGACGTAACACTGCACAAGAAGATATTGAAACTTACAGAAAGCAAGAACAAACATTCGGATGGTACTAGCTAAACATTGAAATAAAAGCAGTTGGTGGGGGTAAAACAAGTCAGCACACTGGGAACAATTAAAATCAGATCAAACTTGCACACAGGCCAATATTCTGGCAGCGTTCCATCTGACCACAGCCAGGGATAGGCGCTGGTGGAGACACTGCCACTCCCTGAGGTCACCAGACAAATCGACACGTTTCTTGGCAAGGCTGCTCAAAAAAGATGGTGGACTTGCCAATCCCCTACGAATTAATTAATTAGTTTCTGTTTTTTAGCAATAATTTGCCAATTACAAACACTAGAAGGCCAATCAAGGGCTGTGAAGATGCGGATTTGTGCATAGTTATTTTTAAAGAAACAAAAAGTTCCACTTGGGGTTGGGGCCCAGGGTCGGATGACATGGGCAAAAAAAGTCTAAATCTACCTCTGTTGTGACGTAAACCACAAAAAGCTCAAGTCCAAAACTTTCCAATTCTTTTAATCAAAAATAGAAGACTTTCGGCATCCTTAGAGTGTTTAAAAAACTCTCTAGCTCAATCTGCTGACATGTTACGGCTGGAAATGTCCTGGACGATACATTGGCTTTTGTGGTCCCTAAAGGGTGAGTGATAATACAGTAAAAGGAGTTGATGTAGATATGTACTGAGTCAGAACCATTGGATCAGGTCAAGAATAATCTGTCCGGCACTGTAACCCTGACCTGCAATATCAGGAGTTTTGTTAGGGCTGATGACACAGTTGTATTATCCAACTTTACTCTCCCCTATACTTGACTCCAATGTTGACCATGATGTGCAGGGCAAAATGCTGGATAGAATACTCCAAATCAGATCCCAATTGAGTAGAAGTTTTGCAATCATTTTGTGCTACACCAGGGTCTCCTAACCGTGGAGAGCGTGCCAACACCGATTCGCAAAGCCATTTCATCCGGCCCGCCAAGTCATTTTGTCAATAATGGAAAAATAACATATTTGCGAAAAACCTGTTGATTTCGTAAAATTTTGCATATCTCCATACAAGCACATTACCATATGATGCCTGGCTGTTGCGGAATGGCTTATGTGGCCTCGACAAAAAAACGTTCTGTGACCCCTGTGGACAGCTTGTGTTTGCTGGTTAGGCTATAAATCAGTAAACTGGAAGACAGTGTCCCATAGTAGCACACATCGTTTGATGTGAATACTCCATGGGACGAGTATATCACTAATAGACTACCTCGCTATCTGCTGGTTACAGCGTCACTAAACCTAGTCTGAATGAGGTGCTTGTTGCTCAGTTGAAGATGCAAAAATTCGTTTGGTGAGGTTGAATAACAAGAGTCATGTCACAGGGATAACTAATCTCGCAGACATGGAGTTGTTTGAAGTCGGGAAGTGTAAGCGTGGGAAAAGAAAAGAGCGAAAAAGAGTTGATGTTACTCAACCAAACCTCAAACTTTACAATAAAAAATGGGAGGAGTTGATCGTTTTGATAAGTTGACAGGACTGTACCGTGTTTGGATCCAATCAAGGAAGTGGTATTGGCTTTTGTTCAGATTCTGCCTAAAAGCCAACATTGCAAATCGGTGGTTATTGTACAGATGTGTTGATTGAAGGCTATCACTGTTGTTTTTCACAAGACAGACTGTGATTGTTTGCTAGCAGGACCTAATGTGGTAGCAAGAACGGTGTTTGTCCCCAAATAAAAAGAGAGGTTCTATACGTTGCAAGATAAGATAGAAAAGATCATCCACTGGATAAAACTCCACAGACACTCAAAGACTGTGCGCTGCATATGGCAAATGCACCAAATTCGTTTGCATAAAATGCAATGTGGAACTTCACCCAGACAGTTATGTACCAGGGCAGAGGTCACCAACACGCTGCCCGCGGGCACCAGGTCTCCAGCAAAAACCACGTTGGTAGCCCATGGGCCTGTTTTGAAAATGTCATTAATATGATGAGTATGGTCACATACAGTAGATTAACATCATTAATGACGACATAATAGGTAAATTGAACAAAAATTTTATTTCAGAAGTGTGTATCAAACTGTTAGTCCTCAGCGTTAATCGGTGCCCAAGAAGTACTGTAGCTCTCAGTTACGTAAAGGTTGGTGACCCCTGTTTGTGAAACTTGGATATAGGTAGGTGGTACACTAAGTTTCGCGTCATTTCTTATAACTGATTTGCATTGTGATCATCATACTTGTAAAGGAGCTTACCTGAACGCTTGTTAGGTTTGTAACAATCTCGACCTTTTTCTCGCGAATAGGCAAAAACACTTTGTCTGCCATATTGATCAGTGAAAGTAAAATTGTCTCTGAGGAACTTTGATCGACTCTGAAATGAAATGCAGGACGTTTACCCTTTTTTTCCTATGGTAAGTCTAATATCAAAACTTGCACCTAGCTTTTTGGCAATGTTGCGGAAAATTCGAGATTCGCATGATTCCTATACAGCTGAAAAACATACTTGTTTAGAAAGCTTTCGACGTTTTTATCATAGAATGTCAGAATTGACAGAAAGCATTTGCACGGTGTAGTAGTTAGCTTAACCTCGCTGATATGACGACAGAAATTCTGGAATGTCCTGAAATAGCTTGAACTTCTTCGAAAAATGAAATCTCGTTGTTAGTCGATGCGTAGCATCAAAGCGTTGTGAATATGATTGGGTTAAAAAATCGTCCAGAAATCCAAAAAACTTATTTACCACTGTATTCAACTAATCACAGCTTCTGCCTATTTAGGACGGACAAATTGAATTGGAAGAGTTTTGTTATAAATTTACAACTTTTCAATTTTACCTGTAAGTTTGAGTACAAAAGTCCAAATCGTTTCATAGTCGCAATTGGAAGTACAAAAAATGGACGTTTTGTCTTGATTGAAATGGTTGATGCACATGGCACCACGTCAAATTAGTGAGAAACTTTAAAAAGGCGTTATATACTTTATAACAGAATGTTGTCTGAATTAGTGACTAAATCAGATTTTTAGGTGTAATCAAATAATGTAAGCTTCAACGTGGAAAAACGATCAATACTTTTAGTTTAAAGTATGCAAACCTTCAAATCCTGCGGCAAATTCTCAATAATCTCTCTTTTTTGCAAAACCAAGAAACGCTCGAGAGAAATGAAATGAAATAGCATTTTGTGCTTATTGGAATTCACACGTTACGTTCATGGAGAGCAAACTCCATCAAATACTTCAGAAGTGTTCGATTCCGACTTCGTCTCACTTTGAACAGCACAACGAAAGGCGTCAGAGAAATAAAATAACTTCATTACTCACGTTTTATTATTGGAAGTTTTTAATTGAGTTGCAATGATGAGCTGATTTGATATGGTGATAGCGTCTTCAAGGGTGCGATTCGTGATCTACAAAAACGTTAGTTGGTAGATGTCGTTGACGAATTATTATTACCACGCAATACACGTTTCTTATGGACGTGAGGTTTCCTGTGCTTATTCTTTTTACCGAGTTTCAAATCCTCGGTTTCATTTATACTCGCTTGGTGTACTTCATTCGGGAGTGTCACCAGTTTCAAATGAAATACCTCAAACCCAGGGTCTCAAACGCTGCGCGGCCCGCGGACTGCATGTGGCCCGCGAACGCGTTTTGTGCGGGCCGCCATGCTTTTTTGGAATTAAAAATAAACTGACATCTCCATTATTTAGCCTATTTTATTCACAAGAGCGTTCGGCTAGTGAGTGAACAAATTGCGTTTAAAAAATGTGGAAACGGCTTAAGAGGATCTGCCCTGTAACTCATGAAACGTTTCGCAGGAAATAAGATGTGAAAGCTGTTTCTAGTAACGTTCAGGTGCCGCCATCGTAGCGTCATCGTCATTATGCGACCCTCAGGTTACTTCATCAATCCTCATTTGACTCTCGGAGTTACTGTAGTTGAGTTTTAGGTTTCCAACTTAAATCACATCAAGCTAATTTTAGTGCTAGTCCAGCATATTTTTTGTAAATACCGAACATTTTTTAAACCTGAGACTGATTCTTACGTTTGCTTTATTTGGATCAATTTCACTGAGACTCAACAAAATCTTGGCGGCATCGGAAATGTTGGATGATGTCAAATTGTTGACGTTGGCTGTCAGTGACTTCACATCTGACATTGCTTTTTCAACGGATTTGGTTGTTTTGTTTTGCGAAGATATCTGAAAATGAATCAAAACCTTGGATGACAAAAGTTGACCAATGAGTAGGCCTAAGTAACAAAATTTCTTGAGAAAACCATGTTTATGAAAATGCACTGAACAATCTTAATTTCATGAAAATGAGTACGAAAAGTTTGAGGTCTTCACAAGTTTTTTCAAAGTAGATATAGCTGTGCGTTAACACACTTAGAAGAAAGTTTGAGCAATGTTATCAAGTTTTACATGATTTTTTCTAGTCCTTTGCTAACGAAAGTTCATATTAAACGAAAGGGTTCTTGTTTCATAGAAATAAATATTGTTTGTGCGATTTAAGTATTAGTTAGTCATGTGAACAACTCTGCAAAACCTTTTGCAAGTTTTGCTCGTTCGTTAACATAGTTTCTGAAGTGTCATTATGCAAAAATATGATGGTGTAAATAAACAAGTCTTGAAAAGCATGAATTAATTATCTTGTCAATTCACAGGGAAGCCATTATTTTCGTGATGTTGCCAATCTTTCCCGATCCATTTTCATACTTGGAAGCATTCAACGTCGATATCTATATACTGTCTATCAAAAGGAATCCTTTCCAGCAAAGAATCAGACACTGGTTATATTCATACCTGTCGTTGATAGCGCTCATTCTATTTGTTGAGTCTCACGCTCCGCTTGTCCATGTGACATCGCGCCCAGGTCAAAGAGCGCGTTTTTGTTTATGTCATTATTGGCATTTTGACTTAAAAACCACGTCACAATGCAATTAAATTTAGACTGGCACTCTACAGTAGACCAGTGCTCTTCAACATTTTTGTCACCATGGAACCCCTTATATACTCTCGCGTTCATCCAAAAATTAAAAAGACATGAATTACTTGTAAGAAAATCAAATATTTCCTTATTAGACACTTCAGCAAATAAACAGTTATTATAGAAGTTAAAAGCAAAAAATTGAATGACTCGGTTGTTCTTGCATTTCTAGAATTTATCTGCTGCACTCAGAATTTGGCCGTCCGGAAAAAAAATCGTATCTAAAATATGTGTCGTCCCATTTTCGAACTTTGGCAATTGAATTACATTTGGTCCGCTTCGGCTAATTCAAAGCTTTTCAGAAAAGGCCTAATTTGCCCTTTCAGGGCAAATTTTGACCAGTCATAACTCGGCAGCAGATTGAGCTAAAGAGTTGTTCAAACCCTGTAACGACTATTGGCGTCGTGTAGTTTAGAACAAAAGAAATTTTTTTTTACTTTGGTTGGGGGGGTTTGAGCCAATGAGATCATGACAGGGGCATGTTTTTTGGTTTATTATATGACGTCATCATCCGATCCCATGCGCCAATATTGTGGCTCGAAATATTTTAGGATTCTAGGCGAGAATACGCGTTTTTAGAGCCCTTGATTGAGTTTCTAGCGTTTTTGGTTCAAAAGTTAGGCCAAAAAACAGCTAATTCATAAGGGGCTTTTCTTAATACTTTTGGGGGATTTCCCCTAATTGATGTTAATGTTTTTTAGCCCTAATCTTGGAAATAAGAACGCTAAAAACCAATTCGGACCCTTCAAAAGCCCCGAAATGTAACCAAAAAACAGCTAAACTAAAAAAAATGTATGTCATTTAAATGGCTCCTTCGGGTCTTAAAGGGAGGTCGGGGAAAAATGCTGATGTCAGCAAAAAATAGCATAAACATTCCATCATTATATAACCATAAAAAAACAGACATCCTAAACTGAAAAGTTTTTTTTTTATTGCAAACTACATACCTTCACAAGTCTTTTGAGGGTTTGAACAGCTCTTTAGCTCAATCTAACGGCGAGTTATTGCCTGGGGAGAAATGCTCCTCAGAGTGGCTTTTGAGGAAGCAAATTTTGGTGAATTTTTGGTTGATGAGCCATAATATTTGCTCCATATATGCTAGAAATACAATCAAGAGCTTTATAGACGCAGATTTTGACCTAGTTTTCAACTAAACTTTGCGTCCAAAAAATAGCCCATCGGGACGGCGCCCAGGGCCAGGCAAAGATGGCCAAAAAAATGCCAAAACATCCCTACTTGTGACGTTCCCCCCAGAAAGGCTCAAACCCAAAACGAAATAAGTTTTTTTTATTTTGACTACAAGACTTGCTGAATCCGTATAGGGTTTGAACAGCTCTCTAGCGGCTGGCGATTTATGGCCAAAAAAGTGCGGGCCAATATATGGGCTCGCGCGGTCAAGGACAAATTGATACAAACTAAACATTTTCTGTATTAGTGTTTGGTCTCCGGTTTGAGTTGATTTTAATTTTGGAAAAAAAGTCAAAGCAAAACACTGAAACAAGGAACAATGTTCAACATCCTGAAATGTTATTCTCCAGAAAACTTAACGGAGAAAATATCTGGTTACAAAGTTGCTTCGTATTGCATATAGCAAATTAACAATTCACTGGACAACTTAAGATTGTTTACTGATAAAATAATACCTTTGCTTAATATAAAATATCATTTTTCGCTTAATTACAAAATAAACAATTTGTTTCGATATGAAATAACAAAAATTTTTCAGTGATGAATCACTGAAATTCTTGAGTTTCAAAGTAAAAATTGTGCTTAATAATTATAAAATATTGAACTTGTTTCGCTCAGAAATAATGTGTTAGTTTAGCAATAAACTATTTACTTTGTTTCGTCACAAAACGAAAAGTTTGTTTAGTTATAAAATAATAAGTTAGTTAAATATAAAAAGCAAATTTGCTCAGATGCAAAATTATGCATTTCTTCAGTTATAAAGTAATAAATTCGTTTAGTAAAAACTGTTTGTTATTGTTAAACAAGTTTCAAAAGGTTTGGTATTATAAAATAGGCATTAATTCATTATTACAAAAATGTACTTACCCTTGCTGAGAGGTTTTCAAGCTTTGTTTTTGGTTCATCTTTGGAAAAATTTCCATCATTGTTTGAGATTGAAAATTCTAAAATCGCAGTACGTTTTGGGATTCATATTTTTGCATAAAATGAGCGATGATGCTAAGCAATGTTTTATGCCAAGTAAAGCTACATAATAGTTAAATAAGGCGACCAACCATCACACTAGCAATGTCGAATGTTTGTTGGAATTCTGAACAAAATTAACGAACTTGTTATGTTTAGAAAAATAATTTTAAAATGCAACCTGCAGGAAATCATAAAGATTACCACGATTATTTACGAACTTTTTTAAGTCTGCAAAACATTTTTCATAATACGCATTGCTTCTTTGTCACCGGTATTTTCATTGCAAAATCCTGAAAGCGTCAGGAAATTTTCAAATCAATTTATGGTTGATCATGCGTCAGATATGTACATTTGCTTCAAGAACACAACGTAAATTTTGGTATGATATGCCTTTCTTCAACAGCAACATTTTTATTGGTCACTGTTTCTTATTTCATTGTTAGAGTCTATTTTCCAAATCTCTCATAGTTATTCATTTGAACATTTGTGAAAAAGAAAACAAAAATCTGGTTATCACCGGTTTTATATTCAATTTCTGGCGAAATGATGGTTCCTCCCTGTAGAAGCGTTCTTCCTGTAGAAGAAAAAAATGAGACAATAAAAAGGCAAGCTGTTTTGATGAAAGCATAAACAATAAATTACTAATACAAATGATGAAAAATGATTTTACCAGTGGAATTGGAAATAGATATGTTAAATCCTCTTCCAGCAATACTCCCATCGGTGCGGAACCGAATGGTGATGTTGGCATCGCCAACGTGGGTGAATGGCTCGGAAGACGAATACCCGCAGTACGATATTATAGGAATCTTTACAAAAATTGAAAAACAGGCGAGTTATTTCTTTCAGCAATAAAGAAAAATGACTTTAGAGTTTGTCGGTTTTGTATCATCGCGTACCATTGTTTGTTGTCTATTCGAATACAATACAAACAAAATCTTTGGTGTTTCTAACAACGTTTTCGGGTTTTCAGTAAACTGCTCCAACACGTTGCTTTTTTCTAAGCTCTTGCATTTCGGGCTTAAGCAAACTTGCAATAATTTAGTTGTTGCTAAAGCAAATCTCTCTTTGAATTTATCACAATTAATCGCTGCAAAGTTTTTTTTTGCAATTTTTTGCAAAAGTTGTATTTTTTTTAAAAGCTACAGCCGTTTCGAAACAATGTAACCTTTCAAAATCGTCAAAATACCATTTTCACTCACCTCACTGTTGTTGACATATATTTCAACAGCATCGCAGGAACAAGCAGGACACCACTCAAGATCCAAGTGATTGAATTGAATCTCGATTTGCTGCAGAAAAGAGGCTAGCGTGAACAAGTCGGCTTGCGAGCAAAGGAATAATTGCACCACACGGCAATTATAATAAAAATGGCTGAAAACAGACGTGCAACACCGAAAACGCGGAATAGATAGATAACAAACAACCGTTGTGAACTCCATTATCTTCGCTAGTTTCGGTCAACCTGTAGTAGGCCTATTTGTAAAACAATTTCTTTCAACATTTTGTCAAGGCTTTGTTCATAAGAACGAGTGCATCTACTTTTACTTACTACCGTCGTTAAGAACTGCCCAGTATATTAAGCACCCTGAAAATGTCCAAATTGTTAAACGATGAATTCGCAATTCTTAAATGTTTCCGAGGCGTTCATAACGTACGACCCACCGCCACTGTTCATATTACCACATTAGTTCAACGCCAGTGTTCATTTTATCGCTTTAATGCGACAAAATAATTTATTTTCAAAATTTTAAACCTATGATCGGGACCAGCAGTAAATATATTTGAACAAAGCTCCAGCATGCCATTTTTCTGTAAAGCGTTGTCTTCAAAGTGATGCATAAGTCCACTTAGCAAATATAACAACAATGAATGCGTTGAGCTCACAATTTCTACACGGGATATTTCACAAATAATGGTTTTCATGAAACGAAAAGCCTAGAGTTTAAAGTAGGCAAGAGACAACATAACGCCACGTAGAGGGGGCAATGTTCGCATAGAGAGCACCACACTGCAACCGTTTAGACTTCCCAAATATAACTAATCTTTCTACAACATTTCTGAGCTACTTGGAAGTATGTTCAAACCGTATCGACAATTCCGTCATGTGGATAGTTATTTGGCGTCATTTGGATCTTTCGTTGATATACGCAGTGATGGCGCCCGACGATCGTAGAACATTCCCGTATCAAACATGACAAAACACTGGATAAACCCATACCAGGTTCACTTTCTGTAACTTCTTGTGATATTTGTTGACCACAGTTCACATACACCTGAATAGACTGTCCAAGGCCAACCTATCTTACTAATTTAATATACCAAGTAATTAGAGTCTAGTCCTAAAAGATTGATTACAGTCATTTATTAAAGTAATAAGCTGATAAACGAATAACAAATAAGCTTATTACTACATGGAACCGTGCGCATCTGCACATATTATCTGCTCAGTTCCAAACTTGTTGGTCACGCAGTCTGACTGCAATATTTGGCACCCCATAATAGTAAAATGGAAGAAAAGTGCATCAGTCTTTCCAGGAAGACCATCCATTGAATGTCGTCTCGATGCGCATGTTGAGAGGTAGGAGGAAAGTGACGGACGATGTCCCCCAATCACTGAGATATGTCTACAATCGCCACAAACAGAAAGCACTTTCATAGCCCCCCCTGTGTAAGGGTAAGGTGTTCGTGTAGTAATGAAATTATTTAACAAAAGCAGTTTTGAAATAGTCGAAAACTTTGCTTTGATATGGTAGACAGTAATCACAATAGTGGCATTGGACAAGGTGCACACAAACCGACTGTGGGTTACGATTATATGCATAACCGAACGATTCTGCATATGTATAGCACTGCTCAGTGCAAAAGTGTCATGGCAAACAGCTGAATTTGTGTTTCAGATAGTAGATTTAGGAAACGCATTCATGTGTGTCTTTATGTAAAGTTCAAAATTCTGTGTGAATATCATTCGGTCGTCTGTAAATCTAATTCCAGCACAAAAATAATTCTGCGTATGTAGCCAACTAATTTATTCTCCTACAGAGTACAAGCTTATACGTTTGCACTCAGTCAAACACAAAGGGAAACATTCATACCTTTGAAAGTACTTACTGTACAAACCAAAATGTTTGTTTTGGTTCAAGATTGCGTCAATCTCATGCTGAATCAAATTTCGAAGAAAACTTGTAACACAAAATAGGATTTCTTGCGCGTTTACCTTCTGCGATTTTAGAGTCAAGGAGCAATCTAGATTGTTTGGATAAATATTTGGATAAGCGTAGCTTCGCAACTGACGCACGCCGTTGCTCTCCATCAGAATTCCTTCGCATAAAGGAACTAAAACAGAAAATGAACTTGGAGTTCACATCAAAGCAGGAACGTTTGCTGCTTCAAAAGTCAAGCCAAGTCAAGTCATGTTTGCGCTGCAAACAGCAACCAATAATGCAGTTCAACTGACAAACGCTTAAAAGAAGCAGCACAGGCTGGGTGAAAGACGGTCAAAGCAATCACCTAATCAAGCCCCGCCTATATTAAATGCTTGACAAATTTTAATAGTGCAGGTGAGGTCAGAGCCGGATTAAAGGGTAGGAGGGCCCGGGGCAATTTTAACTGGAGGGCCCCTATGACGTATTTTATGACGTCATCGTTTGTAAAATGTATGTTTTTGCTGATTCGCAACGTTCTCGTTTGCTTTTTCCAGTAGCCGATTGTGTGCCTGCCGTATTAACTCGAATGTTAGCCACATGATATGGTGTTAAAAATTACTGTAAACCGCTGCACATACTGCACAAAGAAGCATTACCAGCGAAAATAGGCATAAGATATTGTAGTCCCATGTTTTGTTGAAGCCCGCAGAAATAAACGGCTCAAAATATGGAAAAACATATACAGTATTTCGTTTGAAGCAAATTGAAAACATGTATTGACATAGGTTTATTTCTTTGCGGGAGGAATACCATGCATTTTTTGGTAGTGCGTTACATTTCATCCATATAACTTGGTTCACCCACGTCTTTGCCAACATTCGCAAGGTGACCAAGTGGGTTCGATTTGCAGGATGCAGCTTAGACCTAGTGATATAGTAGTTTCACCCGATATTTTGATATTGTTTTAATGGTTTCCTCATTGAATTAGGTTGAAAATATACAAAATATGACTTTATGACCGAACATGGAAAATATGACTTCTTATGACTTTCGTTATAGATTTCGTAAGGGTACGATTTTTCTTTTAAAATTCGTTTCACAGCTGCCTGAAGCACAGAAAAATATGGCTTTTATGAGTTTAAATGGCCCTACTGATGGTATTACAGATTTCGGCATCGCTCAAGCTAAGCACTGTAATCTCGCTTTCTGCTCTTTCCTTCCACAAATGGCCGGATCAACAACCTTTTTTGACGGAGCACGCAATAACTTGTGGTGTAAATGGCTTGACTAGCTTCATATGTTTATGATGTAACGCAAGAATAGTAGCCATCGGCAGAAAGACCACAATATTATTGCAATGACCAAAAGAATTAACTCATTGCGATCAGAATGTCTGAAAATATAGGTTAGAAAACACTTTTACCGCACGTTTTAATACAGTTGTGAGACAAATGAGAGAAATGTTTCAGTGACAAAAATGTCTCAGCAACAATGACCGAAATGTCTCAGGGAAAAGAACCCAGATGTAGAGTTGTATTCTCGCATCTCTTTTGAATCACGACAATTTTTCAAACGAATATTTTATTTAAAACAAATAAATTTCATCATGGAGGGGCCCCTGGGAGCGGAGGGCCCGGGGCAATTGCCCCTGTTTCCCCCCTTAATCCGGCCCTTGGTGAGGTACAAACAATGAGTTAAAAATGAAAATAAAAACAAAATAAACAAAGAAAGTGTTTAGTTTAAACGATTCAAAAACATCTTACAAATCACATACTGTATATCTCACACAAAAGTCAATACCCAGCTAGAAGTGGCGATTTCACCTGAGCGTAAAACATATAGTCGTAACGTTTTAATCAACACCATGCAACATGTCCTACATATTGCGTTATTTTTTCCCCATCATCAGTTCTAACACGCTTCATGATGAAAATTTTCCGAAACATGTTGCGTTGTGCCATGATAATGTATACGTAGCACAGTTAAAAAAAATTATCAAAAGAAGAAGGATAGTGGCATTATTCCTTCGCATAAACCAAGGCTGCCCAACACTCGGCCCGCGGGCCGCGAGGTTAAGTGATCCGCGATGTAATAAGTTCGTAAGCAGACTTTTCAAATTTTTTTTATTTTTTATAGGCTCAATTATATTTGCCATCAAACACACCAAAATTATACCTTTTGTTTCTGTTATGGGCCTAGCACCCAAAAACTTGTACAACAAACACCTCGAAAATATGTCAATTTGTTAGATTTGGTTTACATCCATATAAGCTGGCAACACTGCGTGCAACTAAAGGACTTATTATCACCTCGTGTTTTCGCATAAAACAAAAGCAAGAGATTCGTTACGTCACAATAGCATATTGTTACGTCACAAAAACGTTTGTGGCCCGCAATAAATTTCTTCAAGTGAAAATGGCCCGTAACACTAAAAAGGTTTGGCAGGCCTGGCATAAACATTTCCAAACTAAATTGGAACAAATCGGAAAGTTTAAGCATTTTCAGTTATTCAAAAATATTGTTTGCACTTGATCTTCTGGTAAAGGTCATGTATTTTAAAGTTCGGTTTTGTAGCACATGCACTGATTGAGTAGCAGGTTTGTAGGCTCCTCCCAAATATACTATGCAGCATTGTAAATGTGAATGGAAGAGTTAAAGGAAATAATTCCATATCAGCAAACTGTCTAGGTTTACACACTACGCCACACAGGCTTTTTGCCAGGGTGAGGGCGATGGGGGCCAGGGTGAGGGCAATGGGGGCCAGGGTGAGGGC
>Ga0210059_1000421_pt1 | contig 52978 bp, 31 predicted proteins | sample Ectturendosymbi2_FD_188042 | JGI IMG/M metagenome (GOLD analysis project Ga0210059, IMG submission 188042) | Ecteinascidia turbinata endosymbiont from Florida, USA - Sample 2 (SPAdes) (version 2) | ecosystem: Host-associated > Tunicates > Ascidians > Unclassified | place: Key West, Florida... | reverse complement strand
TGTGACGAAATGTGACAAGGGGGTAGGGGGTAGATTTTTGCCCAAAATAGTGTGACGTCATTTATGGACGGCCCCATATCATAATATTGATCATGCATTGGTGCAATGTGAACTAAGAGTGATCCCAAAAACCTTTCACCGCTACAGACAAAACTAATTCTTCAAAAGTGATCTCAATAACCCCAAGCGCTACAACCGTATCACCTGCTTTCATGAACTTTTTCATTTTCATTAAAGTTCTGCCTCTCTAGTTCTGCTTCCCATGCCAATGCTCCAAAGGACGCTTGAACTGACTTTTGCAGCATTTTTCTGAGCTCATTCTTAAATGTACTTGGCAGAAAACCAACGGGATTGGTGTCAAAACAATATCCACTTCCCTATTCCTCCCAGCAATAGAGGCTGAGCGAGCCACTGTATGAAAGGCTGCACAGCACAAGACCCGATCCACAGTAGTTGCCTACCGAACAGCCAGGAAGAAGCAACGCTCTACAGTGGTACGCAAAGCCACCGGACGGTACTCGATTAACCTTTGCTCATCAAACCAAATATCTGCGGTTGCTTAAGACACACATGGCACGTACCTTAGAATAAAAAAGTTCTAGGTCCAACTACGCTCAGAGATGATCTCCTGCTTTCGGCAAGTGAGTGTAGCATTGCTGTCCAAGAAGCATGGCTTGATTGATGGGTTGAGCACAACTATAGCTAAATTTATAGCGATGAATCCAATATCAATCCCGAGGCATTCCCTCTCTTCTACACCTTTCTAGTCTTTATGATCTACACTACAGAGTGGTGCAAAAAGGCATTCATTTTATCATCATTTCACGTCAAATTAACCCATGCTCCTGTTTTCCAGATAAATCATAGACCTCCAAAATTTATGCTAACAATCCCCAAGGTATTGATGCGCTTAGGAATGATATTCCAACAGAGATAGGGAGAATTCTCCGTGGGATGTAAGATAGGATCATTTCATGCTTCAATATGCGAGTAGCCACAATCATTCAGAGCCAAAAAACTTGAATCGAGCACGTTATAAAGTTTTAGGTTGTGCTCGCAAAATGGTAGAGTACGAGGAAAAACTCACATGTTTGTAAGACAAGCCTATGAAAAATTGCAAAATTTTCCTTCCAATACAAAATCCTACTTATCCAAAATGGATGCATCTTTGTGGAGAAAAAGAAGTTTACTTGGAGGACATTCATGCTGGTAACTATTCCTCAAGAAAGCACACGGTACTAGGACCAAGCAGCATTCCTCCAGATGTTCTCAAATATGGGTTCAAAGTCAAAAAACTGGTCGTTGAGTTTTCACCGAATCCTAGTAACCCACTGGCGACTGCAATACATCCTACAAGATATCAAAGATGCGAGTATCCCTGTTTTATATAAAAATAATGGAAACCGCCAAACGTGTACCAATTGAAAGGGAATCGCTCTGCTGAGCACCGCTGAGAAAGTACCTATTACGGCAACACTTTGCTTGAATTCAGCTGATTGCAAACCATGTCAGTGTGGGTTTTGTTCCTCCCGATCTTCTCTAAGGATAAGATGTCATCGCTCAAATAATTCAAGAGAAATGCATATAGCAATAAGAATCACTTTGCGTTTGCTTCATTGACCTCACAAAGGCGTTTGACTTGGTGATTCGAAAGGACCCCTTCTGTATTCTTCAGCCCTTTGGTTATCAAGAGATGCTGCTGTCTCTTCTTACTACGCTTCGTCACGAGATACAGACGTCTGTCCGTAACAATTGCCTGAATTCTAAAATGTTCAGTGATTGGCGCAGTGTAAAGCAAAGGTGTGTGCTTGCTTCCAGGCTGTTCGGTATTTGTTTCTCTGCCGTGCTCTCTCAGTAAGCGCCCTGCAGAGCAGCGCTTACATTGAGAGCGCAAGGAGAAGCGCATACCCGGCCAAAGCATAACATCCTCGATAGTGAAATCACTATCGGAAGCTTCCTTTGACCTAATGGGTTGAGACGAAGTGAAATAAAATCTCAGCCACCTGGTATGCTACTACACTCTAAAATTGGCCGATCGATTTCTTGTTTACCCCATCCTGGACAGTACATACTTGAATATAGATATACGCAAGTTTGAATCATCGCAAAAAGATGGAAGTAGAGCGCAGTAGGCTGATTCTTCGAAGCATACTTAAAACCTAGAGCTTTTAACTGCACAGTCTAGAGGTGACGGCCATCTTTTCAATCTGATCCCTCTTCGCAAAACAAATCCACTGTGTTTTTATTCGTATGTTGCTGTATGCTGGCAATCGTGATTTTGCTGCGCAGGACCTGCAGGCCACCAGCTCTATATCTTTTCTAGCGTGTCAGGACTTCGGTTTGGAGATTAATCTGAGAAAAACAGTGGTCACGGCACAGGTAATTACGCCTGTGGGGAAAACCTTAATTTGTTCTTACCTTGAGTTAACTGTCATCAACGTAAATTGTCTATAAGATAAATTCAACCCTGCGCGTAGGTAAGTAATCTACTATGGTTTAAGTGACTAGCTTGCTGAGTATGGAATAACTATCATATTTTGCTGGGAATGAAGCTGCGCGTCTATCAAGACTGCTTGTTATCAACCCTACTTCCGTTCACCGCAGTGATGCCTGGACCTATTACCAGCATCAAGGACGCCGCCTGGACATTCTTCACCTCAGGCGGCTCCGCTCCATCTCGGGTGTTTGCCGGCTATACCGAATTCTCAGGGACGACTTCTAACAAACGGTCTGCATGCTTGACATGTACTTAAATTCTCATCATCTGCACTGAATGCGGCATGTCTTGAGTACAGACAAGGGTCGCCTTCCTATAGAGATCATGTTTAGGGAGCAAGCGAATGCCACAAGAACAAACCGTTGACTTCGTCTCTGTCACATAGATGTTCTAAATGCCTTCCGTTTATCAATTTGTAAAGCGCGAGCTTTTCAATTACACCACTCGGCCTGGGAAAAAATTGCCGACTTCTGTTCACAATGGAGAGATCAAAGTGAAAGTAGTCGAACTGCCCATGAGTGGTACAAAATCGCATGCCATCTTATTGAATGTGACCTTCCGAAGTGCTGTCAAGTGGTTAATAAAAAAACGCAAACAATGATGACCGTTTTTGTAAAGGCGTAATGTTTGTGACCTGTAAAAATGATGTTATGTTTAGAAGTGTCATTTAAAAATTTTATCTTTGAAAAAAATATAAAAAAGCAAAAAGTTTAAAGAATCCCATATAAGAAGTGTTTTTTCAAAAATTATTTTATTTTGAAGAAATGTTATTACAATAAACACGTTTTTTGAGACTTAAAACGAGAATTTTTTTAATTTCAAGAAAAACGTTCAAAACGAAATTTTGTGTTGCGTTTCTGATTTTTTGCTTACGTTTTTCCTTCTGCAACGGGTAAATGACTTGAGCAATAAAAAAAGTTTAACTTCTGTCGTTTAGATATTCTGTTCTACAGGTCCTTTTCTTGAGCTCTCAAAACATCCCACTATCAGTCCTTAAAATGCTATGAATGTAAAAGCGGTTGGGTCTCAACCCCATACTCAAATTAAAGCTTACAACCTTCCACCAATAAACCTATCAGCATTTTTCCCGGCGTGCAAGACAAATTGTAGTAAGACGTAACTATCAGGGTCATAAGTTCTGATTAACCGAAACGTAGCTTGTCAAGTAGGCTACTGGAAATGGGAAGCAATCCTTGTTTTTCTCGTGTCAGAGTTATCCAGTGCTACAACTGACACACTTACAGCCAATCTAATTCTAGGAACAACTATCATTCTGATGCAAGTTAAGAAAACCTAAAAACTGTACAAGTTTTGGAACATAAAATTGGGATAGACTTAACAGTTTCATCAACAAAACCCTGCAAAAAACTATACACATTTTATTTTGAGACGTTTCGGATTATTCTTAATCCATCTCCATCTTCAGTCAAAAAAACTGAAGTTGAAGATGGATTAAGGATAGATCAGGTCACCTTGCTGACACAGGACATCGAGGATTACGTTTCGGCCGGAGCTGTGTATGTCGATCCCACAGCAGCCTACGACACTGTATGGCATCGCACCGCGGCCTCACCTGCAAGCTGCTGCGACGCATACCTGACAGACACACACAGTCCGCATGATACGATTAAAACTTTCTGCCTTACAGTGTTTAACGACCACGCGAGCCACTGTAGTGGCTCGTGCTTTTTTGGTTATAACTCGCCACCTGCTGCAGCTAGAGAGTTGTTCAAACCCTCTACGGATTCAGCAAGTCTAGTAGTTCCGAGTCAAAAACCAAATTTTTCAGTTTTGGGTTTGGGGTTCTTTTGGGGGAGCGTCACATGTGGGGGTGTTTTCGCGTTTTTAAGGCCAACTTTGCCCGGCCTTGGACGCCTATCGAATGGGCCCATATTTTCGCCCAAATATTTGTACGAAACTAGGCTTTCGTACGAGTCTGTAGAGCCCTTGATTGGCTTTCTAGCATATCTGGATCAAAACTTATGCCACAAAAACCAAAAAGTAGTCGAAAATTCTACCCCCAAAAAAGGTAAACAGAATAGAATAACACCCCTTTTGGATATGGCCATAACTCGCTGTTAGAATAGGCTAGAGAGCTGTTCAATCTTTCTAAAGATTCGTGAAGACTAGTACTTTAGACCGAAAAAAAACTTTTTCAGCTTGAGATAACGGGTTTTTTGTTAATGTTTGCATATTCAGAGGTGGTTCATGCATATTTTTAAACATTGGGATAATGATGTCACTTCCGGGGAGTCGAACCATCCATCAGATTTGGTGACTCGAAGATGTTTGGATTCTATGCTTCAATACGAGTCTTTAGAGGGTTTGATAGACTTTCTAGCATTTCTGGTTCAAAAGTTATGGCCAAACTTCCGGAAATTAATTAGGGAGATGCCCTGATATTACTCAGCCATGACCTCAACGATTTGGGGTATTTTGGCCCTAAATTGGGCACCAGAAACACTAGGAAGTCGATCAAGGCCTCTAAAGCTTCATATTCCAGCCTAGAATACAACCAAAGTTTGAGCTAAAATTTTGGCCCTTTGTGGAGGTGATGACGTCATAATGAAACAACCAAAAAAAAACAAAACTACCCTTTTACTAACCACACCCACCGAAAACCCCGAACCCAAATCTAAAATGTTTTGTTTTCAGTGCAAACTAGAAGACTTCATGAGTTTTTCGATGGCTCGTATAGTTCGCTAGCGTCTTCTAGCGGTGAGTAATCGCGGGTTATTGCGAGCTACTGTAGCCACCAGTGGGAGACTCATGCATTTTGTGATTTTGTGGGTAAAATGGGGTTTTTGGGCCATAACTTTGGTTCCAGACATGCTAGAAGGTCTCGCAAGGTCTCTATCAACGCGGGAGATCATCTACGTTCCAACAAATGTTTCAGCCAAAATTTTGGCCCATGGGATTGGCGTCCAGGGCCCGTCAAAGTTAGTCAAAAAAAACGAAAACACCCCACTTTGCGAGCCCATGCCAGGCGAACCCCTCACCCACATCAAAAATAAAATTAATAGAACCAAGAAGACTTGCTGCATCCGTAGAGGGTTTGAACAACTCTCTAGCTATAGCGGCTGGCGAGTTATAACCAAAAAAGCACGAGTCACTATAGTGGCTCGCGTGGTCGTTAAAGGGTTTGTATATCTAAAAGCGTCTAAAAGGTTTTGGAAAAGCTTGACTTAATTTCTTTTCAATTTTAAGAAAGACTACCAGCCTGAATGCTTTTTTACAAACAATTAATTTTCCCTCATTAGCTATTGCCCAGCATTACGCTTTGTGTAGCAGCTGCACGCACGGGCTTCAAGCACTAGTACAGCTACGCAGTTTACGAAAATACATCAGCTTTGATCGTCGGCGCGCATGAGCAAGCAGTAACTGAACCTGTGCATGCGATTTTAACAAGAGTGGAGCAGAATGATGAAACTCAACAGATTGCGTCCGTTCGTTGTTTTTACCTTAAAGTTTCATGTTATCCGTCCAGGTGATGATGGGCTACGTCAAACCGTATTTATAGCAGTGCTGAATTCAAGGGGTCAATCGTGAATCAGGGCGGTTTCCTGTCCCCATATGATGGTCATACCACTCAAAGTGGAGCCCCTCTACTAAGCTCTCACTTTTGTGTGGGCCACTGTTCATAAGGTTCCATAAACATTGCAATTGATATGCGTGACGTCATCACACACGTTATCGGAACAAAAGCTATGAAGCACCGATATGCGGGTTCAACCTGATGACCCATGATCTGATGAACCAGCGATTAAAGCTCTTACGGCTTACTGCAAAATAGTTTGGGTTTATGAAACGAACAAAAGGTTTACTACTGTATTTCACGAAATGACTAAAACATGTGGAGATCGTGTGCGTCGAACAAAAATTTGTGATGAACGGAAAACGATGCATAATCGTAGAAGGCTGGAGGCTACGTTTTTTGTTTTTTACGACATTTTTAATTGAAAAAAATTCTGCGAAAGTTTGGGATTTAGGTAAAACTTTGACAAAAACCGGACAAAATTTATTGCTCCTCCGAGGCTATAAATAAGCGTTGGGTTTCTGCGCTGGCATTCTTTGAAAAAGAGCTGGAGGTCCAGTTGAATTGAACGATACTGTTTTGTCTGCACAGTAAGGCCACAGTGCCTCAAAACTTAACGCTATTTATTATTTAAGCAACGAGTGCTGCTAATAAATCTTATTCCAGGTGTTCGCTATCAAAGAACTACATGTTTGAAGCAAACATTCTGGTGCTTTAGTGGTAGAAATAAGCTTCTGCTGAAATTAAAAAAGAACTTAAGGACTTTCAAAAATTTTCTCCATTTTTTTATAGATGTGCTTTGCGCGCATCATCTGTGGAATTTACAGCGTCGCGTCCAACGAGCAAGGAAACTCGCTGAAATTATACGCGATGCGCAAAAGGTTAAATATAACATCTTAACTCAATCCACTGCCACCCGATCAGCACTTACGGACACCGACTTTGCGCAGACTCCACCTTCAGATAAGCAAAGCTGATTTTCGACGACGATCTCAAAAGAAGCCTCTTTGCCGTTGCAGGAATCCGTGGCCAACACCACACTGCAATCGCTATCGTACCGGTACTGTCTTTTGTCGAAAGTATTGAAATCGTTTCCTCCGCATGCCGTACAAGTGGCAGCACAAACATCTTTTGTGCAGTTCCATTTTGCTCCTTCGCAAGTGCTGTGTGGTATGCAAGCAACATGTCTTCACTTCGAATTGGAAGCATTTATTACTGTTTTCTGTCTGTCAATTATTTTATAGTTTTCATATTTTTATATTATGTTTTCCTATTGATCTGCTAATATCGTGCATCAAAACAAAAAGCAGCAATTTGCCACAAACTTTGTGGAAATGCAGTCTGATTGGCCAAAGGGCCATATTAATTTTGTAGTTCTTAACATTTCGTGTGATTATCATGAAGACGATCTTATGCAGTAAAAATTGAAAAATGCGCAAACAATACGTAATATGGAAGTACTCCAACAGAACTACAGAAAAAGTATAATCACCCTCCTTTCTTGTACAGGTAATAGTTTGTATTCATGACCCTTTATGACGGCCTTTGGTGTAACACTGCATTTCGAATGAAAATTTTTTATCAGACTATCCGTTCCCTTTAACGCCCGCATCGGCTACTGTAGTGGCCGGTACATTTCTGGCCATAACTCGCCAGCCGCTGGAGTTAGAGAGCTGGTCAAGCCCTCTACGGATTCGGGAGGTCGATTTTTTTATTTTCGATTTAAAATAGCTTTTAAGTTTTGGGTTTGTGTTTTTTTTGTGGGTGACGTCATAAGCAAGGTAGTTTTTGCGTTTTTTGGATGACGTTATCGGCACTGAGTTACTACCCAATGAGCCATTTTTTGGCGCAAGTGTTTTGGGAAACTAGGCTACGATCCGAGTCCTTAGAGCCCTTGATAGGCTTTCTAACATATCTAGAGCCAACATTATGGATAAAAAACAATATTTGACAAAAATAAAAACGATATACAAAAGGTACGATTTGCTCTACCAGGGCAAATTTTGGCCAGCCATAACTCAGCAGCAGATTACGCTAGAGAGCTGTCCAAACGCTCTAAAGATTTGGTAAGTCTTGTAGTTTAGAATTTTTTAAAAATTAGGTTTGGGACGTCGTGATTGGGGTAGGTTTTACATTTTTTTGGATGACGTCATCGGCCGATCCAAAGAGCCGATTTCGTGTCTCGAAGTTTTATTGGAAACTAGGCTGTGAATCGAGTCTATACAATAGAGCCCTTGATCGACTTTCTAGCGTTTCTGTGGTGTCAAACTTTTGGCCAAAATAAACTAGTCTTTTAGTAATTTCCTGGGGGATTAGCGGGGATTTCCCTAATAAATTTGCATTTTCCACCATAATTTTGGAACGAGAAACGCTAGAAAGTCTATCAAACCCTCTAAAGCAGACATGTGAAACCTGCGGCCCGCCCCGTTGTTTGGTGCGGCCCGCGTGGTATTGTTCATGATCTTGAAATGGTATTTGAAAATGAATTACGTTCCCCATTTTTTGTGCCATTCATTTCACTCTCATTTACCACAAGCTTTGGCACTTGAGCAGAGGTTTACAGCGCTTAAAGTTCACGAACAAATACCTGAACGAATACCGCCCACGAGTCATGTGACTACGTATGCTTCACGCCACTACGTCACTACCGAAACAGCCTTTTCCGTTTTTCATTTTTTTACAGCGTTTTTCTCCTGAATGACCAATAAGAACCTGCAGCAAAATCATTGCAATTCTATCGCTATGCACTGATGATGATAACAGGAGTTATCGAAACGTTTGCAATATGTCATTTTTATCGTTTGCTTTGGCCGTGATATTAATTATAAACTCCTGTAACATTTTTAATTACCTGAGAACCATAGACCACGAAGCGAATACAAATTTTCGCGCCATGTGATTGTTACGCTACAGCGCAAATTAAGCTCTGTGATGTAAAGATTTTTCGTCGTGATTCAGAGGGTTGTAGAGGCTTTGGTCTGTAAAATTGTTCGAACAATTTGTCAGGATCGGGCAGGACGTTCGCACTTGTTTTTGTGAGCTGAGTGCTCTTATATTTGATTTTAGCTTGAGTAGTGTTGTTAGAAAGGATTTCAGCTTAATTCGTCTGACATCATTAACATGATTTTTGATGCCGTTGTTGTTTGTGGCTTTGCAAGTGCTGGGATTGGGAATGTAAGGAGAATGATAAATATTCGCAGCAGGAAAAGAGAATGTTGAAAAGATTACCAATCAACGATAATTATGGTGTGTGATTTGCTGTTCATAAAAGCAGCTATTTTACGGTAAATCAGTCTCAAAGATTGGCAATTTTATGAGAAGAGGTTGTCTTGAAGATCACTTCACTTTTTGGAAGCACCTATCGTTATGAACAATTTCTTAAAAAGATGAAACATTGCAAAGAAAAGCACAAAGGTCATTTGTCAGACAGCAACGCAGACAAGAATTTTGTTCGGGGATGGCTCGCAGCCACTGACGTCTCTTTAACAGATGGAATTTGACATAAAGCACCAGTACAAATGTTAACACGTTCGTTGCGGGGGTTCGGGGGGACATGGTCTCTTCGCCCTCATTCTGGTTGCGCCACTGTTGTCAATATTTGATTGGTCATCTTCGAATTACTTGCATGTTCTATGAAAGGAAATGTTCCGAAACTCTGTAAAGCTCTTCAACATCAAGAATCGCATTGGTAGACTCAACTTTAAAAGAGACGGAGTAACGACACGCATCAGTAAATTATGTTTGACAAAATTGAGAGAAGTCTTAAAGTAATATGTCTCATCGACTTCACAATCAGCCTATCGCCTTATTCATGCGAGGTCTCTAGCCTGTCGCCGGCATGTGGTTGGTACTTTTAAACTCACCATACACTCCATATCTGTTGAGGGACCGCTTAACTAATTTTCAAGAAAAGGATTAAAGTTTCGTCTAATAAAAATTGATGCGGCCCACAATAACGTTCCAAAAATCGAATGTGGCCCGCCAGTAAAAAAGGTTGCACATGCCACCTCTAAAAACTCGTATTATAATCTAATATCCACTAAAAGCTTGAGTCAAACAATGGCTCTTGGCGTTGGTGTCCGGGGGATGATGACGTCATCCTAATATAAACAAATATGCATAAACATGGTCCCACCATGTCAACATCAACAAAAAAACGACATTCAAAACTTTAATTATTCTAAACTATAAGACTTTCCCCATCCTTAGAGGGTTTGAACAGCTGTCTAGCTCAATCAATCGCCAAAATGGCCAAGGATGTCTTTTGTGGGACTTGAGTTTTTACCCAATTTTTTATTTTTGAGCCATAATTTTGGCTCCAGATATGCAAAAATGTCAATCAAGGGCTCTAAAGACTCAGATCGTAGCCTGGTGACAAAAAAATTGAGCCATTAAAATGGCTGGTTGGATTGGCGCCCAGGACCAGGTGACCTCGTCCAGAAAAGCGCAAAAACTACCCCACTTATGACGTTACCCACAAAAAAACACAAACCCAAAACTCAAAGTTTTTTAAAATCGAAACTAGAAGACTTCCCGAATTCGTACAGGTTTGATCAGTTCTCTTGCTCTAGCAGCTGGCGAGTTATGGCCAGAAATGTACCGGCCGGTGCGGGCGTTAAAGGGTTGCTGTCCCAGTCTAATAGATTTTTATCTGGTGTGCAAACCTGGCTGCGTGATAGATTCTGTGAACCGAATTGACATGGCATAACCGATCCTACAGCGCTGCTGCACGTTGTGTTTAAAAACCCGATCGCCGGATATGACGTGCACCCTTCCCAGGATCAAGTGGCTTTGCTGCATTTGATGCAGTCTTGAATCATAACTTTATTTGACAACATTTGACGGACAGTGCAGCTTTTACGGTTTCGACGAATCGTTACTTTGTGACAGCTATGACTGTACAGAAATCTGCTTCTATTCGTGCTTTTCGCTCCTTCTCTTCCCCGGTTAGTGACGTGTCAGCCCAGGTCTAAGCATTGAAAAAAGCGAGGTTCCTGAAAAACTAAAGACTGAAAAAGCGAGCTGGTGAACCCACATCGTTTTGTTCATACTCTTTGTTTGCTGCAGAAGAATTATCGCGCAGTTGGAGTTCGCCAATTGGCGTTGAGGTGGTTGTAGTTAGATGACTTGGATCAGAGCTTCTTAACCGGGTGAATGGTTCATCCCAGGGTGAATGAGACTGTTGCCAGTGTGAATGAAAAAAGAAGGGTGAATGAAATTTCTGTTCCTAATTTTTTGTATCCTCTAGTAATGTGGAGTGTCTTCTTTATTTATCCAACACATATCAGCAATCGTAAATAATATGGCGAGTGGCAAGAGTTCTAACTTCACATCTACAGCTGTCAGCAACTTATCACTTCAAAAAACGTACTTTGGCACAATTGTCTGTGTCCATTGCGTGATAGTGATATATTCGTATTTTACCGAGAAATGCCACGTTTTATTCACCGGAGTGACGGAATCTGTGCTGTGCTCTGCATGAGGGTCCTGCACTCCTGTGTGAAGGTTACTTGATAGAATCGGGGCACTTTCGAAAGTTTCATTCCCAACCTCGAATGAAAACCAGACACACGAGTACTGTGCAGGCTTTACAATTCTCAGTACAGGAGTAGCTTATTTGTGATATTTGATTGTTACCAACTCGGTATTTTTCCAAGATCTAATAGGCATTTATGTCTCAAGTAATATACCTGCAGAATGTCTAAGAAATACGTACAACATTTTGTTTTGATGAAAGTAATTGTGAACATGCAGGTGAAATCGATCAGGTCCCTATAGCTTCAGCAGCTTCACAGTTTAAGGAACCAGGTTTGAAAAGGAATGTTAGCGTCGAAAACAAGCTCCCCTTGAAAATTAAAAGGCGAAAGTGGGATGATGATTATATCAAGCATGGATTTTTTTCTTCCTAAAAGTGAAGTAGCGAGCGATAATCAGTCCGTTCAATGCTTTGTCAGATTTTAAATATAGCAACCAGCGTTTGGCTCCTTCAAAATGCGTAGTCATTGACAAACAACGGCATTCATCCGAACAAGTACCCGCAATTTTTCAAGCAACATGAAAGTTCGTAGCCAATTTGCTTCATGGCTGAAAGCATACGGGGGATAAAGCAGAGCACTTACCGTTGTCTTACGATATACATTCGATGTACTATGATTTATTGTCACAGCGGCCATGCATTCACAATAGGGTGAATGGCAATGCAGCAATAAATGGCAGGGTGAACGAAACCGAAAGAAGGTGAAGAAAGTGACAGTCGTCGTTTGCGGAGCACATTAACTTTTCAAGCGCTATTGTGTGCTTATCTAATATAATTAAGTGCTTTTAAGTGCTTGCCACGCGCTCGGTTAACCGGTAGCAAAGTATCAGGGTTCCCACACATTTAAAAAAAGCATTTTCTATACTTTTTAAACACCTTTTCAATACGAAAATTAAAATTTTCAATACCTTTACTTCTGTTCATTTTTGAAATTCTTAATCATGAGACTCAATTTTGCACGTTACATAACACTGCATAAATAATGAAGTGCCTTGCCTTCAGTAAAATACTGTACTTCTCAGATACTTCAAATTTCTTTTCCATTTTGAATTTCCATACTTTTCCAATACTTAACGCATATTTTCGCAATTTCAATATTTTTTCAAGGTCTTGAAAACTGATTTTCAAATTCAATACTTTTAATACGGCGTGGGAACCCTGAAAGTATGCTCGCTCAGTTTAAGCCGCGCTTGTCAAATGCTTTGTTTCGATCCCGCTGCATTCCAGGAACAGCATTTGACGATCAATCGCTGTCGAAGTTGCCGCCTAAATTGTGACAACAAGCGTCTGCGCTGACCATCTTCCGTTCCGTAAGCGATCGCTGCAGGGTATGCGGGTCTGCAGCCAGGGGCGGGTCCAGCCAGTAAGGTTAGGGGGTTGGGGTGATTTCAGTAATATTCATTAGGTTGTCAATTCTCACTACGGGCTCACTACTGTAAGAGAGATGAAGTAGATTTCATAACACTGCTGTGACAAAACAATGGACGGCAAAATGACCTTATATCGCGAATGTTGTTTTCCGAATTGTACAAAATCATGATGAACAAGTTACTTTCGTAGGTTTTAGGGGGGCAATCGCCCCCCTGGATCAGCCCTTCCCTGCAGTTCTGTTGATGCGCGGAATTAGTGAAGCGTCCGAGCAGGCGAAAGGTTGTTGCATGGGCGTTAAAAAAACTTTGTGAGTGCTAGCTCCCTACAAATCACAACTAAGGCTGACAATGCAACGGATGCAATAACATGTCCGATCAAGCCATTATTTGAAAGAGTTGTATACAAGGATTGTTTTGGTAAGCTTTATTGCAACTAATCGAATTAAAAGCGTGTTGCGAAATCACCACCAACAATAAATTTAACGCCCTAAGCGAATTAAAACTTCTTACCAAGTATTGCAGCTTTCGTTGCGCGTTTGACCCTCTTCATAAGCGCGCCCTAAATAAAAGCAAGGACACTCTTCTTTTGGAATGCACTTGTGGTTAAATTTAACAGTGCCATTCTTACAAGCACATTGTGGTTCACAATGCACTTGGTCGCACGGAAGATGCAGATTGGAGCAGTTCCTTATGCATTCCGAGCAGGCATTCCATTCCTCATCCTGAGCACAAGTTTGTAAGTGAAACAGATCGGTTCAAATCAAAAGAAAAATGAATGTTGAATATCCATTCTTTAAACAGGTAAGCTGTCGTACGTTTTCGCAGCCAAAGAGACTAAAGACGGCCCTTTCCCTATTGTTTCTAGAAGGTAAATTTTAGTCAACAAAAATCGTACAAATTGCTAATGAACATAAGTGTCTTACATTCCACAAAGTAATTTGGAAAGTGAAAATGTGCTCGAGCAGCAAAGTGACTTGCAATCTCAAAAAAAATTTCCAAAATAAAGGAAATAGCTTTTATAAAAAAATGGGACTTTCCAAAATTTCTGTTTTCATTGCTTTGTCTGATATTAAGCGTCGCTATGCTAAGTATGCCACGTGAAAACAAAGTATGTGTAATTTGTCAAAGTTCAAACAACGGAGTGTTAGTCGAAAAGCAACAATACTAAGTAATTAACAGGAAATGTATGAAAATACAAATAATGCAAAACCTTTGGCGGTCACAACCAAAGTGACTCATTTGCGCAGCGTCTGTTCAGACAGCTAAGCTCTATTCTCAAGACACGTCTTGATGACGTTTATCCTGACGTATGTATTGCACATCAGATTATGTTAAACTGCCCAGAAACTGTAGCCAGCGCCTAAAGGAATTTCATCAAACTGAAACTGATCAAAACCTTCAACAGGTCTCATATGACAGATAGCAGACTATCCTCATCAGCAATGCTGTCAATTGAAGCTCCTTGTGTGCGCTCTCTGGATTTGGATCATGTCATTAAGGCTTTTGCATGCCAAAAGACTCACTCGAAGCCGTTTTAATAATGCTATAATGTGACATTGTTTATGATACTATCAATGTTATTGTTGTATAATAGTTTTCATGTGTGCTACTCTGACACTATAGTGGTTTCTTTTGTTTTGCTGTATGACCACGCTCCGCCAATTGAGCAGCCCTGCGATAGATAAATTACAGCGACAACCAAATCATGACGAACAATAACGCTAATACAGCAACACTTCAGAACTTTTTTGTAGAAATCACGTTTAGGGAGCCCATGTAAACATTTTGGGGGGGAAGAGTTGGGCTGCTACTGCACTGTTCATACCTATTTGAAATTGTTTAGTATGTAGCTCCATGTTCAGATAAAACTGTGTGGCATTAATTGCTTAGTAGTTGCTATATGAATGTGGTTTATCACTGATGCAGAGAGATCAATAATTTGCTCAAAAGTTCCGTTTTCACTTGCTCCATTTGTTTTGTTGTTTACTTACGCAGTGCTCAGAATCTAGTCCCATGCCTCATCATTAAGTCAAGCATTTGGTGCTTATAGAAGAAAAGTGGAATTAATTTAGGAGCTAATTACCAGGATTCAGGTGTGGTCAGGGGCACTGACGTAACTGACGGGGGGGAAAGGGGGCGATCCGCCCCCACTTGCCAAGCTAAATGAAAAAACTGGGCCCCCTTTAGCTGACATTAAGATATTTAGTATTCTTTTGGTTTTCAGTAGGTTGTTGTTTTTTGTTTTTTTGGGGGTGTTTTCGTTTTTTCAGCCAGTATAGGCATTCGGGCTCACCTACTTTTTCTGAGTGTTTGACTAGTGGGCCCCCTACGGCGTCCTATAGGCCCCCTTTAACTAACTTTTGCCCTCCCTGGCCCAAACCTCTAGCTACGCCACTGGTCAGGGGCGTAACGAGGAGGGACAAGGGGCCACAATTACCCGGGGGCCGAAAAGTTCCAACAATGTCACAAGTAGGCTACTTTCTTCAATACAGCACATTTGCTTCCGAATGGCATCAGTTTCTAACACGCGGGGCGCCAAACGTGTTTCTTGTTCCGGGTGCCACCTGGTTACGCCCCTGGGTGTGGTGGGTCTCACAATAAATCGTAAACCTACCTTACCCAGTTACAAGTCATTGATGGGTATCAATTTTAGATAGGACATGTAACGTGAAAACCTGAAATTCTACTTTAAAGTCGTTTAACCAACTAAAGCTCATTACATCACGCGACAAATGATTTCTGTCTTTGTGGAATAATGTGTACAGTATGAGTTTTTGGGAACTAATTATTGCATACCCAAATGGTGGCCAAATGGCCCCCTTCAGCTAAGTTTGCCCCTCCCCTGGTTCAAACCACAAGTTACGCCACTGACTCTTTCATACGTTTTCTCAGCCCTGTGATTTAAATCAGTGTGGTTCAAATACAGGCCCGCGGGCCTCGTGTGACCCGCCACAGCGTTTTCAGCGGCCCGCGAAAGCATTCAGGAAAAATCTCCAAATCTGAAATTTGTTGAAAAGCCTGTGGAGTTACTTTGTCTCACTGAATTGCTTGCACTGGACGAAGTGCATTTGCATAAGAACAATGAATAATACCTGTTCTGCGCACGATTATTGTTTTTGTTTCATTGATGTATATTTTATGATCAAATTGGAAAGTACGGCCCTTTGCTAACCCTCCGCTGGGACACCTGTGTGGATAAACTCTGTGCTGCTTGGTGCCCCGGCGTTCGTTGACTTGAAGAGTACATCTCGCGCAATGAACTCAGTACCGCCATATAAATCTGTCGATGTACCCGCTAAATGCGGCCCTCTCAAAGTGGCCCCAGAGACAATTTTATTGCCCATCTTTGCAACAGGTGATTTTGATTAGAACAAACCCAAGCTTTTGTCAAAAAATGTACAATAACGGTCTTAGAGACTGTAGAGAGCTTCTGGAAATTAGTCAGTATAGAATAGTGGTTCCCAAAGTGAGGGTGAATTACCCCCGTGGGTAATATGCAACTCCTGGTGGGTAACCCGGAACGAAAACCACAATATTGTTCTGTATTAGGAGCAATCACTGCGAAATATTGAAGGTAATAAGACATTCTCGCTACCTTGATTTGGGTAACGGCTCGAATAAGTTTGGGCACCACTGGTATAGATGCATTTCCCAAACTGAAAAATTTCGAACTGAAAATGCACTCGATGATTGGAAACACATACGTTCGTGAGAGCACATGTTCTACGATGAACCAAGTCAAATCTAAAAACAGAAATCGAATGGCAGACGCAATACTATACGATAGACTCCGACTTGCTACCACTGACACCGCAGGTATTGAAAAAGGAACGATGGTGTCAGTAGTGGCGTAACTAGAGTTTTGAGTTAGGGGGGAAGCTTAGCTGAAAAGGGCTCACTGGCCACTGAAGGGTTCCACTAGCCAACACTCAGAAAAAACGCGAGAAATGATGGTGAATCCGGACGTGGATGGCTATATTAAAACCCTAAATCGGCGGAAAATGCTCTGAAAAACTAAAAAAACAACAACCTACTGAATCCCAAAAGAATACTAAAACCGGAATACCAGCCATGTGGGTTCCCGGTTTTGACATTCAACTTGCCAGCAGGCGATTCGTTCCCCTGTCGTCTGTCATTTACGCCACTGGGTGTCAGAGAAGCCTTAACCACAGGCATTCCACTGATGGAGGTTTGTAATAAATTGCTATTTGCTATGGTGTAATAATTTCAATGATGCACTCAATTATTTTCCTTGTTTAGTTTTAAATATTGTGAATCTGTTGTTTCATACATCACTTCTGTTGCAAGTGGCCCGCAAGTTGAAACGTATTTGTATAATGGCCCGTAGGTCAAAAATAGTTGGACTACGCTGACGTAACTGATTGTCTTTTCGACAACGTTTAAAATATTCTTTACTCATTTGAATATTCTCTACTATTAGAGAATTTATAGCAAATCAGTATTTATAGCAAAACAATCATTCACTAATACATTAAAATAAAACTGGAAATAGGGTATAGCACAAAACAACAGCAAAATTATGGAAAATGATACAATCAGTTATGTGTGAGTCTAGGATCGGCAACAACGCTGAAACCACAGAATACAAATGGACCAATGTTGTCATTGTACACATGTGTTTTCATTGAATTTTTCCGACAATGAAAACAGTTCTTTTCACAATCTCTGTTATGGTTCACATTAAAACCACCAGGATTCTTGTTGCTAATTCTACTTCCTCACACTTTTATGCTTTATTGTGGGAGCATCAGCCGTTATATATATTGGTCGTTTTTGGTGAAAAGATTCAAAAGTGCATTGAAATGTTAACGCAGTTTTTTCTCATATTTTAGTTTGAAAACGTCTCTAAAAAATTATGGTATTGCATTGCTCGCTGGCGTTAAAAAAAACAAAAAATAATTTATGAAAGCACATCTTGTCAGCATTTTCTTGCATACCGGCATTCGCGCTCAAGCAAGGTCTGTTGTTTTTTACAATAAAAAGTGTCACTGCACGAATTCACGATCTAAGCCACTGGTTCGCAAACGTTTTCTCCCTGTGCTAATAATTTTGACGTCTCTGAAAAGCGTTTTCGTGTCACTGATGTTCAGATAAAATGCACAACTCACAAGCGGTCGCTGAATGAAAAAAATCCTTTGGGAATACTTTTGAAGAGATAACATCTTGGGATTGAAACCGCCCAAAACTTAAAAATAAAAATATTGACAAAAAACACCATAGTCCTTGTTTTTTTCACCTGTGGAGTGAGGCTACTAGAATTCTAAAGAAATGGATAAAGTGGTTGAAATAGTAGTGGTATCTTGTACGTGAAATATAAACGAATAGCAGGGATAAATCATATCTAGCCACATGACGACCCAGCCCGGAAGCTACGAATTCACCAAAGGTTAACTCCATCAATACCGATTATGTGATTCGTGCAGACCAACACCTGAAACGTCATAATTGCGGACCAAGACCAGCAACGGCAGGCCGCCAGAAGATGCAATTAAACAGTTTGTTTAGCTCTTGCAATAATAGCAACAGTTACGTAATAAAACGGTGAGGGGAGAAGGAATTCTACACCCATCGTGGTTTGGAAAGGAGATACTTAAACCAACGGCAAAGCGAAATACTAAATGGAAAAAAGTGCACAAGACCACATTGAAACATATATCTGAAGGTTAAAATTGAAACAAACTGTAAAACAAATAAAAGGCACGACAGGGTTGCTACGAACCGTAGGGCTCCACCAGAGGCGTAATGAGGGGGAAAGGGGGGCACAGTGCTCTAAGCGCCGAGTAACTGGGGGCGCCGAATCACCAGGAGGGCGCAGGAAAGTCCCATCAATGTCGCAAGTACTTTCTTCAATACAGTACATTTGCTTCCGAAAGACCTCAGGTTCGAACGCGGGGGCGCCAAAGTTGTTTCTTGCCCCGGGCGCCATCTGACCTCGGTACGCCCCTGGCCTCAATAAATCCAATGGCCAGGACTAATCGCAATTTGACACTTGTTTGTTTCCAAGACAACTACTACGATTCTGATATGCCGCAACCATGAAGAAATGCAATTTTTGTTTCATTAACGACGCGAGGATGTAAAACTTTAGAAAAAAAATAAAAGCTAGCTATCTCTAACACTGTGGTCGTTTTTTGCCAGCTGCCTAGCATTGTTTAAAGTTTGTGACAGCAACACTCAACCGATCATCTCAGCAAAGAGAGAAGGCGACAACCTAGACTTCACCTCCTTGCACACAGTTTCGAGTGTGCATCCAATGATCTGTTCACACCTCCATCTTCCCTCCTTGCACAAACATTCCTTACAAGGCATTTTAACGGTTTTGTTCGCTTCATAGTACACACCGCCAAACTTGCATGAGCAGCTTTGTGGATCAACGCACTTTCCTTTCTTGTTATCAAAGTATTGATTGGGCGGGCAGAAGCAGCCTTCGAAGCATTCGGTTGTCTTAAAACATGGAAACAAGGTTAGTTTTGGCGTAAAATATATCAAAACAGTTGAGTTAATTAAAATTCGGTAGGAGCAGATTTAATTTTGGCTTTTTTGCACTGAGAAGGATAATGTTGGTATGGTGGTAGAACCTGTATGACCCAATTATCAACGAAGAGTTTGTTTCATGAACAACAAAACCAGAAAGCACAACGTTCTCAACCAAACCTTCAGTAATTTATTATATTCTTGATGGAAGTTTCTTGTTGTGTTTAGGGACATGAATAACACATTTTAAGTAAACATAAAATAAGCAAATACTTTACAGTTGGAGATGACATAGTTTGTCAACCGCGAGCGCGTTCCAGCGCATGCCGATTTTGGAAAATTTCACAGCGATCTGGCTGCCTCGCGTGACTTTCAAAAATTGAACACCGCGCCAGTGCCGTGTGGACATTTTACATTTGTTGATCAGTTTTTGCAAGACAAAAAAACTGTTTGGGAGCTCTTGGAACATAGTTGTTGCTCACAGTTTTTACATGCGTTTTAGCGCTGCCTGTAGTCGAAGATGCACGATAGGCTATTGCCGTTCTTTCTTCCTGCAGGTGGCGTGCTGTGGTCACTCCACTGGTATGCAAATTCGGAACTGGAGGTAGCTGTTAGCTAACGGGTGGGTATCTCAATAGACTAGTCAGATTCCTTCACGGCTGCAAATTTAAGGTTCATCAATTCTTTTGTATATTATGAAAATGTTATCAGTATACTATATATTGCGTAATTCAATGTCAATGAGTTTTATTTATTTACATACCTTGCAATGCTGAGTAGATTTGTAATAGTAGCAAAAACATTGTTATGCATCACATGACCAATGTTAAATTCCAACAGGCATGGAGCACACTTATTCAAAAACTCAAAGTCAATGAACCTTTGGCACAATTAAAGCAGGGGATGGAATTCTGTAAATTTTGCTTGTGTGTCAGTTCGCGTAACCGCGAAAACAAACATCAAACTTTTATTAACTTGTGGCAGCAAGCTTTCTATGGCTTTGTACGCGGTAAACAAGGAGGATATATGGTGTGATGATTCCAAACGATTAAATAAAACCGTTTGTGAGTTTGTGTGCAAATCTGGTACCCAGAGTGGGCGCTAAAGAAAGATTTTGTGGGAGTATAGTGCTTCATAAGAGTGACACAAAACGTGACTGCTGTCGGGGGGCAAAACACAAGAAATATAGACGGTTGCGGTGCAGTGCGGACGCGGACAGGGAAATGTACAACCAGAACTGTCTTTAGAATGTCTTCGAAGGGGGGGAGGTTTGTGTTTGTGCGGAAGGGCTTGACATTCTGAACATATGATTAAATCTACGTTCATTTGTAGCATTTCATATTTCAATTTGGGAGAGGGGATCTTTGCTTGGGGGCTAAGCCCACAAAAGCCCCCCGTAGCGGCGGGATTGCGTATAATGTATGCGGTCGCGGTGCGGACAGAGGCACAAACCGACTTCACCACATGTGGGTCGAATCGGAGTTTTTTTACTATTTTGGGCCTCCAGCCGAGTCGAAAGCACCCCAGTCCAGGCGCTTAAAACGTCGGCCCATACATAACATTTGCACTGCCATACGAGCAACAGAGCCACGGTTCCTTTATCAAATTAAATCTCTGCGCCTTTGCATAAAAACCAAAATAATGTGCGACGGCGAGTTCCCTGAGAGCAGGGCTTCGGAGCTCTTGTAAAAGTTAAATGGCTCCGACTCCGGAGCTCTCTGTTTTCGTAAGCATGGCTCCGGCTCCAGCTCCGGAGCTGTGTCTTTTCGTGACATGGTTCCGGATCCGCTCCGGTTCCGGCTGTGCTTTGTTGATACACTTTATTAACAATTTCGATCGGTATGCTTAGTGTCCTTGTAGCAAGTGAGCGTATTATTCCAACATATTTTGAATTAATCTTAAACACTACTACCACTACCAGGCCTGCATAATCGGAAGGAGTTTGGTCTAGATTAGAGTAGTCGGGGCGGGTAAAAATTTACATTTGGCCATTTATATTTGGTGTGCGCTGCATGTGACGTCACAATTTGACGTCATAGTCATATTTCCAAATCAACGTTTTGACGAAGATGGTTGACATAATATGCATATTTTCTACATCCACTCTCCTTAGTTTATGTGTCATTGCACTGAATAGTGAATATAAACTAGTAGCGCTCCAACGTAGGGTATCGGAGTAAATTACACCCAACGCTACGATACAGCAGTTCATAACTGTAAAAATATCGGGCTGCACTTTAAAACAGGGGAGCAAAACACACTCATCGATTCGCCAGAGCAATTTACAACTGCAAAATGAGGTTGCACTAATGTCTCGTCGAAAGCTTTTTGTTTGTGTGGGGGGGCTTGACATTATAAAATTAACCAAATCTCCACTTATTTATATTGTTTTACGTTTCAATTTGGGGGGGCTTGGAGCTTGGTTTGGGGCGGCTAAGCCCACCAAAGCTCACCCGTGGCGACGGGACTGATGCTATATGTCGTATTAGTTTTGCTAAACATTTTTATGAAATAAATGCAATTGTTTCGGATAAAGTGAACTATGGTGGAACACAATCTTAAACATGCGTAGTGGACGAAAGGTCTGCAAAAAGTGGTGATATGGTTTCTGGACGCAGACGATAACCCAGATTCCTACCGAAACCTAATTATTACATTTTGGCTCGTTTACAATGTTCCTTGAAATTTGCATGCAAATTCATTCCCTGGTATTTGCATTAAATCGACAAATTAACAAGCAAAACGTATGAGAAAACAATTAATCTCCTTTGCGCAGGTAATAAAGTTTCTGTAAAATATCAAGCTCAAAGGGGGGTTAACCCCAAACCCCCTTGCATACGCCCTTGACTGTCACTGCGCGAATGATGATTAATCTGATTTCGGTCCCCGGTCATGTTCCTAGTTCTAAATCGTTGCACGTTTTGTTCGAATTAGTTGACGGTAACACGGTTGCTTATCTTCTTCCTCTAAACCAGTGGTTCCCAACCGTGGTGCCACGGCTCCCTAGGGTGCCATTTACAACGCCCAGGGGTGCCGCGAGCTAATGCGCTTTTTAATATACCATTAAAAATACATTTTCAAACTGTCATCAAACCTTGAAGCAAATTTGCATGGGTTCGCCACAGGGTGCCGCAAATTATAATTCTCTTCTATAGGGTGCCGCAAGCCTAGAAAGGTTGGGAACCACTGCTCTAAACAATAGCAGCGCGGCAGAAGTTAGTGAATAAGAGTTAAGTTTGGAGTTGGTTGGTAGGCTCAATTGCTTGAGCTTTTTGTTACGGTGGTTACAGAATATTAAAATAACCTCACTTGAAAAGCCATTTGAGACGGTATCATTATGAATACTCAGTGCGTTTTGCGACAGTCTTGCGTAGCCGATGTGTGGACTGTGGAGACTGCAGACCGGGAGAATGCACTTTTCCATTTTTCCTGTGTTTCAAAATCCTGGACACACACCGATATCAATAATATCGTTTACAAAACTCACGGGGGATCTGCTTTAACCAATTATTATCGGCGTTCGGCAATGACTTTAATTGTAGCTATTTTAGACGAGAGCTTTCTTTTCTGTGAAAATGAATAAGATATTTTTGCAAAAGTGAGAGATATAATTTGCAAAAGTGAGAGATAAACGGCATGTACGTCGTTTCAAAACAAGTTTCAGTGTTCTAGTAGGGTTCATGAAATCATGTGAAAAGAATTGTCACTTCAAGCAATGAAACTAACCTAACAGCTAGCAAGCTACTAATGACCTGTGTAAACAATTTCCGTGCAATTCCTAAGTACGGGCAAGCGTGTCGACTAGACAGTTGTTTACATCACTGAGCGCTATTGTTTACTCATAATTTATAATTGACGATAGTTGGTGCTGTGAGCCAGTTCAGAGAGCCTTGTTTTTCAGCGCGTTCAGCAAATAGTGGTGGATGATGCATCTCAGAAAGGGTCCGAAGCCGGAGCTGCTAAATTAACCACCAGCTCCGGCTCTGGTTCCAGCTAAATTTTAAAAACAGCTCCGGCTTCGGCTCCACTGAAAATGACCGGCTCCGGGCTCCGGCTCCGCAGCCCTGCCTGAGAGACCAGCTTTTTACTGGTACAGGCTGGGCCAGACGGTCTATCTTGCACAAAATCTTGCCTTGTTTTCCTTTTAGAAATATATGTGTCAACTACCAAACTCGTTACTTGTTACACAAAAATAACTTATAATACAAATCCGATGATTTTATTTGATTCGCTAACCAGTGTTCCTCAAACTTTTTTATTCCCTCTCGACATGTCGTTTTCGCCCCCCAAGCCTGATAAAGCAAACACAAGGTAGTAAAAGAATTTTATTTAAAGAAAGTATTAAGTGGCTGAACTAAGCAATCATATTACGACGCTAGTAGTACGTTCATAATTCTTGTGAAAATAGTATGCACTGCAGCCGGGCACATGGACGATCCAGAGTAAAAATTTAACAGATCAATTGATTTAGCAACAATCTCCAACGATTACAGGCACGTAGCTAGGGGGAGCAATGGGGGCAATTGCCCCCTCGCATTCCGAAAGCAGCACTATCAATTTTCAGGTTGATCAAGCTTTTGATGTGTAAGCCAAATAAACGCGTCAGTCCAAATCAACGAAACTGCTTAAAAAACATTCTGCTTCAACTTATAGCCCAACCTGATCAAAGCAGAATGGTTTACCAATTACCCATGATTAATCAAACATTGTGTATAGTGTAAATGCTGGAGAATTCATGCCATGGCTGACCTTTACCTAAGGTTTAAGCTCTGTGTAGAAGTTAGTGATAATGAAATACAAACTTGCGTATTCGCGCTTGTAATCACTAACCGAAAATAAATCAAGGAGTTAACGCTTTTCGCAGCTGTTTCTGGGGCACCAGCCTGCTGTATCACACTTAAGAGTGATGTGAACTTAATTTCAAAACCATCGCAAAAATTCCTCTCTGATAACTCTGGCATGCTGCAAAAGCAGTATATTTTGTCCTTGACTGCAGCATTAGCCGTAGCTTTAAATGAACATCGTAGATTTTTGTTTTTGTACTGTTTTGCAACAAAAATGCGTGAATATGGCGGTGATATACATTTTGTATGCCTTGAAGGTGGAACCTTGGCTAAGAAGCAATTCAGTTTCAAAGTCTTTTTCATTACGCAATTAGGTCATAGACACTGTTTAGCAATAATAGCATCAATTCTTGATATTTAGTTGTAATGGCATGCAGACCTACTGTGTCGGTTCAATCACAAATAAACGGAGCATTAAAATGGTCTCACTAATGGTCTCCGTTTACCTTGCCGGCATGCAAAAAAAACAGTAAAACAGTTTTGTTCAAGTAATCAGACTCCAAACCGTACATAGTCTGAAAGTGTTTCAACATTCATCTGATGTTAGACTCATTCCTGCAATAAATTTGAAACCAGCATTCAGCTGCAACGCGAAGAGTCAGCAGAAAAATCTAAAGAAAGTAGGAAGATGCTTTTGATTTTGTAAGTGATGAGGCCATTCACATTGCGTTTACTTACAGATAGCTTGCAATCTGTTTTCTCGATAAAGCGTATGTGACCAAAATGAAACAAAATTTAATTTTATCCCAGTCAATTGGATTTTGTTATTTAAATACTACTTGATTAAAAGAAAGACTTCAACCGCTTAGTTCCCGACTTTTTTGAGCACGACCCAAATCAGAGTTTGGTGAACACCTCGTGACCCATGCCTCAAACGATGTATGAAAAAAATACTGATTGTGTGGATGATTTTTGGCAGCAAGCTGCTAAGTTCGCTTTTAATTTCAGCAATCTGTACTCTTTTTTCAAGTATCTACGCTACAGAGAGACAAGCAGTAGTAACCAGGGACGCCGGAACGGGGGTGCTTGACGGTGGCACTGCCCCCTGCCCTATGAAAGGAGGAGCAACGGGGCCACAGGTGCCCTTACATAACAGCATCATGGGTAATTTCAGGAACGTCGGAGAGCGGTGAAATGACGGGTTATTGCCCCTGCCGTTAAAAGTGGGGCAACAGGGGCGAAGGTGCCTTTTCATAACAGAATGATCGGCAATTTTGTGGTTTATGAAGATCGACTTGAAACAAATTTATTGCAGCTATTCGCGCACCCAGAAAATTCAGAATGGTTTTCTATAATTTATGCTATTTGTTTAGGTCAACGTTGTTGCTGTGCAAAAACAAGCATAATTGGTTACGATTTTTTTTTTTTTTAAAGATTCCATTGCCCTCAACTCTTTTATTGCCCCTTTGCTCCACCGCTGTCCGGCGTCCCTGGTGGTAACGTTGGAAATCTGCAACGCCGGTTAGGATCGTCTCTGCGCAACTAATTTTTGACCCTTCTCCACCCTTCTTTGGGTTTTGGTCCATACTTTGGGAACCACTGGTCTAGATCAACTAACCAACCATTGTGTAAAGCTGCGGCGACAAGTAGGCCTATTTCTTAACTTCTTGCAGAGCCGTGGTAATAATCGATTGTGGCTTCGTTTTCGCAAATACACAACCGTTTTCACACTGCGTAACTGGGGACTGAGTGGGCCAAACATATATGGAGGTTTGTTTAGGGGCATGTATAACTTTCCCCATTAAAAAAATTGTCTTTGTGATATTTGTAAATTCTGCTGTTAACTCTGAAAAGCTAGATAGATAAATACCTAATCGTTAATGGCAAGCAGGCTTAGTGCAAGTAGCATACAAAAATCCTACCGCAGTCGCATTTCACAGCGTTCGATAACATAAAATCCAAACATTTTTAAAACGCGTTGAGAGACTCTAGGGTTTACATTATTAGTTGCATGCGTCAACCAGTCGTTAAAGAATTAGACAAGATCCACGTCTGTCTACATACGCGAAAGTTTTGTAGACCTACTTCGGGGATCGGTGTCTTAGCAAATTTGCTACTGAGGTTAGATTGAACGCGTGTTTTTGTGCATCGTAAGAGTGTAAATATAAAAAGCGTAACCACAATGACGGCCACGATGACTCCTTGCTCAACTGCAAAGATTGTTTGAAAAAAGCATACTGCAAATCTTGCACTTACAGCATCGAGGTTTCCACAAACGCTTTTGCAAGAAAGTTTTAGGAGAAAATGGTGGCTTTCGTTCAAAGTAGAAATTTGGAAATATACTAAAAATAAACTTTTAAAACTTGTTAATTCATTGAAAGCCGACTTTCTATTCGCCGGCTTAAATCGGAACAGAATTATTCAGAAAAATAGGTGCCAGAAAAAGGGCCCTTTTTTAAAAAACAAGGGGCATTTATATTTAAATGTTGAGAGTTAGTTGTTGTTTGCCCCCCTATCAAAATTTGTGGCGGCGCGCCTGAAAATTATCATAGTAAATTAAAATTTGCAAGAAACTAACAAGTCGTAATAGTAGGCTACTGAAGTTAACTCAGTGATCGATTATAGTGGTTGCTCGTTTTCGCCCCCTTCATGTTGTTTTGTCCCCTGTTGTTCCCTTTGTTTTTTTTCACTCCCTTATTCTCAAAATCGCCCACAAGAGAGCGATTCCTCCCACTTTGAGAACCACTGCGCTAAACCATCAACCATGCTTATTAAACGAGATCAAAGTTCAAGACAGTGTTGTATTTAAAAAATACCAAAGGTGTTGTCAAGACGTCTCTTTTTCGTTCACCACGTACTGCTATAGTAGGAATACCAGTAAAATACCACCGAACCGCATTATTATGCCAGGAATAAGGAATAAGAACTTAACCAATGATGGCGTGACTCGAGTCAATGACTATTCGATACGAGTCACGATGTTTGCTGAATAACTCGAGTAACAGTGAATGAGTCGAGACTCGAGCCAGAGTTTTCTGTCTTGCGACTGTGCTTCCTAGTGGCGTTGCGGTAGTTTTTCAAGGTCAGGGCTTTTTTATCTGACGCTGAGGTAGAGCTGAGGCTTTGCTTTTCACTGAAAGGCCAGCACTCCAGATATATTGGAAACATTAGCGTGGTTTAACGTAGCATTTAGCCGACATATCGTGATAGCGGCAGTCGACTTTATACTTTTGCTATGCGTCTTGTCAGGTCAAGGACAAGGAGGTATATTTGTGGCATGGTTAAGGGAGACTAGTGGAATTGACTGAGAGTGAAGTAGAGAAGTGACTTAAAAAGCTTGATGCGTCTGAATGTTGTGGTTTGCTTTGTAATTTGTTGCAAATTTTGTTCATTTAAGTTTTTTTTCACTGTACAACATGTTGCAGGCTGACTATCTAATTCAAGACATGAAAAAGATCTTCTAATGCAAAGATAATTAAAGTGAATTTGCTAAAAAACTATGGTATACATTACTACTACTTAAAAAACTTGAATCAGTTATCTGACTACAGTTTAACTTATTCATTGAAAAGTGTGAATGAAATGCAAACATTTTTAAAAGGGTTTGAGTCGAGTCACAAAAATGCATGAATGAATCATTACGATTGCCAAAATACATCATCCAAAGCGACATTGAAAAAACCTAATCACTTTTTAAGTTTTTCTTGATGGTAGAAGTGGGCCCATTTCATTACCACACAGTTTTCATTCAGTTTAATCATTAGCAAATATTGTAGGCCTACTGCATCAAACTTTCCAAGAGATGACAAATTCCCTTTAAAAAAGTCTCGTTTACTGCTATATGAAAATATGAGACTCTATGCTCAAATATGGAAAAGAGTCATTTGTAAGTACATGAAATATGCGGATTTCAGATCAACTACTTCTCAGCTCAGTTGTGAACTGTAAATATCTGACATGATACTGAAATATATATTGTTTAAGGTCTAATGCCATCTTACTGATTTCATTTGCATGACTTGTGTAAATAAATTATTTTGTTTTCAACCAATCTTTTATTTGGCCTATAAAAGTGACATTTATGTTTTTTGAGGTGTTCTCATCAAAGATGTTCACTGTATGTTGATATATGTAAGCAATTTGGAACAACTTAACAACTTGGTCCCAAATAAAAGATGTTTTTGAAACGTTAAAGTTAAAAATGTTTTCTGTTTGCTAGGGTGTGGACATTTTGGTACTTGGAAACGAAATAACATAGGAAAAATGTTTAATTGTATTTGAATCGACATTGACACCGGTTTGCAAATCAATGACTCGAAAGTTCTTGTGACTTCACTCTGACTCGACCAGGTCATGACTTGACTGTGACGCGAGTCTGAAAATATCAAATGACTCTGACTAGAAGAGTTCGTGACTCGACTCGTGACTCGACAAATATGACTCGGCCACATCATTGGAAATAACAACAACGAGGCGTAGAAACATTTGTTCATCCACTGAACCTCAATAAATCACGCATCGAAGTCCATGACTTCTTGTACACGAAGAGACAAAACAAAGTCACGACTATCAAGGATACCCATGATGTGTGGAATCGTGAAATGGGAAACATTTGATTTCTTGAATCCTTCAAATTTCACTGGGCACAGCCTTACGTGAGGTCATACTACAGTATTCAACCCAGCTGAAAATGCTTGGAAAAAGAAGGCTGTACTGTGATTGTTATTAAAAAACTATCTGCGTAGAGTAGGGCATTCTGTATATTCTACGCAATGCAGCAAAGGGTGATGCCAACATACAAAAATGGTGTGTGGAGATCTAAAGATAATTTACCAAGATTTAAAGTTTAACCTTTTTCGTGAGGTCTGTGAAGTTTGCTACGTGTGTGTGCAAAGGCTACATCGAACAGTGACGAAAGCGTTTAAATCTCTTTTCAACCGGAACTAAAAAATTCATCTGTTGCATGTAATAAAAGTCTGCGAAAAGCTTTTGACGAAATTCCAACCTCGTGTTTAGCTTTGTGTTTTGTTTGTTAACAGCAATGTAATCAATCGGCTAAACAACCCATAGCGATTTTACGGTCTACAAACCACAAGCTCGGGAATACTTTCAGCTATTCATGGAGAGCATTAATTATTATTGTTACAAACACGAATGCGTGTTGCAAAACAATACAACACTTTCATATAAGTCCACCTTCACTGATTTCCTACCGTGGGGCACTTGTTTTCATTATTTTCATGCAGCATCTCGCACGTCAACTCGCATGACATATTTCTGCATTCATCCCATATCCTTCCTCCGTCGCACATGTCAGTACAGTGGTGCGTTATGCGCCAGGGCGATGTCCCTTTGATCGGGTGTCCGCCTTCGGCGCAATCTCTGGCGTACCAGCTCAGCATGCGACACAATGCGTCGCCATCCTCGTTGCATTGTGAAGCATGACAAACTGCACCACGACACATTTTGACATACTTGCGTGGATCCACATGTCTGTTGCATGAAGCGAAGTCTCCTGAAAGAGCAGCATAAAGAGATTGTGATCGCGCGGAGAAAGTTCTTTGTTTTGAACTTTTTACCTCACTGAATACTTGTTATTTTTGCATTTTAATCAAAATAAATCAAGCGGTTATGTGTCCATTCCGCGCTAAACACAGTGCCGGATTAATAATAGTAGTAAATGTAGCAATTTCTACGGGCCCCGCGATCCTACGTGTTAATTTTCTCTTTATTATATGCAAGGGCAGAAATTAGAATTCAGGTGCCCGAATCAAATTCTCAGAAAAAGGGACCCTGTATTTTACTCATGCTATACACAAACTTTATCGCTGAAAGCAAGTTAAATTTTTCATTTTCTCTGGGAATTTGCTTCTGCGTGAGGGTCCATTTCACACTGTAAAATGCTTGAAGTCATTGGATTTTAAATTGTTCTTTATCTACACATTCAACTAGTTGAGGGTCCCGTTTTGGCACATTCGCCTATCAATTTTGTTTTATTTTGACAAACGTATGACTTGCTTCAGAGCTTATTAAATGTGGCTCTAGAGTGAGTATAAGCTTTTTACCAAAACAATGCGAAACTCTCAAAACGCAGGCCCGAGATGACCGCCGCTTTTTCCTCTAAAATCAGCCCCTGATTGTATATATATAACTTTTTCAGTCCAAAAAGTCACTATTTTGCTAAATTTGCCATACGTGATTAAGCAAAAGTTTTCAATTGAATGCTTTTGCATTAGATTGCTGTGATTTGACAATTATAAGGATTTTACAGTTATTTGCAATATGATGGGATCGTTCAAGCAATGTGGCGAAATTGCAGCAATTTCCAGACATTGCTTGATTGTATTGTTATCAGTGGTATTTTCAAAAAATATTACTACATCACATTGACCTGTCCCATAGGTTGCGTTATCTTTTTGCTTCTTTCAAAATGATTTGGCCAATAGAGCCGAAATTGTGGTTTTGCCTCCCAGATCTAGGTTTTCAATACCTTTCTCGGTTTTTCTTCTGAAGATCTGGGGTTTCTGAGACTTAGCTGAGTAGCGGTCATTTAAGCTAGGGTATGATTTATTACAGTTCTTATTTCTAGCCTCATTTTTCTTTCTCTTGCTTTATAAAGGTACCTTACTCTTCAGCGTAACTGATGAACAAGCAACTGACACCACGTAAGCTGGAAATATTAGCTAGGTTCAATGAGCTCAAGTGGCAGAGATACTGATGAAACAAGCCCAAAGAAATATATGAAGGGGTGCACATAGCAATTTTAAGGTAGAGTGGCTGAGAGACCCAGATCTCAAAGGTTATCTGCAGAAGAACACTGAGAATGAAGATTTAATTATTGTAAATGCTTTCCAGATCACCGTCAGAAATGCAAAGAACTCCATGTTACTGCGATATAATAATTCCAACAAACACAAAAATTCATAAGCAAGGTTACAGTACAGTATATGTAGTATACTCACTAGCACTTTTTGTGATTACACATGCCCAGGTATGGTAGGTAGTAGAAAGACTCACTTAATTTTTTGTCTACATGTGATTATCTGTTCAAATCTGGGTTTTTGGGTGAGTCTATATGATATTTTCTAAAAAATATCATTAGCATCCCTGGATTTGGCATCTGTTCACTACCCATTGGGTAGTGTACTTGACATCCTTTGCAAATGCGTGAAATGATTTACGCCAGTGTTTTTTTAAGGTTTTTAAAAGGGTGTCGTAGTGGAGCTTTAGGGTGTCAACATCGTTTTCCTTGCTATATCTGATACGTTTAACAGATTTTCGCAAAAAGGCATGCTTCCGTCCAAATGTGCTTAATTATTTGAATAAGACATTCACTTTTGGCAAACACACTAAAGACAGTGACAGAAATAGAAATTTTCAACGTAGGCCTGCACACTCATTCATTCATTTTCGTGACCGGTTTTCCCTTGGGGAGACTTGCGGGGGCAGCAGCCCTAGGAAGACCCGAAATACCTCATGATCAATAGCAATCTAATATACTTTTGCTGGCTCCACACCAAGATAGGACCAAGCAAGGCCAGAGATGTAGTCACTCCACCTGATCCTTGGACATCCTCTGGGTCATTTTCCCGTGGGTGAAGACTGTAGCCTGGACTTACTTCGCCAATCTTTCCCGGCACATTCTGGGCACATGGCCGAACCAACATATCTGGGATCTCTCGATTTCGAAAAGTGGCTTGACATCCCGGGCTTTACCGATTTCAGACTTGAGATCTTTGTCACGAAGTGTCACACCGCGAACTATTCGCAAATATCCCATATCTGCCGTTTATTCGTTTGACAGTATTCTTTCAGTCGCCATCTTGGATTCATGACCACAGGTGAGGATCGGAACAAAGACCGATTAAAAAACTTAAAGCTTTGTGGTTTTTGAAAGCTCCCGTTTCGCCACCACGGAGCAATAAAGTTCACGCAGAACTGCGTTTGCTTTACCAATCCATGTATCAATCTCTTTGTTCCGACTTCCGTCACTCGTGGATAACACCCTAAGGTACTTGAATGTCTCCACCTGCTGCGGTGTATTTCCGCTCACTTGTAGAATACACTGCCTTGGCGTATTGAGAGACACAATACCTCAATGTTTATAGTGCTGATTTTCGTTCCTGCTTGGTCACACGCAGCACAAAACCGATCAAATGCGTGCTGAAGACCTTGCTGAGAAGATCCATCCACGCACCAATTCGTCCGCAAAAAGCAAAGCAAACGGTTCATTCTGCAGTTCCCCAACAGTGACAACCTCATCGACGCGTCTGTGACTATCTTTTAAATGCATATAGATCAGGGCTCTCCAAGTTTTTTGGGAGAGGGCCACATAAGCTATTGCACAACAGTTCGAGGGCCGGACATCTGGCGCGCAAAGAGATTTTTTTCTGGATATGTTACATTCTACCAAATCAACATATTTTTCGTGAATATAATATTTTTCCATTATTGGCAAAATGTGTTTTGAGGCCGGGTGAAATGACTTCGCAGGTCGGATTTGACCCGCAGGCCGTAGTTTGGAGAACCCTGATGTAAACTACGAAGAGGAGTGGTGACAGCACGCACCATTGTCCAACACCTACAATAAACGCTTGTGATTGAACTCCGTCGACACGGACACAATCTTCTGGGCAGGAATACACTTATTTGACGGCCAGCAAGAGGCACCTGTCAACTCCTTACTCTCGCAACCCCCCAAAAGCTTTTCACAAGGAACCCGGCCATATACTTTCCCGATGTCGACAAAACATGTGCATACGTCTTTGGCGGGCTCCCAGGATTTCTCGAAAATTGCTGGAGAATGAAACTTTGTGCTGTAGTGCTACGGGCGCGACAACAACCGCACTGGGTACCATTCAGCTTTGCTTCAATTGTGTCTCCCTTGTTATTTATGGAAATGATCAATCTGCCAATTTTTTGGTGCCTTTCCAAAACGCCACGATAGTCAGCCAAACCATTCGGCATTCTATGTAGGCTACCCCAAAATCACCTTCAAACTTTCGCAATTAGCTTCAAGCTCGGATTTAGCATCCGCATCAGAGAACTTATCGATGCACAGTTCTACGGAAGTTTTCATCTGTGCAAAGTTAAAACATCCCGCCTGAAAAGCTTTGCTCAGTTCTGCCAGGTGAGGTGCCAACGTTGACAAAAGGAAAGCACCGTGTTGAACATTTTTGTTTTCGTAAGTCGCAGTAAAACATCGCAAACTGCATCATGTTTATTTTCTAACAGCTGCATCAGCGTGGCCCAAATACGCGAAATCTCACTCCCAGCTCTCACTGTTGCCTTACTCGACAACTCCCTTACTTTGCATGCGCGCTGCAACTGCCGACCTTTTGTCTTCATTGTAGTCTGATGCATCGCCACGCAAGCCGATCGAAACGGTGAAAATTGCATTAAAAAGTGCTTTCGCAGTGTCGTGCACCATACTGTACAAATCTGCAGCAGGAAGATAGCAGGCCGGAGCGAGGCGGTGCGCATGACAATGCACAGACATCATACCAACAATTTTCGCTTCCAAATCCTGCGGCAGCAAATTGTGCCGGCCTATAACATTGCAGCCGTCTGTTGCAATAGCCACGTGCAGGTAAACATGCTTTCCTCAAACCATTGAACTTCAAGGCAAAACCACATCATCTCATTCAGAATTCAGGGTGTCATTACAAAATTTTAGGGTGTCTTTTTGACACCCAAAAAACGCTTAAAAAAACACTGGTTTCAAGGTGACCAACTGCATCGGGGAGCGATCATTTTCTAAACTTAAGGTGGTAGAATGAACAAAGGAGCATCATTAGACAAAAAAAAACTTAACAGCATGATTCTAAAGACTTCGGGGAATGAACGTCTGTGTGATATAGACACTACTGCCAGTATCACAAGCAAGTTCGCTGAGGAAAAATCTAGACAATACAATCTTGAGCAGCAGGTTTGCTGCTTTTGACAATCGACTTCGAAATGTATACTGTGTGACTGCACAGTCTAAATATAGCAATGATCAAATTTGTTGATGAATCCGAAAGCATTAATTACTATCTCTGTACTGTATTTGTGAGCTGTACATCAATGTAACAATTCTTTCTTGGTAAAAAAAATACGTTTGTACTTTTTTGATAAAAAAGATGTGTACCCCACAATGTCCACCAGTTACTATTTAGCACCAGGTGTTTCGCACTTAGGAAATTCAGTAGGCTATGCTGTAATGGTAGTCACATGGATGTCCACAGAATTCGTGATGCAACGTTTTAAAGTTTATTTTTCACTTGGGGCCCTGCGTTGCTAATATGCTACAGGCAGTGGCGTGCAGAAGGGGGTGGGGGCGAACGGAGCGACTGTTCCGGGCATCCAAGGCAGTGGGGCATCGAAAGAGTGAAATTACAAACATTTGAATGTTGTAACTAGATTATTCTTTCTATTCTAAGTCTACTAATACATGCTGCATGGATTTAATTTTTCGGAGCTTGTCAACACTAATTTTTACCCATTCAAATGCCAGTAACTCTCACGTTTTTCAATACCAGGGTCTTATACTCTAAGTATGCGGCGCACACCCAAACAAATTGATAATGACGTGACTTGTTCCAGATCGTGCGATCAAGGGAAAATCACGTATAGGTTGAAAGACAATCAGGGTTGAGAAAAACTCGTCTTTTAAAACAAACAACCCACCTATTTTTTTGTTTTTTTAATCCGAATTTTTGTTTTTCTTTTTGAAAAGAAACAGGTTTTCGTTCTTTTTTTAAAAAAACACAAAACCCCATTGTGAATTGTTTTTATTGCAACATGCAATATCACCATTTTCAGAATTACACAATAATAACTTGTCATACCTATTATGGCATTCAAATTTGAGGGTAAAGAAATGTACCTTATCTTTGTTTTTGCAAAGTGTTGATGGTCAATTCACGCCACAGTGGTAAGGCTTGGCAAGAACGCGCACAGCAAACAGAGAAATGCAACTCCCACACAAACTCTGCAGTTTCACATGAAGTTTATGTGCATACCCTGCTAGTTCAGCATCTATATAGTGTATATTATTTTTTTCGTTTTGTTTCATTGAAAAATGTACAGTTAATTAGGATAACACTAAATGGAGGGCCGGCGGGCCGGGCGGACTGGAGGGCCGTGTTGCCAAATGAAAAACATGAATTTTCCACGGGGCTGGCGAGCTGCACAGAAGGGCGGGCCGGCAGGCTGCACATCATTAATATGGCAGTTCAGTCGGATTGACCTAAACGGCTCACACAAACCCGTATCGTTTTTTCCACTTAGTAATTGTAGATATAACAGCCACACAATAAACCACAAAACTTTTCATGCGCACTTCATGCGCATTCTCAATTCTTGTGTAGTTTAGCAAGTTTCAAACTGTCCACCGTGGGTGTCAGCCATCCCAGTCGCATACCTTCTGATTGATTGCTATACGACAAGATATTCGCTCAGCCTTCTATTTTGTAGTTGTGAACTGCGCTGACGTAGCACTGAGTGTGTTCTACTCTCCTGTTTTAACGCGTTTCCGGATACTTTTGCAGTCGTGAACTGCTCTGTCTTAGGGGACCGCTGATAATTTATGTTCATAGCTGTGACACATTGTAGCCTGCAACAACGAGTAAAGAGAGTGCGTGTAAAATAATATGCACAGGGACGCCGGAGAATAGAGGCATGGCGAGAGCATTTTCCTTCGTCACACGATTGTGAAAACCTAGTTTGGTGTAACCTCTAGAAAAACGTCTTCATGTGTTTTTATGCAAACCTTGGGCGCCATTTTTGAAGTCAAACAACGTTGGGCGCCATTGATACCGGTATTTTCAGGGCTTTTGCCAAGATTTTCAGCAAATCAAAACATTTGGGGGTGCGCTTGCAACCCCTGGACACCCACTTCCAACGCCACTACTTTTCACAACAGAATCATGGATAATTTCATGGTTTATCAAGATCGACTTGAAACAAATTTACTGCAGCTATTCCGGCACCCAGAAAATGCAGAATGATTTTCTATAATTCCCGTTATTATTTTTGAGGTCAACGCTGTTGATAAACAGAAACACACATAATTCGTAACGATTTTTTATGTGTTTCCACTGCCCTCAACTGTTTTACTGGTCCCCTTTCCTTTTTCTATAGGGGGGCTTAACGTCTGTTAAGGGGGATTGACATTCTGAAATTTGATAAAAACTCAACCGATTTATAGTGCTTCATAATTCAATTCGGGGGGCTTGGAGCTTTGTTTGGGGTGTAAGCTCCCAAAACCCCTACTTGGCGATGGGACTGCACCCCTACCGCTGCTCCGGCGTCCCTGAATATGCGTGTTGTGCCAACAAACTTCGCCAAAACGTTGGTTTGCAAACGTGAATATGACGTCATATGAATATGCAAACGTGAATATGACGACCACCATGCGCCACTACTCAATACCAGAATTTGGGAGGGGGGCATCCAATCAAGCAGTCGCCCGGGGCATCACCAGACCTCTGCACGCCACTGGCTAAGGGCCCCGCGCTACCTTAATGTGGCACTCATCCTAAACACGTGTGGATACGTGATCTTTAGGTGTCTTAGTGCCAATGAATAACCGATCACAGATAAATTCAAGAAAGGACAAGGTGAATCGCGCATTAGTTTTTTATTTTTACATTTTCGTGTTTGGTTCAGATGTTATATTGCAGGGTTAAGTTAAAAGAACCCACGGAACAAAAATTTTCAGTCACAGCACATCACACGATAGTTGGTAGTTATCACATGCATTCAATACTGAAGAGGCACCAACACTGAAGAAAAGCACCTGCAATTATTACATTCAGTCAAATATCAAGAATATGTCACAAACGAAAAAATTTAGTTGAAAAAATATCAAAAACATTACTCAAAACTTGCATGGGTCACGTAAGTTACTGAGCACAAAAATAATTTGGTGAAAAATATAAAAAAATTCCAAAATATAGGCTACATTTCTACTTTTGGTCAGGAAGGACCTGGGTGCCCGTAGGGTTGGGGCCACCCAGGGGTGTAGTGCTAAAACAGAGGTGTGGGAAAGTCGTTGCCACGCGTTCCTGCTCCCACTACACCGCTGATTTAGGTTGAAGCTCAACTCTAACACCAAATATCGCTCAGATGCCCTCACACGCAAAAAAACTTGATTCTGACAATCCATTCAGGCAAACTGCAACCTACTCAGTAACGGCCTAAAAACTTCAACAAGATGACAGAGTTACGATAAATGCAAACAATCAGACGAAGCGTGGAGCACGCAAATACCATTGCCGATGACACAAACAGTAATTACACAACCACGGTATGGTACCATACACGAGATAACTTGTCATATATTCATTTATACTGCTCCAGGCGGTAAACGTAAAAACTGAAATGAAAAATCGAAATCTTCAAGTAACGTTACTTGCGCAAAATGCGTTCCCACCACACCCCTCGGGTCATCCCCCCTAATGCTCTTGCTCAACCGCCCATGTGTATCACAAAGCCTTTCTATTTCTGTTCCTGCTAGTGGAACACTCTTTAAACAAGTACTTAGCGTAAGAAGTTTGAAAAGCGGGAGAGCTTACTCCTTGCTTCGGCTTGGCAGCTTGAAATATCAGGTAGCCTAGACGGGAGACAGACAAGTGCTCCTACAACGACCAGGCTGCCTCATTGTTTGTAGCGTTTCTGGATTCTATATGAAACGTGTTTTAACCATAAACCGCCTGTTTCTGACCAAACATATCAACATTCTAATTTATTTAAATTGTTAGTTACACCATGATGGTTGTTTGTTTGTATCTTTTCGTTTCAACAAATATGAAAATTGTTACACAAATATGGTTACCTGCGTTGATCAGGCAGGATCTAGGTGTCAGTAGGGTTGGGCCCCTCCACCTAGTCCGCCTGCTCAACCGTAAATGGTTATAACAGAGCCCTCTATTACTGTTTGTACTAGTGGATCACCCTTTCTACAATTGTTTATCGTGAACCCCTTCATTATTATTGCTTATTACGTTGCTGAGAATGCAAGAAAGCAATGGTGGATGTGGAAAGGTATATAGCACATGGTGAAACGAGTGAGGTTAGAAGGCAGCACCCAGAAAGCTGCTCTGGCAAATTTCACCAATTTTGCTCCCCACCTGAAAAAATCTTTTATTGGACACCCTGGAAAAAATCCTTTCGACGCCCACGCAACTTGACATTCCAAGTTGCCAAACCGAAGTAAGGCATTAGCTCTCTCTCACCCTTGTCAAAGCTCGCCTCACAGATTTCCTGCTTCGATGCCTTTGATCATCACCAGCAGTTGCAGAACAAGCAAAATGCGATCCACGCGCGGGTAGTGCAAAACGTCACTGCAGAAACGAGGTCAGCGCACCAGATCGAGGCCACCGTGGTGTCTGTCAAGGTGACCTCGACCAGAAAGGTGGTTCGACCAGATCTGTCTGCGACCACGCACACGCGGCAATACTAACTTCGGGCCTTTTTCTCAAACATTTTAATAAAATGTTGCGTTCAAGACACCAGTTTGCAAACCTTTGTATAAATGTGAAGCGGGTAAAGCTTACCTATAGAAAACGATGATGTGTGCAGCAGTGAAACTGATTATATTCTAAGCGAAGATATGCTGCAGGAAGTGACAACGACGAAATGACCACCCGGATAAAAAGCTAAAAATCTTCCCTGGTTGTCAAGACAACCACCAAAAAACGTAAAACAACGACAGCACAAAACCGCAGCGTGACTGCAGCTTCAGATCTTGCGTCAACCGACGTTCTTGATGCTTCAACGTCAACCGACGTTCTTGATGCCGTCCCCCTTTGTATCATCAAGTAGTGTATCCCAAGATACGCCAGCTGCTGTTTAAACTCAGACGCGCGATTTGCTTCCTGCAGTATTTTGAGTTTCAATCAAAAACGTCTTAGAGGCAGAAATGGTTATCGGTGGTTTACCTAGCCTCGACGCTATATTGTTGGATGACCTCCAGCCCGGCGCGCAACCAGGGGGGGGCATTTGGGGAATTTCCCCCCCCGGAAATTTTCAAAACATTGCATAGCAATTTTGACATTTGTAGAAACTTTCAAATAATTCTGATGAAATTTTATATTCTAATCATTTTTAAGAAATCTTATTGGAATTTTTCTTTGTGTTGCTGGTTAATTATCTCCTTACAAAATTTATCTTGAGACAGGTTATCTGATCGAAAATTTCGTAAATGATTGGTATTCAACCACAAATACGCTGCAACTGTCAACTTGGGAGATAGTTTGAAATGTTTGTATTTTAAAAGTATTTTTTATCTATTTGTTCGTATGCTATTTTCTCTTAGACAGGCTTCAATTTGACTTCATGAAACTTTATAACATTAGGGTACTGTTGAACCATGCGAATTGCTGAAACTTTCAAATTGATAAGAGACATCTTGACATAACAGTTAGTTCCTCGTAAAACCGCTTGTTCTTCTACGACCTTTTGATTATTATTTTTGTTAGGGGCAAAGCAGATCACCATTATTAACGTAGTGAATTTCTTACAAAAGCGTTGTTTAGCTGCATTTTCGCTTCGAAACCTGATAGTTTTTAACTAAAATTAGGTTGAGGACTGTTTCACGTTTAGTGTGTTTCTGGGTTAATCCCAGTGCCACGGCTTGGGAAAAAGGTCTAGTAAAGTGTCATATGTGTGCTAGTCAAGTGTTGAATGCACCTACCTACGACATCACTTTGCTCCAAATGACGCTTTACAATACCCTAACTTTTGCAACCAGTGCAAGACCTGAAAGCTCATAGCCCTAAACGTGCTTCTAAAAACTTTCACACAACTTATGAATGCCAGAAAAGCCGTTTTGCCCCAAACACACCTGATCCGTTATGCGCCAAAGGTACAATGCACCTGATCCGTTTTGCCCGAAATGGTAGCATTCAAAGATCCCTTGACATAGGCTATCTTTCAAGTTTGGTATGTTCATTTGTGATAGAAATTCAACCACATTCTAGAAGAATAGGGCAAGAACGAATTTGCTAAAACAAGACGAAAATTAGGCAGGTTACTACTGTAGTAGCCTAAACTGTACATCTGTCACACTACAGCCATTACTCCATACTAGTTGAGTATGGAACCAGGTGTTTGTTTGAGAATACAAATTTTTATTCTGTCCTGATCGTTCGGTCTGAATCTTGATGAAAACTTAAAAGTTTCCATTTTCAGAAATGTTGCAAAGAGAACTTTTATCTGTGTGTCAGGCTTATGCAGAATCGCATGGAAATATTTTCAACTACAGTAAAACCGTTTGTATGACGTTTAAGGCTAAGAGTGCAAAAAGCACAGTCACCCCATTGCTGACACTAGGTGGTAAAAATCTAATGTCTGTTTACCACTACAGATATCTGGGTGCTGTACTAGATACTGAGCTCTCAGATGACAAAGACATTCAGAGACAACTGCGATAAAAATATTATGCAGCAAATATGCTGCGAGCCTCCTTTTCCCGGTGTTCAAATGCAGTTAAAAATGTACTTTTTCGTTCCTTTTGTACGCCCATGTATGCATCACAAGTATGGTGTAATTTCAGAAAGTCATGCATGCAAAGATTGTGTGTGGCTTATAATTTTGGATGCAGAGCTCTATACAACCTGCCCTGGAGAGCGAGGGTTAGAAGCCATGACTCATGAGGTTCAATATAACATTCCTACATTTGAGGCATTATTAAGAAAAAATAGGTACTTGTTTATCGAAAGATGCAGACGGTCTAATAACGTAATGGTTGCCTGCTTTGATGCAGTCACATTGTTATATTCTTGCTTTTTCTTTGAACACTACAACCGCATTTTACTTTGTGAACTTTGTGACTGAGTGCTCGGACATTGCAGTGTTTGTTCGTTTGAGGGTATGCATGTCACAATGCATTCGTACTTTACCTGGGCTTAACCAGTTTAGGAATTAGCGTCCCACTCTGCAGTAGTGTTGTACCAAGTGAACAAATAGTGTTAAGAATGCCTCTGTAATAAACCTGAGGCTCGGCCTCCAACGCCGTTGCAAAACGTTCTGTTAAGTAAGGTTCGGTAGCCCACTGTTAAGCAAAATTTCTGACCTCTGCGAAATTTCTGACCTGTTATTTTTTGTCAGTTGTTTTGCATCTCAGAGTAAAGGAATTAAGTTTGGCGATTACTTTTTTGATATGTGTTGTGCAAATTAAAACTTTTTGGTTAGATGTCAGATACCCACAACATGCTACAATACGGGAATAAGTAAAACCAATGACAAATATTGGACTTAATCTTAGCCTTCAATTATTTTCTTTTTCAAACTGTAACATAAACCCTAACCCGACACAGTTACCTAAACACCAAATCCCAAGGCCTAATAATAAGTTTTCTCAGCGTATTTGATATGTTGAATGTTGCTCTGTGAATGCACACATGGCGTGAAGTCAGAAATTTCGCTTGACACCGGTGATTCAGCCTCCAATGCTGTTGCAAAACGTTCTGTTTTGTCTGTTTTATTACCCAGCGTTGTGCAAAATGTGTGTGTTTGTACTATGGACTTCGTGTCTGCGAGCAAAAATAAATTGCGAAAAAGTTGTACCGCGGTTGAATAAGCACGATGACGTCATCGAATGAAATTTCATGAAAGTTGTCTTCCCCCGAAATAAAGAGCTGATTGCGCCCCTGCCTCCAGCTCGCAGCATCCTAGCATCATTTATGTCCGGGCCGACTTTCCCCAGTTCTTTCTCTTGAGATACTCATATAGATTACTTGAAGCTTCTGCTTGACGTCAGCATAACCAAGGAAATTGTGGAAATAAACAAGTGCCTGTATGAGAATTATCCGCAATTGCGCCAAGCAGAATATCAAAGCAACTTTCATGGACACGTACGAAGAAGAAATTTTAGCTCTAATCGGGGTTTTGCTGTTGTCATGTGTCGATGAGGACAATCATACGACCACGATTGAAATGTTCAAACACTTACTAGGAATACCTGCATATAGAACAGCGTTCAGTGAGAGGACGATTTATTTTCTGTTACGCTGTATTCGTTTTGATGATCCTGAAATGAGCGACGAACGTAGAATAAAAACCCGTTCGCTGCCGTCAGCAAAATTTGGGAAGTTTTCAATAACAACTGCAAACAGCGCTATTGTCTTGGAGAAAAAAATACAATAGATGACCAGCTGCTAGCTATTTATACGTCGATGTGGTTTTCGGATGTATATACCGACCAAGCCGGGAATGTATGGCTTGAAAATCATGATGATCTGCGATTCTGAATGCAGTTACATGCTGAATGCCATGTCATACTCGGGAAAGAAGACAACCACCAGATGCTGTGGGTTTAGCACATTACGCTACTATGGAGTTGCGCAAGTCGTATTTCGGTAGCAAATAAACATAACTGGTGATATTTGGTTCACATCAGTGCCACTGGTGAAGGGCTTGCTGGAAGAAGGTTTGAAATATGTTGGAGCTATTCGGAAAAATAAAGGATAAATTTCTGAAGAGAAGACAAAGCCAGATTCCAACCTGAGAAGTGTGCATTTCTTTTTGGTGACAACACCACACTGCTAACACAGCGTTGCCCAAGTAAGTCATCAAAAAAACTTGTTACCCTTCTTTCATCAATGCATAGACAAGCTGATATTCATGAAAATGGAAAGTCGGAAATAAACATGTATTATAACCAGACAAAAGGAGGGGTGGACACTTTTGACCAAACGTGCTCCTTCCATTCGTGCAGCAGAATGACTAAAATATAGCCTGAGACTATATTTCATGGGATGGTTAATGCCGCAGGAGTTAGTGCTTCAATCGTCTACCACAGCCACATGGTCAATCAAGGAAAGAAAACCACAACAGCGTCAGAGGTTCATGAAAGAACTTCCAATTGAGATGATACGGTCGTGGGCACAGAGAAGGCTTGTCCAACCAACACCTGCATTTGGCGTCTGAGAAGCTGTGAAAATGACATTTCCTCAACTTTCGATCGATTCCAGACTTCCGAGATCAGTACAACTGCCAAAGCCAAAGAGGTGAAAGATTTGCCCTTACAACACAGACAGGAAAGCCAAACAATTCTGCAGCAAATGCCACCAAACTGTGCGCAAAGATCATGCCACACTTGTGCGTATGTACAATGACTGCCATTCTGCAGGTAAGACAATTTGCAAATGTTTATTCATAGCATGGCGTTTGTGCAGTTTTCTCTATGTTACTTGCAAACAATCGTGTTTGGTTGCTTAAGATTACTTACAAAGCATTGTTGTGGTTTTTGTAAAGTCACTAAACATTCTTTAATATTTATTTGCTGTTTAGTGCCGAATATTGCGTCTGAGTAGACTGCACACCAACGCATGTTACAAAATGACATGCAAAAATAGCCATACAACAAGCTGTCATTTTGATTTGAAGTGCAACATGTTTTGTGGCAGATACCACATCGAATGATCAATTTTGAGAAGAGGAGACCTACACCCTGACTCCATATGAAGCAAAAACGGATCTCAAACGCTCATGACGTTTTCTACGGACTAATGAAAGTTCCCCTTTAAAAGGCAGTTGCAGTATAAAATTTGTATGAAATGTGATTTTCGCTGCGCAGATAAGATTTTGTTGTGAATTTGATTAAAAATGGGCGTTGGGAATTCAAAAATCTTTGGACGGGAAATAACGGAGGTCATGTGTCCTTCACTTCCGACTGGTATAGTGTTTCAAGATTTCCTTAGCAGGGAACGTCTTTTTCAAGCAAACCTTGTTCTGCTACGCATAGTGGAAAAAAATTCAAAACAACATAAACTGTTTGTTTCTGGTCAAAAATAACAAATTGCTAATTTATTTTAAATATTAGTTATATCAGTGATGGTCATTTTAAAAAAGAAAGAACTTAAGAACTCAACCATGCAGCTTCATTTATAGCCACAAGGACAGCTAACTCAATTAATGTTGAAGTTTTGTAAAAGACATGTTGATTGAATATCATGCTACTTTCTAACCTTGGCGCCAGTGGCATAAGATGTCGTCCCTTTCTTGATAAAAGCATGCCTTAAATCAAAAAGTGATTTCCTCTTAATTTTTGAAACAGCTTTCGGAGATGGATTCGCAATCTCATTTCCTACACAGCATTATCTCGCGATGTGATCCGTCTTCATCATTTACAGCAATGCGTTGCTCACCGCATTTAACAACATCAGGTACTTGACTTTCTTAAACCAATCGCTGATTTCCACAAGTTGTTGATAAACACTTGTTGCTTATCAAAACCGGTTTCTTCAGTTCGCCAGACGTTGCGAACTGTCATGTAGTCCTGCCAAGAATCGCTTAAAACGTCGACAAGGAAAGTCGAGACCTGCTAGTTTGACGGCCGCCCGGCAGGCTAACCGAAAATTAATCCAACGCGCACTGCTGCAGCAAAATCAAAATATTTCTCGCTCGCGAACCACAAAATCACATTTGTTATAAATTTTTCTTTTCATTTACCCAAAGATACGTTGATTGCTCGAACGAGAAAGCAGGTTGATTTGCACGAACTCACTCCCAATCTCAAGTCAAAGGACTCAGAGCGATGCCTGATAACTAGGACAAGTTTTTGTTGCAGTAAAAGTGAGAAAGTTGCATTTATTTTCAACGAAAGTTGCATTTATGCGCAGGAAGTTGCATTTATGGGCACATTTGACTGCGAAAGACTTGACACAACCTATTTTCGTTTGCGCGGACTTGGCCAAAAGCCAAGAATTTCCGCGCTTCCACTTCTAATTGAGTTCGGGCACTGTCGTACTTGGCTGGGGGTGTAAAACTTCTAGCTTGCAAACGAACTGTTTCGTCATTGATAACATTGAGACGCAGGTAACCCGTCATATAGCTCTTTTCATGCAAGCAAAGAGAATAGAACTAAACTGAAATAGTTTTGTAGTATTTTTTTAATTACGCTTTTACATTTTGCGCAATACTTGATAAAAATTGCAGTAAAAAATTGCACGTAAAAATCGAAAAAGTTGCAAAAAGTTGCAATATATAATTCCTGGAAACAGCTCAAAACACTGAACTGCATATATTTTGAGTAGTTAGGAAGCTGTTGGAAGCTGTAAAAAAATGTTGCAAAAGTTGCAAAAACTTGCCTTACTGATAACTTCAAGAATGATACTAACCAAGAAATTTATTGAGAATCATCACTATTTGAGGGCGCGATGTTGCTCAAATTACATCAAAATTAACTGTTTCGTTGATGTCAAAGTTAACTTTACATTCAGTTGCTAACCTGCGTCGGTTCTTGAGACAAAGCGGACAAACCAGCATCTTTTGAGAAAACATTTTAAAGCTATTTTTAGAAAACAACTGAGTTCCCTTAGCTGGTCGTAGATGCATTGTTGATAACGAAAGGTGTTAAGCTGATGTAAAAACTGTGAGTATTTTCTTGATGCAAGTCTTCGCCAACGCTTTTGACATACGCTTTAACCCTTACGAAATAACAACATACCAAAAAAATTTCGCATTCTTTTTTGACATGTTTTGAACGCATCAAGATATTGTTACAAAATGCAGAGGGAAACAAATCTCGCCTACTGAAATAACAGATTGCAAGGCTCGCGCAAGTTTTTAGGCAGGTTTACATGATAGAACCTTCACCTTTTGAGAACAAAAAATTATAGGTATTATAGAAGATTTGTCGAGGAATCAGCCGACTGGACTCCGCTTTCATAAGTTTGCGATGATTTGGACTTTGCACCAGCGTTGCCAGATGGTTGTCACATAAAACTGCTAAATGGTATCACAAAAAATTGCTAAATGGTGTCACAAAAAACTGCTAGATTCTGCTAAAAATCTTATCACCAGTTTTCAGCTACAATCTGCTAAATGTATTGAAATTCTGCCAAAACGTCTGCTATTTTTGCTATAATTAAAATCAATCTGTATCGCTACAAATCAATTTTTCTTCTTGCACCTTCATTATCACTGGAAAAGGGCAGATTTATTCGTCTTGGCCACTATACTTTTCGGCCCATAATTTCTTTTCCGTCAACATTTTGAGCAACCTAAGTGCAGCTTACCTTCCTTTTGTATAACACAGAGTTTGCAAGAATCTCTTTCAAATGGTCGCATGTGTTTGTACAGTAGAACAGTGCTCAGCGATAAACAGACTAAATGTAGCTTCAGCCCGTGCAACTTTCTAAGCTATGGAATGAAGTTTTTTACCTAACGCGCTCACTAAGCGCAGAAGCTAATCAGTTAAGCTTCACCAATTTTTGCTCAGTTATCTGCTTGAATCAGCTTCGTTGCATCGTAATAAAAACTGAATGATTGAAAGCAGGTGGTTGTGCCTGATCCTGATGTTCATGTTGCCTAATTTAAAGTGTCATATATAGAAGATAAAGTGTATTTTGGTGAAGGTGTAAACGTTTTCATCTCGAAAAACCGTTGAAACATGTTTCTAGTCAGGAATTTGTTACCTGCTAAACCTCCCGAACGTCTTTTTAAATCCTGCTAGAAAAACAAGTAACTGGTAGATCGAACATTTTACAGCTAACAGCGAGAAAATCCTGCTAGATTTAGCAGAAAATCAGCTAAAATGGCAACATTGCTTAGCACATGTCTGTTTTCACACAACTAGTCTACACGAAGCTGACCCCGCCGAAGCAATCAGCATAAACCATTTAATAGGAAATCGATTTCACGCCTCTAAAACATCACTAAGTCAGATTTCAATCCTACAGAATAAAACCGTTCGACTGATGACCCACAGTTGTCAGCGGAATCCAGCTTCAGGTTTGTGCAAGTCCATCCAAAATTTAACTTTGGATAATATCATAAAATTGACCGTGATTATGAAACTGACCTTAATTAATAACCACTCTTTCTATCACAAAGCATTGCCAAAAATTTTTGACAACCTATGTAAATGTTTAAAACCCTTTAAGTCTGGTGTGGTCCAAAATTTGGCGCTAACATATTCAGCCATATATCAACAGCCGATTGAGCTAGAGAGCTGTTCCAGCTCTCTAAAGATGCGGAAAGTCTTGTAGTTTCAGTATAAATAGTTGGGAAGTTTTGGATTTAAAGTTTTTTGTGGGTGACGTCACATTTGGGGCAGGTTTAAGGATTTGTGGATGAGGTCATCGGGCCCTGAGCCCCAACATCAAAAGGCAAATTTTTGTTCCTTTTTTTGAAAGAAACTAAGCGACAGTCCGCATCTTTCCCATATTTGATAGCGTTAGTGGTAAGGAAATTATAGTCAAAAAATCGACAATTAATTAATCAACCCCCTAACGATTATTTTGTCATCATATGACATCACAAAGTTATGACACTAGAATCCTCTCCAATCACAATTTCCTTAAACCATCAGTAAATGCAAACATAGGAAACAAGTCAATTAAGTATAGAGAAGCATGGCTGTCTTTTAATGCATTTCAAGCACCTCGGTCCCACTAGTTTTCGTTGACAGGTCAAAAACCCGGCCCTCGAACTGTTGTGTGATGGGTTATATGGCCCTCGGACGAAAAAGCCTGGAGACTCCTGGTTTAGACGATAAATTTGGCGTTTTGCCTAGCACGCCACCAGTTCACTTGAAGGTTTAAAGAGATCAGCCAAAGCATCTAGCGATAATAGGCACACCCGATTGCTTTAGCCAATGCCACGACAATTACAAACCTTTCGTGAGTTTTTCGCAAAGGTCTTCGCCATGTACTCCGGTTTTGAAAGTGTGCGACTCATGGCATTGATCAATAATGTTATCGACGTCGCTGGATCTGCAACTTCCATATTGCCAACTTTTGAAAAACTTAACTGTATTTGAAATTCGCTCTCCGTGCGATGAACGCATGTCGTCACTTTCAATCCCGTTGTAATCGCCGCACAGCCCATGCATCTGTTGAAAAATCAGACAAATTCTTTTCTGATCAAGAAAACACTGTCATCAGCAGACCCGGCCTCAGGTGGTGCGGAGCCCAATGCAAAACCTAGGCGTAAACCTCTCTGAGCAGTGATTTAATGACGTCAACGTGCTCAATCAACCGTGTTGAAACCTTTTTGGTGAAGACATTTTAGCAAAAATGGCCTATATGAACATCAGAAACGGCGGTAAAATATTGGATCTGGTCTGTATATGAGCTACATCGTATCACAAAAGTTTACTTTTTTATTTGGAGGGACGTAAGCATAGCTCATATGCCCCCAGCCAGTGCCGTATTAACAATGTTTAATTCACACTGTACATTTTTTGAAGTCATTTGACTTTAAATTGTTCTTTGTTTACACATTTTAAAAGGCTTTGTTTAGCTTATTCGCACATTTGCGCATAATTTTGCTGTATTTTGACAAACATACGACTTGTTTCAGAGCTTATTAAATGTGGCTCTAGAGTGATTAAAAACCAGTGTCACTGGCCAAACCTCCATCATTTTTCCCTAACCTTTTTGACAAAAGATTGCAAAAACTAAGGGCAAAAAACTCACAAGGGGAGCCCTCACGACATCTCTAAAAAAGGGGCCCTAAGGCGACCGCCTCGGTAGCCTCCCTTAAAATCCACACCTGATTATATATAAAATTAAAAAAAAACTCATTGGCAGCCATGGATTTGGCATCCAATCATTGGCCCTTGGGTAGTGTACTTGGAGTCTTCTTTTACAAATTTGCGAAATGATTTGTGCACTTATTTATCTTTCATTATAACCAACTGCAGTGAAGAACGGTCTTTTCCTAAACTTACGATGGAAGAATGAGCAATGGAGCACCATTAAGGAAAACAAGCTGAACATCCTGATTCTAAAGAGTAATAGAGTATGAAATTATATATGAAATAAACACTAGCAGTATCATAAACAAATTCGCTATGGGAAAAATCAACTCTTGACAATCGACTTCGCCACATACTGAGACTACATTGTTTAGATTCAGCAATGATCAAATTTCTTGATGAGTCTAGAACAGGGGTGACAAACCAATTTGCTATCGCGGGCCACTTTGTTAGTTACCGCTGAGTAAGCGGGCCGCACAACTTTTTAGTCATATTATGAAACCTGTTAAAAACGAAAAAAATTGTTCATCAACAGAAACAAACAACAAACGAAAGTAATAAAAACCCATGCGAACCATGTATGATCCCTGCGTCATATGCGCGTGATTCAATCGGGCTATCAGCTTTTGATATCGCATCGCAAAGATTAGAAGCGGGTCAAAGGAAGTTTAACACTGCTGGTCTAGCCTGAATGCTTCGCGGGCCGCACGAAATTCTTTTGCGGGCTGCATGTTCGTCACCTCTGGTCTAGAAGCATCCATTACTGCCTTTGTACTGTACGTGTGAGCTGTACAGTAATGTACTCTTTAGTGAAAGAATATGTATGCACGTTTTTGGTGAAAAAGATACGCAGCCCATACTATCCACCAGCTGCTATTTGAGATCAGGTTTTTCGTACTTACGAAATTCAGTATGCCTAATGGTGTTCAAATGGATGCGCACAGAATTTATTATTTAACAGTTTTTACTTGTTCAACTGTATTTTCCATTTAGGGCCCCACGATGTTAATGTGCTACGGGCCCTACCCCACGCCACCTTAACCTGGCACTGCCCCCAGCTACGTCCATGTTTATGACTAACAGCATGTTGCTGTGGTGGACATTAGACATTGTACCGACTATTGTGTCGACATACTGTATGCACTTCGACTGCGTCCAGCGTTTGTGAATCGTGTCGATTGTTACGTGTGAATCAGGCGAAAGATCATGTGGTTGATTGTGTTTGATATGCGCCTGAACAAAGCTTAAAGGCTATCCTGCAAATAAGACATATGCGGAAAGGCTAGCATTATCTTACACTAAAAACGCAGTTGCTTTTTCTTATCGTGACCAACAGAGCAATAGTTGTTTTGTTAGCGATTGTATTAAAGTCAGTAGTATTTGATGTTACCCAATCCCACCATTTCTGCAAGCGACGTCAGTATTTGATGCAGGTGACGTCAGCATTTTTTCAGTGACATATCATCCGGTTACATCATGACTGCTATTTTGTTAGCAGTGCTGACGTCAGCACTGATGGCAGTCATTTCATGACGTCATGTCTTATGTTGTCATATCCGATGATGTCACAGTGGGCGTCAGCAGTTTATGGTGACGCCAACATTCATTTCTAACAGCGATCATTTTATTGACATCAAGGTGAATAAACAAGTGCACCTTTGGTACACGAAAGACGGAAGTGCTGAATAGCCTTGTAATGAATATCACGGCCAAAGCAAACCTCCTACATCGGGCAAACGCAACGCAATTTAATAAAACGTATAGAAGAGCATCGAACGTCACTAAGCTCTTCAGTGTGCAGACACTTGCAAGCCAACCCAGATCATCGGGTTGACTTTCACAACCCTGAGGTCATTGGCAGTGACAACAATTGACGACGGCTGCAGATTCTTGAATCTTTGTTGATTCAAGAACACAAACCAGAGCTGAACGCAAACATCCCGTCGATGCCTCTATGCATTTTTAACTTGTAACAGATCGTCATGCTTCACTCGTGACGTCACGCGCCATCATCATTGGCGCGTATCCAGCTGAGTCATGTGACTAGGTATGCTTCGCGCCACTACGTCACTACCGAAACAGCCCTTTGCGTTTTTCATTTTTTACAGCGCTTTTCTCCTGAATGACCAATAAGAACCTGCAGAAAGATCACCGCAGTTCTATTGCTATGCACTGATGATGATAACAGAAGTTATCGAAACGTTTGCAGTATGTCAGTTGTATCGTTTGCTTTGGCCGTGATATTCATTACAAGTGCACCTAAATTGTAAAAAAATAAGTTTGCATATTTTGGCGATCATGGTTACAAAAAACAAACCACATAATGTAATAATAGACATTTTACCTAAATTGAAACAATAATAGACATTTTGAACCCAATTTGTCACTCTGTGTTTTTTCGCAAAGATGGCTCGAATCCAAAACTTATTCAAATTGTTTTTTAAATGAAAATAAAACTAATCAAGTAACAATATTTTGCTAAATAGATTTTGTGCATAAACTTGAAATCAAACGTGTTACACTCTTCTGTGTTTTTGCACAAAGCGTGGATCAAATCCAGCACTTGTTCAAATATTTTTTTTATTGAAAATAAACCTAATTAAAGCACACTTCGTCTATGTAAACAGGTTTTCTCCCGAGGCATGCCCGTTGGAGACCTCAAAAGAGCTAATCCCTGTGAAAGTTATAACTTAGACGGGACTAACCGCAAAGCGCATACGCCGGGCAACATTAGCTGACGTCCAATTAGGTTCACTGCTTTTGCAAGTTTGTTAAAGAGTGTTCAAAGCAAAATATAAAAAACATGTAAGGGGTCTCTCTGTCGCAGCTATCCGCTTTCAATCTCGATGTAGCATTCGAATGCAGGCAAAGCCAAATTGATATAATATTTTATGTCTTTATATGAATCTAAATCGCAAACGTAATTAAGTAGTCTTTTGTTCGATCAACAGATTATCTCTACAGACAACAGGGCAAGCCCCATCAAGTAAAGATCAACTATTGCGCCACGCGCCGTTCTCGCAATGTGACGTCAACACGGTTGAAAAATGCGCTGTGTTGCAGCTGTTAATTATAATTAGAAAGTAAACCATGACATTTGACTGCAGAAAAGGTTACTGCGAGACTTCTAAAATTATTTAGATGAGACAAAAGCACTCAGCGGTAGCTCTGTTCACGCACCATTCCCGATGTGATGTCGCTCTGCGATATGCGTTTTGTCACAATACATCGTTATAGCAGCCAAAAACCGTTTGCAACATCTCAGATATATTACACACGCAACAACACGTCAAGTTATCGGTTAATGCTGAAATATTCACCAGAGAAAATAATATTCAATGTGTATGGCAAGACGTCGGCGAAATTGCATTTAGCATGATGTAGAGAATTTTTTTTTCACTGAATGTAGATTTCACACTATGGGCTTTCGCCGTTTCCAACTGAAAGCGTGTAAATTTTTTTGGAACAGGTTCAAATAGTTTTTCATTGGATTGTTTCAAAACTTTGTAATTGTGTCTGTTTGCAAATGGTTTGATGCTTCTATAATTTGAAACGCAAAAAACATTGGGATTTGTTCCCTTGCAATGTATTTTTGCAAATCAGTTTGATATAGTTTTTATTGACTTGTTTCAAAACTCTGCGTCTGTTTGCAAATAGACTGATTATTGTTAATGAAATAACGTTTAGAACAAATCACTCATTTTTCAGGAACGACATAGTACAAATTAATCACTGAGTTCTAAGCCGTTTGAGTATCAGAGCAATGAACTGCGCAAAATTTGTTCATATTCATATCAAAAAATTGAAAGAAGGTGGTACAGCATATTTCGCATTAATCAAACTAAATCAGTTTTAATGCATTGATATTACAAACATGACAGCTGAATTCAAAGAGAGAGACGAATCCCAGCCGCTGGAGCTTCCCACTAGAAGAAGTTGACATCAATTAAAAAACTTTAAGAAACAAGGAATGACTTACGAATTGTTGCTTGAAAAATTTTTAGCATGGGAATACTACTTAGTTTATTGTACCGCAACTGGAATGTAAACGTTTTTAACTAAATTACTCACTTAGTTGGCGTGTCATACTTTTTCCGCGGCACGTTACGGTCTGTTGCAAACCACGTGATCGCCTGAGACAAAAACCACGCCAAACGCGATGAGGATGTTTTGTCAGTCAGAAAGTGCCTAATGGCCGTTGCGATCTGGGTTCGTTGAACAGTGTTGTAGCTGTGTTTAGTGGAAGAGTTGCAATTGTGCTAAATTTTTGTAATCTTCAATTTTAGTAT
>Ga0210059_1000420_pt1 | contig 53007 bp, 35 predicted proteins | sample Ectturendosymbi2_FD_188042 | JGI IMG/M metagenome (GOLD analysis project Ga0210059, IMG submission 188042) | Ecteinascidia turbinata endosymbiont from Florida, USA - Sample 2 (SPAdes) (version 2) | ecosystem: Host-associated > Tunicates > Ascidians > Unclassified | place: Key West, Florida... | reverse complement strand
GCCCCCCCGCCTCGTACGCCTATGATCTTATCAAAATACGAACAAAATACACATTTCATTCAAATAGCTTTATGTTTGCGTGCTTTTCCATTGCTTTGAAATGTTGCAAGTGCGCGAGAATAAGATTTCACTGCGCAACAGTTCTGGTGGTCCTGGTTATTTGCGCCCCTTAAAGGGAACATTGCTGACGATGCAATGCAAATGGACGTTCACAAAACGCTTTATCCCTTCTACACTACAAAGAAAATGCCCCGTGTTACGGTAACAATCACAAAAAAAACCTTCGTTGGTAGCAATAGCCAGGTATATTAGTATTGCGATACGACAATTTACGCAGTAGGCTATCTGCCGAAATTCAACGCAGGGCATTTCTTTTCAGGTAAGCATTGCTATGATTTGTAAAGAAAGAGGCATGGGATTGCCATGGTCTTCGACGAAATCACAAATTATGACTTTATTTTATTTAGCAAGCAGGGCCGCAGCCAGCTGATATATTCAACTGAACATGTTTTTTAAAATTTTGAGGGGGGATTGCCCGGTTGCTCTCCCCCTGATTGCGGGATCAGCTAACAAGACTTGTCAAAATCACTTAGAAACAGGAGCTGCAAACGTCTGGGATCTCATCCAAAGCGATCAATAAAACCTTGCTTGCTTTTGGTATTTTTTTCACAGTGAACGCTCATCATACACAAACCGGACAATTAAAGTAGACCTGTATGTTGACACGGCTACGGACAAACTTACCAGAATTAGAACACCACGCACGTTTTGCAAAATTGACCAGCCAGATGAATTATTAAACCTCGCCACAGCAAATATAGCTTTGCATTCAGTATTCACTCAGATATCAGAACTAAACCTTAACGATAAAGACCTATTCCCACAAGCCTGCATAGATGCATTCTAACAAGCCACGTAATTTTACACTGCATGAAAAGAAGCCTGCAGAGTGCAGCTTGACACTCTGGCACATCGGTCTTACTCGCACTAATAATGGATGTTTCAAACTTGTGGAAGCATTGCAATAGATTTATTCATGCTTCTTTTCAGAAAGTATAAATGTACGTGACTTACCGCAATCAGCTTGTCACTGTCTCGCTGCATTACCTGCCAAGACGTGTGCGTTCAACAGACTCGTGCAACAAAACGCCTGTTACGGTAATATAAAGTGAACTTCTGCAGATTTGTTGCCATGTTATTGTTGCGCAATAAAGACCAACAGTAAAATAATCCGCTCGCGACTTTCGCAACCGCCTCTACAGGCAAAGCAGGGGGCATGATTGAACTGCAAGCTCATATCACTGCATAACCTATAACTGTGAACCTGACTCTTGTGCAGTGTGAGTTTCATCCCGGAAAAACAACTGTCATTGCAAGAATCAAATCAATTAATCGGAATTAAGATGCTGACTTCAGTTTTTTCCAAAAATATTTGGTTTCAAGCCCGAGTTCCAGGGTTTTATATCAGGTTCCACAAACTAAAGCTAGCTCATCTAATGAAACGAAGCAATGTTTTTAGTAATTGTTAACATAAGTTAATATTTAGCATCTTTAGCGATTAAGTAATGTGCAGTACAAAAATATTTTTGGCCATGATTTTCAATGAAATCAAGTGTCATATCAATACCTCTTCAGGTCTGGTGGGGGGAATGCATCCCCTGCATGTGCCCGCTCCTGCCAGTGTTGCCACTCTGTTGTTACGGAAAAGTACTAGATTTCATGATAAAAAAACACTAACAGATTCACAAAAAAAACACTAGATTCCAAAATCAAATTTACACACAGTGAAAATGCCCATAAAATGCGTTGGAATGCCAACCATACAGTATAAGCATTGCGCAAGTCATTGTAAACCAGAAACAAAGAAAATGGGAGATAGCAGCAACACTTGTGTTTTTTTGTACAGGTCACTGAAACTTTTAACAGATGACCAAGTGACTTCGCAGCGGTTTAACTCAAAATGTATTACATTGCCTTGTGTAAGTTAAGATTTAATTAGGTAGAATTTTTAGCAAATTACAATTGAATTAAATCAAAAGGTCTCAATTACGGTTACAAATACACAAAATTGTGCAATTAATTACATTCAGCTCACACATAAAAAAACACTAGATAGCCATAAAAAACACTAGAACACTGGATGAAATGAAAAAACACTAGATCTAGTGGAAAAACACTAGGAATGGCAACGCTGAGCACTGATCCCTACTGTACGAGTGGCAACACCGACTTTTCCAGGGGCACTTTTTTTCAGTGGACACGAGGTTCGGGCGAAAAAATGAAAAGCCACAAAATCGCATTAAATGAGGTGACACGACAAAATAAACACATGCAAATGAAAGAATAAATTCTGAACGTAACATATAAAAGCAAAAAACTTGCAAATATGTTGCACCAAGCTCATAAAAAATTGTTCAAAGCAAACTCCTTTTTGAAAACTGCTACAAGTAGTAGCGTAACATGAAAGTTATAAATAATTGGTAGCAACGAAGAATTAGAACACTTTCTTTATTTGTGAGCAGACACGAAGTCCGTAGTTTAAACACAAACACTCTGCATAACGCAGGTCGACAAAAACAGACAAAACATAACGTCTTGCAAGACACTGGAGCTGGCGTAATCACAGAGTTATAGACACTTTTTGCAACTGCGTTGAAGGCAGAACCACAGGGTTACAGACACATTCTTAACACTATTGTTAGCTAATACGTAACACTTGTTCCAACAGTACTGCAGATTAGGGCGCCAATCCCTAAACTGGTCGAGTCCATGTAAAATGCGAATGAATGTGACATGACGCGCTATCAGTCAATCACACAATGCAATGTCCGAGCGGCGAGCACTCATTCACAAAGAGAAATGCGATTGTAGTGTTTAAAGAATAGGGACGAATACAAACAATCTGACTGCATCAAAGCACGCAACTATATGTTGTTAGATTTTTTGCATCTTTCGAGAAACAAGTACTTGTATTTTCATATTCATGCTTCAAATGCGGGAATATTACATTGAACCTGATGGCTACTAACACTCGCTCTCCAGGGCAGGCTCTATAGAGCTCTGCATCCAAAATTGTAGGCCACACGCAATCTCTCCATGCATGACTTGCTGAAGTTACACCATAATTGTGAAGCATACATGGGCGTAGAAAAGGTACGATGAAGTACATTTTTAACTGCATTTGAACATCGGGAAAAAGAGGCCCGCAGCTTGTTTGCTGCACAATATTGATATCGCAGTTGTCTCTGAATGTCTTTGTTATCTGAGATCTCAGTGTCTAATACAATCCCCAGAAATTTGTATTGGTTAGCAAACAGATTTTACGTTTTAACCACCCAGTGTCAGAAATGGGGTGACTGCGCCTTATTGCACTTTAAAACATAATTGCAAAATTTTTCAGAACTTGGAATTGAAATTCTGTTGATTGGTAGAGTACTAACGCTGAGATGGGCTGCCTGCAGTCTGCGACTGCGGTGTGACATCAGTCCCGTCGCCACGGAGGGGTTTTGGTGGACTTAGCCCCCCCAAACAAAGTTCCAAGCCCCCAAAATTGAAACGTGAAACACTATAAATAAGTCGAGTTTTGGTTAATTTTATGATGTCAAGCCCTCCCAAACAAACGCACAGCCCCTTCGCAGAACTGCAAAGCCCCCCTATTGAAAACTTTCTGGCGACGGTTCTGTGTGACATGCTGATCCATGTTTGTACAATCATTTCTCTATGGAGAAAAAACTTCAGAAGTGGCTGACGATTTTTGCAATACAATTTTCTTTTATGATTATTTTCTACTACCATACAAGCCAGAAGTTTAGGTTTGCTGATAGCTAAAAATCTAATAAAAAGCTTTATCAAGGCATTTGAAATGGTTAAAAGAAGTAAGGAAACCTATGAAAAAATCAAACAAACTGTTGCTTCTGAATGATGTATTTGAAGATGTTAAGTTTGTTGACAACCATAGATACTTTCTTTGCTAAAATGAAAGCATGCAACACCAATATAAATTATAATTAGGATTATATTTATAGTTTTTATTAATGCTTAGTGAAACTAATGAGTACAACTGTAACTGCTTTTTCATGTCCATAAAAATATTCAGATGAGTAAACCATTTTTGTGCACTTGGGTTTATTTGATTACCCTTGTAAAATGGACCATGAGTCTGAATGAAATGAATAAATGTGAATAAAAATAAACAAGCACTTCTTTTTTTACTATATCAGAAATTTAAAAAATAATGCACTATACCAGTGTTTCGCAATTTTTTTATTCCATCGCCCCTTTTTCACTCTCGACATGTCGTTTTCGCGCCCCAAGCCTGATAAAACAAACACAAGGTTGTAAATTTAAATAATTTTATTTAAAGAACGTATTAAATAGCTGAACTAAGCAATTTTATTACGACGCTAATATTACGTTCAGAATTCCTGTGAAAATACCTCGTAATCCAGGGCTACGGAGTGGGAGCTGGGCATTTTGCTTGGAGCCAGAGTTCAACATAAAAATCAGAAGCAGCCGGATCTCAGTTTAAAACTTAGGACCGGAACTGGAGGTATAGCCATTTGAGAGGTAGCTCTGGGTCCATCCTAGATACTGTTGCGATCGGAAATCCCGAGCGGCATATGCGCAAAGCTTCGCACTGTGGCAGCAAGCAACAATAGAGTTCACATGCCGTGATCACTCTATTATTGCTTGTTCGCGCCACATGTATGTATGGTGTTGTTCTTCACGCACATCCCGTTCGTGGTGAATCACACAATCAACGCAACACCACCGGAGAGGTTGCAACAATACTAACGGTTTTGCCAAATAGACTTATGAGTGCTCTTTATATCACATTAAACGCGATCGCTACGAGTTACGACACCACACTGCAACAATGGATTTGCAAGTCTTTGACGTTTCTTTGGTTTATTAATCGCTAAGGCTGTGACATCGTAGCTGGCAGGCGTGGTATTATTGATTGAACAATCGTTCTCAAACACTGTTCTAAGAGCCGCATGCAGCTACAAATCATCCTTTGTGCGGCTTTTAGCAATCTTTCTGTAACAGATTCTATTTGAATAAGAGCTGATGACGCCTACTTCGTAGGCGAAATATATACTCTGTAAGATCTTGGTGTCTGATTTATTGCTGGGAAAGGATTCCTTTCGTTAGGCAATGTCTTTCAGTAACACCTCTAACATTTTGTGTAACAGGCTTCGTTAGTGCAAATAAACAAAATGTGTCAATTGACTTGTGGAAAATTTTTTGGTGCGGCCCTCTAACAAAATCGCTAGTCTGGATTTGGCTCCCTTCAACGAAATGGTTGTTAACCACTGTTGTAGAAGTAAAAACAAATGTAACTACCGCAGCATTTACTTTCTAGTCAGAATGATCAAACCGGGTCTGTAGTAATGTAGCGATCTAAAAAGAACTGAGCTATAATGAATAGCCCTACCATACGTCCCGGTTTGGCCGGGACTGTTCCGGTACCCGTCCCGGTTAGCAAAATGTCCCGGAATTTCACTTCAGTGAAATTTTCAAAGTGAACTCCAGTCTGATGATGCACTGTTATGAAATAATTCCGCGCAATGGCCATTTGTATAATTGGGGGCTTATTGTTGCGTCAATAAGACAAAATTTAATCTAAGTACAATACTTTTTATGTGTTCTCAGACAATCTTAAAGCAAATAAATAAGGTATAAAATTTGCCAAGCTCAGGCCTTCGGCCGCTCGTCAGGTTATTTCATTCATGGTTTTGAATTTGTCCCGGTTTAAGCCTAAGAAATTATGGTAAGTCTAATAATGAATACCTATATAATAAAATATTCAAAGCTTTTGTAGCTGTGTAGTCGTGCTGTTAGCAGGGAGTATGATTAAGATATGATACCATTGCAGATTTAAGCATAAGCAACAATAGAGTTGCACGGCACGCCATTGTAAAGTAGGAATTTTTATTAGAAACCATTAGGCTTACTAGCAAGGTTTTCCAGATTATTGGCGAAGTTCACTGGGAAACATTACGTTTCCAAGCAGTAGCGTAACATGAAAGTTATAAATAATTGGTAGCAAACTAGCATTGCTTTGCAGTAGCAGTACATTACCAGTAGGGTATAAAAATCAATGTAAACAAATGTGGACTTTTTTTGAAGTTTTCATTTGTGGCAATGATCTGTTTTCAGCACGGTAACAACAGTTTTGTTTTCTCCTAAGCTTTGCGTGTTAAACTGTGCTTTACTTACGATTCATCACTGCTTATTTTGAGTGCAAAAGATAAGAAATCAGAAGTTTTCAGGTAGTTTTGAAGAGTCAAATGTGAATTTCTTCTCATACTATTTCTTTGAAAAAGGGGCTTTTTAAACACATCTTCGCATTGCGCTAATGCAAATGTGTGCGTTTTTGAAAGAGCACATGAGAGTCGACCATGTGTTTTGCTCTCTTGGTTTGCCGCAACAGGCAAAGCACGCAACGAGTGCAAAACAGCTAGTCATTTGGGACTTCTGCTTATAAATGCTCTGACACAAATGTAGTTTTCCAAACAGCCATTTTCTTGATTCTAGTCGTAAAAAATTAACAAAAGGTTCTCAGGCATTGACGGCAAAACCAGCGATTGCCTTTCCAGAAATTGCTTATATTACCGTTATCTTGAGTTACGTTTCTGCTAGTGACTGTTCTCTGAAGCCTCTGAATTGTGATTGTTGTTTTTGCGCTGATTTGCTCATGGTGACAGCGCTGCTTGTGAAACACTACCACATAAAATTACTCAAAAAGGTTTGGTGTATTCTTTTAGTTTTGTGCACTTGATTTAATTCATTTTCTATTCAACTTGAGGCACATCAAGTCAATAAAATATTAATACGTGAAAATGACCAGAAGCCGGAGCCACGAAAAAAGAGAGCTCCGGGGCCAGACCCACACTCATGAAAACCAACAGCTCCGGAGGCGGAGCTGGAGCTGTGTCATTTTTACGACAGCTTCACAGCCCTGAATAATACACGCTGTAACCGGGCACATAGACGATCCAGAGTAAAAATTTAACAGATAAATTGCTGTAGCAACAACCTCCAACGATTATATCATAGTAAAAAAAATTGCAAGAAACAAACAAGTCATAATATTAGGCTAATGTAGTTAATTCAGTGAGCGATTAGTGGTTGAGCATTTTCGCCCCTTTTATGTTGTTTCGCCCCCCTGTCGCCCTCTTTGGATTTTTCGCCCCCTAGCCATTCAAAATCGACCCCAAGGGGGCGATTCCGCCCACTTTGAGAAACACTGCACTATACTAAAAGTGGTTCAGTAAGCACTAGAATCGATATATTTGAGTGTAACTTCACGAAATTTTCCTGTGTCATGCTCTGGAAACATCCCTAGAAAAATAGCCTATGAATCAGAGATGAGCAGACTGTGAAATTTTTCAGTCCAAGTCCAACCCTGATCTGCAAAAATTGAATCCAATCCAGTCCTGATCCGCCCATGCAAAACCATGTATTTTATTTTGCCTCATGAGGCAAAATAGACAAAGTATTTTGGTGTTTCCAAAATTTAACAAGGAAGTGTTTATTTTGCCATCAGAAGCAAAAGCACTGCTGGAGAATTTTACCATTAGGCGAACTCGACTGGCAGAGTTGTGAACAAGTGACAAGGATGATACACTTGGATTAGTGCATGGTCTTCGTCACATGACCTAACACTAAACCCAAAACCTAAACCCAAAACCTAAACCCAAAACCTAAACCCAAAACGTAAACCCAAAACCTGAAACCTGAACCAAAATCCTAAACCCAAAACTTACACCAAAATCAAGCCCAAAACATAAACCTAAACCCAAAGGCTAGACGAAGGCTGCCCAACCCGCGGCCAACGAGGTTGTTTTAAGTGGCCCGCGATGTACAACGTTCTTAAGCAGACTTTTTAAAATTTTGGTATTTTTTTATAGGCTCAAGTAGATTAACCATCAAAACACACTAAAATTATACCTGTTGTTTCTGTTATGGGCTTACCACCCAAAAACTTGTATAACAAACGTTTCGAAAATATGTCAATTTTTAGATTTGGTTTACATCCATACAAGCTGGCAACACTGCGTGCAACTATAGGACTCATTGTCACCTCGTGTTATCGCATAAAAAAAACTTATCAAAATCAAGGGATTTGTTACGTCACAAAACGTTTGTGGCCCGCAATAAATTTCCTCATGTGAAAGTGGCCCGCAACACTAAAAAGGTTGGGCAGGCATGGGCTAGACCCTAAAACTAAATCCTAAATGTAGACTCTAAACAGAAACCTAAACTTACACCCTAAATCTTTACCATAAACCTAAACCCAAAACTTTTTGAAAATGTAGGGCTACATAAAAAGTATTCCCATCAAAGGTGTAATCTCTACTAGCCAAAGCGAATGTTGAGAGCAGAACCACTAAACACTCGCACAGCAGGTACAGACACTAACATCTCGACTAAGTTCACCTTGCTAGTAGTAATACGAACTCAACGCTACATGTGGAGTCTGTTTGGAAAAAGGTGGAAGCAGTTCGAATAGCAAAATATTTTCAGCAGAGCTTTTGCCATTGATGGCAAAATAAACACTACCTTTTAAAAAATCTGTAAAATCGCATTACAACTAAATTTTTGATGCAGTTAGAATAATCACATCAAAGCAACAAAAATTTTCTCAGTCCGATCCTGTCCTGATCCGCCAATTTTCAAAAAAGTTGCAGTCCTATATAGTCCTGATCCGGTCAAAATTGACTTCAGTCCTGATCCAGTCCGATCCAGTCCTGGTCCGTGCTCATCTCTGCTATAAATGACTTGGAGTTCATGTCATCCATACCATAATATAGATTTAAATATTTTTCTGACAGAACCTGTTCTTAACATGTTTGAATGCCACCACCGCATATGCTGTAACTAACTAACTTATGACATGATGCCGAACCTGCTGTACGTGTGCAGGCCTTCACAACAACGTCCACGTCTGCGAACCGTAACGAGAAGTAGTTGTAAGACCACTCGTTACGGTTCCTGAACGTTGTAAGAACAATCAAAAGACACGTTCTTTCTAGTCATATGTTATATCATTCGTTGCTCAAGGTAAATGTTAAAACCGGGCACCACTTAGTTAATATTTCTTTTTAAATATTTTTTTGGTTTTCAGTAAGTTGTGTTTTTTGCGTTTTTTAGAATATTTTCAGGTGATTTGGGGTTTTATATAGCCATTCCACCCAGATTAACCATCATTTTTCTCGTTTTTTTCTTAGTGTTGGCTAGTGGCTCCCCTACAATGGCCAGTGCGTACCCACAGCTAAGCTTTCACCCTGGCTCAAACCTCTACCTACTTTGCCACTTAACACACGTGTTACTGCAGCAGTTCAAATATTCCTGATGAAAAGTTTCTTCATAAGAGCTTTTGGAAAAACAGTTTTCATGCGCCATTATGTGTTCTGTTGAAAGCAGTCACGCGTGAACCTCACTCGTCGAAGTTGTTTTACGGCAGTGGTGTACGGATATCGAAATTTTGCAATCCTCATCCAATCCGAAACTTTTTCATGAACTCCATGTCCAATCCATATCCGAAAATTAAAATTATGGACTCCGATATCAAATCCAAATCCGAAACCGCTCGCTCAATTGCACATTAGCATACATATTTGTTAGTGTGTATTTTGTCTCATGAGGCAATAGCTGTGGTTATTTTGCCTTTTGTCAGACACGATTGGATGAAGTGGTCATGTGACAAGAACGATACATAAAAAGACAACCGCTGCGATTTTGGATTGAAGTTATGATTTAAAGCTTTGATTTAGTCAACAGTTGACACAGACAAGAAGCCACTGAAAGCTTGCTAGCATTGAAACCATGATAACACTTATCCATTAGATTTAAGTCGTTACAGATGTCATGGCCAACTAAGCAGGTCATGCGTTATGAACTTGTCATGTAACGATTTTAACCAATTGTGTTAGGCTAAAGCAGAATAACTTCAGCAGTGCTTTTGCTTCATGAGGCAAAATAGACACCGCCAATTTTGAATTCAATGAATGCCATGGCTACAACTGTCCACCACAATGAGCTTATGATTGATCTTGACAAGAATGCACAATTCTTTGTCTGTGTGGTATGGGAATTGTCACACCGGGGTTTTCCGGAAGTCCGCCCTGGGCCGTTAGTTGGAAAAAGACAAATTGGGAAAATAAGACGTGAACCAAATAATCGCCCGGGCTGTTATACGGCAGTTACATATTGCCTGTGTCCATGGGCGCAATTTGGTGGGGAACACGGGGGACGTATCCCCCATTTGTTAGATGGGGGGATGTAATATGCATTGTCCCCCCACTTTTTCTCTTCAGGTTTTGTATTTGGAGAAGTTCCAAAAATAAAAGTGGCGTTTTCCACGTTTTGTGTGAAGTGCTTTTCATGTTAGATGTTACACATAGCCAAGTTGATGTTGAAACAGAATATGGTGTGGTATCACTGGATTCTGTTAGTTTATCAGCTTTAGTTTCAATAGCATGATATTTAGCATTTTTCGAGTGTCTAGAGACCGCGAAAGATGGTTTACTGCTTCTGTCAGACATTTTATCCTGTGTAGTATACTGTTAGAAAGGTTATTTTCTTGAAACAGTGGTGGTTTTACAGCTGCATATGTGAGAGACCACAGTACAGCATGGCTTTGGTTGGCATAGAAATGTAACTAGTTTTGTTGTAACGTTGGTTGTAACGTATTCAGAAACAGACAGCGTAAAATTTAATTATGCTAGATGAGATGAAATTTCGCAGCCCTCCCGGCTATTTTCACCTCGAGCTGCCACTGATGCTGGTGTATATAGGCATACCATATTTTTGTGACTGAAAACCGGGACGCTTCAGAACAACGAGCTTTAGGCGGAAATCAAACAAGTTCCGGTACGAAATACAGTAAATCCTTTCATTAACCTATAATTGCAAAAAGAACACTCCCTCCTACTAGCCAACTTTACTGAATAGCCAATGCGCTAACAATCAAGCTATTACTGGACCAGTTGCCCAGTTGCCCACTACAATGACGTGTCAATTAAGTTTACATCTAAAACAACGAAACAAGATCGCGCATCCTTCTGCAGCAAGTTGGTTAAACAGACTAATCATAGCATGCTAATATTCGTGTAGGGCTATGCTGCCTGACTGAATGCCTAACTGGGACATTTTGGTTGACCAATCGGGACGCCGGGACAAAGCCTAACCGCGTCTGTCCCGGTTAAAATAGGGTGTCTGGTAAACCTAAGTGTATATAATGTTAGAAAGGTACATTATCAGGCAAATATTTGCAAAGCTTTTGACGAAGACAGAAGCAGCACTATTGTGGAGACTTAGTTTTAGGATGGGCAGTTTTGCAAAAGCCTGTCTTCAGCTATTGGTAAATAGGATTTCAATCTAAACGTTGAAGAACTATTTACCTAGCTATACATTGACCTATAGCTCAAAATATAAGGACTTGACTATAGGAATCAAAGATAAAATATACATTTATCCTCACTAGTTGTAATGTCGCGACAATGGTGACCAACAAAACCAAAAGATATTTTCTCATGACTTTTACGCTTTGTGTTTGTGCTGAATGCATTGGTTCGTAAGTCATCTGATATACTTGAGTTTAACCAAAAACATAATGCCGCAATATTTTCATCCAAGTACGAAACTTTTGCTTTCCAGGCAGGCCCGTAGCCAAGGGGGCATTCGGGGGTAGTAGGCTACTCCCTAATTTTATTGTGCCCAGAAAAATTTGTTTTAAACATATAGCAAAAACTAAAATCTTGTCCACATAAAAATGAAAAGAATGTCCAGCAAAACTAGGTGCTACGTGTGATCAGGTATTAAGTTTTTGGGGGAAATACATTTTTGTTAATCAGCTGAAACTTGTACATTTTTACCAACCGTTGTGCGTTTTATTTAACCGTTGTGCGTTTTATTTCTGTTTAATCTCAAATCTATTTTCGTGTCGTTATGCAAGTAGAACTGTTAGAATTAAACGTTTGACATTAATTTCATCCATTAAAATCTGATGTTCAACCTGAAAAATTGATTGTGAAAAGAGTGAGCTAAGTTGCATCACATAAAAAAGTCACAAGACAACAGTCACCAAATGATCAGGTACGCAGAAATTACATTGTAGGCTAGATGGGTATGTATGCAGGGGCCAATTAAGGGGAGATTGAAAGGATGCATCCACTAACTAGTAAGAGGATATCAGCATAGGCGTAGCCAGGGGGGGAAAAGGGGCCATGGACCCCAAATTTTTAGTCATTTTTTGTGCTTTAAGAGGTGTTTTTCCAAACATATTAGTGTTATTCACCTACGATCAAACATTTTGGTCCTCCCAAATTTTTCCCCAAAAAAATTTTTGGGCTGGGTACGCCATTGGATATCAATGGAGATTTTGGTGGAGGTGGGGCTGCAGGCATGATGCCCAGTAGCATCGAAGAGATTTGTAGCTTTTACAAAGAGCGGAAATGTGCAAGAAAAATATTTAGCGTTTTTGTAACGTTAAGCAACTTGAAAAAGACTTCAAATCGCGCTGTAAACCATTCCTCTTATAAACTGCATGAAAACTGATGTGTTCTACTATAAGAGCGATATGCAGGTGCGACCAATGCGATTCAGCATTTTGTGCACTCCAACTGACAGCTCTGATAAAACCCAATGATGTATTAGCGTGATTAGTCTTGCTTTCAAAACACCTCTATAAACAAGATTGGAAATCTGTATTTATAAAACTTTTCTTCTGCATCGACCCGATGACTTCATTGAGTTCTAGCTAAACTGCCCCCCCCCCACATTTTGCAACAAAATTGCGCCCATGCCTGTGTCTGAACAACTGCGCATGCACACGTTTTGTTCTAGTGGTTTCAAATGTAGTCGGCCTTCAATAGCTATTGCAAAGGTGATCCGGGCCGCGATAATAAAAGTTTGCCGACGACCAGAGATGAGCGGCCTGTCATATTTTGCGATCCAGATCCAATCCACAATGCTGAAATCTCAGTCCGAGTCCAACCATAGTCCAAAACTTCGTTAAATATTTAAAGTCCAAGTCGAAATGAAGTCTAAAAAATTAACAAAATACAGCTTTCCAACAACAAAAATTACGTAATTCTTTTCTATTAACTCAGTCCAAATCCGGCCCTGATCGTAAATTTATGAAGCAATTTACAGTCCGGATCCAATCCAAATCCAACAAATTCGTCATAGTCCGGATTCAGTCCAATCCAAGTCCAGTCCAATGCTCATCTCTGCCGACCTCTGGTGTAAGGTGACAACTACAAATAGGACTCAAACTCAGTACGGTATAACGTTGGACGTACCGTGTAAGGTGATAGGTACAAACACCGGTACGGTAGTATTCAACTCAAATATTAGCACCATACAAACGCCCACCTAAAATAAGCGCCCATGGGCGGACTAAAGATTGGGCGGCTTTCCGGAAAACCCCGGTAAGCTCTAATGGAGATGTTTAAATTAAATCATTACTTAAACTAGCGTAAAATTGTGTAAGCCTGCCTGCTGGACTCCAAGCAAGGACAACAGCGATTTTACGTTAATTTAACAGTGACAAAGCGAGCATCATAATTTTATGTCTGATGAAACCATGTTCACCTAAATTCTTGTTTCTTTTGAGAATCATTCCAAACTTAATCCGCACTTCTAGGCTTAGAATGAACAACCTTGCCACTCTTTCTTAATATCTAACACTTCACAAGTTTCCATTACCAATTTAAGTGTATTTGAACCTCTAACAGGGTCAAGATGTTAAGATGCTTTCACCATGCTTACAGTATTACAATTAAGCTACTTAGTTTTAAGGTAAGGCCACTTTGAGTTAGATTAGCGAGCTACGCTCATGAGACATACACTGGTGTACTTCGTTCACCGCCGAAAAAACTTATTGGTAGCGTCTTAGGCTAATAAACATCGGCATTTTACTTTGATCTACTAAAAAAACTTATCAAAAATGAGACATATTTCATCTTAAAAACAACGGGCTTCGTCATAATAAAACAATAGAATCATGCTCATCTTCACACAGTTGCAAACTGCAAGTTTGCTTGAAAATTGAGATGTCCTCAGTCTGAAAATCAGGATCCGAGAGACAGGCAACATTTCATTTCACCAAGAGAAATTAGAAAAGAAGATTTTTGCTGCATGATTTCGAAAAATCATGATTTTTCTTGATACAACTATTAATTCTACACATCAAGTTTTTTTCCATAACCATTGCCACAAATTACTTCATTTTTGTAATTCGGTTCTGGATCCGGTTGAATGGGAAGTTATATCCAATCTAAATCCACAAAAATCCTAATATCCGCTGGATTAAACTTCAAAACCGGTTCTGTACACCACTGTTTCACGGGTGTCACGCCCAAAATTCTCTTATCACGCACGATATCTCGTCAACAACTGCGACGTTTTCCAGCATGGAAGAGCGGAAATATATTGTTTTCTGATAACACTTACCTGTGGTTTGAATAAATCATTCATGTTTGGAACTGTTCTCTGGAAGAAGTTCCATGCAGGTAGAGCATGCTCTTTTTGTGAAGGCATAGTTTGCGGCTTGAGGATAATTAACTGTTGTGCTGAAAATGCTCATGCAAACATAGCACCAGCAGCATAAGCATCGCATGCAAGCAAGTCTTGCCGACACAACTGACAGTGGCACAGTTCAGTTCCCATACTCAGTGAGATACTGGCAACATTGAAAATGATTTGCCACATCTTTTAAGAGTCTGGTGTCAATTCTTTTTATACTTCCTTCTGAAAAGCTTTTGCATTTCACATTTATGCAGTTTATAGCAAAAAGATAAAAGAACATCTTAAAACTGAACAAGAACTACAGTATTTTTATATAAAATGCTGTTTTTGTGGAAAGACATCTAGCTTTATAGTCCTAAATGCCACAAAATCAAAACTTGAAAATTGAAATACGACTTGCTGAAATATGGTTCTATAAAACATGTTATAGGTATAAATGGAAGAGCTGGATTCACATAAAGAAGAGAATCGAGAAGAAGTGCTACATTTCATGCGAGTTTTGAATGCTTTCAAAAGCTACAGGTAAGTTCCTTTTTTGTTGTTATGGTGTAATTTGTAATACTGCAAGCCACCTTGTTTTTTGTTTTACATCTGGATGAAAGTAGGCTATTAGTGATATTCTTGTTACATAAGATAATAAAGCAAGAGCGCAACCAGTCCACTAATCAGCTCTTAATTTTCGAGGACAATTTTCATGAAATTTCATTTGATGACATCATGCTTATTCAACCGTGGTACAAGTTTTTCGCAGACAGTCACAGATGAAGTTCTCTCACAACATTTCAGAAAATGATAACTTTTAAGTTTTAATCAAGATGCAGACTCAGACTGAACGATCAGGACAGAGTTTGTAAAAATAGTAGCCAAATACAAACACCTGGTTGGGTTCCATACTCAACTAGTACAGTCATGTCTTTAGTGGGGTAGATATATTGACTGCTAGTAAACCTGCCTAACTTTTCATCTTGTTTGAACAAATTCACCTATTATCTAGATTTTTGAAACTTCAGTTGAGAGTATTTGCTGTGACATAATTACTGCAGATTATATTGTGAGTGGTGAAGTTGGCAGATACAAGAGACTGGTATAAATTTTAGGTTATATTTAATCACTGATTCTATTGTTTAAATCGTTGATACAAGACTTCATCTGCTAACTAAAACACTCTTGAAAGGAATACAGGCAGGAATGCAACTTGAACTTTATTACAAAAAGTTAGACCAGGTTCACCACCAGATGTGGGTGGACCTCGCCACTTTTGCCAAGACTTCCTAAACAACACCTAATAAATTTTAGGCCCTTGTGAAATCAAATATCCCTTGCAACGTTAGAGCATGGCTGTGAAAACCCAACAACAATTATGCACTGAACACAAAATGCAGAATTTCTTAAATAGTAGCCTATATAGTAATTGTATGCAAATGTAAAGCGAACACTATGTGAAGATAGTATGCTGTTTCTGTCACCAGGCATAGTATAATGGTTATAAACTTTGCTTCACTGGTGTGATAACAATACTGTATTTGTTGTTGGCGTTTCATGAGTCTTTATTAAACACTTTTCTAAACCCTTTCTCCCAAGCCCAGGTACTGGTACCAACCCAAGAAGACACTAAAACGTGAAACAGTCTTCACACTAAATTTAGTTATAAAATATCAAGTTTCAAACCGAAAATGTAACTGAACAACATTTTTTAAAGCGATGTACTACTTTAAATATCATGATCCATTTTGCCCCTAACAAAAATAATCTAATGGAGTCAAATTGAGGCCTGTCTCAGAAAAAAAGTGGTGCACAAACAAAAGGATAAAAAATACCTTGGTATGAAATGTCGGTATTTCTATCTCCCAAGTTTTGACAATTCCAGCATCTGTGGTTAACACTAGTACGGGACGTTTCAATTGACATACTTTTGACATATATGGGTGAATAACTTTAAAGTGGTAAACAGTGCAGCTATGAAACTTTATGACTTTTTCTATTTTAGTTTTATATTGGTATCCTGTGAATTTTAACTTTTTTTGATTTTATTTAAAAAAATTAAAGTGTGTGCCACCTATACGGACGCCATGTGTCAATTCACCCAGGTGCAGAAATGCAAGTAAATGTTGCGCTATGGTGATGCCAAAGCTGAAATCAATCGGCATAGCATCCACACCTTGGTATTTTTATACCTTTTGTCATCAGTATCATTTCTATAATGTCAAAGCTTACCTTTTTTACATTAGGGCCACTGTACTAGCGCTACTTTTGTCAGCATTTACAATGCCATCAGGGGAAAAACAAAAGTCTGCTGCAACATTTTATACTGTTGGATATTTTACTTCTACTATGGATCACCAGTCAACCCAGATGATGGTTTTGGATCTGAAACATTACCATATCATCTGCTACTCACAGCTAATTGCAAACATACAATGTTCTGTGATTTCATCCTGAGCCTTCATCGTATTAAAGCCAGTTTCTGGCAGTCCACCTGCATACTGTTCAGAATACTTTGAGTTGAGCCTACCTTGCAAAATATAAAAAATGCACTGTTGAGGTGGGTGCAAAACAAACTGATGATCAAACCTGGGGCGTGGCTGTTTATGAACTGACAAAAATAATAAGTTTGGCATGATCTATTACATGTAAGAAAACCAAGGTGACTTTATGCCAAGATATTACGATGCTACACATCTGATATAAAGGAAAGTAAAGCTGTGTTCATAACCAACAATACTACTGAATAACACATCATGCAATGCAACTCATAATGAATGGAAATGACCATCACATCGTGCAAGGTTTCTGCCAACTGATAATGGCAGTCGAGGAACCAATCATAGTTCAGCGCTTACATGCATAATTAAAGGCGATATCACAAGCAATTAAAGAGGATCACATACACTGTCAATGAAGCTGCAATTAAAGGGAACCCTGCATTCACAATAGAACATGGTGGACGGTGGTTGCTCAAGGCGTGATAGGAGGACACAACTTCCGTGTGAATATTTTATGGGGTAAGTCATGGGGATGTGCAATGTTCTTTCAAGCTATGCCCAGTAACATCAGATTTTTAGAACTTATGAGATATCTGCATTTTGATCTGAAGACAGAAAGCGTAGAAATCTTTTAAACGATAAATTTGCTCTTGATTCACAACGTTGGAGTAGTTTTATAGAAAACTTCCAAAACACATCTTTCCCTCAGCAAGTACAACATTACAGTGGATGAGCAGTTGTTGCCATGCTGGGCATGCTGCTAATTCATCCACTACATGGCTAATAAACCAGAAAAGCTTGGTTTGAACTTCTTACTGGAAGTTATGTTAAAAACAAATATTTTTCCAACGGGTTTTCTTATGTAGGAAAAGATGACATGCGTAGTTCAGACATGAGCATTCCTACTGATATAGTCATGAAGCTAATGGGCCAGATTTTCCAGCTAGTTTTCAATGTCACATGTGAAAATCACTTGACCTGGTAGAGTGACTCGCTGAAAAGAAGTGCAGTCTTATTAGAACAATGCCACAATACAGGAAGTTTCAGAAGAGTCGAAAAAGAAAAATGAGCTGTACAAAACAGAAGTGTTTTGGTTTTATCGTGAAACGCCCATCGCGCTTACATCATACCAGTGCAAATCAAAGAAAAATGTGGTAATTTTTAGTAGCCTACATCCAGATGTTCAAGTTCCAAGCAATGAAAATCCGAAGAAGAAACCAAACTTAGTTCTGTAATACAATGACACCAAAGTGGCTGGTGATGTATATGATCAAATGATGAGACCTTAACCTATGAAAGCAGGAACTAGAAGGTGGCATGTACAAGTGCTTGCGACAAATGACGCATTTCATCCTTCTGGGTATGTGGAAACAGCCATCCTTGTAGTGTTAAATACCAATCATTTACGAAATTTTTGATCAGATGGCCTGTCTCAAGGTAAATCTTGTAAGGAGATAATTAACCAGTGGGACAAAAAATTCAAATAAGACCTGTATTAAAAATGATTAGAATATATAATTTCATCTTTAGTCTTTGAAAGTTTCTGCAAATGTCAAAATTGCTATGCAATGTTTTGAATTTTTTGGGGGGGAATTTTCCCCCTGCTGGTTATGCGCCTAACTTGCAGTAATGTTGTATTGTGATGTTAAATGGATTTCATATGCATTAATTTGTGACCAGGTTTTGTGAGAAACGTTGTATACCAATGTGTAAATGCCATAAAGTCCATCATATGAAGATGGCTAACATCTGGTAGCATTGTCAAAGGCTTGTAAGATGTTAAGAATATTGTAAATTTCACCAAAACTTGAATTTATAGATGTCTTTATTGTTCACGATGTAGATTATTTCAGTTACATTTGATTTAAGATGTTGATTGCTAACATGTGGTATATTCAAACATTCTTATTCAAATAAACTGCTAAGCTATTTTTAAGAACTATCACCAGCTTGTCATTTGTTTCAACTACTGCAAAAGACTTGGACGTGAGTTTAGATGCATGGTCATACTAAGTATCTAAATGCCATTTTAGGGATTATTCCAGGATGTAATACCATCTCATATTGGCACACTGTTATTTCTTAGACCAAAGTATGTAAATTATATGTAAATAATTTCCTAGTAGTTTCGTTTCATCTTTACTCTGAATCGCATTCCTATCAGGAACTCAACCTCAAAAACATTATTTCACATTTAAATCAATTTTCTCTGTTACCATAACAAAAATCCTCTGATATTGATAATTAAAGATGTGTTTTGGTCTGTGCTATTGGAGATGCATATACTGTAGTATGAGGTTAAGATCTATCTGGAATTAATGTTTGTGTTTCTCACTGCATGTTTGTGTTTTAGAAAAACTGCTTTGCGACTGCTAGAATCACGGGAAAAAAACTTTGATAATCTAACCAGTGATCACAAGCAACTTTTGCCAAACCACAAGCAAACCTTTGATGAAACAAGACTATGTATAGATTGTAATGCTGCTGTTATAAAAGAATTGATTCAGTTTTCTGGAGACATGTTTGAGAACACCAAATACCAAGAGGTAAGAAATGGATTTAACATAATGAATTCAACTAAACCAGTGGTCTTCAACCTATTTTGTTCAATCGCCCCCTTACAGGAACTTTGCTTAAAGATCGACCCCTGCTTATGATTTCGGCGCTGTCTAAAATATTAATTTATTTTGCACAAAAAAACGAACAAACAAACCAATACAATTGCATTTTGTAGAAAAATGATATTCATTTCCAAAAACATTTGATTCCAACCAGGGTTGCGGAGTCGCAACGGAGTCGGAGGTTTTCGGGTGGAGTCGAATTTCTAAGAACACTAGGAGTCGGAGCCCAATTAATCATTTTTTACATTTCACTGCTAAGTTAGGAAGCATAACTAGTGCCTGTTGAAAGTTAAAATGGTACAATTTCTTTTGAAACCTCTACTGAAACAGATAATTCTTGCTGTGCACCACGATTTCCATTGATTACTAGTTGCTACAAAATTGTTGACAGCCAAACTTCATTCACCTTATGCTAAGGAGTCGGCAAATTTTGCAAGCTAGGTGTTGGAGACTGGAGTCGGACATTTTACCTCCGACTCTGCAACCATGGTTCCAACTACTGTGAACCTTGCCTCTAGCTTTTCATCTGTGAGTTTTTTAAAGCAGGTTGCAAGTTAGTCAGCTTAGTCGTATGCCATTTCCGCCGGTGTTGCTCATGCCAAGACGATTGCGTTGTTTTTGCGCATGTGCAGTAGGCGTACTTGATTGAAACCTTGCTCAGTAACGTGAGTCGTGGAAAAGTCCAGTATTAAAATATCTTTACTTTTCCCCAAACTTCCGGAAAACGCTCACTGCACTTGTTTCAGAAGTTTGACCATCCGTGTTAATAAAACGTGGCTTGGGATTCAGCATCGCTTTGGAAGTAAATGAAAAGTCTCAAGAGGTGGAATCACATTCGCTTATGTTAGTTAAAAGGCAAAAAAGCATTTCACCCAGTCACTTTCTACGCAATCCAACTTTCGGCGTGATCTCCACAACAACGACTTCTTAGCAAGCCTCATGGTGGCAAAAACGATTTTTTGGAATTCTTAGTTTAGAGCCAAAATGGGGGTGGCTGGATTTACTCGCTAGTCTAAGTTATCCCTTTCCTAGCCTACTGTATTGGTATGCTCTATCATTAGTCAGATTACACAGCACAGCTATGTCCACAAGCACAGCAAAACACTTGAACTGACTGAAAAACACGATAAGCACATTTTACAAGTTACGGCCAACTGTACTTAATTTTACCAGCCATTAATTGCTACGTAAATTGTCTCGCAACAGTCAATTTCCACGTATTTTTTCAGTAGAATACACTTAGTTCCATTGTTTTACTCAAGTTACGAACCAGTGTTTATAAAACACATGATAAAGGACTACGACGTGTTTTGCCTACGAAACATTGTTTTGGCAATGCTCTACTGAAGACTATATGAAGTCTTGCTTCAAGGGAATTGTCAGCAATCAAGGTCAACGTGCACTCCAAGCATGCGTCTTGCAAAATAATTAGGCTGAACTTACTAACAGTTTTTCATGATTCCCAATCGCAGGGAAAGTCTATGTGATGGCTTAGTTGTAGCAATGTTATGATTGTTGGACCATTTTTGGAATCTTCAAAGCAACTGAGTTTTCCTCTTTGAAAAATGGAGCTTGGCGGATTTGATATTTTCCGCTAGCTATATCAGTATTGGTCGCTTTCAACCAATATAACTATAATTAAACGAACCAATGCATGCTACTGTGTACGAGGAAAGTTCAAAATTCTGCGCATGCTGATGTGTAAAAAGCTTGCAAATGTCATTGCTTGATGTCCCTTATTTGACGCTGCTCATGCAACGACTGGATTAACAAACTATCAAACTACTTATTGTAGCAGCAGTTTCTACACTATTTGATTTTATTTTAAACATTAGGCTCTAAAGGAAACGTTTTTTGAATAAAAACGTTTTTCTAACAAGCTTTGCGTTGGTATCATCAAGAATAAGTTTTTCTGATATCAGTTTCATTGAAAAGCCACCTACAATCGATGCATACTTACGGTAATCATTTATTTGCTTTTTGTAAGTTTGACTTCAAAGAGTATGTGCAGTATTTGCTGGCACCTTATGCTGCAGGTATTCTGTAATGTTTTTAAACTCATTATCTTGTGCTTTTACATGAAACTACTAATTTTGTTGTTAAGTTATTCATTGCTCAAAACAGTTCAGTGAGCAAGTGTGGCAAACGAATTTCAAACCCTGTATATACTTACCGAAGTTTTTGTAGAACATTTGACGCTACAGTTGGAGCGCTGTTAATGTTTTGCTCCTATCAGTGTTGGTCGTGTGCAAACACCAATTCTGTAATGCGCCATGATAACCATTTTTTGTGCTCTTGTGTTGTATTATTGCGCCTGTGATATGGACCATGAGTCTGTAATAAAATTATTATTATTATATATTATGCTCCAGGTTTCAGCCTCATGAGTTTTTAACTGATAAAACATTTTTCGTTGCAACGTAACATACCGCAACTTTTGACTATTTTCTAGTGCAACATTTATGAATTTAAACATCTCATAATGTACGATACCAAACTATAACGAATTGTCTTTTGTACTTTAGTGTCATTGTTTCACCTCAGATTGCCGAATACGTTCCGTATACTTCATTTGATTCAGATAAAGTTAAGTCCACCTTAAAGCAAATTGTCCGTGACTGGTCAAAAGATGGTGAACCTGAAAGGAAATTGAGTTACCAGCCGATCATTGATGAAATCACATCGAGACTCCCTGCGTCTGTTTCAGAGGTAGGGACGTCAGTCTTATGCTAGTGACATCTATTGTCTCCAGCAATATAACTGTTAGTGTTTTTTTTAAGTATGCGTATTTGTTGGTTGTAGTTGTTAATTTTGTTTCTTCACAGCGTCGAATTAAGTGGAGGTAAACGTCACTATTCGAACAAAGCCTCTGCCTAGGCGTGCATTTTGTCCTTGGTTGGTACCCCTTCGAACCAGGGCATGGCACACGTGGTCTGATGATAACTTACGCGGTTTTGTGTGTGTGTACTGCGCTTTCGCTCACGTTTGATTATATGCTCAACGTTTTACCATCAGAAGCATGACGATCTCAATATTGTATGAATGATCAAATTTTGACATGGAAGTAGTACAAAATCCTTTTCCACCGTTAAAGATTTGCTCTCATAATGCTCATAAAGAGGTGCTTATGGTTACTGGTATTTTTTTTGTTTTTCCCGACTTTGTGAAAGCAAACATTTTTCCCATGCGTCAAAGCCGACTGTAGGCACTGGTGGGTTGGTAACTGCTGATCCCTGTACACCAGGGGTCTCCAAAACTTTTTGTCAGAGGGCCACATAAGCTATTACACAACAGTTCGAGAGCTGGACATCTTACATAATGATAGTGTTTCGGGATATGTTGCATTCTACCAAACCAAATAAATTTTTCGTAAATACTGTTTATTATTTTTTTCATCATTGAATAAATTTCTTCTCGGGCCGGATGACATAGATTCCCGGGCCATAGTTTGGAGAAACCTGCTCTACAGTACACAAAGAGTTCGGAAAACCTCAATCAGATCATATCACTGGAACTATAGCTGCGACGATGCTATTCAAGTGTTGAACGAAATTGCTAACTGCATCGTTTCTGGCACCGCATAGCTATGGATCATACGCGTGTATATAAATTTATTGCAAATCGCATTTACTACTGTAGGTGACTGGACGCGATAAAGCCACATACTGATGAACAGAATCCGTGCAAAAGTAGCTGTTTTGAAGAATCAACTGGTTTTAGACATTTTTTTGTACAAGTTCTTAAACTATCTTTGGCTGGTATTTTCGCCTCATAAGTAATGCGCAAAGAACAAAAGAAGATGATGATTTGCAAATTGTTTTAGCTGTGGAAATTGACTTTCTACTGTCAATATATTGCAAAACGCTAGTTCACTTTCACGCAACTCTGACTGCAACGAAATGCACTGTTCCAAGTAAAGATCTTCATTTTCAAATTATCTAAAAGGTTCTTTTGTAATTAAGTATTTACGCAGCGAGTTTAAAATAGACATGCTCTCATCGCCGAAAAGCAAGAAGGAATCTCGTTCTTGCTTCTTGCACTGACCGATGACGTCGAAGTCTCATTTAACATTTTTATGTATGACTGAATCTTTAACGTATTTTTCTAAACTTTTTGCAGAGTGAAGACTCGTCCAATGTATCTGTGCTCGTGCCTGGATGCGGACTGGGAAGGTTGGCATGGGAACTAGCTGCGCGTGGCTACGAGTGCCAAGGAAACGAATTCAGCTTTTTCATGCTTTTCACTTCCAATTTCATCATCAATCGGTACGTATTCTTTTGCTTTTTCAACAAAGGTTTCGCCTCTGAATTATGTCAGGAATTTTGTGTCTGGCGGCCAGACAGTTTTTATTTTAAGGAAAATGTTAGGTACCTGGTATGGACCAGTGGGGATCCGATTTCTCTGTTTCTAGGGACCCGATGATCATTTTCTCTGATTCTAGGGACCTGATTTTCAAGTCTAGGGACATGAATCGGGTCCCTAAAATACCTTAGAGAAGCCTGGTCTGGTCCGACTACGACTTCCTGTTAAAGATACCGGTCCTTCTTCGCGAAAGCAATGGTTTTGTTGCTCGATACTGTTATCACCAAGTCACAGATGCGCAAAAGAAACCGTGATGTTGGAGGTCTGCGCTGCAAACAAAACATTTGGGAGAATTTTGTGGGTCCCTGTAGCTTACTTACGGTGGCTAGCCAGCCTGACGAAAGATAGCAAGAAACATCTTCCGGGTTAGAAATAAAAGAATACATTCCAGAGCGTTTTCGTTCATGTTTGACTGTAAATGACAAAAGCTTACCAGTGGTCAACACGATTCTTCTTGCACGGAATGTTTCGAATGATTTTGAGTAATTTGAAGGCTGAATCCAATCTGCTGTTATTTTTTGCTGATCACGTCACGTTTTTATTGTGTTCTGCCGAAAGTTAAAAAGTTTACGTTGTGTTTAAGCACCCATACGTGGAGTAATGTGGGAAGCAGTTACTTCATCAACAATGCATTTCAGAAACTACTTTTGTACTTGCACCCTTTTTGAGCGTCGTTATTGATTAAACAATACCAAAAACAAATAAGTGAAATAAAAAGTAAAAATACAACCTGAAGCATTATGCTTATTACAGGTAAGGCACCACCGAAAAGCTAACTTTTTCTAATTTTATTTCTTTCTTGCAAAACTAAATTTAAAAATTGAAACGAAAAATATGCAAAAATTCACGAAAAGGCGATACTGTCACTTTAAATCATTAGTCTTGCTGCAGCAACCAGTGAACATCGTTTGGCTTTCTCCAACGGTTCGTGATCTTTTCCTGTGAGTGAAGTGATATTCTACTTCCAAACCACTAGCTTCTGGCAAGATTGTCGTTTACACGTGGTTTTCAAATCTCGTAGAGTAGAAACACTCTGCTCTGTCCTCATTCGCCTCCCCTGATGCCTAGTGGGCGCGAAGTGGGTTGTCCCCATGTCCATCCTCAGATGGGTAACAGGCGCACAGCTGACCCCATTTGCCTCCCTAGATGCGTAGCGGACGTAAAGTTGTTAACTGTCGATGCTGCTTTTTATTCTTTCTTTCAGCACACCAGGCACTTCAGATAGTGATTTTCACCAGTTCACCATTTACCCGTGGTTAGACAAAACCTGCAACAATATTTCGTGGAAAGACACTTTACGAGCCGTGAAATTTCCAGATGTCAATCCTGCGTCACTTCCGAAGTGCAGCAAGTTTTCAATGGGTGCCGGTGATTTTTTAGAGGTTTACATCGAACCTGGTGAGTCGTGGCTGCTTGGACTGTTGCAGCGAATGTGTTCGGCGAATCTTCCTCCGGCCAGCGTTTTGTACAAAAGTAATCTATGTTTTAGGACTGCATGGTTTTGCTCATGTTTCTCAGCCTTGTAAGGGTCTTTTTGAAAAATTTATGCTTTTCTAAGAATTAGTCGCAGTTCTGACTTGTAGCATTTTGTTTGCAAAAGTGGTGCAGACGTTTGTAACGAGCTGTTAAGCTTTCTATGTCCGTGTGTCGATTTTATTTTCTACAGACATCGGTTTTCGTCGCTTGCTGGCAAAATCACCACTATTATTGCGACAGCCAATCATATGTTTTCTATCTTTATGAATTACCTCGTTTCATTTCCATTTTTAAAATTGCACGGTAGATTGATTTTATTGCACTTGCCTCTTTGTTCCTTCTGCGTCGCAGCGTTTACTTGGCGAGTCTTTTTCTTCAGAATGGCGATGTGAGCGTTGGTCAGTGAAAGGTCTTTGACTTTGGTACGAGTTGTGACTGTCGGAAATTTGTCTACCTCTCTTCGGCCTGCCTTTTAGGCTAACCTGCGTCCTTGACTATTATTTGAAGTTTTTTCGCTGAACTTGTGCGTAAAGAGCACGAGCTTTGAATCGTTGTACTGCTAACTATGGCAATAGCAAACGCCATTGAATGGACCGGACAGCATTTACCAGTTGACTGGGCAAGACATTGTTGCAACCGTTTTTTAATTTTTTTATATAGAAGACCAAATCTTCATTCTTTAGATCGCTGCCAGTAGTTAAGTTATTATTGCTTTGTTTTCAGAACAGTGGGACTGTGTCGCGACCTGCTACTTCATTGATACTGCGCATAACATCATCTCTTACATTCAGAGGATTTTTAAGATTTTAAAACCCGGAGGACTGTGGGTCAACTTGGGTCCATTACTCTACCATTATTCTGGCATGGCCAACGAGTCGTCAGTTGAGCTATCGTACGAGGAAGTTGTCCACATAATGAAACAAGTTGGCTTTAAGATAGATGTGAGTTATTTTTTCAGAATGCCGTAAGAACAGCTTGCGTTCAGTGTGACTGCCAAGATCCGGTCAGTTGGTCATTTTGTGTGTAATCAGTTTATCGCCAGTGGAAGACTGCGGTGCTGGAATGGAAACCCCCAATTTGCAGTTGTTGGGAGTGATTGCGTTCTTAATTTTTTTGCTGCTCTACCCCTAAAAACAAAGCCTGGCCATGCGTAATATAGTTGCGTGTTTTTCCAGTTTAAAATGTGAACATTACGAACAGTTATAATTTGTTACGAACCAACTTTCTGATTGGTTTTGGTAGACCAAATCTATGTAAACTTGATTGCCGGCTTCAAGGTTTAATCTCTGCTTATTTTTCGCCTATTTGTTTGGGGTGCAATTGAAAAAGATACGATTTAAGTGTCGTGGCGAAGCTCTTGTGTCGTCCGCCTCAGTTTCTGATCCGACTGCTAAACGGCCTTCCGCCTTGACTGGCTTGTCTGCGTCGAGCTTGCAAATGTCGAAAAGAATCACTTCAATTTTTATTTTTGTTGCAGAAGGAGGAGTTTGTCAAAGGTCTGTACACCAACAATCCCCAGTCGATGCTGCAATACGAATATAAGTGCGCCCTGCTGGTTGCGTACAAACCTGGTCCCACCCACAGTTCTTCGTGATGTCTGTCGGACATCACCTCTGTTGTGACACTGACTTGCAACAGATGATGGTCTCGTCTCATTTTCGCAAATACTTGTTTTCATCGCGGCAAATGCTTTTGCTTGTTACTGTGTCGGTAAATCTGCCTTTCACGTGAACGTTGTGCGACGAGGCGCCCTATACCGCGCCACAGGAAAACTTGTTTCGCGGCATGGCTGCATCAAATTCGAGTTGATTTTTCCTGCAAGACCTTTGAACGACGGCTGTTTTTTTTAAGCAAATCCCGGTGATGATGATGAAAGTGGGCTATCAGAAACAACCGAATGGAAATTGCAGATTTAAATGAAGTCATTTGGACGTATAAAACATCTTTTTTTAATTGTCTGCATAAATACAGTCACAGAAAGGCCGGGCGCTGAACCATAAAATACGCGAATGGTAGAAACAGTCGACCGAGTCCGTGATTTACGAAGTGATTATGTGTTTTCGTCGGGTTTCTGCGAATGCTTACCAACGGCCACGTAATCGGTGACGAATTTTGATTTGCCTCCTTGCCGCCTAAAAGATAGGAAAAAAAGATGTCAAATTTTCAGAAATACATTCCTTGGATTTCACCGAGAGATTGATGGCATCGTTATTAATTGAATGAAACACCACGCGTTTGTTTTTAGTGTCCATTGAACTTCTTCATAGAGAATCCAGCCCGAAAGAAGACACAAAAACTTCTTTAATTATCCTAAGCTTTAAAAATGAAGAAAAGCATCAACTTACTGCAGAGAGTTGTCTAGTAATTCGCTATTTCGTAAGTTCTTGTTTCGATTACATTACGATTTTTGTTTCTCATAAATAATGGTTAGACTGCATATATCTGGCACAATCCATAAATGGCACTCGGTATTTACGAAATCGCTGTATTTCGCACTTACATTTAAAAGCTTGTATCTCAAGTATAACCAAACCGCATGCAATATTTCTGGAGATGAATCAGCGTTGGAATACCAAGCAATAAGCAAGAAAATTATTAAAACTGTATAGAAATGCCAGAAACCCTTGACAAAACTACCCAAGTAAGCACAAACCTGCTTATGTTGACCCATTTGCGCCATGTGAAATACTTAAAAATGTTTTTTTTCAAAAGTAAGGTTTAAAAAATTTTGGTTTTGAAGAAAATTTTTTCGATTGGCGAATGTTTTGGAACTGAAAAAAATTTTTGTCTCAAAAGAAGTCTGAAGGAACAAATCCTCAAACCACAGCATTGAAGTAAATATCATCGACGCGCAATGTGGCTTGGTGAAGTACAGTGGTACAAAATTAACGGAAGGAAGAGGAAGTACGTAACTCATAAATTAAGTTGTGCACTGCAAGCAAGAATTAGAAGTTCAATAAATGCTTTGGGCTGTAGCAGGAAAAAGTGATGTTGATAAGCAAAAGTGTATGGAGTTGATACGCTTTGGTTACATTCACCGGTGATCCCGTACTGGATTAAGAAGTAACCGATTTGTGACCTTTAGCATATTACAAAAGATTGCAAATCTAATTGCTGTCTTTTCTCAGTCTACTAAGTAAAACGAATTTCAAAGCCATTGCCATGCAAAAGCTGCAGTTACCGTATAAAAATTATAGTAAAACAATAAGAACTCCTCTACCATGCTGCAAATGACTTCAGATTCGTTCGCCACAGAAATGGCTAACAAGTGCTGCTTGGCATATCTTCGCTTTCATATTTGCTGGCTGGTGCGCCTTTACATTCTTCCGCTTGGGGTTGTACTTTTGCGTTGGGACTGCGCCGCATCACCAAATATGTGAGTATTGCCAGAAGAAGCACAGAACAAAAAGACCCAACAACAATCGCTGCTATGACGCTTGCTGACATTGCTTCATCAGAAGGAAGTTCTGCAAAGTACCATCGAGGTTTGTAAAGCATCCAACAAAGCCTGAATAAAGAAGTAGGCTACTCGGAATTCTAATGCATCTCGTAGGCTCGTTCGTAGTAAGCGCAGCGCGACTTCTGCCCAGTACGTTTTCAGTTTTCAACCAGTAACACTAAGTGGAAGAAGCGGAATGTACAAATAAAAATCTAAACTTAACCAAGCAGTCTTTCAAAAATTCTCACTTGAGCTGGCGACTCCTTGTTTCGGTTATAATGAAAACTAGTCGCTGTGCTTCGGCGTTGCCAGATATACATTATTTCTTCTCACTGTTCTACCTTTTTTTGCTTGGACAACATCTGATAGTCGAGCACCGAAACCTTTCTGTGTTGTTGCAGCGGCTGCGAAATTGAGTTCTTATGAATTGTACAGTAGAACGCGTCTAATTCGTTACTTTTTCGTCGGTCCCGGCAGAATTCCTATCTTTTGTGTACATTTCTGTTCGTCTAATTCAGGGGTGACGAACTTATCTGCTATCGCGGGCCACTTTGTCAGTTACCGCTGAGTAAGCGGGCCGCACAACTTTTTAGTAATTCAATCGGGCTATCAGCTTTTGATATTGCATCGCAAAGATAAGAAGCGGGTCAAAAAAAGTTCAAGACTGCTGGTCGCCCCTGAATGCTTCGCGAGCCTCATGCTCGTCACCCTTGGTCTAATTCGTCAATTTTCTCAATTCGTCACCTCTTTCTATCCCCAAGAAGCGTTTTGTTCGGTTAATACGTCATTTACATCCTCATTTTTGATGTGTAAGCAGGTAGTACGTGTGGGAATTCAAAAAAATTAAGGACTTTTATCTGAGAATTGTTGCACCTCGCAATTTGTTTATCGAGTTCATACTCAACGTACGAAGCGCGACCCTACTCCCCATTGAGAGAACTTGGGAAGTCTTTGCAGTTTCTTACAGATTTAAAAGATGCTGGATTAAATGGAGGATTCCAAATAGAGTAGAGGAATTAATTGTTGTATTCAAATATAACGTCATAAACTTGTATTTTACTGCAAATAAGAGCACTATGTGCAGTGGTGTGTTTAGGGAGGCGAGCAAGGCACTTGCCTCGGGCCCCCCTGAGGTGCTACGCGCATAAATTTTCCTTATTTTTGGTGAAAAATGCAGTATTCACTCATATAATGTGCTACAAAGCAGGTCATAAGCAAGTACTTCGCTTCCAAAGGGCCCCCATCAGAAACTGCAATGTGCAGGTAGTTTGCTTTCAAAGGGGCCCCCAAACGCCATTGAAATGTGTAAGTACTCTGCTTTTAAACTTCATTGCAGGGCCCCTAAATGAAACTGTAGTAAGTACTCTGCTTTCAAAAGGGCCCCTGACAGCAACTGTATTGTGTAAGTACCTTGCTTTCAAAGGGCCCTCAACAGCTACTGTAATGTAAAATTCCTTTCTTTCAAAGAGGCTGCCAACAGCAATTGTAATATGTAAGTAGCTTGCTTTCAAAGGGCCCCCAACAGCAATCGTAGTGTGTAAGTACTATGCTTTCAAAGGGGCCTCCAACAGCAGCTGTAATATGCAAGTACTATTCTTTGAAAGGGGCCCAAACAGCAACTTTATTGTGTAAGTACTATACTTTCAAAGGGGTCCCACTACCATCCCCAATATGCAAATAAAGAAGAGCTTCAAACCAACTTCTATACCTAAAAAATTATGGGTTAAAATTTCTTCCAAAAGTTCTGAAAAGACCCTATCGAATAAGAGCAAACATACCAAATCATAATTTTTACACCGAATGATGATTGTTAGAGATTGGAGTGTTTGGTGTGTTGATAATTTTATGAAAATGCCACAGTTGAACAGAAAGTATCCAAATGGAGCAGCAGAGAGGATGAAATTTAAAACAAATGTAGTGTTTTAAATCTTCTTGGTTGTTGTTTATGGTTTCATGCATTCCCATAAAGACATGAATGTGAACAAATTCAGTTTGCGAACTACCAAGCATTTTATCAAAGGGGAAAGTGTGAAACTTTCAAAAGGGTAAGCTTTGTAGTTTATGGTGAATGCAGAGAAATGGGGCGTGAAAATAAAAAGTGGAGGCGATGCCAACTTGCCATTACCCAACTTTGTGCGTTGCCAGCCTTGTCTTTCCCCTTTTCAGTGTTTTCAAAGTTGTGTATCATGAACACCCCTTTGCATTTTCTCCTGCTATGTCAGTCATGCCGTAGTATCAGGAACGTATCCTTCGGAGGCCACATCTTAGGCTTGATGAAAAGTCCTTATCACGGTTGGCTGAGTATGATGACGTCACCAGAAGGCCGCCTTTTTAGTCTTGCTTCGGGCTCCCTAACCTTAAACCCACCACTGACTATGTGTACGAGTTACAGTACTACGAGGAAGTATACGAGCTTCTATGATAGAGTTTTCACGTGTTTGCATAATTCGTCACTTTTTTCTAATCCCCTTGAGGTGACGAATTAGGCAAATTCTACTGTACTTAGTATTGTGAGTTTAGTAAAGTTGTGTGCAGCAGATAGGGAAATAAGGAATCTTAGTCGATATCTATTTGGTGTGAGTCAGTGTCACAGTGAGCTTTCGGTTCAGTTTAGCTTATTCAAGACAGGATGTTCTGTTAAAATTGTACTGTGAGTCACCTTTTGTTTAGTGATGGTTGTCATCCAAAATTGGTGAGATTCAGATAAGGGCGGTGTCTATAAAGTTTCGGGGAGAGGAACTAAATTTTTTGGGAAAAAGTAGAAATTGGGAAGTTTTGGATTTGAGTTTTTTTGTGGGTTACATCATAATAAGGGTGGGTTTAGGTCTTTTCGGCCCACTTCATCTGGCTCTGAGCCCCAACCGCAAGATGGGGCTGTCCGCTTCTTTTAAAAAAGCTAGGCGAAAATTTGCATCTTTGACACCTCGATTGACTTTCTAGCGTTTGTGGTTAGCAAGTTGCGGTCTAAAAGCAAAAAAATTATATAATTAATCCCCTAGGAATTAATTAGTTTTTTAATTGCTTATTTTGTGGTTTTTAGTTCATAAATTAAGCAGATAAAATCTGTGTAGGCATGGGCGTCGCAAGGATTTTTTAGGGAGTGGCCTAAAGATTTTTTCCAAGGGAGCCGAACGCGGTGAGTTTCATTTTACCAACTCAAAACCAAGAGGAGAACATTTTTATACTAATAGGAAATATCATTTATCAAAATCCAGGGTTGTCAAAGCTTCTGACCCCTTCCGACGCCCATACATAGGAATAGCCACTTGACACCAGGGATGTTGCGATTCAAGTCACTGGGTTGACTGGAGTTGCGGTTTTGATTGAATCGCAGTGAGTCTATTACCGCACTACATGTGTACCGAGGTTTTCATTGTGTGAGGTGCCACACTTCGCGAAATACCATACTATGGATGAATACAATGAGAATGTTTACAGTAGTGCCTACAGCCAGTGGGCCGCGAAGGATTTTAAAATGTTTCAATCTTCCGGTATTTCACTAAAACATTCTTGGAAATTAGTGCGTAACTTTCTATTGAATTTCTCATATCTCAATTTCGTATTTCAATTTGTTTCTCGTATCTCAGTTTTTTCGCTGTTTTACTTGGTGGGTTCCACAAAAACTTGTCGCAAGCTGCAAAAAGTTTGGAAAGGACTGGTTTGAAGTGTCTTCACAACAGCTTGTGGTACCGCAGCTGATGGATTCTGTACCCTCGCTTGGAAATCGTGGCATCATTTCTTTCTTAGTGTTGTGTAGGAATCAAAAGAAACACCAGTTCGTTCTCACTATCGTTCCGCAATTGTGTGTCATAACTGCGTCAAAGAGACGTATGTTTGCCGATCACGAAACCGTATTTGAAAGTTTGAAGGAAAGGTAGAAGTTAGTGGTCCCACTGAATGCAAAGGGTTAATAAAGGGTAGGCTACTAGCTTTTGCCACTCCTGGAACATGCCGCCCCTGGCTCAAACCCATAGTAGCCATTGGGCTATTACGCTCTTGTCACTTGGGCCAAATCACTGTCAGTACAGTGTTTCAGTAGACAGCGCGCATACTATAACTGAAGCAAAATCAGTCTCTGCTCTCCACCTATTTTCCGTCAGCCCGCCAAGTGCATGCTCTGCAAAGAATTGTAATGAACGCGACTTGCGTGTTTTTTCGTTTCAACAGCTAGACCGCGGTTTTAAAGTCAGAGAAAATGAGAAGGTAATTACCAAAAAACTTAGCTAATGTTTCCCATAGTACTGTTTTTTCAGAAAAACAACACTGAAGCCAAAACAGAACACTTGAGCGTTTAAACTTCAACTGTTTAGACGTCAGACGAAGATCACCTTCTGGTTCAACTATTCGTATCATCCATGAAAATGGCATCTCGATTATTCCAGATTCCATCACTGCGTTGTCACTGTTGACAAACAACACGATTTATTTTCTAATTACACAGCAGTATAGCAAGTTCTTCATAGTAAACATAATTCAATGGTAGGAGAACCATGCTAGAACCTTGAAGAGTATGTGGTTGAAGGCATGGGCGTCGAAAGGATTTTTCCAGGAAGGGCCACTGGGGGATTTTTCCAAAATTCTTCTAGGGGAGGCCAAACGTGGAAAGTTCCCACTCAAAACTAAGAGAACAACCTTTTTTGCTAAAATTGTTAAAATCTAGGGGTGCCAAGGCCTCCCTGCCCTCTTCCGACGCCCATGGTTGAAGGCAATTTAACATCAAATACTGAATCATGAGCGACATTTTTAATGGCACAATTTTTCCCAGTACAACTATCGCAAACAGGCCTGTCACACCTAACTGCAGCTATAGAGTTTTCGCAAAACTCAAAACATTATGAAATATATTATATTTTTATCTCTAATCAAATTTGCTTTATTTAGCGGTTCGATTTTTATGCTGGTTATAGAGAAAGAAACGAGAAAGAATACCGGCTTGATTTGCACAAAAGCATCCGTTTGTTTATGTCATTTTTCAGTTTTCTTTTTTTTAATAAAAGCAATAGTGTTTCTGTCTTGTTACCCGATTATACTCTTCATGAAGCTAGCACTTTTCAAAGTACTGACTGACCTTTTCATTCTGAACCAAGACGCCAATTCCCTGAGAGAACTAGTTTTTGATCCATAACACTGACTTTCCATGGTTGAGCAGGTAGTTGGAGTCGGTGAATTTCGAACGCAAATGCTAACTTTGCACTGTTAAAGAATAAATATGGAAGAAAGATATTTAAATGAATACATAATTGGGCATCATGGTTTTTACCAATTTGATTGGTTGATTAATGTTTCATATGACTCAGCTAACAAACAGAAACAAAACAAAGAGCCATCATGCATAAAGAAAACCAATTTTCAGTGAACATTAGAATAAATGAAAACGCAATGGCAAGCCGCAAAACAACTGATCAATGAAAAGAGTGTCACTGCGCCACTTTTCACTGCTGATCACTGTGTTACTTGTCACTGCAATTTGCTATCGCAAAGTTTCCCAAGCACATGTAAAGTTTATGCTTTCATTGTAGTGGATGGCTGCACACTGGTGTAGGAGGCGGGGGTGCAGGGTGTGCAAGCGCACCCCAAAAAGTTTTGATTTGGTGAAAATTCGGGCAAAATCCGAGGAAATCTGGGCAAAATCTCTGAAAACCTTCACAAAATCCCTGAAAATCTGAGCAAAACCTTGAAAATATGAGCAAAAATGGCGCCAAACGGCGCCCAAAATAGCATGAAGAACTTATTTTTGGAGGTCACTTTTCCTTATGGAGTTTTTTTCTCAGGCAAGTTTGCGAGAATTCGGGCGGAAATCCTTCGCACCCCGAAAAATTTGCCTGCTCCTACACCTATGTGGCCGTAAACACCCTGACGAAATTGCTACCAAGGTGGACAGAAGCTACAGTGCTCACCATGATTTTTATGGAATGACCTCAGCAAAAAAAGGTATTACTCAGGCACCTCATACAATTGATTTGTTGAATTTCATATTGGAAAACACAATTGAAAAGAAGCGAAAATTGCTGGCATTTGAAAAACTAGTGAAATCGTTGTACTGTACAACGATTGTAGGCAATAAGTTTAAGTTTCTTGCGACTTGATTTCGAAGTGCTTCATTACACTTTGGCGGATGTGCATCGCCTTTGTTTAGCTCTCATTTTTCCACGTGTCCCTCACTTCAGTAATTCGTAGGTGTTTCTTCATGACTGAGCAAATTGTTTCGTTTCACGACAGCAAGTTAATCGTATTTTCTGCAACACCGTCACTTTCACATCTCGATTTCGGTGCTAATCGCAACAAAGTGAAAACGGCAAGCCACCATACTCATCTGCTTTCAAACTTTTTACCTGAATAATGGCAGTAACGTCACCATCCGCGTTGCTTTTGAAGGTGTATGCTTCAAGACTGAACAAATTTTTCATGGGACTTTGTGAAGAGTGAGCTTGCATCGTTTCGTCTTTTATGCATCTGACGTAAATGACAGTTGATTCCAAGTGAAAATGTAAAACTAGTAAAATAGCTCTGTATAACAAAGACGGAATGGAAGAAAATACAAGTCAACAACAGGCCTGGAAGGTTATTCGCTAATTCCATTTGTTTAGATAACTCTGACCTCATTAAATTCAAAACGCTGAATGACCGTGTTCGCAAAACAAGTTTTGTTCAAGTAACCACCAAAGTCTGAGCACATACTTTTGTTATAAAAACGCCCCTAATTTGAGGCAAATGCTCATAAATCAGTAAAAATAACAAGTAATGAAGGTTAGGGTAGAAATATAACCTATGACTGTAGTGCCAAACTTGGATTATCCTTGCAAAATATCAAGTCGAATCTGAAGTACCAGAGATATTGATGAACAAAGGTGCAACTAGGAACTAGTTTCTGAAGAATTTCCTGTCTGTACCTCTGTGCACAGGACTGCTGAAGACTTGAAGCTTGTGAGTAGATTTCGATGGATCCTATCATACTATTTTGTCTCACACCACTCCAGAATAGACATTCATTCAAAGCATAAAGTGGCCATGGCCAGTGATCTCAACTCAATATAAGTCTAGTGAAATGTGTCGTTACGAGACTTGCGCATCATTTTGAATCGACATATATGATGCTGCAATTTGTAAATAAACTTTGAATTGTTTAGCCTATAAATCGTAGACCTATAAGACATGGTCTTTGGGCAGCTTGTACTTTTACTAGTTATTAGCAGGGTTGTGGAGTCGGAGGCAAAATATCCGACTTCAACTACAACTCCGACTTTCCAAAATTTTCGACTCCCGACTCCGACCTTTCGAAAATTTCCGACTCCGACGTTTACATAAAGGGAATGAAATTTGGCTGTTGAAATCAATGGAAATCGTGGTGCGCAGCAAGAAATCTCTGTTTCAACAAAAGTTTCAAAAGAAATTGTGCCATTTCAACAGGAATTCCCAATTTAGGAGTGTGATGTAAAAAAATGCTCCAATTTAACTTCCGGAGTCGGAGTCGAACAAAAAAATCCGACTCCTTACGACTCCGGATCCGACTCTGCAGCCCTGGGTATTAATACTGTACATCACTTTGTGCGTTCCACGAGGAAAAGGGTTTTCCTTCGTTAAAATATTGGAAAAACGGTCTTCAGCTCCGACTACACCACTCTTTTTCCTTGGTTCAAAGACAACATTTTATTACTTTACAAAGGCTGTTAAACTGAGGCAAGACCTTCAATAGTCCCATCTGAACCTATTGTTCTTTCAAGAGGTGACCGCGTATGGGCCGTGTATTACAAAAATCCTTATTAACAATGTTTTAAAAAGGTTATCTGGTAGTAGGGAATGCTGCTGTACCAACTAGTACATGGTGCGCAGGACCTCGATTCTCTGATTAAAACCAACTCACGATGTTGCAGCTTTTGCTCATTGAACACAATTTTTCGTTTCCCAAAGCTCAACAACACAGTTTTTGTTAAAATGTTGAAAAATGTAAAACATAAAAATTGAAAGATGTTGGGAACTTGATGGCTATTTGATGTCAAGATATAAGATCAACACTTTAAATGAAAAATGTTAGCATCAGCTGCACCGCATTACAATATAGTTTTGTATTGTCTTCAGGCGTCAAAAACTTTAGCATCGGTTAAAAACACATAACAAACTGGTTTACCTTTTCTTCGTTTTTTTCAGAATCGTGGAATTTCAACTGCTATTTGAAAATCATTTCGTGATAGTTCAAAAACTGTTTTCAAAAATATTTCTGCAGTTGGCACTTAGAGGCTTGCAAAACCATTGTGCCTCTAGCATCATTTTGTTATATTTATGTTTTTTGTTTCTGACGTTAAGAGAACTGCTTCAAACATTTAAACGTGCTTCACTTCTGCGTTTTTTGCACAAAATCGAGTGAAAATTTAGTTGCGTTGTCGCTTAAATTGACCGACCCGGAGACTCACCCGTTCTCTATTAAGTAATATGGGTCGATACTGTCCGAATCAATGTCTGGTTTTGTGAGACATTCAACCGTGAAGAGGTTCAAACCCTCGTCGCTAGGTTCAACCTGCGCTGTAATTCCAAAGTAAATTTCTTCTCCCACGTTGTATTCAATGGGAAGATCAGCTACGGAGTAGGTAGTCTGCAAATAAAAAATAGGAAAACAGAGCGTGCACGATGCTATTGAGTGCCCTTCAATATGAGAAAATCTGCAAGTTTAGGGTAGCCTATTCTCTTACTCATAATTGGCGCTACTCCACTGAAAGTCAATGCGACACAAGGCTGGTGTTGCGAGCATTAGGCATGCACCGAAAACGGGAAGTCGGTCAAGCTGTGACGTTATTTGCATATTCGAAACGATTTAGGGGAAACTTCAAATTTTCAACATTTTTTTGCATGAAGCGATACTTATCGCTTGAATTTTTATGAATCGCATTTATTTTCATGTACGCAAATATCTGTAAAGTCATTGCACCAGGCCAGGCATGGCTACGATTCCCTCATTCGAATTAGATAAACCTTTAGCTAACAAAAATCACTGGTACTCTTTTGCTGAACGTGAAAACTACGTATCTCAGATAGATATGGTGGTATTATCAATCCATGTCCAATCAACAGAATTGAATATAGACAAAATTCGTTTCACTTTATGAGCAAAGACTTCATATACGGTCGGGGACACCACTTTACAACAATCTATTGTGTCAAAACCTAATTGATCGTGTACAGTGTACAGCAAAAAATGATGACACGTGCACACATTTTGGTAGCAACCAATCTGGTGTCATTGGGGAAAACCAAAAACACACCTGCGGGTGATAACTACGTGGAAACTAATGAAGTTCTCCGGATTGGCAAACCTAGTGTTTGAAAAACAGCCGGACCTGAAGCAATGATGTATGTTGCACTGAAAATAACCGATCACAAGCAGCCAACTAGCGTGGAAAATGAAATGTATGGCAGCACAAGGCCACAAAAATACCCGGAAAACATGCTTACAATGTGGTGGGAAAATTGTAATTATATGCCAAGGTGTCCATATGCATCGGAAAAGGAGCTGCGACAATGGGCCGTTGATTGGAAAAAAGCAAAGTGCTTATTGAAATACATTTTTTTGTTTATGTTTGCATTGTTCGTAGTAGTCAATTAAGCATGAACGCATGAACTGCGCCTGTGGACATCAAAACACAAGAGGTGTGAACCAAACAATGGCTTTTCATCTTACTTGAGTATTGATATTGCAGTTATCCTTTTGTTATTTTAAACAGCTTACAACTGAACAGTCCTCATCTTTAGTTGAAACGTGTTCCCAAGTTTTGATTTTTGGTCCAGCAAACGACAAACTGGGGCACGACATGTTCAACGATGGATTACAACGACGGTCATCATCACCTATTTCTAGTTGAGGGACACTAACCGCAAATAGAAGAGCAGGTCCCCTGACTGGGTTCACACTGCTTTAATCTGAGAAGAAAGCATATCCAATATCAGCATTATAGACAAGTATGAGATTAAATATGACGTGTTCTTGAGGATAAAAATTGAGTTTAACTATCCGTGCGCATATGATCCTCCCCGTACATTTGTTTATACGAAGGTATTTGCAATTCTCTTTGAGCATTAAGAGATAAGAATAAACGTATTTGTAAATGCATATGTAGAAGACGCAAGACTCACCGTATACGTTTCGTCTTTGTAGAAATAGAAAAATACTTCGTACTTTCCCCAACCTTCAACTTCTCCAGCAATAACAACGTTGTCGGTGGGCGTGAAACTTCCATTGACATTGCCGTATTTCGGAATCGAACACGAAGCAGGAACAACGTACCACATGCCCCGAGATATGCTGCTCCCTGGAACATCGGCCTGTGGATCTTCTATCCACATTTGCACTTCATTTCGGTACACAATAGTAGATGGAGTGTCCTGTTCCGAAACTTATCATGCAGTTTTTTTTGCAGCGGAGGTGGGAAATTTCACATGCGGTATAGAATATGCAGTCGGTTTGACATCAGCACGATTTTTGGCTGTAGTATTTTTTGCGCGATCCAAAAAACCGGGAACAGCACGTTTCGGTGCTTGGAAGATTGGGCTTTATGGTAAATAGGCCGACATAGTTCGGTAATAAAACCAGCTGCTGCGCAGCACGTAAAAAGTACTGCGCAACGCTTTATAAATCTTGCGGCGATTCGAGGGAAGCCTGATCAGCGCAATAGGAAAGAATTTCTGTTCAGGTCAATATAATAACGACCACGGCCTACTTGAGATATCTTTCAGTAAGCCGTGATAACGACAACTGATTGCAATTTTTGTTGATTAGAACTGGTTACCACACTCTTGTCTACCCCTGGCCATCCGATAAGGATTCTTTACTTTTGTGCAAAAAGGTGGAGCAACCCAGCTGGCGATACTTTCAGAAAAACAAAACCAAACCATTATCCTTCATAGCTGTTGTACTTTTTAAACATTTGTGTAAGGGGCATTTACTGTACGTTATGTGCAGCTTTTTAAATGCAAAGAGTCTTGGCCATAAATCTGGTGTTATAACACGAGGCCACTTTGATCTTTAGCGCAAAGACTTGCCTCGTTATACTTACAGAAATGAAGTGAGAGTAGGGTCATTTAATTCAAACCGAAGTAATTGCAACTTTTGTAGTAGTTTGCTTGGAGAAGATGGTAGTAGTGCTACCAAAATAAATGCGCTGATGACAACGTGCTATAGCATCAACAGTGAATTCGCACTGTGTAACATCATATACGATCCTTAAACTAGACGATTTTGATTTTTGTTATGATTTCAAGGTTGATTATTTCAAAACTACCTTTCAAAATTCAAAGTTACACTCCTGTCATGGGCGTCTGAAGGAAAACAAAGGGGCCTTGCCGCTTTATTTTGAAATTTCACACTTTCCTGTTAACTTTTTAGGTTTTTCTCTTTGCTTCGAGTTAGTAAAATGAAATTTCACCACTGTTGGTCCCCCTGGAAAAAATGCAACCCCCCGAAAAATTTTACTATTAGCTTCCCGGAAAAAGTCCTTCCGACGCCCATGACTACAGGTCATAGTTGTTCTAAGCAATGTAATACCACAATACAAATTTTGCTTACTGCACCTCGACTTTGGTATTACATTGATCTAGCGCAAAATTGAACTCATAGTTGTCTCCAACACCATCTGCTTTGCACTGGTCGGGTATGGAAACCTGATTTTCAGTGACGTATCCACCAATGCCAACATCACCGTCCACTCCACATTTTTTTACTGTGATGTGCATTGTATCCTCACAGCTTACGTAAACATCAGCTGCGTACAATAACCGGATATTGTTCAGCGTGTTTTTAACTTTAGAAAAATAAATGTAAGCTTAACGTGCAATAAAGAAGATGCGTTAAGCTAATTTGTAACAACAGTGAAAACCAATAGCGAAAATTGCAAAACATTCTTAAGGCGCGAGTTTCTCACGAATGCACGTCCTGTGATCAGATGAAAGTTGCCAGCAGTCACGATAACATGAGCACTCTACTGAGCTGGTGTCAGAAGAGAAGTGACACTTGTCGCTACAACCACCGTTGCCGTTCTCTTCATCGCAAGGGTTTTGCTTATCTGAAATAATATGAGATTTATTATGTTTTCTAACAATTACACCTGCATCCTTCCAGAATTTTGATGAGAGTTTTTAAATTATAACTGGCATTAAAAACAAAAATCATCGTTCACCCTTTCCTGTTAGGGGCTTAACCAGGTTAGATGGCGCCCGGGGCAAGAAGCAAGTTTGGCGCCCCTATGTTCAAAACTGGGGTTTTCGGAAACAAATGTACTGTTTTGAAAAGTACTTGTAACATTGTTGGGACTTTTTGGCTCCCCCGCAGCCATTCCGCACTCCCATAGTGACTCGGTTCCCGGGGTATGGCGACCTCTTGCCCTCCTCGTTGCAACCCGGCCTGTTACGAAAGAAAAAATGATAAAACAACACACAGCCTCTCTTTCCAAACGTAGTGATTGCTGCATGCCTGCGCTTGCAGTACCTTAAATTTAATGCAAAACCTTTCCTAAACGCGCTTCCCATAGCCCCCTGTTTTTCCGCACGCGTTGCTGTGTAGGTGGCGTGACCTGCTTGTTCAAAGGTATAAATTTGGCAGTTGCTACCATAAAATGCGCAAAAACGATCAGCATCATCGCGCATCGGTCGTTGTGCATGTGACCAAGGACCGCGCTCGGCCCTACCTTTTAGGGGAGGTCATTCTTGGCAGGTTCATCTTCAGCACCGACTTGGTGCATCTTACCAGTTCAGTTTTCATTGTTAGTGATAGACACCTAGCACTTGCTGATTAACCCTTAAATACTATCGTTTCTTTTTTGTCACGTTAATACTATCGTCGGGTCTGCCAGACCCGGTTTTCAAAAATAAAAAAATACTTTTTCCTTCAACTGCAGTTTATCACAAAAACTACACTGAAGATATAAGTCTCGCAGAGCAATTTGAGCACTTACAAAGTTACTTTACTCTAATATGATACGATTTTTGATGAAAAGTAAGTAGACCAAATATAGCGAAGGTGTCAGGCATGCCCAAAATTCAATTGCTCATAAAAAAAACTATGGGCGTAAACAACTTCTCCTTTTGTATACTGCTAACACAACCATAGAAGCAAGCCCTGAGTGAGTTTCAGCTTTTTACAGGCTCTGCCCCCATAAACCATATAGTGGGGTTATGCGCACCCCACCACCTCCCACTAATACCATCGTCGGGTCTGCCAGACCCGAACTCGTGATGAACTCGCTCCCTTGCAAAATCTAGAAGAGCGTGGATGACCGCAATCACACCTATTACTAGTCATACAAAAACATCAAGCTACTGAAGAGTTCAAAGCGCGCTGACTTCCGCTTCCGTAGTTTAACGTGAATGACCTCATTTCACCCGGGTCTTGCAGACCCGCTATAGTATTCCAGGGTTTTAAGAAAACCAGAAGAAGATTCCAGATCGAAATTGTTTTGTCTCGTGAATACACCCTGCGCCTCAGTTTCTTATAAACGTCGCCTTTGAGAATCAATGCCACAGCCCATTTGTAAGTTGTAAACATCAGTGCATAAACACATATCAGAACGATCCAGACGTATGGCAGATTCAGTTAATAGCTTCGTACAGCACTAGAGGAAACAGAAGTCAAATTATTTTCAGTTGGAATTTTATCGCTATTTGTTGGCTTAGATTTTTCTGAGTCACTCTCCGTAAAAATCGTTCTTTTTCTCATTTACAGTCAAATTTGTTGAAGGCTAGTTCCAAGAAGGGGTTTTGCAGAGTGAACTGACCAGGGTTGCAATGCTAAAAAGGAAGCGTGGGAACGCACCCAAAAAACTCTATATTTTCAGTAATCACACAAGTATGCTAGGGTGCTGCGCACGAGATAGTTTGATATCATTGATATATGCGAGGTCTGGAGCTGCACACAGGAAATCTGAGTAAAAACACACATCTTCAAATCAGGTTACTATGAAAAAGATGCGGAAAAACCGTTCCCATGCGTTCCAGCTTCACTACACCCCTGGAACGCAAGGCCGGTCGGAGAGAGTTTTGCACCCTAAGGCAGGCTTCAAAATGTGCGCCCCCGTTACACGTCACGCTAAATCATTCGGGACATGGAAACCAAGAAAAAAGCGGATTCTTCGCCTCCTAAAGATGCGCTGTATGCCGCCACTTAGTTGGCCTAGTGGAAGGCATGCCGGGCTGGCCCTGCTGTAACTGACACATAGGCTTGAGATGTTTTCCTAGAGGTGCATCAAGAAAACTTTGATTAGTAACTTACATGCTTTCCCAAATAGTAAGTTTGAAAAGCTAAAACATACTTCTGATCTATTCATGTAAACTTCCTTCTAATCTATAATGACGTAAATATAAGAAATTTAGCTTATATTTGGTGGATTATAGAAAGTCGCGATTACTTTTTCGGATTTTCCATCATTTTATTTTGAAGAAAATCTGAATTTTTGAAAAAAATATTGTATTTTTAACGTTCCATCAAGTTGTCGTGTTTGTACGGTCAAGATATGCCCAACTGAAGTGTTCGTTTGGTTTGCAAGAGCTGTTCTCTGCAGGGAGCAGAAGAAGCATCGAGGGAAAAGGTGTTGCGCTCATTTTCTCCTGGATTTTCTGTTTGCCCAAGTGTCTTCGCAAATGCATGGGATATAACCTTGGTCATATACGTCATCCATAATATGACTGTGTGACTCCACAAATAGCATATTATCACAACCAGACTCGGGGCCACAACCAACCGATATTTTCGAGGGGGGGGGGCAAAATGATGTAACTTGTTGCTGCACCTAACCAATGCATTCGTTTTCAAAATTTCGGTGGGGGCAATTGCCCGATTGTCCCCCTCTGGTTGCGGGCAGACTCTTCGGACGAACTCGGAAGACGCGATATTGTTACTTTGTTTTGTGTTTTCTTTGGGCTTAATTGTTTTCTTTTGGGGAAGCTTCTGCTTTTCATTTTTTCCTTTTGCTTCCTTCTCATGTCTATTTTGTCTGGAGTGCCTGTTAAAATTAGTAACCTGCCCTTTCTTCATCTGGTTTGCCTTCTTTCTGGAGCTTTTGGTAGCGTTAAGATGTCACAAGGAAACTTGTAAGCCACATCACGAACATGCAACTTCCGGTATCTCAATTTCTTCGCATATTGACGCTGTGGCAAAAGAGTTGTAACCACCAACATCCTCATTTGCCAAACAAAGCGCTTACAAAACTTCACTGGTATCAGTTTTGGAAAAACAGTCTAATGCCACATCCTCACGTGCATCGGTTAATTCATCCCTGCCTTTTTCCAGGCAAAGGTTCTTTTGCCAGCTCCACACGGCTCGAATTAAACTTCTTGAAGAAGACGGCAACGGTGCAGCGATGAAAAGCTGTTGCTCGACCATGTGTAATTGCTTCAAGAGATCTTAATGATAAATACGACCACATGCTGTCCTTTCCTGCTTTCTTGTTGTCAGACCAGTTTTTGGGAATGGTGACTTGGTTTGCTCAGTACATTCGTATGCTGCGTTTCTGCTTTTTCTATTGATGGGTCATGGTATTGCTTTACCACATTAATGCAATTTTCCGCCAAACCCGTCTTCATTTCATTCGTGAAAATGTATCTATGTTTTGCATATCCCATTTTTATTTCGTTTGGTGAGCCTTTGGAAACCTTAAATACCGTCGAAACGTGGTTTGGTAAATTCCAAACTGTCTTGCAGCACTACGCTCAAATGTATCAGCACGCATGGCGTTGCAGTTTGCTCAAACATGTGTGTTGGAATTCCTCTTATATTAGTTTTACGTACCATTTTCTCATTATTGAGCAGCAATATAATAGATTACCTTTGCTCTGCAATAAATTCTCTGTAAACTCAACATACCGTTCTGCCAATAAAAATGCAAAAGATATTCAGCATTTAATTCTTACAAAAACATGCCATGTTTCTTTACTGAATGAAGTAGGGTCATTTGACTCACTGAGTCAACTGGACCCATCGGCAGTGAGCCAACTAATCTTTCAGTGCTGTTACCACGGGTCTTGAGATATTGCTGTAGATCAGGGGTAATGACCTATTTATTATCATGGGCCACATATATTGTGAAATATCGCTGGCTGGCAGGAAAAATAATTAATTTTATCTTAAAATTTCACTCTTGTCTTCCTGAGGAAAATAAGGAGAGAAAATTATGACATGGAGCTAGAGATACTTCTCTTGACTTACTGTATAAATACCTGCTTATCACTTTTCGTTTTGACGCGATGTTGCGTTCTATCTAGTGTAAAGAAATTGCTGATGCGGGCCATATTAAATGTTCACGCGGGCCACATTTGGTTCGTGGGGCGCGAACCTTGCTGTAGATGGAGCACGTACAACAGGTCCGCAACTTTTGGTCTCACACAAAAATCCTGGCTATGCCACTGGTTTGACCACGCTAATAGTGCGGAGCAAATATTTAGTCTAAAACTATTATTGTGCTAATACCATGGTTAGTGTTGTGCAAACAAATGTTGTTCCGATATCGCAGAACAAGCACTTGCTGCAAGCACAGCAGACGCAAACAATACGCTAATTGCTGTGCAAACATCTACTGTAAAAATACCATTGAAACGACTACCCTTCTGGGTTCCAGTTTCTTGAAATTTCAAGAAGTGACATTATTTCTCCTTTTTTAACTCTCTGAGAACATTTACACTGCTTTGTAACTTTGTAGGGTAAGAGCAATGTTATAAGTTTATTGCAAAGATTCGTTCCTTATCTGCTTCAAACAAACAGTTTCATGATTTTCTGCGAAACTGCGAAGTTAACATCGAATGAACGGAATGTACAGTTTTGAAAAGAAAAGTGGTGATCTGCTAGAAGTAGATGTAATTCTGTGAGGAGGATGGCAAAGCGTTTTCATATGTTGCAGATGCTTGTTTCTGTAATAGTGCCATATAAACTATGTGAAATATAAACGACCTCTCAGCGAATTGTTTTCACATATGCTAATGTTAGGAGGAAAAATTCCCGTTTTAACTTTAGTTGCTTTAGAAAATCAAGATCATTTTGCAAACACAACTAACCTAGGAACTCAGTATGCATCAACGTATTAGGCTCAGTAGTAACCGCAAACTGATTACAGAGCAAACGTGTACGCTGATATCCAAAATTAAATGCTATACTGCATCATTACATGAATAACACAGAACTCCGCAGCTTACCATCAATCACAACTTCAAGACAGCGAGGATCAGATACATATCTGCAATGTAAATGGGTGATCCCAAGTTGATGCAAACATTGTTATTTTAATAAAACATCTTTCAGCTGTGGAGAAATAAGTACCAGCGCTGTTTTTGCAGAATATTACAAAAGCATAGCGTGGATTAGAATTGCTACTGGATTTGCGCTTTCTTTGTTGTGAAAACGTGACAAGCAACAGTCGCGTGTGCGCAGGCAAAAAAGAAAAAGGGCGATCGCGGTCAATATACTTTGCACTTCTTGACTGAGAAATTTACAGAAAATGACAACAAAGGCGCTGATATTTTTGTGCCTCATGAAGACAGTAGAGCAGAGGTTCCCAACCTGCGATACATGTACTCCTAGGGGTACATTTGCCTATCTGAAGGGGTACATTTAGGGTTAGCAATAGAAGACAAATATATGTTTACATATATTTTATTTCCAAATATTCATACATATATCAGTGAATAATATTTTCAAAAGGCATCATATGCTTATTGTTAAATATTTTTTTGTTTTAGCCTCATAACCCTTTTAGGGTCGTAGGGGCGCTACCTTAAGGATTGCTGCACCAGTTGAGTACAATTTTTCATTGATGCTTCATATCCATTTCGAGCAGTGCCGGATTAACAATAGTAGCAAATGTAGCAATTGTTACGGGCCCCGCGCTTTTCGGGGCCCCGAGGTCTTCTGTAGTAAATCTTATCTATTACATTATATACAAGATTGGTTTCAGTCTAAGAAGCCAGTATTTTGATAAATTTGCCAAAAGTAGTAAGTGAAGGTTTTCAGTTGACTAATTTTACTTATTTTCCACCAATTCCGTCCCCTTTCCTGTTTATGATGTCAAAATTTGGGAATTTATGGAATTACAGTATAATCAGATTAATTCTTGATTTTCACAGTTCGTAGAGAAAATGGAAAATACGACGTACAATCAGTCCCATCGCCACAGGGTGCTTTGATGGATTTAGCCCCCAAACAAAGTATCAAGCCCCCCCAAATCCAATATGAAACACTATAAATCAGTGGAGATTTTATGAAATTTTCGATATCAAGCCCCCCCCCGCAATAACGTAAGCCCCCCACATAAACATAAAGACCCCCTAGTGAAGACTTTCTGGCGACGGTTCTGCATACAGCACATGGAAAGCACTGTGCCGTTTCTCATAAGTAGTTCCGCATAAGTATACAATCCAAGAAGTTGCAAGGAGGGCAGATTCATAAAAGTATAATACTACTAGGCGGGCCACACAGTTACTACAAAGGGTGTGCGGCCGGATGGTTTTGCTTGGCGGGCCGGATCTGGCTCGTGGGGCGTAGGTTGCCGACCCCTGTTCTACTGTATAAAAACATGCAACCATAAGAAAGAGATCGTCAAGAACTGTGTGTCATACAAAAAACGAGATAAGTTGCAGTTATGTTGCTCAAACTGTTGACTGAAATAAAATTGTGGCCCGAAAAGTGTGTTGGGCAAGACCGGCATTTTAGCCCATACTCATTGAAAGCGAGTGCAAGACGAAAAATCAATATATTGTATAACTTTATACTTTTTTTTTAACCATCTTAAAAATACCAGATTTTCAACAGAATTTCACTGCCTTTAGCAGATTTTAGCTGAAAATTTGTGACAAGACTATTAGCAGAATCTAGCAGTTTTGGTCTTCTTCTTCTTCGGGCAGTACAATAAACTCAGACTGTTATGTCACGATGCGAACTGGAGAGAGCATGCAGAGAGTGAAGCTAGTAACACGGATGTCTTGCCCAGGCACTTTATGATGTAGCAGGTGTTGAGGTCTTTTTTTAACTTGGGGCCCCGCGCTCTTGAAATGCTACAGGCCCCGCCCAGCCTTAATCCGGCACTGATTTCGAGTAGCGTTTCTTGGGCAGTGACACCTGGCGGGGCCCATCCCTCTCCAGCTCTAGTGTTGTTAAATATATCTGTGATTAATCATGATAAAATATTTTGTCATAAGAAATGTTAGGGGTACATGTTCATCTGTCGAAATGCTTAAGGGGTACATGCTTATCTTTTGAAATGCTGAAGGGATACATGCTCATCTGTCGGAACGCTGAAGGGGTACATGGTCAGAGAAAGGTTGGGAACCCTTGCAGCAGAGGAATGCTGTTCCTCCTTGAAAGATGTTGGACAAAGACGTTTCTCCGCGTATGCCTCGGCTACATGGATTTAGTCTGTTGATTGTAACTAAACATTTTAAATGTTTTAGCAGACTTGCTAGCAGTGGCAAAGCGTGATGCGTACGAGATCTCGACACTTGTCAGTAGAACTTTCTACACATTTGGGGTACAACCAGGATTTGAATTTCGAGTGCAATGTGCGCAAACATTGGTTGCGCTCTAAATTCAAATCCTAGTTCTACAAATGTCAGACCTGGCGCTGCAGAGGTTTCCCAACTCCCCAGGATAAAAGTTGTTTCATGCTCATTTACACGAAAAAGATGAATTCAATAACTGCGGCACTGCATATACGATAAGCTTTGACAAGTTCTGCTAATTTGTTTCTTGAGCTCTCTTGCCCAGGTTGAAAGATCTTGGGTGGCGACGAGTCTGTCAGTGCGTGTAGAAAACTTCAGATCATGAAACAATGACTTGTTTGTTCATTGAAATTAGACTACCAGGTTGGCAGCAGTCGTGTGCCACCTGCGACTAGCTCATGAACCCTGCTTTGCATTTACTGCGGAGGTGTTGCTTTTCTAAATATTCGCAGCCAAAATGCAAGTCATTAGCTGATAGGCATACATTTGTTGCAATAATTTCTTACCCGTGCGTATCGCCAGCAACGATGCACAACATATAACTTCCTTTCATTTGTGCTGAGCCAGGCTTCCATTTAAGTTTCATTTTGAAAACACCTTCTTTCTCGTATATTTCGTCTTTTTTAACGCCATAAAATCCCAGTACGTCGAATTCCGAAATGCTGCGTGCACAATCTTATATCAGGAATTTTAACAATGCTTAAAGTTAACGAAGAAAACGTTTTAATTGCTACACTGGAAGACCGACACTCATGCAAACCAAAGCCTCTTTTATTATAGCTTCGTACCAATCGCACCTCTAAATTTACCAGTCAAATCGCGACATTTAATTTGTTTTGTTTGTGCAAGAAACCGACAATTTTTTTAGCTTTGCTGTGATTTTCCGAAAAGGGAGGCGTCATTTTGAAGAGTAAAATTTACAATTTCAAACTACATTTTGTATGCATGTCTTCATCATAGCAGGAAATTTGTAGCTGTAATTGTTTTGCTTTGGTCATAAAATACAGTTTAAAAAGATTCCAAAAAGCGACTGACTTGATCTGTTTTGCAAAAACTTAGTTTAGATAAAGCCTATCAATGTGTTTATTTATCCCTTATTCCGGGTATGGTTAATTACTGTCCTTAAGTTTCCGGTTCCTGTTCTTTCTCTACCTTAGTTATTTTCTTCCATGCCATACTAAGCAAAAATCTAGCAAGAGATGTACAAGGCCAATTTTTTACCTTAAGACTTACATTGCTACTGCTTAACTGGAATGATGTCCGCCCGCACAACTCCGTGAAAGTTTGTGAAAGGCGTTGCAGAATTTATCAAAAGGCAACTTTTTTAGCAAAGAACCACTCTACGAAGAAAATGATTTGCTTTTTTAGTAGCTATCCTCAACTCTTATTCAGTTAATATCTACAGAAGTTACCCAGTAACTAGTCTCCGCAAATGCGACAAAGTCTAATCAACAAGGAAATTTTATATACAGGTATTTCTTAGTTTTATAATTTTTTTAGCATGTGTTTTTACCACAATAGTCCAAGTATACACAGGTTGAAGCTGAAAATTCGCTGCCGTCAATGGTTCGCTTATTATCAATGCGTTCAATCAATATACACACAAAGAAAAGTTACGATCTGTACGCTGATTTTTGCACAACAACTGTTACTAAAGCTCTCACAAAATTTTTAGGGAGTTATTTTCACTTTGTATAAAATTTCATCGTATTACGTTTTAAAATTAATAGTTTTACCTCAACAAACCATCGTCTATCGTGGTATCAAAAAACCATTATTATTAACAAAGATTTCAGGCTGAAGTCAAGTTGGGTTTCATTTGCTTCTGTTGAAGAAAATTTGCGCTTTAAACTCTCTGATTCGTTTATATGACCAATCACTGCACCGATAGACAATAATAACAGTCCAAGGGGTGTTTTGAGAATGAGCGTAAAGACTAAAAGACACTGTGGCTAAAGGGAGACAGAAAAATTGCTGTATGGCAATAGGCATATCATCACTTTTAACAACTGCCAAATATAGCGATGAAGATATAGGATAGCGTTAATAGTTGTGGTTGTGAAAGTGACGTCGTTGAACAGACGAAACTGACTTGCTGGATCTGCTTGGAAGTAAAAAGAGGTTCCCTCATGCAAAAGCGCTGTGTTTGTGACTTTTTGTTGCTTTTTGTTTTAAGAAACTTTCGACGCACTTATCACAGTTAGAACCACTTTGCCACATTTGAAATACATTACACTAGCGTTGAAAGTTACCTTGCTCCAAACTTGGTTGCAGCGTACACCGTTAGTTCGAGCGTTTCCGAAGCAAAAATAAAAAAACTGCTGCCGTCCTCAGGTGTAGGTTCAACGAAATAGGGTCGAGGATAACACACGCTTTCTGGACTGTAGTCAACTGAAGAAAAAGTACATCGTACAAAAAGTACAATACTTGTCTTCTGGTATATTTTCATCTTATGCAAGAGAGCGATGTAAAAAGCAACAGTCAATTTAAGAAGAACAGATGCACTTAATATACAGTGAAGAAAATCTTTTTTTAAGTTAGCCTAAAAGAAGCTTTTAAGCGTAGAAAATAGCACAGGTTAATAAAAACACAATTAAGAATGCTGAAATACTTATACACACTTATACAAGCACGTATACATTTTCGTTTTACATACCCAAGCCTTTGCTGATCAAGCTCTGGTGTTTGACAAGGAATTTCTAAATTTTTTAATGGTTTGTACCTTCGCATGTTGTAATTTAAGTATTGAATGTCACATGCCAAAAAATATAATATATTGTAAATGCTTGATAAACGCAGCTGTGCGTGCTACTCACACAGGCGTAGCCAAGGGGGCCATTCCCCCCAAAATTCTAGTATATCTTATTGTTTTGTACTTTGCATAGCGATGCCCAAACAAGACACTGTTGCTCGCTTAAAGTCAAAATATTTGCCTCCCCCAAAATTTTGGCTGGCTGCGACAATACTACCTCATTTTCTAAATTTGCGTGAATCAAAGAATCAAAGCGCTTCGACGAAAAATCATGAAGAATGCTTGCGACCAGGACCGACCCTTAGCCGATTGGACCGATTGCTTCCAATCGGGCCCCGCGCCAAAGGGGGCCCCGCGCTACGCCTACTAACCTACGCAAACTTTCACTTTCTATTGAATCTGCTTATGTAGTGCCGGCGCGGGGCACACAGTATTTTTAAGCGTCGTATCCGTATTGCCAACGAAAATCAAAGTGAACTGCGCGGTTTTAACACCTTCTTTTATCAAAAATCGTTCTGGAATCGTAAAAGTTGTCACTGCTTTTCGAAAATGTGTGGTCTAGCTTTTCAATAGCAACTAATTACACCAGAGAAGGTCTGAGTTATGAAGCTGTTTTCTGTTTCAGACAGTTGTAAGCGTTTCGTACTTGGCTGGTCAAGTTTCAATAGTTGCTGTAAGATATGTTTCGATAGTTGTTGCTGTTTCAATAGTTACTGCCAATTGTCTTCTGTAGGTTAAGTTGAGTTCGTTATTTAAAATTTCTGTTATTTAGTCGGTTTTCAGCGTTATTCCATTTTCCTTCATAGAGATTTGATAAGGCAACCAGCCTCTTTCCTTAATTTGTTTATTGCCCTCATGATTTACTTGACCAACCTTGTTACCGTGACATACGAAAAAAGTTTAGGCCTACTAATCAAAAGCATTTAAAGCTTATTTGAGATCGTCAATCCAGCAAGAGCACCTAAACAGTTTGGCGATTATGTCCATTGAATCCGAAATTCGCAGAGGCTAGATAAAATTCTGAGAAACTTTGGTGATGTTAAAGATCTTAGCAAATGCATTTTCCGCATCGTAGACTGCATCAGCCTAAAGCAGGGCTGCGGAGCCGGAACTCAAATTTCAAGCTCTGACTCCAGACATCGGACGTTTTTGACTGTAGATCCGGCTCCTACATCCAAAAACGTTTGGCTACGGCTACAAAATGATTTGGTCAATTGAAAACTGAAAAACATTGTCTTATTTGTACGTTTGCATTATTATACCAGCATAGATGATTTGTCACGAAATGATGCGTTTGGTGGATAATGGAACATGTGGAGAAAAGTTTGAGAATCCTTGATCTACACAGAAAGGAGCATGAGCGTCGAAAAGATTTTTCCAGGTGGTGGCCAAACGCATTTTTTCCAGGGGTGGGCCAACAGTGGTGAAGTTTCATTTTACCAATTCGAAACTAAGAGACTAACATTTTTCTACTAAAAAGTTAATAGCAAAATATCAAATTTCAAAATCGAGTGGGGGTTTGTCACACTTTTGTATGTTGATGTTTTGTAGCCAGTGGCGTACGCAGAAACTTTTCATGGGGGGTTCATTAAGCGACATAGGGTAGTCATTTGTATTTGGTGTGCGCTGTTTGTGACGTCACAAATACTACGTTTACATGTCAAGCGACGGTCCGCCAAAACGAGACAGCCCGTTCTGACGTAATTCTACCGTTCGGTTTACATGTCTGAAGTCATTCACATGAGGCGGACGCGTCGGTAAACATCCACTGTGCAGCCTAGTGAACAAAGGGTTGCATGGAGTTGGAAAGCATGTACACTGATGTACAGATTTCACGAATTTGGCAATTGCTGTTCATGTCTCTCATGATGTTGG
>Ga0210059_1000419_pt1 | contig 53025 bp, 37 predicted proteins | sample Ectturendosymbi2_FD_188042 | JGI IMG/M metagenome (GOLD analysis project Ga0210059, IMG submission 188042) | Ecteinascidia turbinata endosymbiont from Florida, USA - Sample 2 (SPAdes) (version 2) | ecosystem: Host-associated > Tunicates > Ascidians > Unclassified | place: Key West, Florida... | reverse complement strand
GGGGGCAGTGGCCCCCCTGGCACCCCCCTAGCTCCGCCCCTGCCAGGGTTTTATGGCGGTTCTCGCCGCCCTGTATGTGAAACGCTCCTACAATAGGTGCAAAAATATTCATGCCTGCTTTCCATCCATAACAGTTTTGCTGTGCTTGTTACACGGAGCAAGCGGTCAACTCAATATTGAGAGTGTTAGGACATTGACGCAACATAACTGACCGTCTTGAACACAACATACAAGTTTGATAATGCAGCGCAACTACATCGGGTACCACATAAACGATTAGCAGAACGCATGCTGCATAAACACGCAATCCCGATCCACGCTGTTGGAGAACTTAATACTAGTTAGCGATGAAACGAAAGTACAGCCGAGGTGAACAAAATGCCTACGGTCATGAACGCACGAAACGTCAAAATTATTATGAGTCACCGAGCAACACACACGATGTGAGATTGATTTGATACGTAGTTTCGCAAAAGAGTGGTTGAATGATGGATCCCTTTTTCGCGCTTGAGCCGCCTGGTGCCTCCTTGGGTCAAAGCGTAAACCTCGACCTATGTGCCGTGCCAGGGGTGTAAGTTTCTTTTCGTGACTGTGGGGGGTGAACAGTTCTTTTCTTGACTAGGGGGATGAACAAAGGGGGATGAAAAAACGCATTGAAACTTTTTTGTGTGACTAGGGGATGAACAAACGTACTGTTGGCTACAGTCAGGATATCATGGTTATGGTACAAAGAATGGATTTAGACATATAGTGAAACCTTAACAGCAGGCGTGATGGTTCTGAAAATCTATACCATGGGGAATGAATGCATATACCATTCTATACAAATGAAGGGTATGATATTCCCAACCCTCCCCAGTTTTTGCGTTCCTGTACAGTACGATAGATGGACCGTATAAAAACGTGGCCAATGGCAGTGATGGAAGCTTGTACAAGACGTTATTAAGGTCTGTAGAACGAGACTCTATAGGTGTTTAGGCACCAAAATAGAATGTACGCGAGGCTGCATATGCCGTCTGAAATAGAAATCTCCAAATCCACTTCTTGTCTAAACGTGGTGTTGCTCTGACGCAGGCTTCTAATTCGACCATAGACTTTTTCGATGGGATGCGTTTTTGCCACGGAAAGCAGGCAATTGATTTTTGCGCTTTAATCCTTGTCAGCTTCCGCTTTCACGTAAGTGAATCGATGCCATAAAACCGAATCGACTGCAGTGTCACGTGAAAAATCAGACCACCTTGATCGGCGACTACGTCCATTGCCACCGCGATCTCTGCATCCGACTTCACTCTAAACCTAAGTCAACTTGTGCAACGGAAATGAAGGACCACACCGCCCGGGTGACGGGGTCCGAGGGCCGGCAAAGCCCATCGACTTTTCGTAGAGGTAAAAGAAGACCACGCGCCACAGAAAAGCGCTCTACGACATTGGAACCTTTGCCTCCTCCGCCGCCTCCCCCGCCAGCTTCTGACAGCTCGCCGAAAAGTGCAGGATCGCTGCAGCGGTGCGATGGTAGTCCAGCGTTGCCCGATGGGCAACGCAATGCTGATGACGAAGAGCGCTGTTGGTGTCCAGGCAGTACTAAGTCTCCCGGAGACCTGCTGGGCACGAACGAACTGTCGTGTATGTCTGCGGAACTGTCAAGTTGCCAATCAGCAGCAAACGAAGCGTTTCAGGAAAAAATCCAATCGTCTGTTGCTGCGAGAGAAGCAGGAGAAAAAAGAGCTGTCTCGTGCAAAGCCTCTGCCCGGCAACCGGCCGTCATCTCGTTGGCACAACGAGCTGCTGCAGTGCATTTGGTAAGCTTCAAACCACTCGAAAGCCGCAACCGCCAAACAAGTGACGTCAGCGTGGAAGACAGTTCGCAGCCGCCTCAGAAACGTCCCACCTCACTCTTCAAACCAGGACAGAAGGCAACTTTCTTCGAGGATTATAAGTCTCCGTCGCTGCCCTTGATGCGAGTGAATCACTCAAGCGGTCGCCCGTCTGGATTGCAAGACGCTGATGTGAGTTGTGGTCAAAGTAAACAGCTTATATTCGATTTTGACTAAATGTTTGGTTTTTGTGCCGGTTTTCGATGTTTTCATTGTGTTGCTAAAGTATATCAATATTTTCACCAGCATGCTGTTTAATGATAACACGTTGAACTTTCCCGCCGCTAGACTGCGAACACCTGCTTGACACCGATTGATGTTTCTCACATAGCAGGTTTCCTTGCAGGGTATTTTATGTCTTTGGCGACAAACGATATGTCCGATTGTCTGCAACGGGCGTTGTGCTTTAGAAAATTAGACTCATAGTGATGATTTTCCAATAATCCGTTCGACTGTGCCGCCGACAAGACAAAGTTGTTTACTTCCGTTGAGATGGCATGAAGATTTTAGGTGACCCAACATTGGAGGTCACATTTGCTATGTGTGATGTGTGGATAATTAGAATGTTGGATTGTGATTTCCTGCCAGCATAATTATGGCACAAAACGGGAGCAATCTTAAAACTTGAATACTGCGCGTAGATAAAAGTATTTGCCGAATTCTCAAAAAAATGCAAAACGATTTGATTTGTACCTCCGACATCCGAGAAGCGTTAGGCCGCTTTATTGCCCTTCCAACACATTTACCGAAAGGTCACCGATCAGAACAGTCGACTTTTTTCTTTCTTCGTGTGAGAGAGCTTCAAAGAACATTCTCAATTTTGATGGAAGAATGTTTGTAACTGCCAAAATTTTGCTTTTCGCATGGCTAAGCTCTGGTGTCTTTACTAAAATTTTTTGGTAAAGAAAAAGTTTCAATGAAATTTGTTGCTTAATTTTATTGTGAACGTATAGAGATTGGATTAAGTGAAGAGAAATTGGAATGGATAAATAAATATCTTAGCTTGCAATAAATTGTTGTTCAAGCAGATTTTGTGGAAACTGACTTGCCAACAGTTATTGGTAAGGTTTTTACAAGCTGGCGAATACACGAGTAGAGGAACTTGATATTTTTGATATGCCTGCTGTATATTTGAAAATTTTTAAATGGACGTTTTGCTGCGGAAGATGTAATTATTATCTCCTTTTTTTACGGCAACACCCTCGCTCCTGCTGTAACGTGGGTTCTGCTCAAGCAAAAATGTTCTGACACATCTTGTTTTTGCAAAGAAAGTTACAGTAAAGTAGAGGCAATTTCTAACTTACAGCAACAACCTAAGTAAGGAGCTTCTGTTGCTGTAATAATGGCATCAAGGTCGTATCCACAGAGAAAAAGCAACAGAAGTTCGCTTTTTTGCTCGCAGATGTAAATAATCGAGCACATGTTATTCAGTTTTTTGCCATTTTACTTTCACATGCAACGCACCCTGTTCTTTTGGGCAGCAAGGCACTCACTTCAGAACAAGGTGAAGCTGTAGAGTCTTCCAAAGTTGTACAAGCAGTAACAGCAAATTATTTAAAATTAAGTGATATCGCATTGGACGCTTCGAAAGACAGTTGTTTTTGTCGTCAGCAAAGATCGACCAAACGTGCAACATGATTTAATTTAGATCAGCCATGTCCAGCCCAATTGGCTTACTGGGCCAAAAATCATGTCACTACCTCAACCAGGGCCGCACATTGAATGACTAACTTTGATATTATCAAACGACATTTAGCTTAAACTAATATTCTGAAAGTGTTTGAATCTTAACTGCAATGGCAACAGACGTGACAAAAATGGCACTGGGGACAACCTGCATCGAAAATGTCAAATTACAGATTATCAAAATAAGGACAGGTTGTCAGTATGTAGGATGCTTTTACTACAGCGAAAACCTAAACTGGGCCGCATGCGGTCCACTGGCCGCGGGTTGGACATATCTGATTTAGATCATCGATTGTTGCGTTACCATTTTGAAAAGGACTGCTATAGACATTTGAAAATATGCACTATGCAGTCTTAGAACTTTTGAATTAATTGCATCCGAGAATGTATGTAACTGAGTGCCATGATTCCATTTGGTTGAAAAACTTGGTGGAAAAACAAAAACATCGAAAACGGTTGGACTCTGTATTATGTTTTTGTCATCCAGCATATAAGTGTCGCGCCTGCCGTTCCGAACGTGTGATGCTTTGAAATCTGATACGAATGCTTGTAAACCGCCGTGAAATTTGTGACTCTGCCAAACGCTTGACTAATGCTGAGAATCGTAACTTCGCTTTCTGCTTTTGAAACCAGCACAGAAGCAGATCGGATAAATCTTCGTTACTTTAAAGCAGGTGCTGACCCAACACAGGAAAGTCGGAATAGCTTTAACTCAAAGGAAAATAAAGATTCGAGGTAACGAAAAGGTTGTGCGTGAGGACACTCCAGTCTTAACCGCCACTGTGAGTCCAGCTTTACTTTGAAGAAGCAGATTTGGACAAACGATTTATTAGAGCAAGAATCATGTTTGCCTTGGGTCGAGCGAAGTATGCATCGTTGCCTAAATTCCAATGTGCACTCAAAAATACGTATAACAGGATGTTATAAAAGATTCCATAAAAAGTTAAGTTGTACATAACTTTCTTTTTTACGGAATGTTAAGTTCTATGTCAAACTAGACGTTGGGTTAGCCATAGAAGATGCATCGCTCAATTGGTTCGACAACTCTGTTATTAAGTTTTTGAAAAAAATTTATGGGCAATCATTGGCTGTAAAGTTGTGGCTGAACCCGACGTATCGTCAATTTGTTTTCTCAGCTGGACAGAATCAGTTTAAATCAGTGAACTTAGTGGTCGCTGATCACGTTTAGAAACCAAAGTAATGCGTGCCTCATGCTATGGTTCAACGTTGCATAGGGTTTCTGCTAAAATGAATCTGCAAAAAATTCATCAGAGTGACATTCAAACAAACAAACATATTGTTACTACCTATTGCAAAGTTCAGATGAAACTCGATTTGCTTGAAAAAGGTTTGATAACTAACGAAATGCATCGCTCAAACTAGGTGTTCCAAACACCATGCAGGCGGTGTTACTGTGTGCGTGCTAGTTCTACTTCCAAGATTGAATACGACAGGATTTCATTCAAGCTGGTGTTTTTTCTTGAGCAATAAAACTAGAAATAATGTGCTTTCGATTTTGTTTTTGAAAACCCCTGTAACCAGGATTACAGACTTGGATGTGAAAAGGAGACCCTGCCTCCATTTAAGATTGAATCTGAAACATACTGTAGTTGCTTTAAAATGCATTCAGTCATGTGTGTTAAAGACAAACTAAGCCATACTATCTGATCAATATTAGCATGTTCCTTGTGATGGAACTATGCAGCAACGCGTTTTTATCATACAGGTGTCTGGGTTACGACAGTTTGTCCGTGGTGGCAATCCGTAGAGTGGTGTGTAGAAGAACCATATTTAGGCCTGAAAACAGTTTAATATATTCGTCGAATCGTCAACAATTCAGTTTTCACTTGATGGTAAGAATACTAGGTGAATTGTCGGATCCTTGCTCATTTAAGTCGTGCAATTATATAAACGCATTAATCTCAAACTTGTTTGACCAACAAACTTGGAAGTAGACAAAATACAAGTGCGTTTGTTATTGTCAGAGCTTACAGAAATCTGGGAACGTGAAAAAGACTGTTATCCTTGAACAACAACATAAAAAACGAGCTTATTGCTTGTTTGGTAAATTTTCCTTAAACTCGTGTTTGACTTCTTTTACAAATTTAAGCTACTGCGCATTACGATCTGTACCGTTTTTTAGTTTTTGGTAGAAATAGTCGAGTTTTGAGGCCCGTGAATAGTTTTCAGCAGGGGATAAAACTGCAGCTGTACCAGCTTTAGTAAAATTGAAAATCGGTACCCACTCATGAATTCAGCAGCAAAGCTTCTGTCACCATATGCGTTTATTTGGAAGAGACTATGAGTGTTGAGTAAAAAATGTACGAAATCCTAATGAACAGTTTTTAGGCTATCTGGACCGTTTATTTAAGCTCCTCCTGAATTTTGATGTGGGCACGAGTCCAGTCTGTCCAGCCTGAGGACGACATCCATGTAGCAGAAGTTGAAAACGTTGAATGCTTTGTTTCGGTAGAGTTTTTTTTTTATTTTGTTTCGTTTAAAACCTTGATCCGGCGGAAACCACCGATTTTTTATGTAGAAGACTTTTGGGTTGTACTTCAATTGATTGCTGATGCTCTTTGCTTTTACCGACGGTAGCAATTTTTCATGTTCGTATAAGGCGGTTTGGCCCTCTTTTTAAGAATATGAAACCGCACGGAGTTATGATACAATTTTTTTATCATGTGCTAGTTGTTTGACGTGGATGCACAGCGAATATTATCAGCAGTGAAAAAAGCTGAAGCATCGAAACTTTCGAGAGTGCTGGTCGGCTTCAGAGTTTTGTACATACTTGGTGACCGTCCACGTTCGTTCTGTTTCGAAGAACAAGGAAGTGATGAGTGGCGGCCAACAACGTTTTCGCATTCAGCAGAAACGACGACCTTTGCCTTCGATTCCGCCTGAATCCGGTCAGAGACGAGATGTTGGCGTCATGACCCCTGAAGAAATGTTTCCCTCGCGAGGCGGATTTCCGGTCACCGTGGGAAACAAGTTAACTACGTCGACCCCATCGCTGGAAAACTCACCAAGTAATCTTTTTGTTTTTTTCCAACTTAGGCACGAGCAGGGTTTTTTTTAAGGTTTCGCTTTGGTGACCGCAAGGAAATTTTAAGAGACCACTGGAGGAATTTGAGAGACCGTTCACCATTGATGTGATCTCAGGTCACTATATTTTGAGAGACCGTTGGAGGAATTTGAGAGACCGTTTTGGTCCCTCAAAACACCTTAAAAAAAACACTAGGCACGAGTCAAGTTGGTTCAATCAATGTGTTATGCTAGATATGTGTTGGAGTTGGCCATAGTCGTAGCAATAGATTGCGTCACCAATCATGACAAAAACTGCATGTGTTTAAACTGAAAATTTTATTGAAGACCGATTAGGTTTGCTTTAATTAACTTAAAACCCAGGCTGAAAGATAAAAGTAGGTAAAAATGAACCAGCAAACTAACGAACAGAGTAAAAGATAGCAAAGGACTGATCCAGAAAGCAAGTTGCCAACGAAAAAAGCACAAGGCATATTTGTGGAACTATCACGGCAAGGGAATGCAAATGGGAAGCGACTGAACTTATCAACGACAAAGTACATACGGTAATTTACTTTTCACGGGGCCTTTAAAATCCACAGAAATTCGTGAAATTCGTTCGCTAGGACGCGTTGCCCTGGCAAGCGTTTCTCTTTTGTGGAAATTAGGTTTCAATTCCGCACAAATCTTTTATCGACAGAAACAGCAAATTTTTTTGTCACACGAAGTGGTTCAAGGGTCAGATACCAAGGTCAAGGGTCAGATACCAGGGTCACCGAGAGGAGCGTGATTCGACTTTGATGAATCCTCTTCCAGAACGGCAGCTGTCATTCCAGAGGGGTCTGGAAAGTGTCTGGGGCCACATATGCTACACCAGGAGTGTGCTCAACTCGATAGCTGAAAGTACCGAGTGCAGTTCTCAATGAAAACAAGATCTAATTATTTTTGAATTTTGTTCCTTTTAACGGATCCAACATGAAGGCCATGGAGCCTTGGTCAGTAACAAAGCAAAACGTTCGGTCATGCATGAAATGAGCCCACTTGGGCACAGCGTCGCTCTTGGTCGTCATTAGCAGTTAACAATAAGCCTGTAGCAGACCTTTCTTCAGATCTTCGAATGTATCAATTTCTTTTGTGGTCAAAGGAAATGAGGTAGCGTTGGCCAGAGCGCAGCTACGAGCGAAACATTTTCCATTGCGCGTAGTGTGCAAACGCGTCCACTGTTTCCGTTCACGCGAATCAGTTGGCGCTTTGAGCTTCAGTCAGTGGTCTCAGGCCTAGCCTGACAGACCCAAAAGGAAGTCTGCACCCCAACCAATCGATATCAGCTATGCTTTCAACTATCTTTTTTCCTTGAAAGTAAGATTTTCTTCTTGCGAAGCTTCGCAAAATGCTGCAAGTTTCTTATCGTGCTCTTCCAGTGACGCCGTCCACGGTAATATTATCCATGAAACCGTGTGTGCGATTAAGTTTATGCTTTTGAATGACGATGTCAATTACTCTTTGAAATGCCGACACTCCATTAGTCACTCCTAATGACACCCGTGTAAATTGGTAAAGTTTTCCGAGCGGTTCGAATCCAGTGTACTTATCTTTGGCAAGAATGGGCAGTTGACACCAGGCAGATTTTAAATTCGAAGTGTTGAAATATTTACACTTTGATAGTTCGGCCACTCGGTCTTCAATCCGTGGCAACGAGTAAACATCAAGCTGAGAAAACCGATTTATAGTCTGAGGTATTAGTCAATTAGAACTCTCGGTTTGTTCCGTGCCACTAAAAGTTAACTTCGTCAAGGAATACTATAGCTTCTTCAATTACGCCCGCTTCAAGTAAATCTTCGGCTTTTTTTGCAATGAATTTAGTGTCTTTTGCATTGTGTCTTCGAGATGGCTCTTTGGCTATAGCCAAGAAGCAAGAGGAATGGTTAAAGGACGTTCAACTTCACCAGTTTTAAAGTTTTGGTGTTTCAAGAAGTCTTGTTTCAGAATTACACGTGAACAACAAAAGGGCCGTGTACGGCACCACCACATTTTTAAAGTTCTCGCAGCGGCGTTAATATCAATCGCTAACGTGCCTTGCAGTGACTGATCTAATGATGTGGTGGCCATCGCATTTTTTTCAGAGCTTTCGGCCATGTTAAGGCCTAAACGTCTCACGAACGAAGCATCGTTAAAATTGCGTGAAGCACCAAGAATCGAGAGCTTTAGTTACTTGCCAATAGACAAAAGTAGCTGAAACAAGACTCGCCGGAGGATCTTTGGATCTTTTATCGCGGCTGAAGCTAAAAAAGTCGCGGAAGCTGAGACTGATTCAGGTTCACTCGGTCCGGAGGGACGAGAACGTTTGCTTTTACGACAGACTCGTGAGTAATACCCTTTGATTCCGCATGACCTACAAATACTGACCCGGGCAGGGCAGTTCGTACGGGTGTGATTCCCAGAAACCCCCACAGAAAAAGCACGGTCATTTCTCTATAGGCGGCCATTTTGTGGCACAGATGCAGCAACAGTCGGAGCCTCGCTCTTTGAAAAATCAGTAACGTCTTCGAATTCGTGGATTGCTGAAACAGTACTTGGCAATTTGCATGAAGAATATGAGGCCGACTGTTTTTGCGCCATGCCCAAAGAATCCGCAAGGTCAATGGCGGTTCGTAGATCTACAGTAGTTCGGCACCTTCCAACAAGTGTTGTCGTATGGAGCTCGGCGCTATTCCATTAATTAACGCGTCCCTTACGAGATCGTCTTGATTTTGAGCTCTTGTGACATCTATGTATTCGCAGTCCTTTGCCAGGACCTTTAAGGCTTGAACAAAACCGCTAAAGATTCGTAGGAGCGTTGTTCTCTGCCAGCAAATGCCGAATACAGGATTACTATTTTTGTAAGTCTCTTTAAGAATCTCAGCAGCCTCATCATTATGACTGAGCGACTTCAGCGTATTCGCAAATTGCTGGGGGATAAGGGTGTCAATATCAGCTTTGGAAGGTCTGTCATTCGGGTGATCAAAGATCTCTCTGTTTCAGCTTGGCGCACTTCTTGTGGTGCTTCAAGAAATATTTGGAACGACTTTAGCCAGAGCTTCACATTTTGTCCATCATCAGCAGCGTGTCGATCGACGTCTAATCGTTCGTGTTTCATTAACTTGACCCCATTTTTAGCGAAACATCCAGATTATCAGAACGTTGCAGAATATTATAATTTAAGTTAAAAAAATTGTTGCAACCAAAACATTTATTCAAGACCGATTAAATTTCATTTGACTTAAAACCCAAGCTGAAAGAATGGACATAAATAAAAATGAACCAGCAAACCAACGAACAGAGTAAACGACAGAAAATGACTGGTCCGAATAGCAAGTTGTCAACGAAAGAAAGCACAAGAATGCAATTACAAGGAAAGAAGAGCGCAATGCCAAAGCATCCCACTGCGAGGTGTTAAATATGATACGGGCTCGCTTGCCTTGCATTGTTTCGAGCACACCACCGATACGCTCTCTTGACCGGATATTTCATGTTTTGCAAAAAAATTGCTAAAATTTGGCCCCTGCTGCTGCGAGCTGTTGCCGATGGCACTCAAGTCATGATTCAGAACGACCTTTTCATTAACATTTCGGATCCCGTTTGACTTCGAAAGCTTAGCTTGTCCCATGCAGTTCACTCTCACAAAGACGTGTTTGTCAACCATGTCTTTTTAAACGTTCGATCAAGTGGATGGTGACAAATTTTGATCTTTGCTTATGATTTTTTAGACGTTTTTGCGGGTAATGCTATTTGCAATCGCCACTAACAACCCCCCTCTTCAAGCAAGCTGGGAAATCAAAGAGTGTGAAGTGAAGGCGAAAAAGTTCACTTTACTAATTCTCCTTAACACTTTACTAATTCTCCTTAAATACTTTTTTTCAGAGAAAGGGTTTAGGTGAAATATTTTCTTACGAAAATGAAATGGTAGAAAATCTTGTGAAAAAGAGAGCTCTAAAAATTGAAGCTTCTCCGTCTGAGGTGGAACACTCCTCACAAAAGTTTTTTAAACTTGAAACTATGCTGACTGTGTTGTGCAATGGTTGAATTTCCTTACTGAACTGGGGGTGAACTCAAGGATGCACACAACCACAGGATTCTTTGAATTCATTTGTTTTTCAAAACATATTCTGACCTATGTATTTTTGAATTCTTCGATAACATGATGGACTGTAGTCATTTATATTTTGAAGGTGGTGTAAATAAACGCATTATCCCCATTGTAAATTATTGGGGTTAAAATACACTCCACCCCCTGGTTTTGCGCCTTTAGTTGTAAGACACCGAAACAAAGCTAAAAGCGAAGTATTGTTTCCCAGTTTTGAAAGTAGTTGAAAGCAAAGTTGAACGAATGTCTGTGTTGGTTATGATGTGAGGAAAAAAACGAGAATTTAAGCAGTGCAGTATGCAGCACAAGCTGGTTTTTCGACTAATCTTAATTGGAAAACATTACCTTCCTTTATACTAATTTTCTGTGAAAGTGAACGACGGGTCACGATGTGCATTAGTAAAGATACACAATGTTGCCCAAGTAACTGCGCAAGAACTCTGGCGGATTGCATTTTGAAGGCTTCACACGGCTTTGTAGTTTCAAAGCCTCAACTATCAGTCCTATACAGTCTAACTCTAGAGATGAAAAGCACTTAATTTTTTTATGTGCAGATAAAAGATACAGACACATGTAGAGCACCGAACACTGAGAACTAATGGCCTTCCAACTGATTTGAATTTAAAAGCGAAGTCTAACTTCTGTATGTGTGCTCAAACTACGCATTTTTACGTAATTAGATAATGATAACGAATGATAAAGAAGTTAGACATTATGATGGCTGAAAATTCAGTTCGTGTTTAATGGTAAAAATTTAATAAGCTTCGGGTTACCACTCAGTTCCAAAATAATCTACCAGAATGCATTCCAAAAGACAATATGCCCAATGCATCAACAACTCTTTATCTCGCTGAGTCAACATAAATACGCAATACGCGACACGTCAAAGCCGGTTTCCAGCCGCTGCACGCAACCGTTTAATCTTCGTCGAAAGATCGTAAAATTAAACTTGCGTTGCGCGTGAACTGAAACGTTTGTTTTTCCACAGCAAAGCCGAGCACGTGGAAGCATGTCCAACCTCCTTCAAAGGCGATGGGGACGAAATGCAAACTTTTTCTTTTGATCCCCGCAATAATATTCACCGCAACAATCGCCCTTATGACGTTGTTCTTACTTGGTAAGTGTCATTTGTTTGTGAGTGCCTCTGCCCGGGCCGTAAAGCCTTAAGCTCGTTCTAAAGTGAGGCGAACTGTCCACGTCGAAAAAAGTGTGTCCGCGTCTAGTTTCATGTGTCCACTGATCAGAGATGCTTGCCCGCTTCGACCCGGATGCGGGCATTTTGCTGAGCAAAGTTTACTTTCGCGAAGACTTGAAACGGGAAGCGAAGCGGGCTCGACGTGGTGTGCAAGGTGCGATCACATCTGGAAAGGTTTTCTCGCCGCGTTAACTCCTCGTACGCACTCTCACCTGCTAATCGCGAACCGGTCAGTGGGTTTACAATCGTCCGATTGAAACACGCAACCCTCATCGGTCATAAAGCTGACTGTCGCGCGGCGATTTCGCCGGCTGCAATGTCGCAAAGTCGTTTTGACGCTTTGCGAATAGTAAATGACGCCATCATCAGGACCTTTAAAGGCAAGCGGCGTAGACGGCGCGTTCGTGCTGATTTATTGCTTTCTCTAATCGCTGTGATTGATTTTAAATGACCTCGGAGGAAATCGCGCGAGCCTTTTCTGCGTAATCTCTGATTTATCACTGTAACGCTATTGGATTAGTCATATAGGGTCACTTGAAAAAACTTTGTCCAGTTTCTAACAGAAAATGATAGTAATTGTTTGTAATCTTGTTACTGAACGAAAAAGACTCTAAACTGTGGAAGAGTGGATTGTGAGATGCTGGATGCCCGAACGGGTTTGGGTCAAAGTACGTCAATGTACTTCAACTTCACGATCACCGCGGAAAATTGACCGATGTCAGCCAAGCTTTTTGCGGCAAATGTTTGTCCAGAGTTCTTTAAACTTAGCCAAAGTAAACAGCCAATGTTCTCCTACGTACAGGTTTCACTTGTTCGGTATCTGCAGGGAATCGCATGAGTCTATGGGGTAAGGGGCTGTATGAACTGCCAAGGTTGCATGAGCTTGTCAACCTAAAAAACAACAGAATAGCTGTGAGTAGAAAAAGCACTCAAGAAGCTTTACCGTCTGACAAAGCAGAGGTATCATAAAGACTTGGGATGAGATGCTGTCGAACCTAGCGTTACTTTCAAAGACAGCATACCACATATTTTGGGGGATCCTGGACTATTACAAGTGCGTTGTTCTGTTACAAGTTAACGATTTAAAATAACGATTGATTTCAAGCGTCTTACGACAGTGGCAAAAGTTTGCTTTGCTATTCAATTATTAACAAAAAGAAATGAGCAGCAGCAGATATTCAGCAAAGGTGTGAGAAGTAGCCCTTTTATCAAATGCCAAGATGCCAAATGCGAAAGGTTTACAATTTCCTGTGCTAGCATAAATTTGACGTGAAGGAAGAACACGCAATAGAAAAACCCCTTGGCATGTTGCATAGTAAAAAATTAAACGTTTATTTCAAGCTTATAAGTTACAACACTTGCTCACATTTTCGGTGCTGCTTTGTATTCGACATGCCATGAAGACTTTGAAATGGTTTGCATTTTTTAATTTGCCTGGACCTATAAAAAGATAGATAAGACCAAACAGCCAAATCAACTTCCGAAAAAGTTGGCTTATTAAAAAAATGGTTACAATGTTTGAGTAAATGCCGTATTTATTCCATTGTAAGCCACGTCTTATAATGTTTTTTTTCATCAGTTCGTGAGGCTTACAATCAAGGGCGGCTTACGGGCGAATTTTTTTCTTTAGATTATCGAAAGGTCTAGCTAGATCACGCTCAGTCTTTCCTTGGCTGCGTTTTGTCGACCAAACTCTTTTCACATTCTCTTTATTCTCTTCAGCATCACCTGCACACGTGCGCGCTCCGTCACAGGAGGGATTATGATGAACAGAAGGCAGTTGTAGTGGTGAAGATCATTATCAGGGTTGCCAATTAAACGCGAAACGTGCTAGTACACGGAAGTATCTCAGAGGATTTGGTAACCTACAGTATGTTCAAGGGCGGCTTACACTTAAGGGCGGCTAACAATCGAATAAATACGGTACGAACTTAAACTTTGGAAGGTAGATTTTCTGAAAAAAGAGGTTTATGATAATTTACAGACCTGAGGGCTCCAAGTTGCAAATCAGTTTCGAAAATCATGTATTGTCTTCACAGGAAAGATAAAACATAAGCATGTCAATGTAAAAGTGTTTTTCCGCATGAACAGAAGAGTAGGTCCGTCACAAGGTTTTTGTTGGGGGGAGAGCGAGCGAGCAGCACACAGAGAGGCCACATTCATAAGTGCAATCCAAAGCGTTGAGGTGAGAAACAATCCTTTGTGAAATACGAATTTTTCTCAGTTTTTGCTCAAACTCCTGTTATGCATGCAAGGCACGACTACGGTCATCGCCGGTTTTGTCCGCCAAATCTACCGAGTTTATCCAGCTTTCACTAAGAAGTCACCAAATTACACCAGAAAAGCACTTGCTTTTAAACAAATAAAAATAAAATAGGCGACCCACGTAATAAGTCTGGGCATACGTGCTCCCGTCGAAAGCACTAAACTGGATTTTCCGTGGCACGTTTCGCTGCTATATACATTGCGCTTGAAATAATTTGGATTTTTTTCAAAATTAGTTTACTTTTTGAAGACATTTTTTGACTTCACTTGAAAATCTTTCCACTATTTTTTCGAAAGATGCCTTACTTCCTCGTACCGTAACACCGCTGTCAAATGCTGAGATTTCGTTTGTTGATGCGCTGCAACGAAACAAAGGTTTTCTTGCCACATGAAGCAGCAAACATAGTTGGTTTTGTGTGTGCACTTTGCCTAAGTTTATTTTTATAATTTCGACATGGCAAAAGCAAAAGGTCGACAGTGGCTGTACGAACAGGCCACGCTTTCTTGCAGCATGCTCGCCAGGTACTGAAGTTTGAGTGACGCGTAGCGCATCACCGGCCATCACGCGGGCGAGTTATGACAACAATCAAGCAAGGCACTTGGACACGCGCCATGTTTTGAAAATATGGCAAACTGAGTTTGGCGAGGCACTTTCAAGTCGAAACGTTAACTTCACAAACATTCCTCCAAGTACCGGCCTAAGTCAACAACACGATTACGTCATGAAACGATTACAATCGATCGCCTGCGCGCTGGTTTTGGAATGTTTTAAATCCAATTCCCTGGGGAGCAACCGTTGAGTTTTGCAAAAAACCAGAGTTGCCCTGGCTGCGACCATCGATTTTCTCGTAATGGACTTTCAGTAGTTTCGGGGTGGTACGAACCGCAAATCGATGCGCTCGTTCTCTTGATGCATGTTTGAAACTTTGGTTGCTTCCAGGCTCTCAAACAAGCAACATCTGTGGCACGTCACAGCATTCAATCGTCGATCCGATGCCACGCAAAGCATTTCATCTTTTCATTGTTCTCGGCATGCCTGCGATTTTTCTCTCGCTATGATAGGATTAAATGGCAAACCCGACCCAGGCCAGCGACCAAAGGGTGGGCAAACGGGCGTTTGCTCCCCGCGAAAGTTTCAAAAACATGTTTAGTTGCCAGGTACAATAAATTACAATCACTTTGTCCCCCCGAAAATATCGGCTGCTTGCGGCCTATTCGTGGTTGTTGGCACGATTGGAATCTGCTTTTCTTTTACTGGTTGGTTTCGTTTACGAACTTGCTGAAATATGCTTCAATAAGCAAAAAAGAAGTAAAACCGTATCGCTGGTTTAAGTATTTGAAACGCGATGCGAAAGATATTTTTTTTCAAAAATATGCCAAAAGCAAATTCGTCCCTCGAAAAATGGTTTCGAATATTTCTGTAACTTTTCACATCTCCGCTGGGTATCCGTCGTTCGTAGCCAACCAGTCAGGCTTCATCAAACTTCTTTGTGTGTCACCAAGCTTTTATAAACGATCACCAAACTTTTACTACGCATTACTAAACCTTTTATGAGTGAACAAACTTTTTTTAGGGGTCACGAAACTTTTTAGAGGGCCACCAAACTTTTTTCGCACCGGGCCAGGCAACTGAAACAATGACCAGCGCGGGCCGCACGACTATTTCGTTCAATACTCGCGTTAAGCCCTAACGGAAGTTTCGAGAAAAAACAAAATCAGCCATTGTTTAGCATTTCCACGTGAGCCATGGCTGGGCAGAGTCCAATACGTGAAGAAGCCTAGAAAGAACCAGTGGACACAAGCCAGGTAGCCTGACCTCACGTATAGCAGCCTTGGATTCGTTTCGTGATCAGTACATTTTATCAAGAACGTTTAAGTGGCATAGGTGGTGTATGGACCGAACTAACTGTATAGGTAATTTGGTAGCCCATGGTTCAAGCTTGCAGACAAAATATGTAGCGTTTATATCAAAGAAAATTTTAGAGAGGAAATGCTATAAATGATTGGCAGCCTAAAAGTTTATTCGACCGTATTTGGTCAGAGGGAGCAGTAACATGATGGATATATTAAACAATATGGGTTCAGTTTCGTTAATACTCCGTTTCTGAAGGAATAGAAACTTTATCTTCAGCTATGCTGAAGGTTATGAAAATGATTTCACCTTAGCATTAGAACGAATAGGAGTTTTTTTCCCCTGGATTTTGAATTTTGACATTTCGGTCTTCACTCTTAAGTAGAAAAATGTTTTTCTGTAAGTTTCGTCGTTGGTAAAAATGAAATTTCACCATTGTTGGCTCCCCTGGAAAAATCGTTTTGGCCATATGGCCCTCTGGAAAAAGCCGTTATTGTTCTTTCCGAAAACCGTGAAATCAATAGTGCATCAAAATTGCAGAAAATGTTTAAAAAAGTTATAACGTTCCATAAAGGTTTTGAGGTGAGACTCTCCTGTAGCAAAGTTTCTTTCGTTGCTTAAATTTTTATGTATGTTAAAGCAGCAAAGCAATGACACCGACGAACATTAATACTGTGGAATGTTTGACTTTCACTCATACGTTCTTTGTTTCTTTTATATCAAACGAAACACTGCATGTTTTATTTGAATCAACTAGTAGCAGACGTGGCCAACACGTGTACACTTCTTGACCAAACGAGAAGGAAAAGAGTAAATTTTAGACCAGTGATTCTCAGCCGGTGGTCCACTTGGAATTTCTAGTGGTCCACAGAGAGTTTCATAAAATCCTTGAATATTTTATTAAGCACTAAGATTGAACATGCCCTTGAGTTCACTGACCTGCGTGCAGTGCAGTTTCAACTAATTGTTCATGAGGTGTCAGTACAGCAATGTGGTCCGTCGGATATTTTTTTAAAGATGATCCATGGGCCAAAAAGGCTTGATAGCCACTGATTTGGACTGAAAATTATCTCTCCCGAGTTTTACGTGAATAAACCTTACACAGAACTACGGACAATTGGCCCCATTCGCTTTCAGGCACCAGGCTTTCTATTGCTCTTTGAAAACTCTATTATATACCATCGCTTGCAATCGGCTGCTTGTGCAGATGAAAGCGTGTTGTGCTTGGCTCAAAATATCGGCTCCATTTGTGTCTGACCACGAAACCTTTGTATCACCGAGAGCGTCACAGACCTTGAGGCGTCCCCAGTAAATGAAGCAAACGCGTCGCGATATTTATGAGATACTCAGACCAGCGCCATCCGTTCACATGGTTCTTTGACACAGTTTTCGATAATTGGTATGTTGAATGAACGGTATCTGTTTGAAAATTGCCTGGGTGCGTGTGGATTGGTGCTAGAGAAGAGTTTGAAAACGCCACGGTCGTTCAAAATAGAAATCACCTTCGGGTCAGTGATGTTGTACCAGCAACAGTTGCAATCGTTCTGCCTGTTTACTATATCCACATGCTGTGAAAAAAAACGGATAACACTTTTGCGTTCATAACGTGCAGGAAGGCTTGTCGTCCTTGACTGGATAAAAATATACGTTTTTTTGCTTAATAGCTGCTTCGCAGCGCTGGAGTGAACTGTGAAGGAAACGGTGCTTGTCCATAAAAGTAAAATTTGGGCCACTGGCCTCAACAGTGGAAAGCTTTTGCGTAGTTGTGTAGTTTTTTCATTTTCATGATTGGATTTTCACTCTGCTTCATCCAATTCTATATTCGCTGCCATTGTAAAAAATAATACGAAATTGACAAGGAAAGCATATAATCTGTTGATGTCCTGCACGTAACTGCGGTGAACATATTTTTAAATGGTGAAATATGTTTTTTACCAAGTGGTTGGTCGCCGGTGCGTTCGACAAGAACAGCAATGGCATTTTCCGTCGATAAATTTGCAAGAAAATTCGCCGGTAACGAATCAAGCCAGCACCGTTTAATTATATGACGTTCAGGCTTTATTGGTGGGAAAAAAACTGTGGCAACGGACGAAATGACTACGCCAGGAAGCCGTCAAAAATCTACAGACCGTCTTCATGTCAGTCCGCCGTAAGTTCACGAACTGTATCTTTCATATGAATATGTGTGCGCTTATATATGGCCAGAAATTCGTTGAAATTTGTCATGGCCGATTTTACTTTTCGGATGGCCGAGAGGCGGAAACGCCGATCAAATTCCACAGAACGTTTTACCATTTTTCGGACTTGATTTTATCCGTGCATTTTAACATGTTGCACAGAGTTTTTTGGATGAGTAAGTGTTTTACTTGCAGTTTTGGGGAGTTGTTAAAGTTTTTTTTGCGAATCAGTCGCTTTAAATATTACCAGTATATAGAGCATATTGCATTTTGTCGATGGAAGAACATTTTCAAATCTTTTTGTTAGATTGAAGATAATTTTCAACTTTATCAGGCGTGCTTAACTGCAATATTTAGTCGCTAAAATGCCCGGGACATATCATGTAACGAAAACAGATGTTTGCTCATGGCTCCTTTTGACTCGTGGTTTTACAGCTTAGCTTTGAAAATACGTCTGTCGCTCCAATGTTCATTGGCAATGTTCCGGTTCCGAAAAGTGGTATGAGCATTAAAAGCTAATGACCTCCTCAGACAAACACCTCCCCTTACGCCAGAGGGCACCTACCCCAAATGGGGCTCGCGCCGCCTTGCCCAATTGGCGGCTGTCTTCTAGTTCGTCAGCTGACGCCCCAAGAAAAGATGATTATTATGGATGCGTTATTTTCATTAGGCGCATCATGCGACTTCTACTGCATCCGTTCTTATTTTGCTTTTGAAGAATCGGCAATTCAACGTTTAACGAATCGGAGCATATCGCTACCCACCGGCCAGCATCCAACCCAACTTCTTCAAATTCGTCAGAAAAAAACGCAGAAGACTCAGTTACTCAACCAATCAGCAAAGACACAGAAAATTCCTCTCGTCGCCGGAACAATAGAAAGCACAGAAACAACAAAGAGGTGACTACAGTGCAACCAGCTCAGCCTGCTGATCACAGGACAGAGGCTGAGGCGTCGATTCCATCAGAATCTGGTGGTAGAAAAGAAATGAACAAGAACACGAGTCGTCGGAGAGGTGGTCGTAGAAAATCCAACAACAAGCATCGCAGGAACAAAAAGCCTGAAAACAGAAGTAAATCCAGGGACAAAACAAGAAAAACGAAAAACAGCCCAAAACGCAAGTCGAACAAAAACAACAAAAAGAAGAAAATTAAGAGCAGCAACAATAACCGCAGAAGCCAAGAAAGGCAGCGCACCAGCGCGGGCAATAGAGCTCGAAGTTTGGAACCAGAGCACTGGTCCCACATCGCCCCGATCTTCTCGCCTAGCGAGAAAGATGAAGTCAAGCATGGTTTCGGTGAGGTGCGGGATCAAGACCAACTAAGCTCGTCATTCAACAGGTATAGCTGATTGCATACGAACGCATGTAATCAAGTCTTTTCTCTTTTTAAGCAATCTGGAATTTTTTTGTGACAGAAATCAAAAGTGTTATGTTCAAATATCCGCCGGAAGCGCGACACCAACCACGGAAAATCTAGGAGGCGGGAGCTACTTTGCCAGAATACACAGAAACCTGTTCTAAGGCCCGCAAATTGTCTCAGGTGTAATGGTACAAGTACCATCACATGGGGCAATACGATAGTCACCACAAATAAATATCAAAGCTAGCTGAAAACTATATAATAACGGGCAGACCTAAGCAGTGTAGAGTGATCATGGCATGTGATCTATATTGCTGCTGTCACATAGAAGGCTTTCCCCGTGTAGCACTTGCCGCTACGGCTTAATGTGGATGCAAAGCTATGCTGAAGGAAAAGTAGCTGCAGAGGTTCAAAGTCGAATGCGAAATAAAATAGCTTTATGCCGTTAACTGTCAGTTAGCCAAAAAATTCCCAATCAGCAACGACTGCATCCTTTAAATCTTTGAAGGAGGTACGTATGGTTGTCCTCCATACGACACCAACAATCCAACATATTGACGTTTGCGTCATATATTTACTGCAAGTCATCTCAGCGTGTTACTGATTGATTGACAGTAGCACATCATGTTTTTATCCTTGCTTTGCATCCCTTCCTCTGTTTTAGGCATTCCGTCCATGCAAAAGTAAAATAGATGACTTCTGTTCTTCCATAACGCCTACGTAAACTTCACCGTAGCTTGCTTATTAACTCTGGGCTTGATTTCTGGATAGAGTAGCTTTAAGACTTCGCCAAATTCAAATCGAATTGGGAAAAGATTTTTTCAAAATGTATGTCTAGGGGGATAAAGTGATGAAGGTTGGGAACCTTTGATTTGTGGTTTTCAAAACAAGATAGTTGCAGCTTGGGTAGGATTAACCACTTACTCTATTCTCGATCCGCCGTGGGCCTGGATTCCGAATCCGAATACCGCGGTAGTGACTTAAACGTCTGCGGCATTCACAGCAGCAAGGCCTCAGTACAGGCGTATCAACCACAGGTGTGAGGCAGAGGGAGTGCTTGTTTAAACATGTTCTCTATTCTAATCCACGTAGGACTTCGAATTGCTACATAATAAGTGGATGCAAAACGTTTGCACAAATCAATGCAGCATGCGGCATTTCTGTGAATGTCCGCGTGTTACTGTTGGGCAAAAATCATTAGTCCGAAATTCAAACAGGGCTGATCCTGATTCAAACAGGGCTATGAACGCGCAAAACGAATTTACGGAAAGAGTTTTCCCACAAGCAAGCTAGCTAAATTTGGGCTGAAGTGTACCACCCTCCCCCATAAAAAATAATTTTTATCATAACACGGGACCAGGACCGATTTCCTTCCCTGCCTGAAAAGTCCGCTTTGTTTATAACTAGCACCAAGTATCTTTGAAGGTGCATCGGCATTTGAATGGGCCTAACTCTTAGGAATAACACACATTTTTTGCGTATTCTGTGCCACTGACTTACAACACAAGGTCGGTAACGTGCACCCTACGTGTTTGTGTTGAATCCAGGCCGTCGGATGACGATTCATACGACGATGCCGGCAGTGCGGAATGGCGCACCGACGACGAGGACTCCTTCGGTAACGAAACAAGCAATGGGAAAGCGAAGGCAGAGAGCAACGTGTTCGTGCGCGCACGCAACAGTGTATCGAGAAGTCCCCGCCGGTGCATTCCCGTCACCAATCCCATATGCGACGCAGTCCTGCCGTACCGAACAACATTCGTCAAAGCGCAGCACGACATAAAAAGGATGGCGATGACGTCGTTGGTTTCGAGCGTCGTTCGCAGCAATCGAACGACTTGTGATCAGGAGTCGGCGGTGCGCTTCGATTGCGCCTTGCGATACCCCAAGTGTGAAGAAGAGAAAGGTTTGTTCGTTTTCTTTTTTTTAAGAATTTTTTCCTGCTGCCTCTTTTGTTCGTCTTTTCCTGTAAATATATTGTTGCTCTTAGGAAACAATGACGCAGAAACTAAAGGTGTGAATAAAATCACTTTAGGAATATTTCATGTTCTAGGTTTGCTGCAAGCTTTCGAGGAGTCAGCCGACTGGGCTCTGCTTTCATTTTTTGCGATTATTCAAACGTGCACATGTCTGCATTCAAGTGATTAGTATCCAAAAGGCGACGGGTTTCAATCAATCAGCAAATTTCTCAAGTCGGAAATCGATTTCACGCAACACCAAGCATGCTCTTTGCTCAGCCCCAAAATCTTGTTCAAATAAAATCTATGAAAATCATTTTAGGCATTTTCAAAAATCAACTGTTTTTATCGTCAGCAAAGATTCGCTGAAACTTGGTTGTCGACGCGGACGTAATGTACAGAGCGATCGGAGACCTTCGGCTGGTATGGAGAGTGCAGGGGAAGGCAGACTTGCCACAGATGGCAGGCTTGATTTTGAGAGCGACCTTGCTTCTCTTCGCAGGTTCACAAATCCTGAGAGAGCTTCCGTGCCGCAGGTGGTGTACGTCACTGGTGACGTCATGTCTTGACACTACGTCAGCAAATCTCGTTCGAGCGATACGGTATGCCGACAGAACCGGAAGCGCGAACGACCAATCGGTCAGCGAGCTGGAGGCGACCGAGCGCCAGGAAGTTGCGCAACAGCGAAACGCGCCTTCGTCCGATTTTCCGGAACTGGCGTCGTACGCGTGTGACGTGGCGCTGCGAGACGACGTCATTGAGATTGCGTCGATCGACAACACTTGTATGGACCTGCAAACGATACAGCGCTTTTTTTCAAACCGAGGTTTTCAGATTTTTTTTACTCTTCGGTCAGTTTGTGTTCGCGATTGACCTTGTGTCGCCCTTTTGTCCAGCAGCGCTGGGCCTGATGAAACGGTCTGCGCGAAATGATGCGTTTCTGCAAAAAACATGAAATTGCTACTTTTCTAACAAGGAAATCAAGAAAGTAAAGATAGTTAAGCAAGAACTAAGTGAAACTGAAGGTAAATGAAAAACATATAATTGGGTAAGGAAAAAGACACGTAAGAAAAAATTGTTCATTGAGGTAATTAAACCAAAAATATACGCTACTAAACTTCTTCTGAACTCCGACATATGAGATGACAACACGAATTCTAAGTCGTGTATGATAAAGAGAACCTTTCAAACTTTTTATAAAATCTTAATGAGTGAACGTTGCGACCCTATGCTGTTAATTGCAGAATCAAATGGCACAAACACGAAAACAGCACCCAGCTGCGATAAGGGTGAGTTTCAGTGCTTGGACGAACGGTGCATCGACGCGAGGTGGCGCTGTGACGGAATAAATGACTGCGGGAGCATGGAAGACGAAATCGATTGCGGTAAAAAACAACTTGAGTTTACTGTTTCCGTGTTTACACTGAGTGCTCATGTGTGTGAACAAATTTAACAGCTCGGTATTTCTTAACGTCTTAGAGATTGCGCTGACACTTGGATGGGACAGATAATCTCATATAAAAGGCAATAGAAAAAAAAGAAAAATTTTAACAATCGCAAGTTGAGTTCAGCTCAAACGCTTTTACTTGTTTTGACACAATGTAAGTGCATGTCACATTGATATAAAGGCATTGGTACCATTAAGCTACATGTTTTATGCACAAACATTGAACCGTTTTTTTTAGTATATGCTATCATTTTTCTGCAAGACGTGAAAACTGCCTAAAAATATATGCAAAAAATTCCATTCGGGGAGAATACAGACACAGTCTATTCAACTGCACTAGCCTTGAATATTGCACGGTAATTCTTTGTTGCTGTGTATCTGGCATCGTGTAACACCAGACAACAATTACCACCAATAAAGCCTCCACCGAGTTGTAAGCCAGGCTAATAACAATGCTGGCTGTCAACAGCGACGCTTTTAGACGTCGTCAAACTTCAATTGTCAAAAAATATTTTTACCAACTTGTGAAACAGTGTACCAGGTTGAAAAAAGCAATCTTTCTGAATTTGAAATATTTGTTTTTACATATTTGCTGCTGGGCTGAAGCGTTGAACAACGAAATGGAAATGAAGCAGATTGTTTTTGTCTATGTGCAATAAGAAGTACTGGTAAAAGTCTAAATTTTTGTGGAGGTAGTGTCATTTACCAACGCATTTTTTGCTCTGTGCTTTCATGTCGATTTTGGTTTACTGAAGCTTGCTCGTACGGTGAATTCCAATGCGCCAGTGGCCAGTGCATCGATCAGACGAGGAGCTGCGATGGATATCACGACTGCGTTGATCGGTCCGACGAAATAAACTGTGGTAAGGCATCGTTTAAATGGCAGCAGACACAGGCCCGTAGACACGGGGGGCATTAGGGTGGATTTTCCCCCCAGTTTTTTTGTGCCCAGGAAAATGTGTTTTAAGTATATAATGAAAACATAAATCTTGCCCCCTAAAATGTATTCCCGCCAAATCTTAAAACCTGGCTACGGACCTGTGCAGACCGCTCTGCTGCGAATCTTACGATTCTGATTTTTTGAAATTAGAGTTGATGCTTACGTGTTGAAACTGCGACGAAGATGAGATATTAGAAGAAAAGAGACGAAAAAGCGAAATTCGGATCCTGAATGCATGTTTCAAAATGTGGGGATTAGATAGTTTTTGGGTTTGAAAAGCGTGTATTGACAAGACTGAAAGGATTGTAACCACCGCTGAAAAACAAAGAAAGAATTAAGCGGTATAAGTATAATTATACTGGTGACTCTCCATTGCGATAGACATGCTTTGATTTAACCACAGACATATTTTGATTGCTGCATTATACAACTAAAACTCTTCTATATCCTTTATTTAGAGTGTTTTTTTGTGGAAGGGTATTCTTAGTTTGCTAGTTATCATCCGATTTTAACCAAACCAACCGAAATAGAATATTTTTATTGCCACGTCAATTTAATTAGCGCCTCAGCGGGTTCCAAATAGGACTACGAAGTGGCGCCTAAGTGCAATTTCTGTTGATTTACTTGTTACTTTATTTATGGTTTTAGTATTTTGTGAAATACCTGTTCATTTATGAGTGTATAGTTTTAAATCATGCTGAAGTAAAAGAGCGTGATCCACTCTGTAGGAAGCGTGCAGTTGAAGCGAAAACGCCAAGGGCGGTTTGCTGTGAACGCCTTGTATTCTATGCTTGTGACCTTTCATCTATGCTTGTGTTCCTTGTTTGCGCCATGTGTGTAAGTGTGTACTTGGTTGTGTGTGGGTGTGAAGACGTACATCATTCTTGAGAGCCCGAAACACTTGTAGCAGCATTTCGTTGCCTTCAACAGCCTCGTGCGCTCCGAACTTGAAATCATGCGAAAATGGACAGTGTATTCCGACCGCTTGGTGGTGCGACGGTGACGTGGATTGCGACAACAGCGTGGACGAAGCGCAGTGCGGTAAAATAACCTCGCGTTTAACCAGAAACCGAAAGCGTAACATGAACCTACGACGGAATGTACCGCGGCAGGGAGAAGTTTAAATGCTATTTGTGGATGTTAAGGTCTATGATGGTTGTTGCTATTTGCGAATGCTTACGATCATTGTTGCTGAAATGCAAAAAAATAATTTGCTACACTCATGGGCGCAATTTTGTTGTAAAATGTGGGGGGAACAGCTTAGTGTGAATCAAATATAGTCATCGGGTCGATGCAGAAGTGACGTTTCACATGTACAGATTCCCAATCTTATTTCTAGAGGTGTTTTGAGAGCAACACTAATCACGCTTTGTTTGGTCCTTGCAGATGATTTACATATTAATATACTTAAATTTGTTGCTGGACACGGTACTGTAGCTCAGCCGACTTCCATTAATATCGTATTTGGATGTAAACAAGCACAGCAGTATAGTAGAACACATCATTTGTATTTTATCAGAGCTGTCAGTTGGAGTGCGCAAAATGTTGAATCGCATTGGTCGCACGTGCATATCACTCTTATAGTAGAACACTTCAGTTTTGATACACTTTATAAGAAGTGTGGGTTACAGCGCGATTTGATGTCTTGTTCAAGTCGCTTAACGTTACGAAGATGATAAATATTTTTCCTGCACATTTCCGTTTTTTTAAAAAGCTACAAATATTTTAATGCTACTGGGCATCATGCGTGCAGCCCACCCTACCAAAATCTCCATTGATATCCTGTTACCAGCACCAAAAACATTTAACATTTGGCCTAAAATTAGCGTAGCCTACTTCACAAAATGATTTCAATATAGTTTTACTGTTGGTGGGTGGAGGATGTATCCTTTCAATCTCCCCTTGTTGGCTCGTGCCTACATACCCACACAGAGTTGCAAAAAGGCCTCATTTTGAAGCCTGAACCCAGCCCGAGCCAGAAATAACAAGCCCGAACCCGGCCCGAGCGCGACATTTATTTTTGAAAACCGATTTAGGCCTGAAAGCCTAGTTTACCGAGAGAGTTAAGATATGCGCAACTGCGGAGTAACAAAAAACGTTGTGTGCAGGTGAAGTTGCAGGTAGCCTACACGGTTTATCACACCCAAAATAGCAACCACCTTGACCAAAACATTGGCATAATCTGGCACAAGCATAGCATGTTAGTCAACGATAATACTGCGGAGTGTGGAATATAATGTTTCTCAAGAAAAAAGAAATTATCACGAAACTATCTACGATGGCGCTATAGGCATAAAACAAACTTTCTAGGATAGCTCTATAGATGTGAAAAGCCGGCTTGTAGGCTTATTAAAACAAGCCAAGAATCGCGTGAGTGATTGATCTTTTCGACGCAACGCCATCGCGTGCTAATTCCCTCATCGCTGTCGCATTCTCAAAAACAGTGTGAGACTAATCCCAGCAGAAAATAATAGAACGCAGCTGTGTTTGCAAATAAAATTAGCTGAAGAAAAATCACAATCACTTCACTCACAGAAGTTACCGCGGTGAGCACAACAAATCTATGTTACGAAAGAAGAAAGCCGTTACTCTTAATGTGATGAAAAAGTTTTGTATGCAGGCCCGAAATTGGCCCGAAATATGTAGACAAACTTAAGACCGAGCCCGAACCGAACCCAAAAACACGGCCAGACTATAACTCTGCACCATGTCAAAAGTTTCATTCTAAGAGTTCTACTTGCATAACGACACAAAAATATATTTGAGATTAAATCAAAATGCACAACAGTGAATTGGCAAAAAAGTACCAAGTTTCACGTTCGACACGAAAAGAATGTCCAACAAAACGAGGTGTGATGTATCTGTAAAGCAAATGTTTCGCACTTGGATGAAAACATTGCTGCATTGTGGGTTTGGTTAAACTCAACTAAATCAAATGACTTACGAACCAATGCATTCAGCACAAGCACAAAGTGTAAGCGTCAAGGAAAAAATATCTTTTGGATTAATTGGTCACCACTGTCGCGACATTACAAGAAGTTATTTTATAAATGTGTATTTTATCCTTATTTCCGAGTCAAGTCCCTACGTTTTGAGCTATAGGTCAATATACAACTAGGTAAATACTGTAGGTTGCTTCTCCAACGTTTTGATTGAAATCCTGTTCATTAATGGTTGAAATCAGTCTTATGCTAAACTCCCCATCCCAAAACTAAGTCTTCACAATACAGTGGTGCTGCTTTTTGTCTTCGGCAAAAGCTTCGCAGAGATTTGCCTGAAAATCTAACTTTCTAACATTATATGCGCCAGAATCATTAAATTATACGCTGTCTGTTTCTGAATACGTGACAACTAACGTTACAGCAAAGCCAGTTGCATTTCTGCACGGAAAAATCATGGCTGTACTGTGGTCTCTCGCATGTGCAGCTGTAATACGCTCACTGTTACAAGAAAATAACCTTTCTAACAGTATACCACACAGGGTAAAATCTCGGACAAAAGCAGTTAAACGTCTTTCATGGTCTCTAGAAAGTTGAAAAATGCTAAAAATTATCGAAGATAAAATTCATAAACTAACAGAATCAGTGATACCACTCCAAACTCTAGTTCAACATCAACTTGGCTATGTGTGGCCTACCATCTAACACATGTACCCCTAGCGGTGCATTTTCCTATCTGAAGGGGTACATTTAAGGTTAGCAGTATAAGAGAAACATGTATTTGCATATCTTTTATTTCCAAATATTTATACATATATCAGTGAATATTACTTTCAAAAGCCGTTATATGTTTATTGTTAAATTTACCTGTGATTAATCATGATAAAATATTTTGTCATAAGAAATTGTAGGGTACATGTTCACCTGTCGAAATGATGAAGGGGTACATGCTTATCTTTCGAAATGCTGAAGCGGTATAGAAAGGTTGTACACCCCTGTCATAGAAAGGTTGTACACCCCTGATCTAACATGAAAAGCTCTTCACACAAGACGTGACAAACATCACTTTTATATTTGAAAACCTCTCCAAATACAAAACCTAAAGAGAAAAAAGTGGGGGGGACATGGCATATTATGTCCCCCCCGTCTGAAAAATTGGGGGGACACGTCCCCCGTGTCCCCCACCAAATTGCGCCCATGGCTACACTTAGTTTCGATTCAGGAGTTATGTGTTCTTTTCTGACATGTTGAAAACGTGGCCGAAGTAAAACCTGCACTTACCTGTTTCATTGCTCAAAAGTCTGTGCCTATGTGGCACTGAACTGCAAAAAGGAAACTCTAAGGCAGGGCCGTGTGTGCTTGATCCATGATTTGTCAAATTGGTTGAATTTTTGTTCAAACGTGTGAACCTTTAAATGTTTTGCGTTTGCCTTTCGATTTTACTATCGCAGTTCAGTTTCCATGGAATTTTATATGTTAACACTTAATCCGCAATCTCTTCGGGGTTTTGCCATCATAACGATGCTATCACACAGACTGCGCTGCACGAGGTTTGGTGAGCTGTGGAAATTTCTCGTGCGTGCCAGCAAGATACAGGTGTGACGGCGAAGAAGATTGCGAAGGCGGAGTCGATGAGAAAGGCTGCCATCAGGAGGAAAACCAGAGTAAGATTTTATGCAATCATTGTGACCACTTCATGTGTTGCAGACCTGGTAGATATGTTATTTTGTTTGTATTTAAACGAATCGCAGTTCGAGAGGTGAAACCTGTGGAAAGTAGGAGCCTTCTCGTATTTGCAGCAGTTTCGTTTCTTTGGCGCTACGATTTCTTGTGTAGCAAAATCTATCCACTGCTTTTTCAAGGAGCAATTGGATTAGTTTAACAGAACATGAAATTACAATGAAGTGCTTAATGTGAAACCTTTTGGTGGTCAGGAGTAAATCAGCCAGTTTCTATTAAAACGCTCCCAGCTTCCTGTTTCTGGGACAACGCACTTCAGCCAGCAAGCGCAAAAACAGCTGACACGCTGCGCCTTATGGTCAGCACATTCAAGGCAGAATTATAAAATATGAGCTGATCTTGTGGCCAAAAGCATCATTTGCTTATTTCCTTCACGACCTGAGAGATTTTCGCGTTTCGTTTATGCTCAGTTGTTTTGGCGTGATTTAAATCGGACACCATAGATCGTCATGTGTGAAGTTGAAATTGTATAAAGTTGAATGAACGCAAATGTAAAGTAAATGCGTGACACGCGTTGAGGCAGATCTTCTTAAGGTTATGGCATGTAAGGTGCGATAGTCCAAAAACAACAACAACATAAACGAGATTGTAGTTCCCAAATTGTTATTACGCTTTGAGTGCACGTCTAAAGAAAAAGCGAATAACTGTGTCCCTAGCGAAAACATTTGCTGCACGCAGCGCACAAACATCTTTCCTAAACAAACGTCTTTCCGGAAGTCATGAACTATTGTCGGATTTTCCCCGGGATATTTTCATACTATAGCCTAGTACGATGACCGATACCAGACCCCTAGCTTCTGGGGCCTTCGTCGAAATTTGTATAGCTTGTTTGTGTAATAATCAGAATATAGGTAAAACAGCTGCCATGCTAATAGAAATATTGTTATACCGGTAACTGGCGTACACTAGTAATTTTGGGCTTAATTACGCAGAAAAACGTAACTTGCGTGCTTTCATCCTCTCGGGCCCCAGTACCTACTAGGCCCGGGTGCGATGTACCTTTTGTACACGCCGCTTATAGGCCCTGGCCTATTGTGTCAAAACGCCGGTGAGGCTCTAACTTCCAAGTCTTTGGTTATGGAATAGACCTGTTCCTGAAGTAGGTTCTTTTCTCTAAATGGAACGGAATTTGAAATCCCCCTGTTCCACAAGACAACATCAACCCTATTTAATAAAGCTTGATCGGAGATGGACCTACAAAGAGTGTAACGATTATCGCAAATGCGTTATGTTCAGGCTGTCCGATGTGGAGTATGTTGTGCGACAACGCCTGCATTCCTGTTACGAAACGATGCGATGGTGTTCAAGACTGTGTTGACGCAAGTGACGAAGCCAATTGCGGTAAAAATCAAGCATCAACCTAACTTCTTTATAACTTTTATTACTAGCTATTGTGCAAAGCACTTGTTGCTCCGCATTTAGAAAATAAATTGGCAGAATGGTTTGTGTTCTTTCTCAAAGCTGCCTAGTACCCTTATGCGTCAAACATTTGAGTAAAACTGTAGACTTCATCCTAGTTTACCTTGTCGTAAGCTGGCACTAAAATTTTTTGTGAGGTCTTTTGTAAAAGTTACGTTTATTTTCAGAACGGTCGAAAACTTTCTAGGTTGCAGGATGCCAAACTCTGTTACGTCGTTTAAATCATTTCTGTTACGTGGAAATGCTGTTTGCACCATTGCTGTTTCCTCTATTTCGAAAGACCGACTTTCTGCTTGTGTCTGAAGCTACTGCTGGCTGCTGCTGAAGCAAGTCTTCGTTTATGAGATTAGGGATTCAGCCTGGTACACCTAAGAGCTACTCCATTCAGTTACCACGACAAAAAGTATAGCATTGTTTTTAAATGGCCGTGTTTGCATTGGAAAGCTTTTCCAAGTAGCATGACGCCTGATGCCATCGAAGGGTCGAGGGATTGAAATTCGCAAAACTTCTCGGACTTTCAAACAAAACCAATCTGCAACTCGATTTTTTCTGTATTTATCTATTTGATCTGATCTTTGTTAGACACGAAACGGGATTTTATTTGACTTAACTTTATTTCAAGTTCTGCTGTCATGAAAAAAACATTCGATACACACATGTCAATATCTAGGAGTTATGCTTTGCACAAAAGAGAGTGAGGTACATGAAAATTTTTTGGCTGAGCAAAAATTTTCCAAATTTTCCATCGTATCTCAGATTATGGTCCGCAACTACTCAACCTTGCGGTGTTTTTGCGCAACTCGGTCTGTTTTTGCAGCCGCCAAAGACAATCACAGTTTGACGTTTGTCGCAATTCAACCCGTGTTTAAGTGTAAGTGTTGTGTTTTCAAAATAAATCAGCTGTTAATAGGAAGTTAAAACCCTTAAGTGAATTATGTAAACGATTAGCTCATTTTTACTGTGGGTTAAATCAGCTTCAGTATCGCTGCTGGGCAACGCAACTAATAACGAGACTTTTTTAAAAGGTACCCACGGAATTACATTAAGTAACTCATTGAACAAGAATTAACTCATCTTCAGGAAAATGTTCCCTTACGTTTGTTGGCCCAAAAGTGTGGTCTTCAATACCAGACTCTATTATACCCTAAACTGGCAACTTAAAAAACACCTCTTACATGAAAAATATGCATAATCACGCAATTTAGTAACCAGGGTTGCGGAGCCGGAGTCGGAGTCGTAAGGATTCGGAGTTTTTTGGGTGGAGTCGGAGTCGTATTCCTAACAACACTGGGAGTCGGAGTCGGATTTTTTGTTCGACTCCGACTTCGGATGTCCAATTTGATCATTATTTACATCACACTCCTAAATTGGGAATTCCTGTTGAAATGGTACAATTTCTTTTGAAAGTTTTGTTGAAACAGATTTCTTGCTGTGCATCACGATTTCCGTTGATTTTAACAGCCAAATTTCATTCCCTTTATGTTAAGGAGTCGGAATCGGAAATTTTGGAAAGGTTGGAGTAGGAGTCGGATATTTTACCTCCAACTCCGCAACCCTGTTAGTAACATTTCACTTTATAAGGAACAAAACGTTTGTTTAATCTTTTACAGGCTTTAGTAATTTGAAGAATTTAAGTTGCTGTTCTCTGTGCATCTTTACTGTTTTTGTTTGTAATTCTTTTCTGTGTACATCCCATTGTCACGCATAAATTACACTCCATAATTTTTTTTGTTCTATCTGTTTGTACTTCATCAAATACGTTTTTATTTTTCATACTTTCTTTAACATTTTTTGACCACAGCAAATTTCCTCAAACTAGAACCACTCCTTTGTGTACATAGGCATACTCTCTTCATCTGTAATTTTTCTCACAATGCTTTGTCTTTGTTTGTTTTTCTAACTGTGCTTGCTTTAATTCCAAACGGGGTTAGTTGACTAGATCAAGGGTGTGCAACCCGTGGCCCGCGGGCCAAAAGTGGCCAGGGCCTAAAGTTTTGTGGCCCTCGGCAAGGGCCAGATTTTAAAGTAAGCAGTACGGTGTTTGAAGGATATTGCCAATCTTCCGTGGATGGCAAGCGAGTTGTCTAACTCGCATGGTTTGACACATGGAGCTCCGGCCCGTGAACCAATCTTGTTAGATGCATTTGGCCCGGCAGGGCTGCATGTTTGCACACCCCTGGACTAGATGACCGCCATGGACCTTCACCAATCCTATGTGACACAGTGACAATATTTGTTTACATTGATCAATTCTTTTGCCATTTTTTTCACTTATTCAAATTTCCACCAGCAAGTCGTTACTTTTTTGCATGAAGACTTTTTATATCGTTTCTGTTGATTAGCTGGGCCATATGAAACAATCAATCAATCATGAGTCTACAGATTTCCACCCATTTGATATGCAGTCTTGTAGTTGTAGTTGACGCTGCACCAGCCGTTCTCTAAGCGCGAGAATCCCCTTTTTGGCTTAGCAAGTTCGTAAATGGAGATTTAGATGGCAAGCGAAATCTTCTGTGGCCTATATTACAGGCAAACAGCTACAGTAGCTACTACAGCAACAGCGGGCGGCTGCAACAACTGTTTCGTAAGCCTAGCCAAAGTTTATTTGTTTGCTCAGATTTGAAACTGCGTAACACTTTTTGAAACCTTTGCAATCATTCTCTCGCGTTTTTTCAATCCCGTCAGTTTTTTTGCTAAACCAAGCAGTCTGAAAACCGGGAAGAGCTCATCGACACTATCTCATAGAACTAAAAGACGTATACTTTCTAGAATAGACAGCTATGGCGATAAAGTCTTTTTGTTTCCTATGATATTTGAAAGCCAGAATGTAATCGAGTATATAACCGGATGTAAGCGATATAATTTCCTAAAATTGTGGCAAAGAGTTTTCACTGTCCTTCAATTATTTTATTTGCAAGAAGTGAGTGCAAATAGCTAAAAGCCAAGTATCTCCGTAAAGCTGCACTACAGCATGACAAGTCGACTGGTAAAAACAGAGGCTCCCAACCTTTCTCTGACCATGTACCCCTTCAGCATTTCTACAGATGAGCATATACCCCTAAAATTTCTTATGACAAAAAAAACTGGGCGAAATACTCTATCGAAATCAACTGAAGTCCTAACAGAACTTTTATATGTTAGAATATTTGGAAAGAAATATTTTTTTCCCTTAAATGTACCCCTTCAGATCAGAAAATGTACCCCCAGGGGTACATGTACCCCAGGTTGGGAACCCCTGGATAAAAGGTTCACGCGCGATGCTGTTATTGACTTGTGGACCAATGCCGCATTCACCATAGAGCAGCGGTGCTTGGGGAACCTGCGGCCCGCGTGAACATTTGATATGGCTCGCATGCCGTATCAGAATTTTCGTTACCCAGTGTTAGAACACAAGATTGCGTCAAAACGAAGCTCCATCATAAGCAGATACTTAGAAAGTAAATCAAGAGAGGTCACTATTCCTCATAGTTAGATATACATAGAATTTTAGGACAAAATTAATTGATTTTGCGGCCCGCCAGTGATAATGCACAATTCATGCGGCCCGTGATAGTAAATAAGTTCCCCACCCCTGCTATAGAGGCTAACCGCAAACTTTTTCGAATTTTTAATTTCCCTGTTTCGCTCTCGAAGCTTATCGTATTCGTCACAGGAACGTGCGAAGACATCAGCTTGGACGCTTGCCATGGATTGCAGTACAACGTCACAATGATGCCGAACTTTCTCGGTCACTCTTCGCAGCTGGAAACCGCGAGAAGTTCGGATTACGTCATGTTTGCCACGATGCTGGTTACGAGGTGAGAAATCCGTGCGATCACGTTCGTGCTTTTTAGCGACTGGGCTCATTGTTCATAAGCGACAACCTCCCATAGATGACGCAAGCACTTTTTCCTAAGCCCATCCCAAACGTGCTTAAAAGTTTGAATGGGCGAAAGGAATTTTATTGCGTTTGCGCATATGCCTTTACGCAGTAGAACAACTGCACACTTCACTCTCATTCATAATATACTGTACTTATTTCAAGGTAAGCTATACTCATGCGTTCTAAACAAAACATGCTTCACAGTTTTCACAGTTAACCTATTAAAAAAAATCAAGGAATACACTTTATGCTAACAGTTACATTTATCATTTAGTCCATCCTGTGTCTTGCATTTATACCGGAATGGCAAAATACTTACAATTGCTCGTACGTTCAATGCGATCGCTTTTGACTGGCGCAAGTGCCGTTTAACAGCAAATGCCTCTTGTTCGCTCTCCTGCAAAAATGTTTATCGTGGTTGTCAACTCGACCGACGCATGTGTGCAGATGCCATCCCCAGTTCAGCAGCCTGGCTTGTTCAGTCTTCGTGCCACCGGCAGGCAACGCTGTTTGTGCGAAAGACAGGATGACGTCACAACGGTGAGCCAATTTTTAAGTTAAAAATTACTCGCGACAGCCGCTGATGAAAATTTGAAATGGTGGCTTTAGTCATTTTTTTTCTAAAATTTGTAACCACGTGGCATTACGAACTTCCTGACGAAACGCGTTTTACCTGCTTTTTACTGTTTCTGACATGCAGATTTGTTTTTTTTTCACACAGTCTTCTCCCGTGTCGATCGTTTTGCAACAAAATCAGGTCAGCGTGTTTGTCGGTCCATCACTCTGCCTCGTTCGTATGGCCAAAGTTTTTGGATTGCAGCAACTTTCCTAGGCCGTCAATTGAAACCGACTGTTACGAACCCAGATCATCAAAAAAAGGTGGGTGAAGCGGATAGCTTAAATTAACTTTTGAAAGAAGCGAGCTAAGCGCCATATCGTATGCTTTTTTCCAAATGCCTGTCGAAGGGTTGCAGTCTCTTTGAGATTCCCGCAGTATATGAATAAGTAAAGAGAGCAGCACCGAATTTTTTTTGCTTTATGAACCCACCTGTTCATCTTTCTTGCAACGTACCGAACGTTTCTGCCTTTGAAGTGAAAGGAATGTTTTTCCAACTCGCTATACTTCACATCTTTGTGCAGTACACTTGCATTGCGTTGCTTTTCCAGAGCTATGCGCAGTGGATCACTTCAGGTGCAATAGCACTGATGATGAAGATGCGAAATGCGTACCGGTGACGTCACGATGCGACGGAATCAAGCATTGCGATGACGGCTCAGACGAGGCTGGATGCGCCTGCGACGGGCCGCAGAGGTCGGTAAGATAGATTAACAGCTCAAGATGTGGGAGCGCTGACGTCGCGGGTGACTCAGCATTTTTTGAAAAACGTTTTGCTTATATCACGAAGTGTGGCGTATGTCGAAAACGATGACGTCATCGGCAACTACGACATTCAGTTTTTCAGGGTCGTTTTGAAAGCCTGGACGTGGAAATAAATGCCCGTTGATTCTTTCTATTCAGGGCTGATACATAGGGAGGTCGGTCCACCCTGTACCGTATCTTGAAAGCGGCAAATTTTTGAAGCCATTTAATGAGCGATTATAACATATTTTAACATACGCTGACCCCGATTGCGTCAATTACATTGATAGATGTATCAAATTATACAAGGCAATGTTCTTATCGATGTGCAACCAACAAACTGCCGATGTGCAACCAACAATCTTCAATATTCACAATGAACTAGAATCGCTGAGCTGGACTGCTCACCTTGATTGCAAAAGATAGCAGCACTGTGATTGACTGAAAACAAGAGTATCTTTTGAGGCCTGTGTTTGCAATCAGTCAAACATATTCTGGGGCACAATCTAAGCGTTGTTTTCTGCTGCGACAAGCGCATGCATTTACTGATGGCGAACGGTTGTGCATTCACTTGCCAATTAACCATTTTTTTATTTGGTCCATGCGCCCGTTTTTCCTAGAGGCCAAGAATTGACGATTTACTCTGGATGTTGAAAAGCTCTAGGTTTGCTGCAAGCCTTCGAAGAATCAGGCGACTAGGCTCTGCTTTCTTCGTCTTTTTGTGCTGATTCAAAATTTCACATATCTGTGTTCAAGTAACCATTCTCCACGAAAGCAACGAGTCTGATGCCATTCGCAAATTTTTAGGAAAACGATTTCACGTAATACTACGCATACTCAGTCCTAAAATTTTGTTCAGGTACAGTATATTGCTCTGGGTGCTTAGAATGCAATAACTAACGACGAATGCGAACAAAAGCAATGGCGGATGAATTCCGTGAAGTTTCCAAGCTGCAGTCAAACAAAACGGCGTGTTGCTTCATTTTATCGCCTTCTCGCATTTCCACCCCCGACATCAACATGCAGTTTTTTACATATAAAGCCATACGCTCTATAGATACAAAATCGCCTTCCCAGAGTCGCTCCATTTTCCTATTCACTATTATGTAAGCGGATTGCCTTGCGGTTGCGAAAGGTTTATAACGGATTTGCTTCAAGTTTTCTCTGGTATGGTGTAGTTGCTGGTGTTAAGTTTGTTTACGTCCAGTGTGGAAACACGGCTGCCGTTCCGAGTTGAATATACGTTTCGGAGGCCTTGTTTTGGTACACCACTGCATTCAAGCCGTCCGGATCAGGGATACTGGTGCATCTGCTTTTAAACCTTCCCTAACCCTTTTCCAGTTCTGCGTGGCTTTCCATATAGTTGAAAAGCTGTGGATGGCTTTGAAAGTTAACGCTTACGCAGTAGACTATAGTCGACACTCTCTCATTTGTTTTCGTGAGAAGTGGGAATTAAACACTGTAGCAAATATTCTGAAAACATTAAGTGCGCTGTGCATTTGTTTTAATTTCTTTTTTTGCCACAGATACAAATGCCTATCTACAAATAAATGCATTCCTTTATCATGGCAATGCGACACACACATAGACTGCGAAGATGAATCCGACGAAAGAAACTGCTGTAAGTTGTTGAGACAATTGTACGCGTTTTGAAACGAGAAGCACAATGAGTATTGATTTAAGAAAGGGTTCAGCACTTCTGAATTCACGGCTTTTCGAGTCAAAAATGGGTAAAAATGTACATGATATCACTAAACAACGCACCTTAAAGGAAAGGCCTATTTTATGCATGCCTACAGTAAGTATCGGTCATGATCGCATGTTGTTATGAACAGATGTCAAAGAAATTCCTTCAGTTTTAGATTTCCACACAAAACATTTTGCTGATGACGTAAATTGGCATTCCTCACATGAGGATCTCACAGCTCTGCAGAAAAACAAAATGAACCGAGTGAAGTTGATAATTGGATAAGATTAAGGACGTTATCCATAAATTATACGAAATGGTTTTACATGCTGCTGTACAACCATTGCAATCTAACCCATACATTCAAATTCTGTATAACTGTACAGTGGATGCCACCAAACGTACGGTACTAAATACTTGGTCGGCATAATTGGTAGTAAACTTAAGTGGAAGCAACAAATTATTTGCTTCTGCGGGAAACTGTTCAAGACATGCAGTGAAATGTGTAGACTGAGACAGTTCCTTAGCTTGCAGATGCTAGATATATTGTTTCAGTTTATTTTATTGACACGTGCAATAGTCTGTTGTTTGGGTACCATGCTCTGTTGCTGCTTGGTAACTAGGTAGTAAAACAATTATTCCACCGGCGCAAGTGTTGCACAGTCAAAGTTTGAAAATACATTCGTAAATAAAGATCAATCGCAAATGCTTTATTCGAATATTTCAAAATACTAAAACTTGGTGATGGGTTTTAAATTAACTCGGATCAATTCACGCATAGGTACAATAGCAGTGATTTACGTAGTTTGATAAAATTAGGTTGCATTGCGTACACGCTTGCGGAACAGGGTGTCAAACCTGAAAATATTTTCGCCAGCGCGTTGGAACTGAACATGACAAGCATGTGCTGCAATACTGAATTTCTTGCAGAACCTAAAATCGAATTGTTTCTAGCTGGACTTCTTTCGATGCCGTATTTAAAAATTTTTCCTCACAGTGTTTTTCACACGTGACGAACCATTGTGTGGGATCGGGTTGGACAGAGCGATTGCATTTGCAATCTTTCGCCCAGCCTGCGCTTTACTTATTTACGTGTTTTCCTTTCGTCTTATGTTTACAGCAGCAACGAGACTTTTTATTCATGCAGGTGTGATTGTGCTGGTGTCTGTGACGATCATAAGAAAAAGCACGATGCTGTTTTGACGAGTTCTGAAGTGTTATGAATAAATTACTACTGCGACACACAGTTCCAGAACAAGTTGTGTATTGTCTAATGTTTATTCAAGTCATTCAAGTTCACATCTGCCACGAGAGAATAACAGCATACGCTTGACTTGTGCTATGCGGCGCTTACTCAGAAATGGCGTTTAAAACGACCGAGAAATTGTAATAAATGCTATCTTTCTCTGATTACGATTTGTGATTATCTTGAAACTGCAAACAAAACTCACGTTCGTCAAACCGTACGGCGAAGTGGGCGATGTTATTTCAAATTTTTGAATATTTGTTTTCAGGAAAAAAGTTTAAAAGAGATTTATTGAGAACTTTTTTTGCTGATTGTATTGAAAAACATAATGACAATATTTTTCCTCAAAGAAGATCGATGGGCACTCTTGAAACGCGGGCATACGTACTGTATTTGACTATGTAGCAATTCCGTTTGGCCAACACGGCCTTTACTTGTTTTTTGAATTTTTATTTCATTTTGACGTGATTCTCCATACATAAAATAATTAATGTTGTGCTTACAGCAAAATGCACTGTGGAGGAGATGACCTGCTCGGATTACTCGTGCGTGTCGAAACAGCTGTGGTGCGATGGCAACCGCGATTGTGACGACGGCAGCGACGAAAGAGACTGCGGTGAGGCGCCAGGCAATAAAATGAAGAAAAAATTTATCTTGGCGATTACAAAATGATTGATTGTAAAAGCTCCTGCCGTGCGAAGATGGCAAGGCGAACATCCGTTTTGCTTTGTCTGTGATAATCCGGTGTTTCAGCTCGAGTCGTGGCGTGCCGTTCGGATATGTACTTAAATTTCTCTTTCCGCTTCGAGCAAAAAATGTACAATTTTTCTTTGCTCTTCGACTTTATTTTCGCGAAAATTTTGAAGGTTGAGTATCGGACGCATTTACAGACCTTGATCTCATTTCGCACACGCTTTTGGAAAGGTATGATCGTTATTTGAAAATTATACAATCTGACTTGTGCAACGTCTCGGTAAGTAGAACCAGGTTATGGTACCCCTACTGAAGATCACGTACCTCCCAAGCCTGTTGCGGGATACTGACTAAGATAAAAAGCAAACGACGCTGTATAAACTTAAAAGCGTGTTTTTTTGTCACCAGTGCGCCTGGTGTCCCGCAGTAAGCTCCTACAGGCGGTGGATCCGGAGGAAAAGAGTCGGATTCGAGGTGTGTTGGTTGGCTACAACAGGGGTATGTCGCAGTGGCAACCAGTTTGCGCTCAGCCATGGAACGCCTTGATGAGTCATCTCGCCTGCAGCCAGATGGGATTCAGGTACGAAACACTTAGTTAAAGCAAAGTAACGTAGGCAGTCATCGCAAGCGTGGAATGCGGGATTGACCAATCAAGCAAGCGATCTTTCAGCAGGCAACGCAAGAATTTGCGATGTAACAGACTCCTTTGTTTCATTCGTAATGGCGTAAACATTTGTTCCCAAAAATGTCAATGTTTGCTTGGTTTTTAAAAAACTTGACCAAAAAAGTTAATGCTCGTGTTGAAAGAAATTGACCAGGCCGCAATTTCAAACCCAGCGAATAAGCAAGCATACGTTTCACGCTGTTTTGATAAACAAGGAAGATATGGAGACTACGTGGTTCACATGAAGATTGTAATCGCTGCTTATGTTTTTTGTGGCTTTATCAATTTCAATTATTCTCGCAGATAATGTCTAGATGTTACTTCATGGTGTTGGTTCCTGTACACTATCAACGAAACCTCTTTCGTTCGAACTTTTCATATAACAGGACCATACCTATAATGTTTTTTCTAAATGCAACTCTCACTGCCAGAGTTATCTAGTTTTATTCCACCCCCCGTCTGCAGGTTATCGTATATAGGTGATTTTTCTCTGATATGCGAGTTATCACATTTTGGTACGAAGGAGCGTATTACGCTGAGGCAGTGGAGAAAAGCAAACAGTGAAAATTCAAAGTAACGCAAGAAGTGTTGGCGTTGTGCTTTTACCAGCGGTTTCAACAACCTCTTTTTGACCAGTCGGTGACCGAGTGGCAAGTGCGTCTGGTTCGGTGCTGGTAGGTCTGGCGTTCGATTTTTCGGCCGGGTCTTACCAAGACCTTGTGTAGCCTTGTTACCAGGCGCACGGTGTGCAGAAGAGTGGGAGGAGACACGACCAGAACACAAAACAAACCGAGTTAAATGATACTAGACATTAGCACAAACTCAGTCATGGCGCTATAAGACCACTGTAGTCATAAAGTGCCATCAAACCTCCATTTAAAATCAAATCAACAACCCCTTTTTGAACGAGCACTTCTTGTTTTATATGTTGTTCAGAGAAGCATTGTCGTTTTCGAGAATTTCTCCGCGTAGCCCCTTCCTCCGTCGATCAATGTCGAATCATCGTGTGTTGGTGACGTCAGGCAGCAGTCACGTGCGCACAGTGCAGGAGATATTCATGCAAAGGTACGTTGCCGCGTTTTTCGAAACAAACTTTTTACTTTCCGTTTATGTGAATTGCTGTCTGCGAGAGATAAACTTACTCTGAGAACCGCATCAAACGAAGCAGGTGTTTTGCCAAGCATATGATGTTTATAAAGCAGAATTGCGAATTTTATGAGGTGACATATCAAACGTTTTGAGGTGAAGATTCTATTTGGTTAAGAGCTGTTAATACCTACTCAGTAGGCAAAATATACATCGGGTAAACATCGCAGTGTCTGATTCATTTATATTGTCGAAGGTTTTCTTTCCGTAGATGCTGTTACATGCATAGGTGTGTGCAAAAATATACTTCCAAGCCGTAGCCTTGGTTACGTTCATAAAAATAGAATTCATTAATTTTTAGGCCAATGAAAGAAACCTAACGCAAGCATGATCGTAACGTAGCACGCCTGAAAACGATGAAAAATGATAATGACTGTCTAATGCGCTTCTGTGATTTGAAAAGCTTTGATGCATCACGAATGTGGATCGTCTGTTGCTTCCACAGCGGTAGATTTGTTGAATCCGCCATATTAATCGATATTTTACAGTAAGTTCAAAAAAACGACGTGAGTAATTAGCAAAAAAACTGACACAACACAATTTTCTCTGCTACGTAAACTTCAGCTTGTATAGAAGTTCCACCTTCTCGTGATAAACTCGCCCGTTCGCTCTTCAAATAACTCTTTTGCAGTTACTTGAGCAAGGGGACGATTTAGCCGAATTCGACCCAGAACCGTCGCCAGAAAGTCGTCAAGATGGGGGCTTTACGTTCGTGCAGGGGGGGGGCTTGACATTCAAATTTGACAAATATTCCACTAATGTATAGTATTTCGTATTTCAATTTGGGGGGCTTGGAGCTTTGTATGGGGGGGCTAAGCCCACCAAAGCCCCGCCCGTGGCGACGGGACTGCTCCGACCGCCCCTGGAGGAGCGTTTCAGACCGCAAGGTAGGTATGTCTGTCATTCATGGGGACCAATGATGCAGAAAAGGTCTTTTTTTAATTCTTCCCAGCAGCGCATCCAGCTGTCGCTCGAAGAGGATCATCCGAATTGTTTGCAAACCGAGCATGTGCGGGCGACGCTCTGACAAAACCGATCGCGGCGAGATCGTTACGCGCATTTTGGGCGGGAGGACTTCTCGCGACCACGCCTGGCCGTGGTTGGCCAGTTTGTCCCTGCCCGGAATGAGTCACGTGTGCGGAGCGACCTTGGTGCACCGACAGTGGCTGATTTCAGCCGCTCATTGCTTTCAGGAGTAAGTCGAATGGTATTGTTGTCACGTGACAACGCTTCATGCTTCGTTGGAAACAGCACTCGAGTTTTTATCATGTCTGGCGGGCGGCTGCACTGAGATTAACTTGACATGCTGCGTTTTTCGTTTGTAATCATCGCGGGTAGCGCCCAGGTCCGTATCCACGGGGGGCGTCATTCGGGGGCAGTGCACCCCAAATATTTTTGTGCCCCCTCAAATTGTGTTGTGCTCAAAAAATTTGTTTTCAAAAAATTTGCCCTTCTAAAAATGTAGTTTGCCCTCCTAAACCTTAAAACCTGTCTACGGGCCTGGTAGTGCCTGTTGCTTGTAGTTGTTTTTAAGGCCAGCTTTTGCGTTTGTTGGCGTCTCGTGAGTAAGATGTTCGTGCGCGAACAAGGTTTGTCAAAAGGATAAACGTAGGGAGCAGCTTTTTCCTCACTATTTATGAAGACCGACGACCCCTTATGTTTTTTCACTTTGTTGAGGTCCTATAGTTATGGAATTGCGCATTGTGTAAAAATCAAATAATCTTATCGCAAGCAATCTCCTTGATTACCTTATCCGTACAAAAACCACTTCAGACTTGTCACTGAGGGAGAGTTTGATGGTTTAAATCTCCTTAAAACTATTCAAAGAAATGGAAATGGGCATCAAACATTAATCTAATCTGCAGAACGAAGCTATAAGTCCGAGTCATGACCACGGTCAAGTAAAGTCGAGGCATTTACAACATTGAGTCGATTCATAGTCGCAACTTGCTGTTTGATCTCAAGTTGGAATCGAATTTCGAGTCCATTAATTTCCAGAAGTCGAGTTCTGTGGACGTTACTGTTTGAAACAGGAAAGTAACGGTTGCAAATAAATCAATTAAAAAATGCAGCTGAAGTGCTAAAAATTTCCAAATAATGTCTAGAAAACGTTTCCTTAAAATGAATAGCAAAAATGGTATTTTTCTTCGCAAATACGTCGATGGGTCATTATTACGAGTGATTGGATTCACTGTATAGAGTCAACACAAGTCTTAAGAATGGACTTGGGTCTGATTAAGTCATTAAATTCTCCGAATGGGACTCGAGTCTAGAGCTATACAGAAACATGATTGCGGTCGTCACATCTAGATTTCGAGCGTTTTTCCTATTTTACGAAACTAAAAAATTACTAAGACAGTAGCTATCTTCAATTTTTTTAATTTGGTCCCCTTCTCAGCTGGAAGATTCTCCTGAGAGACGTGGACAAGCAACGAATCTGCATTGGTTCATGAGTTAACTATCAGTAGTAAGCGGTGGTGTAGTCGGGGGGTAGAAAATCGTTAGCACAATTTTTAATCGTCAGAAATTTCAAGTGAGCCGATAAAACCGTAAGATGAAGAAGCCTATCATTGAAAGCACTGCTTCCAATCAAGTTATCACATGTCCCACAAAATTGATGACTCGATGTGGGCGAACTCTTAATAAAAAATGTATCTCTATTTCAAACGAAAAGGTTTTCCTTCTTTCGTAATTGCCACTGTTTTGGTTGCAGTATGAAGCCCACTGTTAAAAGTTATTTCAGATTTTCATTGAACACGGTCAAAAAACTTTACTGAGGAACGGTAGTGGTACAATTTTCGTAACGAAGTTGTGGAACATGTGAGATTTAAGCCGATTATTTTTCATAATTATTACGTACTAGTCAGAAAAAAAATTACGATGTACAGTTTCAACTCAAGCATACAATTTTTTGCAGTTGAAGTTTTTTTCTGACTAGTACGTAATAATCATGAAAAAGAAAAGGTTGCATGCTGGACTGGTGATAAGTTTGGCAGTCGTGCCAATACAAAAAGGCCACGCGACGCTATAATGTTGAAAATAGTCCTTATTGAACCTAATCTCTTTCTTAAACATTCCTTACAAATTCCTGGAAGTTCTTTTCATACGCCATACAGCAGGAGCACTACAAGTATTTCTGCAGGAACAAACCAAACTGTAAATGAATGGAACACAAACACAGATTTTCCAGTTACCATTACTTTACCATTCGGAGTTCACAAACTTAGCGAAAGAGCCTAAAAGTGGCATTTTCTTATCAAGTGCTGAAAACACAGTGCTCCACCACAGTTAAACATGCTTTGTTCCGTGCCTATTTCATGCTGATATACGTTTGCCAATAGTGGAACAAATACACATTTTCTGGTTTAGACGCCTCGTTAGTAGTTCCAACTCCTGTCGAATTTTGCAATACATCTCCAGGAATGCGAAATGTTCGCTAACGTCAAGTTACATATTTGTCAGGGCATTTGGTGCCTCGATGAGAAACAATTCGTATTCATTTGTTAAAGGATGTGCAATTATATCTAACCTTTTTATTCCCTCACTTCAATTGTCAATTGATGCTTTTCGCAAATCCCCATTTTTCTCCCATTGTGTATCGCTTCTAATGACGACGACCGAATGCAGCAGTTGCTGGTGTTTCCGTTTGTTCCTCGTCAGTACCGCCTACGCACACTAACTAAGACCTGCCCTGTGGTATTCTAAGACGCATGATTTCTGTATTCTTGTGTTCTTTGACTAAACCTTGTGATATGGATCATGCATCTGAGCCTAACATGTAAAAAAACACCTTTGAATCCGTTTGTGTATTAGACCTTCAGATTTGCTGAAGGTGAATTATTTGCATCACACGTTTTACCGGAATCGCAGTACAAAGATTTCGAGTTTCGAAAAATGCGTCTGTATCTAGGTGACTACTATCCAATGAAACCTCACGTCGTGTTTTTTTCTGTGCATGTCGCAGGCGCACTGATGCCAGGATATGGGTGGCGCGGATCAATATGAACGGAGAGAACTCGCTTAGAACTTCAACGCCCTTTAATGTTTCAAGGATTTTAATGCACCCAAGGTACGGTTGTTCCTGGTTTTTGCACTTTGGAGACCGGATCCAAATATTTTTCGGCCCCGACGAACGTAGTATCTTTCGGTATGCTCACAAACGAAATATATTTTGAAGGCTTACAAAAGTGTATAAAATACATGTTCTTGCAGGTATTTTTTAGAAATTATGTTGCATTGGGTTATTAGAATTTTTTTCTGTGTTTCTATGAAATACAGAATGAAACCAATTTTTTTAAGCTACAGCTTGAAATTTTGACGTGGCGATAAAAACTTTCTTGACACTGAGGTCTTGAAGGTGCTATAAGACCAAGACCCCTCGGTACAAGCGCCGTTTGGTGCGATTTCATGGGCGCTTTATACTCGATTTTTTCAATTTATTTTAAGAAGTACGAGTTTATTATCTTTTTCCTCTTTTTACTCAAATCCGCTACGTAGACAATGCGCACTAACAACGACCTTACGGCAAAACCAAAAAAATCCAAATTACGCCTTGTATATTTTGCCGATTCTTGCACGTCTGTGCGCGCTCTTAAGACCCCTTCTGGATAGACACAGTAACTGCACAAAATTTAAACACAAAAGTTCCTGTTTACATATTTTTACGAGAGAGGAAAATTTACTTACACCTGTTTGTTTCGCAAAATGTTTCCAACCCTACTGTTGCGTAGTTGGGCGGGAGTGCTTCGAAAAAAAGGAGAGGTAACAACAATGAAAGCACTTCAACTTTGTTCATCTTACTCTACGCTGTGGTATATGCAGGTACAACCCCCAGGCTGTTGACTTCGACTTGGCATTGGTGAAGCTCGCTACTCCAGTGGACAAAACTCAGGAAGCTCTCTGCCTGCCCAGCTCACCTTTCGACGCCGGCGCCTTTTGCGTCATAGCAGGTGAAATGCAATTATGCCTCAAAGCAAAGGGTGAAAGAAATATTTGAAGAGGTTTATGAACGACTGCTGCTCCATATAATATCGTGGCAAATATTGTGAAAACCGTAGAAATTTGGACACCGCTTAAATTTGAGACAAGTTAATTGTCCCTAGTTTTAATGGCCTTTCACGGACATAGATCTTTTTCGACAAAAAAGATTGAGATCACCTCTGCAGTGCGTTGCTAATACGAGTGCTCACCAGACATGGGCAAACTACGCACAGTTAATTCTTTGGTTTGGCCCGTTGAACTTTTCCAAGTTATATTGTAAAGGCAATTCAATTTTTACACCTCATCTATATCAGTCTATACCAGGGGTGCATAACCTCTTCGCTATTGCCGGCCGCATTACGTTTATTTTTATGAATTACGGCCACCAGTCAGTTCAAGATTTTTGTTTTGCATTGGTTCTGTTCTGCTTCCACACACTGAGCCCAACCAGCTTCCAGACGTCTGTTTGGCCGTCTTTTTATTAAGTATCCTCATGCAGTAGAAAAAAAGAGTTTTACTAATGCATGACCGCCATAACTTATATTTTAAATTACATATGCATGGCTGTAGGTTGTGCACCCCTGGTCTACAGTAAGTCACAAACAATTCACCACTTACGTTGGTTTACACAAGCAATGCATGCATCCGCTCCTGGTGCAATCTGTAGTTAAATGTTAGAATCCAACGCGGCGGGCGAATCAAAAAGTTCGCTCATCCCTGTAGCCCCTCGCGTCTGACCAGTGCATTGCGTTAATACAATATATATGCGAATGTCTTTTGTAATGCGGAAAATCTTGTAGACCAAAATTGAATCAAGCATCAGGCTTTGCCAAAGCATTTTATTTCTGTTGCTACGGTTGAAATAACAGTCGCTGCTGTGGTGTGTGTCACGAAATTGTAGATATGTTGCAGAGCCCATTGGCCCATCTATTTAAAACACAACGTCTGTTGTACAACTGAAGTGAAACGATGCTGTTTTTTAGGCTGGGGAGTAAATGGACGAACGCGCGGAGGAGCGCAGAAACTTCAGGAAGGTTCCGTTCACATCGTCACAAGGGAATCGTGTCAAAGCTATTATCCAAATCACGTGATTACAGACCGGATGGTTTGCGCGGGAAATGCGGGAACCGTTGATGCGTGCAGCGTGAGCAGCTATTGAGTTTTACTGATTTTAGACACTGCTAACGAAGCCTTAGTAGCGACTAGCGAGCAAGTGTTGTATCAATGGGCAATGGCTCTGCTTTTTGCACTTGTCCTCTATCTGAAACACCGTTGCACGACGCAAGATTTTTTTATCGTGGAGCATACTGAAAAAACCAACCGTTTTATTGTCGTAATCAATTGTTCGATTATAAAACCAGGTCAAGTTTTTGCAGTGTCATCCGCTATAGCGCACTAATGGCTTGCGACATTCTTCGCGATTTGTTCACTTGTGCACAAACTGCACATGTATTTAGAGAGTTAAACTTCCCCTTCATAATTTCGCATTTGAATGCTGAAGCCAGGTATAGCGTAAGCTAAGGCTTGTTTTGTGAATGTTTACCACACGCATTTTGGGTAATAAGCAACATAAGACTTTTTGTAAACAGTAATCAGGTCCATGGGCGTCGGAAGAATTTTGTCCTTGGTGGGGAGCAAGAGCGGATTTTCCCAGGAGGTGGCCAAAAGATTTTTTCCAGAGGAGCCAACGAAACTAAGAGAAAAACTGTTTTCGTCTAAAACGTTAATAGGAAAATATCAAATTTCAAAATGCAGGGAGGGCTTGGCCCTCGCTTCTACCCCCTTCCGACGCCCATGATCAGGTCTCACTGTCAAAGGGGGATATACGGGTATTCAATCCCCAACAGAACCAAACTGGAAAAAGTGGCGGTCAACTGGTTTTTTGAAAAAAGGCGACAGAATACCTTACCTAAGCTTACTGCCATAGTCATTAAAGCATTTACAATTGTCGCTGCAATCGAATTTTGATACGGTAATGAACAGAACGGGACAAAATTTTATTTTTGTTGGTTTCGCATCCGCTTTGCTTCCAAACATTTTGCTCCACGTCCGCAAATTATCGAAATATCAAAATCCGACTCCGCCAAGACTCAGCAAATTTCTGAATTCTGCAGTAACACATGTGCATGTTGTTTGACAGTTTTGCTTAATGTAGTTCCAAACTGCATCACATATTTGTTGTTCCAAAAGAACCCACTGCATTCTTGAAATAATCAGCTTCAGGTAGACCATCATAAACAGATATATTTGTTGGTGCAACTACAATTAAATCACTGACAGCTGGGCGACTCGATGTTATCAATGTAATGCCAAGAAATTAATCTGAAATACTACAGTTTCAAAATGAATTGCAATGCATATCTAACCGCCACGCACTCCATACCTAACATTGGATGAAGATTAGATAACTCTTTCTGTGTCAGCAATGAGTACGTTTCAAGTAACTCCGTAAATATTTCCCAAAATATCAAAGTGAAGCATGATTGACTTGAACTTTGACGAAAAAAACAAAGTCTGCCTCCGTTTTACTTACCCACAAAAGTTTTAGACTCCACCTCCGTTAAAAACATGCGGAGTACCCTCCGCAACTCCGCTTTTTGTCCACCTCTTGTAGGTAATCAACCATGACACTAGTCGAACCAAATGATAGCGAAGACGATACTATCTTGCTGTTCGTTGTTAACTATGCCCTTCATAAGGAATCCAGTAACATGCCATTTCATAGTTTGTTTGCATATCAAATCGATTTTACTGAGGAGCATCGTTAATTATCTCTGCAAGACAATTCCCTCGATGGATAACGCCGTGCAAACACAAGAAGTTTTACTTATTTGTTAAAGCTAGTAGTCTATTTGCTTTAATCAGTCCATAGATAGATTTGTTTACAGAAATAGTTGATGTTGCTTTTCAGCGAAATCGTTGTTTTTCAGCGAAAGCCCTTCATAATTTCACATTTGCAAGCTGGAGCCAGCTAAAGCGAAAGGCTTATTTTATGGATGTTTAACACACGCATTTTGGGTAATAAACAACCTCATACTTTTGTAAACAGTAATCAAGTCCATAGGCGTCGGAAGAATTTTTTCCATGGGGGGAGCAAGTGCGGATTTTTCCAGGTGGCGAAAATAGTTTTTATTTTGAATGAAATCATAAACTGACCTAATACTGGCTTGTTTCCTCATGGAAACCTTTTAGTTTTAAAGCTTAATTTTCTTGACACTGTACTAAATTCTTGACTGAACTGTTGAGAAACAAGCTAGTTCGAAATGGAGAAAGACACGAAATGACAAAGAAATAATTTCACTAAGCACTAAAGCACCACTGTCTTCAATTTTCAAACGAGTTGTTTGGCAAAAATGCCGAGGTTTTTATTATGTTTTTGTTTTACGTGCCCAGCTCGCGCACACAGCCAGTGCCGCAGGCCACACCACAAGGGTTAGTAAAAAGATACAAAAATATATATAAACACTTGGTCACACCACATCACGCCAGTAAGTGTTACTTGGCACGCGCAGGCAATACTGAAATAGAACGAACACTGAAAACAACGCACCAGGAACCACTGCATTCGTTCAGCGTGATGCGGAAGCGTTACATGGTGGGACAAAATGAAGACTTGTAAAAAGCATCCGACATTTGAACTGTGTGGATAAAACGATTTTAAACGAAGAAACGTATTGCTGAACATATGCACGCAAAGTGTTTCAAATCAACGCATCGATTGTTTTGACAAAGTAATTACCTCGGGGCTTAAATGTTTGGGTGTGTAATACAAAATTCGATAGGCGATGTTTTACTGCAGATATGCGCAATCATTTTATACCAAACTACCTGTAACTGTTCCTGTATTGGGAAGTACACATTAGCATGCAGTACCAAGTGATTTTACTGTTTTACTGCAGTGAAGGCACTTACGCGTCGCAATACCATTGGAGTTGCGTCAGCGTGACGTCACTGGCTTGCTAGTTGAAAAGCAACTGACCCTACACTTTCTCTCTTTCAGGGTGATAGCGGAGGACCACTGATGTGCTGGCAATCAGACACCATGCAATGGCAACTGTCGGGCGTGACAAGCTGGGGCTCGTCTTGCAAACCTCACAGCGCCCCTGGCGTCTACACGGACATCCGTTATTTTGCGCGATGGGCTCGGGCAGCCATGGATGAAAAAGGATTTGGCTAAAGCTTCGTGAAGTAACAAGATGGGAATCCGCAAGTTCTAACAACCCAGGCCCGCGCGACGTCCGTTCGGAAAGGAACAAAAAGGACCGAATGGGCGGAATTCAGACTTCTTATCTTGCAATCGGGGCCTTTAAAATCTCGATTTCATTGTGGGCCATATTGGATACTAAGTTGCGCAACATGCAGTGCCTATGCTGTAGTAGTATCAGCCCTTTTCAGTATCAGTGCCAGAATTCAAGGTTGTGTGCATGAGGCGATTACTGTCTGGCCGGTTTGGCAACGCGGTGACCATTATTGGTTTTGGATATGCCACCCTTTACTGCAACTAGTTCGTCCTGCTATGATAAAGCATATAGTTTTTAAGAGGACAGCACTTCTCAAATCAGTGGTGTGTTGTTGCGTAGATGCACGATACGTCGTATACCTTGAAAGTTCCGCGATATACATTAGCCTTAAAGAAGTCGTATTGATATGCTTAGTGACGCTGCTCCTAACTCGCGTTTCTTGTTTCGTGCACTTTCCTTGGACTCAAAACTTTCGAAATCTTTCCATGACCTTGCCAGTTTGAGCGAACGTGAGTATACTGATTCGAAATTAAACAATGTTCAAAAAAGAAAATTGCGCCAGTACTTAACACGACCAAAGTAACATGAGATCTAATCCGCTGCACCTGGACAATCAATCGATGCTTGTGAATGTGTGTGGTGATTAGTTAGTACTAGGGTGTTATTTTCATATTTTGTATTAAATATAAGGCCGACCGTTTAAAAGTGGTAATTGTACGTTTTCGGTCTGTTCAAGCAGTGCAATAACTCTGTAGTGCTGTTTTCTGAAGGACAGTTTGGAAGAGAGTAAGTGGATCCTTACGTCTTCAGTTCCATTGCATATTTTTCAATTAGCAGAAGCCTTTAGGCCAGAGAAGAGCATAATTATTCCAAAATCTGAAGAGCTGGGGGGCAGGAAGAACAATTGCCCTCCTGCAGCTGAGAAATAAAAATAGTTCCAAATAGGATAACATTAGGCAAAAAAATGGGCTACGTTTTGTTGCTGTTTGTGAAGTGTTTAAAAAGCTACTGAAAATTTTGAAATGTGGACGAAATTACAAGAACGTGAAGTTTGAGGATTACTTTGACCAAGTGCGAATGTTTTTACTGCAAAAGTGAAAAAAACTGGCAAAATTTTTATACGATAATTGAAAAACAAGCAAAAGCATTTGCTATGCACTGAGGATGATAACAGTAGTTATCGAAACGTTTGCAAGATGTCAGTTGTATCGTTTGCTTTGGCCGTGATATTTATTATAAGGCTATTCAGCACTTCCGTTTTTCGTGTACCGAAAAACAAGCAATTAGCAAAATTACTCAAGTTGAAATATTTGTAGGCTACGGCTTGTAATGAAATGCATTCTAGCACGGACCTGGGAGTTTTTAACTAAAATGTTTTCGCTCGATAGTTTGGCAAGGCTTTCCCCAGCAGCATTAAATTCAATTTCAAATCCACGCTTCACTGAATAGCCTTGCTAATGCCACAGCAAGGCTAAGAGAACATCAGATTGGGAGGTGGTTTAACTTGGGCCAAAGCTTTTACACCAGGTCACATGACACACACGAGTAAACCAAAAGAACTCCTCTATTCAAGGCTTTTGAGCATTTCAGGTCGGATTTCGTCACAACCTGCAGTCAGTGGCGTAACTGACGGGGGCAGGGGTGCGCGTCGCCCCCCCTGACAGACTAAATGTAAAAAATGGGCCCCCTGTTAGCTTGTATTTGGTATTTAGTATTTTTTTGATTTTTAGCAGGTTTTTGTTTTTAGCGTCTTTCTAAAATTTCTCGTAGTGTTTTTCGGTGATTTCGGGTGTTATTACAGACGAATCCAGTTAATCGCATAACCAATTTGCCACGATTTTTTTGTTTCTGTTCAACCGGAATATGCGATTATTAGTTTCAGACAAATATCCGCAAGTTTACCGCCTAACGACACAGGGCCCAAAATTCAGTCCCGTCGCCACGGGGCGACTTTTGTTAGCGCCGGGGCGTAGCACCCCAAACAAAGTTTTAACCCCAAGATTGAAATGTTAAACACTAGAAATGAGTGTAGTTTTTATCAATCCCTTATTCTGTTTTGTTCTGTAATTTATAGACAGAGCAGTACCTACCACTGTTACATAGAATAACATCGCCTGATCATTTTGCGACGTTTGTGAGGTAATAAAGGTATCTGAGGCTTGAGCGCAAAGTATTACCATTCATTGCTTGGAGTGTTGAATGTGAAGCTAGCCTACTGTATATGCTTTGTTGTATGCGTCCAGAAATCAGACTTCACCTGATCAAGGAATTTTGTGGAGTGATTGTTGTGAAAAAATGTATCATGGCTAGCTCAGGTAGTCTTCTCGTATTTTGTTCTGGATACCTTTGGTGCTTACGGCCAAGTTGCACATTTGCGCAGCCTGCTGTTCAGACAGCAAGATGGAGTTAATAGCGTAGTTAGAAGACTTTATTTAGCAATCACTGCTAAGCTTGTCCCAACCAAGTAGTGCAGTTAGTGGATTATGGATATTAACCATGTTGCGACCACGTAGGCTCCCTTGGTCTATATTTGTCAACATTTATAGCCTATTTGAGACACAAAATGTTATTAATCTAAACATGTGCCATGCACCAGAAGTATAGACATTAGAAAGATTTATGCATGCATATTTCGGCCAGTTTTAAAAGCACGATGCGCATGTTTTTCATGCGAAGTTCACTTAAGCGTTAACGAAAGAAAACGTTCATCGTGGCGCATTGCTTTGATCGGCTCAGGTTTGCTCCTTCGGTCAGTGTTTTCATAACTGAAGGATAGGCTTGGTTCTATTTCCTGCAAATTTTTGTTAACATTTGCATTTCATTACAACATCTCCAAATAATTGTCATCAATCAAATGACAATGATTTACGACCAAATTCCTTTTGTTAAGCTCTATTCTCCAGACACGTCTTGATGAAGTTTGTCCTAATGTATTGTTGCACTTCGGAATATGCTAAGCTGCCCCGATACTGTTGCCAGCGCTGAAAGGATTTCAGAATACTGAAGCTGATCAAAACCTTCAACAGGTTTCATATGACACTGCAGGGGCGGAGCCAGACATTTTCATTTGGGGGGGGCACTGGAGGGGCCAATTTTGCAACAAGGGGAGCTGTCGATGGTCTGTGTAGGACTTTCAGAAAGAGACCT
>Ga0210059_1000418_pt1 | contig 53065 bp, 36 predicted proteins | sample Ectturendosymbi2_FD_188042 | JGI IMG/M metagenome (GOLD analysis project Ga0210059, IMG submission 188042) | Ecteinascidia turbinata endosymbiont from Florida, USA - Sample 2 (SPAdes) (version 2) | ecosystem: Host-associated > Tunicates > Ascidians > Unclassified | place: Key West, Florida... | reverse complement strand
AATTTTATGCTATTAACTTCTCGAAAACACAATCCTGCTTCATTTAAAGTTATCATAAATAACCACAACATTTCCCCTGAAGATAACCTAAAATACCTAGGTGTCCTTCTTGACAATAAGTTAAGCTGGAAACCTCATGTACAAAGAGTAAAAACTCAGCTATCAAGAGCTTGTGGAATTCTATCCAAACTTAAACATTATACAACACTACCTGTACTGAAAGTTGTCTATAACTCATTAATCCATCCCTATCTTAATTACTCAATCCTCAATTGGGGACGTGCTTCAAATGCAACCATTCAACCTCTCATTAAGCTCCAAAATAATGCTATAAAAAAATAAATCCAATTAATTCGGGATCACTAGAAAAGCATTTCCAGCACTTAAACATCTTACGCCTTCCCAAACTATATAGCTTTTCAGCAGGCAAATTCATGCACACTTATCATAACAAACTGCTTCCAAATCATTTTGATGAATATTTTGTTCCGCTCAGCTCAATCCATTATCATTCCACAAGACTAGCAACCTCTAAAAACCTGTATTTACCTAGAGTTAACTCTTCCTCAGGAAAATGTTCTCTTAAATTCATAGGCCCAAAAGTATGGTCTTCAATACCAGGCGATATTAAATTTTCAACCACCTTTACCTTTAAATGGAAACTAAAGAAACACCTCCTACATGAAAAAAATTCCCAATTATGAACTCTAGCAACATTTCCCTTGTCCAGAACAAAATACTGTGTATTCTAGTATTCTGTAACTCTGCTTATTTTTTGTGGACAGTTACTTTTTCATATTTTCTGTGTGCACTTCTATGCTTCTCGGCATATAAGTACACCCTTTGCTTTTTTTCTGTTTTGCTTTTTTTCTTTTATACCTCTTTAATTAGTTTTTGTAACTTTTTTACTTTTTTATTAGTACTGTTTTTGAATTTTTTTATATTGCTAAAAATATTCTAACCACGCCAAAATCCTTCACTTAAATTCGAACCACTCATCTGTGCACATAGGCATGCGGTTTCACCTGTACATTTTCTTCACCATGTTCTGCGTTCATTCGTTGTTTTGTTTTTGTTTTTCTTTTCATTATGCTTATTTGATGTCCAACTGTTGTTTTTCAACACTTGTCAAAAAATGATAAACGGGGTTAGTTGAATAGATGACTGCCACGGTCTTTCGCCAATCCTATATGACACAGCGCTCCTCTTTGTTTACACAGATCAACTATTGTGCCATTGTGATTACACTTGCTCTAATGTTCGCTAATGATTGGTTTACTGCATGCGATGGGTTTTATGACGCTTCTGCTTGTTGGCTGAGTCATATGAAACAATAAACCATGTCCATGTCCATGTCCTTTTCGATTATGAGGCACATGGACCACCACCCATCAACATTTGTTTCGAAGAAGATTTAATACAGTAATCTTTGTGAAAATGCGACAGCTCTGTGATCATTCTGGACGGTTTAAAATTGTCGAAGATTCAGTTGGGTCAAAATCCAGCGATGGTAAGCTTCACAGTTGCTGCAAACTGTTCAGTGCAGCCGCAGCTCTGCAGAATGCAGAGTTTTGCCTGAGGTTATTAGCGAATCCCAATTTTGAGTACACTGTTTTATCTCCAAGTTCAAATCACCTAAACTATGTCAAGAAAATGTTTTTCAGCAAGGAGCCGTTACTTTTGGAACCTCAACACAAAAACTGCTACTGCTACTTTCCAAAACCATACACAGGACTTAGAAGGTAAAGAAACAGCGAATCAAGAATTCCATCTTACAAGCGCCACGTATTCACCATGTCGTTTGCGCGTGCTGGTCGCAGCCTATCATGGCAAACCCGCAGCTTGCCAAGTCCGCCTTTGATCTCAGGTGCATCGTTCAAAATTTCGTCATAAAGAGCATTGATCCAATAAATACAAACTAGACATAAGTATGACCAGACGCCGGTTGTTTTAGTAAGCCAATGAGCTTAACGCCGGCGATTAAAAGTGCTGCTGAGCTATTATGGACTCGTGCCGCGTGGACCATCAGCAAGAACGCTCATTTGAAGACGCTGTGCAAAGTGCGTTTGTTCCAAATGCTCCAGCCAGCCGGTTCTTGACATATGCTGGCGCAGCAACTTACACTCTTTTTATTGTGTTGCAGCTCTAACAATTGAAAATGTCTATCGTCTTGTGAGGGCTAAAAATTCACAACCTTTATCTTGTAGATCTTATACATTCTTAAGGTACGGTTAATAGATAGCCTTTAATTAAATGAGATTTCATAACGTTGCAATGCAAAGGTCTATAGTCAACGTCTTTGCAGAATATCGAATTACTGTTTCCCAATAACAATCCTCTCGACTTTTTTGGTTGTTGGTAACTGTTCCGAATCCACTTATCATTTGTTTTGACTGAAACGAGGCATTGATGGCGTACCTCATTTGACTGCAAGGAAAACGGCAGTGATTACAGAAGTAAACTTCAGCAGGGACAGAAACATTTGCAGACGATTGAAAGCACAATGCCGTCTATACTCGTAGCTTGTGCTCTATATCTATTACTTGTTCAGTAATGTTGTAAAAGTGGTGGAAGTGTCGTTGAAAAACTTTTGTAAAAGATCTTGCGGCGTTAGCTTTAGTTGCGAGCTGTGGAGAACAGCACTCACAGAGCTTTTCAACGTGCATCCGACAACCTTTCGCCTGTTTTGGCAACTCACAGATTCCTCGCATCAGCAGAACTGCAGCTTCGTTCCTACATCAGTTGCTTACTGAACTTTAGATGGCCAGGGCAAAGCAGCAAACTTCAACAGCAATTGATCGTCCTGTACGGTTTACGAAACACAAGAAAAACAAAATTAAGCATTCTACCAGGGCAGTTTAAAGTTTAAAAACTGAGCAAACAGACTTCACTGCTGATTAGCCGAGCGAGTGACAAACAATAAAAAATTAGTGAAGCACACAATTGCAGTTATTTACAATAGAAGCAAACGCACAGCTCATAACACTACTGCAATCCTATTTACAATGTCAACTCAAACAAGCGAACTGCGTATGTGCGCTAATCTTACCTTCGCAAACAATGAAACGTAATTAATTGGTTACACACCAAATCGATGTGTGCTCTACAACTAAGATGTTCGTTCTTTGCATTGTTGCATCATAGACTCGTTGTTTCGAACGAATGGCACAATTTTGTGATATACGTTTATGAGCCGAAAACGTCACCAACGGACAATTGAAGAAGCGGTAAATGTATGGCGCGTTTTGCACGAGGAGGAACAGAAAAACAAGTCGTAGAGCCATCGCTGTCGAAGACTGTGCTAATGGCACAAGGGAGTACGAATCGTGGAGCCCAGTAAAGGCGGCGCTATATGTGAAATGCTGTCAAATAAGTTTATGATTTCAAGACAGCACTAAACGTGTAGGTTTACTGCAAGCTTTCGAGGAACCAGCCGATCAAGAATGTAGGTTTACGGGAAATCGATTTCCTAATAAAAATTTTGCTGCTTGATTTGAATTCGTCGTCTTTGCGGCGACTAGTTACTTGCACTAAATGTAGCAAAACATTTTGACCTTGGAAAATACGCACGTTAGTTTCGGCGACTGGGTTAAGCACAGCGGGTAGCAGCGTCATAAGATCGGTTATGTCATGTCGATTCAGTTCATAATCGCAGCGTGCATTCTACAATGCGCGTGTTTCAGACCTTTTTCTGCAATTGCTTCAATAGATTTACAGAACTGTTTGCCAGCCAGTAAATTCTATGCTCTCTATATCCACAGAATTAAAGGTCAGTCGCAAGTGACCTTGGTCGAAAGTGCTTTCATGCTTCACTGAACAAGAACATCTTTGACGCGGGATAACGCCAAATGTAGCTTTCTACGCTTGCCCACGTTTACCACTTGCTTGTAGCTGTCTCTCTCAAGATGTAATGTTTTTCTAGATTTCTCCTCTTGCAAGGCTGATGCCGGAATAGTGGCAGTGACGCAATATCGGAAATATCCATATAACCCTAAAACAGTTACCAGGCAGTGACTGGTGACACTGGGCCACAGCGAACAGTAAACATTTGGCTAAAACAGCCAAGTTGGTGCAGTAACTAACGTGTTTTAAGCATGTAGGGCAAGAATCAAACATTCGTAAAAGAACAATATTTTCATGCCTGTTTTTCCGGGTCCGCATCGCACTTTTTACGGTTCCTTTTTTTAATTCTGGACCAGGAAAAAGGTTCCTCATTGATTGTTATGCTCGAATGATCGCATAAAACGTCATTCGCTTGTCCGAAATGGCTGAGGGTTGAAAAGATTTTTGTGAAAGTATGTAATCGCGAACGAAAATTCTAGCATCCATGAAAAATGGCATTCTGTTTGAAGTGGAGGAAAAAAGCATCTTCGCATACGAAGTGGACTGGTATCTGAAAGTTCAGAAACTGGCATACGACACATTGCGTTCTCGAAAGGCTTGTATATTTACATACATAGTCGAAAGTGGAAAATAAATAAAGCGTCGAAAGTAAAAAAGGAAAGAGCAAAAAACATTTAGGAATATGGTCTTGGACCACATAACTTAGCGTGTGCCAACAGACATCACTTGATCAGCTATGAACACGGGGGCATTTAGAAGCAATAAACACTTTGAGAGAAAAGGCGGGAAACATCATCGCCAAGGTACGTGCACCCAAAATAACAAGCGACGTCACGCGATTTATTCTTGAATTACAATGATGCCACAAAACGCTTTTTGCGTTGCAACAATAAATATAAAAAAGCTGTGAAAAGCGATAGACTTCGTCATTATAGAAATAAGAAATCACTTTCTATAAAGTCTGTGCAATAAATTTAGGAAACGAAACTCGAAAAAGCAATAAACAACGGCCCGGTATGACTTGGAGCTTCGATTTCTGTGCAAGGAATATAATTGAAATTACTGTGTAGAAAACTGCGAAAATTAGAAAAATTCATTTTTTCAATAGCTAGAGGAAAATATATGCAGCGATAGGTTGGGAAACCAGCCGAAACTCAAGAGGAACTTTAATGCTAGCCGGTGAGAGACGTTCATGTTTACAATACACCCGGCAATAAATACAGTCACGACTTGAACAAAACAGGATTCCCACGCATTTGTCCCCGCCCGTGCATTTGCACATTAGTTAAGTTGCAGTCACAACCTATCGGCAATGTTCATCTTGACTTTTACGAGAAAACTCGATTGCGCCATGACCGGAAAAAATCGATGCACGCTAAAAAATCCAGGGGGGAAACGACTTGGCTCACACTCTGGACCGATCTGTGTGGGATTCCTGTTGGACAACCCTCAATGTTGTGGTGAAGCAGAACACAGAAGATCGAAGACAATTAAGACAGGCAGGTTCAGTGCAAAAGTGCGCCGTTGAAAAGCTCGGCGTCAGACAAGGCTTTTTCTCCATTACACTGTTCGGTGGCTTGAAGCGGTACAGGCTGTTAATGTCATGTACTTGGCTGATTACACCTTTCTTGCTCGCGACCGCATTGCCTGCTCAGGCGAGCGCGCGACAGCGGCGAAAGCGAGGCAGAAGCGAAGGAGCAGCAAAGCATTTCGGCAAACGACGTGAATGTTCATATCACCCTAAGACCGTCACCTTACAACGCGATTAGCTCTGAAGAAATTAGGATTTCGACTTGGCAGCAGTACGTTTGAACAGAGGACAGTCGGGGGCGTTACTTCTGAAGGGGGACGAAACTAAATTTCGCGGGCTGGTCTGCACTGTTGAAAAGGCGCACCTTGACGCCCATCTTCTGGTGATGATACTCGATGCGGAAATTTTCCAGAACAGCGCGGAAGAGCAGATCCATCTCCTGCTCCGCGACCCTTCTTCCCGGACACTGACGAGCGCCGTGTCCAAACGGTGTGAAAGTAAACTGCTCTGTGCATCTGCAGAAAGGGAGGATAACATGGTAAACTTCCGGGGTGATCCATATTGGATGCCATAATCATAATGAAAGGAAAACAGTTTTTTTCCTGTAAGTTCAGTGCAAGTGATCTCGAGATACTAGAGCGCTTAACTTATGTCATTTTTCACACAAAACTAGAACAGTTCGAAATACAGAACCACGTATTCTTGATATTATTCTAAAAATGTGGCGCGGTTACACAAATTGCCATATTTGAGAAGACTTCCATTTTGCCTCTAAAGTCTAGAACTATCGAAAATGTGATATAGATTTTTGAACGAACTTAGTTGCTCTCTTAATAAAAGAAAAGTTATTTTCTTGGAATAATTAACTGTGGAACGAGCATCAAAGTAAACCTCCAAGCGCAATTTGGTTCCAATAATTTTTTTTAAGCATTACTTACTTATAGGGTGATTTTTTGTCCATCCATCTCTCCGGCAAGAACTCATTCGGCTTCGGGAAATACTTCTCGTCTTTGAGATTCATCAGATGCGACGTGTACCGTACGGTCGTGCCAGCCGGGACTTCAAAGCCGGAGAAAACGAGCTTCTTGCTGGTCATGCGCATGTTTGCGTAAGTGAGAGGGTTCAGTCGCATCGATTCCCACACGCACGCCTTCAGGTATTTGGAAAACTGAGACGATTTCAAATCAGTTTCGCCGTTTTCTTCTTGCGCAAGTTCGCGCAAATGCTCCTGGTGCTTTTGGTTGTTTGCCAGGTGGTACATGGTGAAGATGGTGGCGGATGCAGTTGTGTCGATGCCACCTGCCAGCAGCTCCAGGCAGACCGTGACCGCGTCTCTGCGGCTCAGTGATTTGTTGTGGATGACATGCTCCAGAAGACACGAGGATTTCTTGGCTGTTTTCGCTGTCGAGTCGGCGTCACCCTCAGCAAGCTCCTGCAACTTTCTGCGTAAAGAGACAAAAGTTTGTTCTGACTTCAGTACAAGTCGATGTCAGGATAGTGCAAGCTTGAACAACTACACACAAAATCTGTGTAAGTGCAAAACAAGTTTCAGAGGTAACTGACGTTTGTATCACACGACTGTACTTGCTGTCAAATATACTACATCATGAGCGGATAGGCAATGGTGCCTAATTGTCGCAACTGTTTCAAAGCAGTCGCATTAAAATTAACAGCGGGGTAATTTTATTATCAGAAGACACATTCAACCGGAAATTGTCATTACCTGTCGACGAAATATCCGGCGTTGTCGAATTCCTCGCGCTGGCAACGGCGAAAGATCTTCCAATCTCTGGTGTTCCAAAGCTTCCATACTGGCATGGAAAACGCCAGTCGCGCTCCGTAGTCGAAGAATGTCTGCATGCATTTGCGAAGGTTCTCGGCGGCCGGTTCGAATTTTTCGCCGGGGTCCTTGATCAGTCCCAACCTGAACGAAACGCAAAAGTCCGCCAATTATTGTCATGTGTTGCAAAAAATCCCCAAATCCGCCAAGACAATTATTGCAAAATCCGCCAAATATGCTTAAATTTTGATACAGATAAGGTTTACAGAAGCAAGATGAAACATGTTACTAGAGCAGTAACAAGTTGTTTATCAAATTTTTTCCCACCGAATAGCTGGCCCGATATTGGGCGCCTTACTCTAAAAAGCGTTACCGTGTTACTGCAAAGAGCGTTACCAGGACAACGCTTGCAAAGAAGTAGCAAAAATTTTTCCACCATCTCACCTGCTGTCCAGCAAAACCACTGCTATCGATTCCAGAGCCCATTTATTGAGCGTCTGCTCAAAATCTTCAATCTCTCCAGTTACGGGCGATCGAGCTTTTTTCATGTAGGAAACGAAATCGTCAGAAACCTTCTTCTGGGCGTCACGAAACTCGTTCACGGCTCTCAAAGGCGATATAACCGGATTGATTGCGTTGCGGTTTCGCAACCATTCCTCTCCTAAAAATCATAAACGAGGATGGTTGGAATCGCGATACATGTCTGCGAAGCCATTGCCGTAAACCGAAACGTTTCTAAAGCCTCAACCGCGACATCCAACGGCGTCCCTCACAAGTTTAAGTTACACGTGCTTGACAAAGTGTTAACTCTTTCTGATGCGGCATCAGGTGTAATCGAATTTTCGTTTTTATGACCCAGTAACTACGAAAGTCTGCAAGCCAGCCTGTCAATGATCTCACTATCCGACGTATAGTCGACCACAAGGTGGAGTACAAAGGTTAAAAAGTGAACGACCCACCCAGCCACCAACGCTTTGACGCAACAGCCTATCTCTTGAAAAAGTCCTTTAAAAGAGTATATTTTTGTAAAGCAGTAGTGCATTCATTCTTGTCCAAAAATCAACACTGTTTTCTAATGAAAAAAACGTATTTTTTCAAATCGCTCTGCGCAAAAACACATTAATTTAAAAACGCACCCACACCAACTTAACACCCCCCACCTTGCATTGATGTGATTCCGACTGGGAGGTCTTCTTGCTCGCGGCTGCGGACAATGACGTCGAGGTGCGGGCGACAGGGCGTCTTGCCCTCGTTTTGGACCAACACGCGAATGTCCTTCGGGTCGGAAATGTAGACGAACTCTTCATTCATGATGCGTTCGCGATAGATCTTGCCATACCTGGAACCAAGCGGAAGGTTGAAAAGGCTTAAAAGCTGTCTTGAGAAACTCTATGAATAGCCTAATGGCAGAGTTTTACATCTACCTTAAGATTAAACATATACTTAGATGGCCGAGCTTCAAATTCTAAAAGAAACTATAGTTCATCTTTTTCACTCGACTTTGCAGCCGCTCAAACAGGCCCCTAGCCAGGTTTTGAGGCTTGGGGGTCCAACTACATTTTATGGAGGAAATATTTTTGTTTCTCTTCTATGTTTTAATAAAAAATTTTGTGGGCACAACAAATTTGGGGGTCCCTTCTTCCGAATGCTCCCGTGGCTACGGGCCTGCGCTCAGGTAGTGGATTTTTATGAAGTCTGCCGGAAAAACATTTGAAAAAGCTAGGTCCACAAGAGCCGGCGTTGGAACCCGAGCGAGGCTCACCTCGGGGCCTCGCGCAATTTCTCGGCGATGTCGGCCTGTCGCGACGAAACGGCTGCACAGCCAAGTGTTCTACTTAAAATGCGGTTGCAAAATTGTTTATGTCACACGTTGCCCGCGCAGCTGCCGGGGATTGCCACTGTGATGATGAATTGCTGCATAAATCGGTACTGGCGCGGCCTTCACCGCTTACCTTGTATGTCGTTCCTTTAGCGCCTTGTCGAACTCTTTCGGTGAAAAACGACCTAAGAACGTGTATTCAAGAGCTGATCCAAAAAAAGGCAGGCCCGTTGGGCCCGGAATCTCTGAGTAGCTTTTGGTGGCAGATAATGTCTTTTGATTGGGAAAAATTTGTTCCTTCAACCTCTGTCCGATGCGAATCGCTTTATTTGTCGCGTTTGCGGCCAAGTCCATAAGATGGTGATAGGGACACGCCTGTGGATTCACATCGATTGATTTCTTGGGCAAAGCGAAATTGGCGCTGGAACGGCGGCGCTGCAAAGAGAACTGGTCGGCAGCCATCATGTTTTCAAGTTTGGCGAGGTGCGGACATCCGGTCGTGTTGGAACGAGCTGAAGCGGCCATCCCGGATTGACGGCGTCCCCCGGTCACCGGGGCCCAACCGGGGACAACGTCGATACACAAGGACTTGCGACGCGGCTGCTTCCTTGCTGGGGCGAGTTGAGCGCAGGGTTGAAAACATCGCTTTGATTGTTTCGTCACAAGGAAGCATGCGTCGTCGACAACGAAACCCTTACGCCGAGTAATTGTGATCATTTTTCGTGACAGCATTGTGGGTGGTTTTGCGATACAGTGGCAATTGTTAGAAATAAAACAAAACTCAGCATAAATACCTTCAGACTATCTGAAAAAAATAAACGAAAGTAGTTATTCGTTACGAGTGAAAACGCAACGAAAGTGCTCAATTTCACCATAAGCCAACAATGCCCACGCTTCCTTAACTTTTTCACGCCCTGCTTACAGTTAGTTCAATTGCGAAGCGGCAAGTCTTTGTTTTTACCGATCGTCTTTTGCACCTGCACGGGGCGCATGTCGAATGCGCTGCTAAAGCTACTCGCCGCGTTAGCTTCAAACTTGCGTTTTTTCCCAGAACCGCGCATCGCCGTTTGCCACTTGTGAATTCTGCGAAAACTTTACGTTTTCAAGAATTTCGTCGCTTGCGCGTTGCCTGAAAAGCTAGCTTGCTTCTTGGCGATATTAACGGCGGCGCGGGCAGACCAAGCACTGATCGAACGGTTTCCAAAGCTGCTTTGCTCTGAGGAAAGCTCGAATCCGTGCGGGTTGCACGCGGAGTTGGCGATCTAACACTGCTCGGCAGATTAGTTTCGGTAATAATCCAGAAAATGTTGCTTCGATGACGCGCTGCAAACGGTGGCATCGCCTCTTGCATCCCAAGCGCTTTTGCTGAGGTCTATTTCCAGCGCTCACCCACCGAAAAGCACTCTTCTCAAAACATTGCACGCGGTCTCCGCTCAAAGTTTAAGGACAAAGCGCCGCTTCGCGCGCCTTCGAGCAGAAGGACGCCTGCTCCAGAGCAAAGGCTGGACGCTTGGAGATGGCGCTTCGTTTTTATAGCTTCGCGGCGGCGAAGAAAAAAAGCACCAGGAACAGTCGCATTCCGCAGTGCTCATGAGTCGTCTTTTCCTTGACGATTTCGATTGATAACCGCCGGCGCGCGTCAGTGTTTGCTGTGCGCCGTTGATTGCCACAATCGACACAGAGAAACACGAATGACGACTTTGCATCCGCCTGGCAGACGACCAGTTGACGTAAGCAGACTTTCCACCGATCGCGCGGCCAGAGCAACCCTAAACATCAAAAATTTAAGTGAGTTGACTCTTCAAATACCGGCCCGTTTGAGTCAGTGGACGTTCTGCTCCATCGTTTGAGCATTAGGGGTGACTTGCACCGTTTTAAGCAGTGGCATAAATTCCTATGAATGCAGGCGATAACGAAAAACTTGCTTAAAACTAAAGCCAAATTTTTGACTCTGCTACGTTTCCGTTGTTATCAACTGCAAAACATAAATTGAATCATGCACCATAATAATAATCAATTTAAAATATTGTAGCTGCCCCACGTCCGGTTTTACTCGTCCTTATAAATGTTAACGATACAAATCATTTTAAAGATTTTGTTTGCGGGAAGCAATAATCATTATCAACCACGTCAATTACATCGGTTGTCAGTTCGTCCGAAAGCCGGTTGGTCAGTTATTGTTTTCCGGCAAATCAAAGGAAAAACTTCTCGATGTAACACCGCGCGTATCCTAAACGACCGCTGGAATTCGGCGCCGCATACTTTGGTTGTTTTGATATTATAGGAGCATGAAACACATCTGATTAAGCCGTTGCCGTATAGAAGAAAACAATAATTTTCAATACCTTAAGCACTGCTAACTTGTAGTGCAACATAGCTTTTGCACGAAAAACACTTTCATAACAAAATATTCTCCTGTGGGAATTCTGGGAAAAATATCACGTTTTCAAGAATTTAGTCGCTTGCGTGTTGCCTAAAAAGCTAGTTTGCTTCTCGGCGATATTGACGGCGGCGCGGGAAGAACAGTCATTGATCGAACTGTTTCCAAATCTGCTCAATGTAGATTCGCAATTTGTATGTGACGGAATTACACAAAAGCATTAGATCGGAAAAACTGACTTTCGCAATCAGTGGTAAGGTATTGCACATTCTCTCTTGTTAAATTTATCCGAAAACTTCAGTTGTTGCCATTCAAAAGTATTGTCCATCATAGACGTTAGGGGGACAATAATCCGGGGGTCTATACAGCTTTTTGCCCGAAAAAAGTATATGCATATCAAAAAAGCAGATTTGCAACAAATTTTGCAATTTAGCTTCTCTAAGTAATAAAAAGACACATTTAATGCAATTTTCACCACGTTAATGCCAGAAAAGGATTAAAGTGACATGAAGTTTAAAATAAAACGATTGCAATTTCGATGCAAAGAACTTTGACATGTTCGAAATGATTTTTGTCCGAAAGCAAAATAGTTGGGGGGTACAGCCCTCCCTGAACCCACCCCACCTGCTACGTCACAATGCACATCCTCATCCCTCACCTGTCAATGGACAAACTTCGCCAGTACTTAAACCCTAAAGAGCTGCCGTCAGCTTTTGGCGTAGACATGTGAAACGTGGTTTCACTTTCAAACAAACGACAGCTTCATCTGCTTTCACCGGCAATGGTTCAGTCGAAATATTTCAGTACGGCAGCAAGTTGTTTCAAGAAAACGTCTTAACAAGATCGAGTTGATTATACACAATTCATTTCTTGCGATTTGTTACAAACCTAATTTGCGCGCAACGTAAACAAGCGTAACGGTCTATCTGCAACAACCACAAATCAAAGCGCCGTTCCATGGGCTTTCGGGCAGAGGGACGCAAAGTCTAAAGTCTAACTCTTAACTATGTCATGCGCCATCTGACCACTAAACATGGCCGTGTGTGTGGTAAAAAAGCGAAAAAAAACGTTACGAAAAAGCGAAATGAAAACAATTTCGAAAAGCGAAACAAATGTTGATGGAATGTCTTTTCTTCTTTGTAACAAAATACAACATTCTATGTCCAGTGTTAGAAGAACTTTCTTGAAAACACCAGTAATTTAATCGACGTGCTGCTTGTCTTCACACACTTCCAATGTATATGCTACTTGTTAAGCTGTCCTCACGCTCTCGTATTTTTCCTGGCAATAAAAAAGCGAATCCTCTCCAAATAAGTCAACCACCTTCAGACAGAATATCGAGGGCAGATGTTCCGATGGTGGACAAAGCCAAGCTATCTGGCTCGTACGCTGTCCTGAAACAGGCCATAGATCGTCTGTATACAATAGCAGGATATCAAAGTTTTGGGCCATTGGCTGATGACTGATGCTCGGAATCCCCATGCGTACCCGAACCGGTAGGAAGTGTACTTGGCTAGACGCAACATTTAGTCGCACGCAATTAGATGAACTACGTGAGATGAATCTACAGTGGATAGCTGGATACGGTTGGATAGCTACCAGTGACGTTGGGTGTCTGATTAAATCGAGCGGTTGATCTTTCGCGTCTTCCGGTTTCCACTACGTTTATCGCGAAAGCGGAAACTTTCGAACGCCCGATTTGCTGACAAAATGCGCATCGTAACAGCGATGTTTTCCCATTCAAAAGTACTGCAAGACAAGCCCGTAGCCAGGTTTTAAGTTTGGGAGGAAGATGCATTTATGAGGGGGAGATTTTTGTTTTTATTATAAGTTAAATAAAAAATTTCTGGTCATAACCAAATTTGAGGGGCGAAAAAACGGGGGGGCATTGCTCCCGAGGCTACGGGCCATAGTGCAAGATGTACTTTAATACCCGGCCACGGAAGGACGCACGCACTCAGAGAAATGCGGACCTAAGATGTTTTTCACAAGTTTTGCGAGAAACTGATCGGCTCTTGCACACTCCCTGCTGAGGGCTTTTGACGCACTCAGCTTTTCTGACGCCAGGCTGGAGTTTATAGAATTTCTTCGGGTCAAGAAGCTCCCGTGCGGCACTCCCCGACGCAATACCTGTTGACCGGTCACGTGTCGCCACTTTTCGTTTTCGCCCTATCTGCCCCACGCCTTACACTGCGCGTTTCCTGTTCCCAACCGAAAAAACGCAAACAAGAATAGAGAGAAAAATTGACAAACTTGCCAGTTGCCCTCTTTTCATCTGTTCTCACTTTTCGTTGTTGTCTATTTTACACTGATTCTCGTAAATGGTTTGGCAGTGGCATCGACCTAGAATTAAAATTCCATGTAAAGCAACGCAGCGTTGCGCAACTATTTTCGTGCGAATCGTGGCCGCAGAGAGTCAGGTATTGTGCATGTTACTGTTGTTTGGGAACTTTTCGCTGTGAGAAAATCCCTTGTTGGATATGCAACATCTGGAGCCGTTTTGGCCACAAGTATACTTTCACAACAACCCTTTGTAGTGCACGCCAGTGAATATTTGTTTCCTGTTGGCATGGAAACACGAAATTTAGGCGAAATTTCAACGCTGCTAATACAACTATATGTAAAAAAAACAAAAGCACTGCAATCACTTTACTTCTCAGGAAGTTTGAGATCAGCTTTGATCACTTTACTTTTCAGGAAATTTGAGATCAACTTTGATAATTAAAGGTTCTTGAATTTCAGTTTCTTCCGTCAGTTTGCGAAGTTTTTCGACTGTTGAAGTTTCATTCGTAACCAGGAAACACGTCACTGTTGCTAGGACAACTACTCAGCCCCAAACGACGTTGAGAAAAATAACTATTGATGGATCAGCTAAGTAGAAAGCCCCTTTGGGTTCTGGGGCAACAACGCTGAATGTTAGTATTGTACCACACGATTTGACGAGTCTCTCAAACCTCATTTAACAAAAAACAGCACCAGAAAAATGAGCGGAAACCGCAAAGGTTCAACTTCATAGCTCTGGAATAAACAGTTTGTCAAACTTGCTCACGAAACAAACTTTCTCCTTCGCTTGTCGTCACTTCTGTCCGACTCCACATTCAGCGTCAAACGTTGCGATTTTACGACTTGATGGTGAGTCATTAGGGGTGCAAAGGTATTTTCCACGGGTCTGTGCTGTTTTGGCACACTCTTGTTGATGAAGGCTGACCGCCTGTCATTTTTCGTCAATAACCTACGGCAAAAGTCACGAACAGCTTTGGTTTGTTAAAAAATAACCATTGCTTTATATCGTCTCTTTCAATGTTAGCACTGCATTTTCTCGAATGCCGCAATATTACAAGGGATGGATTTTCGCCAAAGTATGATCTGGTTTCCTATAAAATAATCATAGATGGTTGAAACACCAAAGTTCGAAAGTAAGAGGAATCGTTCGAAAGTTTTATTATAACAATTAGGTTCCTTAATTTACGTCTGCTTCTCTTAATGTAATTTTTACTCTGGCGATTATTTTTTTGCTTTTCACGCAAAAATTACTCTAATCCGAATTATCCTCAAACTCTGTGATGTGAACCAGAATTGCAGCGAACCAGCAAAAGCAGGGCTATTTCGAATAAAATGGTTTTCAAAGCTTAGCTTTGCAATAATCTCGAAGTGGATTTATTCATCAACTTTTTAAGAATCGTCGTTCTGCATCCGATGTTGTTGTTATGCATAAATGCAAATCACAGATAGGAAGTTTTTAGATTTAAAAAGCGTTAACTGCTCGAAACTGAGAAAACCTTATCTTCATGGTGTCGTGATGGATTCTTTTGTATATACGTTATTCGTTTATTATTACCATTGTTAAAGCTAGCCGGATTTTTAGCATACCAACAATAATTCAATGTTCTTGTGTAAACTCACGTAAAGGTGTGGATAAGTAACACTGGATCCTGAACTAAGTATTACGTAATAAATCGAGAAATATACAAAGTCCCAACACACGTCAATATCACGAATCCTATATTAGGTAAAGCAGCAACTGACATCATTCGTAGAATGACTAGTATGAATCGTGCAGCAATATCATCAATGTACATTTGAACATGAGATCATTTCGCATACATGACGCAAGCTGACCTACAAAAATATTGCTGAATGATGATTTAAGCGTGAAAAAAATGCCCGTGAATTATAAAGGACAGTGCAAGTTCTTGTTTATGACACACGCCAAATGACAGGACAACAACGCCCAACCCACACAAGAATTGGTCAGGAGAGACTATGGAGAAAACACTTGCATTTTAGGGTAGATTCACCAGGCGTTGCTTGAGGTTCTGTAAATTTTCCGTTTTCCTGAAAAACTTTAATTGAAGCTTTTTTCGAACCTTTTTTCAGAAATTCAGTTTGAAAAGAACGAGCGAATCTAAAAGTGAACGAACGAAATCGAAACGTAGGTGAAAATCTACACCTGGTTTCCGTCTCAAAATCTCTCAAGCAACGCAAACCATCGACGCCACTCTTCACCTCGTCAAACATCTCCTATTACGATGAAACAAACTCACATAAATAGGCGCAGGTTTCAGTCTTTGATGTGGTTCGCTTGTATGACGTCATATCCGCTTCTTGCGTTTGGTAATGGCAAAGGTAAACTTAAGATGAACCAACAGAGGCTATAGTCATAACTTTCCCCTTGAGCAAACCTATACATGTACAAGGCGTTGCATCTTGCAACTAGATGTCATTTGCTGGTGCAAAAAAAGTTTTTGAAAAGTCGGTCGAATCCAACCCTTGTCATCGGTCGTTAATACAATGTTCTCTTCCTTCTCTTTTGATTATGTTCATAAACCAGGTTAGAGAGCAGAAAGTTTCTTAGCTGTGACAAAAACCACTTGTCCAGCCTGTCCGCAAAACTTAAAACCAGATAGTCTGCAACACTTGCGTCACATCACTTTTTGTAATTAAAAATTTGTCAATAACAGTGATTTTTGTCGTCTCGATGCGCGAAACCAGCAACCAAACCATGAAAACTTGTCTCACTTCTTTTGCATTTCCAATTTGAATGCTGCTTTAGCCATACCAATTGCTGATTTCGAAGTTCAGCACTTCAGTTAACAGTTGCATTGGAAGTCTACAATGGCCACTTTCGTTGTTCGAAAGCGACCTCCACAAGGGCATATTCGAAATATGACACCTGCAAGCAACTGGAGGGGAATCCCCGATTACCAAAAATAAAGATCCCGAGCAGGTGCACCAACGACTGTTCGCAACATTGAAATAATCATCGGCTGGTCATGAAATCTCTTTGTTGTGCAATATATGTGCCACCTTGTCGAATCTCTCTTCCGTAAAATCTTTTAGCAGGGCGGTTGACTGAAGATGGAGCAAGGCCGTCTGGAAAACAGGCGGCCTTGGTTGGAGTCTGCTGGCTGACAAGGGGATAGATTGTATCGTAGGAAGTTAAAAAAGTGATGCTTGTGTTTGTGTTTGCAAACGTATCACAGTATAAATGCAGTAGGCGTATTGCAAAGGTTGAGCTTGGGCATAAACATTAAAAGCACAACAGCCTGCAAAACATTGCAATTGTTATATTATTGCAATTATATGGGTTGATCAGCGATTTTTTCAAAGCATTATCGGGGTTGAGTTTACGTAAACAAAATCAATAAAGGTGTCACAAAGATTAAACTTCCTATTGTTAGTCAGCGATAACTTTCATTTCTTTGCGCTCTCACCTAAGCATTGGTCGGCTCTCCTGTTACACTTTGAAATTTTCCAGCATAATGTTTGAGCAAACTACAGTTTTTTTGGCTTAATGAACAATCGCAAGAGTATATTTCCAAAATTGTCCTCACAATTTAATGAATATCAGTAACCAATGCGAGAGCAGCCGCGTGGCCAACGGCACAAGCAAGCGATGATGGGCGCCGCAGACCACTCGTGACACTCTGAAAGGTGTAACAAAACAAGTATAAACAAAAGTGAATGTGAGTAATCTTATCTAAAACACACATCTTGTTGCTCAGATCTTAGTTGCGGTATGGGTGGTAACACTTTTCCTGCGATCAAAACACTTGAGCGGAAGTGTTTGGTGATATCTCCACTTCCCAACGGTTGCTTGGCGAAGAGCGGTACGTAATCGACCGGTAACAGGTGAGGCGGTTGTGGCATGAGTCACGTTCGCCGTCAAAATAAAGCCCAAGTTTGAGCCAAATATTTTGGTCGACGGTTACGAAGGAAACGAAGCTCCTTCGAACGGTTCTGTCGTAGAATCGTCTTGTCTAGTCATAGCGTCTGATGACGTGTGGGCATGGATCAGCTGACAACAGTTTGTTGACCGGAACTTTCATCTCCGATTTAGAGCAACAGCTTGTCAGTCGATTGGACAACAGGGAAAAGACATGGGTTTTTATTTTGTGCACTATCCGATTTCAGGGTTCATGATCAGGGCTGGCAAACAAGCCATTCAAGAGCTCAACTTACAAGACTAAAAGTATAAGGGCCTACTGAGAGTGAGCAGTGTTATGCTTTACTACAAAGACGCAATGGAGGTGTTTCAATATTTCTGAGCTGGTGGTAACGACCAAAAAGCGTGGTTTCCTTTGATCGACGACGTCCGAAGATGTAACTTTGTTTGGAAAATGCAGGAATACATTTCAAAGGAAAACCGGTGATTGGCGATCCTGTGCGCTTTCCAAATGTTTACCTTGATCCCGGGGCGATTGTTGCGTCAGACAAGGTAGGTGCAAACGTCATACACAGCGGATTGTTTGCCAGTTCGAGGAGCTGACCCAAGGAAATTCTTTTGGAAAAAATTCCCAAATATGCTGCCTGACCGGTGACGTAATTGAAGGAAGAGCTTTGAAGCTCCAAACGCAATAATTTTTTTCACAAAAATCTGCCAACGCAGCAATTAAAAGTTTCAGTTAGCCTAAGAGTTTAAAGGGACTTTTAGCAATCCAGCGTCACCCTTACGCTCTTCGGAGTGTTGTCATTTTCTGGGATTGCAACGTCTATCTTGCATCACCTTTGCTTTCGGTTCGTGTTTCTCGTGTTTAGAGAAGATTCAGCAAATATTTGGCTGACGGAGCAGCACCAAAAGGGAATTAGGTGGACAAGCCTTGCCACCCGTCAGCAATGTTTACAACAGGCTCTTGCAGCGACAAAGAAGAAACCAAAACTTTGCAGGAGTCCCTACACCTTCAGATGCGGGCTGCAGTGATTTTATGCCAAACTGAACCGAGAGTTTTGTTTGTGTTGCACTTTTGCTGCATTTTTGACACAGAAATACAGCGCGTGTTTGCTTGTTGTCCGCGCAACTGTTTTGAAAAGAATCGCTTTTTCGAGAATTTAGAACCCTTGAAATGAAACATAAACCCTTCAAATGAAACCTGGAGTATTATTTTGATTTTATGCAGTGTTTCACAAAATACCTTCTGACAAACTTTTACAGTGTTTCCCGAAATTTGTCTGAATTTTATATTGTATGTTATTCTCACGCAAATCAGCAACACTGCTGCGATTTTTCAATTTGGGTTCGAAAGTTCTAAGATATTTTTTTGAATAACTGCATCTTCCCTTTTTGTATAGAGTAAGCGGCACATCGACTGCCACAAAAGAACATCCAAGTCATCTTTCGGCGCCAGCTTTAGACTGCTATTTTGCTAAATCCCAACATTAGTGAAGGTTATCCTCTGTGAGACCGTTAAATCCGGCTCTTCACCATCTGATAAAGGCTTCCCACGTCAGTCTGATCTTAGTCCTGTCGAAGGCTAAAAGCAGTTGGTGTATTTCATAACATGCAGGTTCTTACGCAGGGGGTACAGTACTCCCACTCGACTAAGGAGTACGTGTTATGAGTACATTTATATACCTTCCTCCATGGTTATGAGAAAGGAGATAGCACATCAAGAAAGCTGGAAACACGCACGCCTAAGCACACCAAGAAAACTTGAAACACGTACGCCTAAGTCTAATGTTAACGTCATAAAACAATGGTTTCGGCGAATGCTGTGGTTTTTGCATAACACTTGAGTCACAATCAAGAAAAACGGTTTGCAATCGAAACACAAAGCTATTGCCTTGCAATTGCAAACTGAATTTGAAAGTGAAACCCAACTCAGGTCCAGTTCAAATCTTTCCCGGTCCATCCAAACGGGAAGCAAAGCAAAGAAAAACCAATCGATGACTTCCCATCACATTTCGATGCCGCATTTGTCGACAAGCGCTCAACCGCAGGCGCGATTAACTCACATTCGGCCCCTGCAATGAAACGACTCGTCTTCGGCGCAATATGTACATAAATCTTTCATCTCTGAAAAACGGCAACAAATATCAAACACCAGAGCAAAAGAAGAAGATCAACACTCAGCTGCAGAGGTTCAAGGTGCTTGTTAAACATACGCAAACGATTGGAGCTCGCCCTATACAGGCTTGAGATTGATTTTTCTTTTATGCCATGAATACGAAAAGGCTTTCGACATTTTAGTTGAAGTCTATGACGACCTTGACCTTACCGTACATGATCTTGATGTAATCCACTAACACAGTAAGCACAAATCATTGTTCTAAGTTTAGTTTCATAACTCTATCCTAAAGGTGAGTTGAAAAATGGACCTAGCTGCCGCTTGTCGCTGCACGTTTAACCAGCATCCTCATTTATTGCTAAATTTTAAGCAGCATCCTCATTCATTGCTAAATTTTAAGCAGCATCCTCATTTATTGCAGCATCCTCATTTTACAGCATCCCCATTTATCATTTATTGCAGCATCCTCATTTATTGCCTCATTTATTTATTAACGTTTAAGCAGCATCCTCATTTATTGCTAAATTTTTCCTGGACGTAGACTACTGGACTTCTGCGATATGTCCATGAACTCAATGGAAAACTTCGGGGATCTTTCCGCGGAAAAGCAGTTTATAGCAGAGTGAAAAACCTTTTTATCCAAACTGTCAGGACGCGCAACTTCAAACACTGCCAGCCAGAACTGCGAGTTCTTGCGCAAGAAAGAAAACTACTGGGACCGGCAGCCGATTAGGCCAACCGCTCAAGCATTTCAGTCTCGCAATTACGGAATTAACTTTCATGCAGCGGTGTCCTCGTGATGGACCGGTAAACAGCAACAATCCTTTTAAAGATACGCTTGATTCAAACTGATAACTGTCAGCAGTAGCTTGCCTGTTCTCAGTCTACCGATATTTTCTGCACGACGTAATAGCGCACCTTCCCTGTAAGATTAAAATCCAAACAAAGGGGAATCTAATGAGGGGTTTATCAGACAATTTAAGACGCTTTCTCCGGCTTAGCTGTAAGTTGCAGTGCACTCACTTGATCTGCAGCTGGTTCCACTGTAGCTAAAAGGCGGTTTTGCAGGAGTGAAACGGTGCGTTTCGAAAGAACCGAAAAAAATATAAAAACAAAATCGACGGTTCTGGGCGAACCTCCCGGATCTCACGAGGTAATGTTTGAACGTTGCAAACAAATCAACATTATTGAAACTCTCGTGTCTAATTAAACAAAATAATATTAAAACACCAGACATTTAAACAACGGATGAAACGTAGCAAGACAAAACCGCAACAATTCAGTCGTTTAAATAAATATACAAAGTAATCCTAACTCAACTAAAAAGTTAATAGCAATTCGGTGCTGTGCGAATCCTTCGATCAAGAGAATAGAAGGAAGAAAGAAAAAGAAAGAAATAGAGACAAAGAGAAAAAGAAAAGGTCTCAACTAAGAAAAGAGAAGTTCTTTACCAAATTTCTCTGGAATGGAAACTGTTTCACAATTTTAAAATTAACCATTCTTGTTTAAGATTTCTTTTGCAGCAACTCTTAAGGATCCTTCAATCTTGTTGCTGTAATTGTGCATGTAGAATAGCACCGTACTTTCCGAAACCCTATCGCAAACACGAGAAGAAGTATTAAAACATGTTACACTAAGATAAAGGCTTTTTCGCCACCCAAATTTCGATTGAAAATTGGTCACAGTCCGAAACCTGAAACATGGCATTTTGTCCAGGAGTCATTTTCAGAGCAAGAGACTGAACAAGTTATTCCACGGCTGCAGAGCGATCCCAGCTGTAGCGTAAAAAACATGAAAATGTATTGCTCTTCAAGCTACTTTGCACTTTTGTTTGAGTCTAATCTAAACGGTCGCTGTGCTATTGCTGTTGTTTTTCGCATTGAAGCAAGTTAAAAAAACAAAGACGTGAAAAGCAACATTATAAATCAGTGTTGTTCAACCTGCAGGTCGCTACTCCAGAGGAGTCATAAATAATTTATTGGTGGTCCCCGAGTTGATTTTTTGTGCAATAGCTATATTGAGTATGCTTTATTCGAGTTTTAGATGGGGATCGTTGGGTAACAGTGGTTTGCTATAATGGGTCGCGGTACAAAAGAGGTTGAAAAACACTGCTTTAGATTAAATCATGTTGGAGGTTGCGTAAGTGAACCAACTGTTGACATTCTTGTGGCGACGCGTTTTTTGTTCAGTCTCTGCGCAGCCTCATCAGCAGATTCAATCAACCTCGAAATTCCGAAAACGCAGAGGTACATGCCAACACGAAAAGGAAGCACCCTGAACACGTTGCTATTTTTGACGAACCACAAAATCCTAGCTACCTCTAACGATTCCCATGACCTGAAGTACGTCGAATCGACCGTAGTACAAGACAACCGCCTCTTGCAAACGTCTTAAGTAGCTCTACATTTTTGTCCACATTTTTATTCTCCTGTTGATTCGCCCTCTCAGTCATGGTTGATCGTTGTTTTCTTCCCTGCCTTCTTTCTGCGCCACCTGCGAGCTGGATGTTGTGGAACATTCGGGTTTCGATCGATCCTCAGTGATGATGTAAACATTTGTTTTGGAAACGTCCAATGTGACGTCACTTACACCATTGTTTTTTGCGCGTTGTTTCTTTTACAACTTCCAACCAGGGCGCCGTTTCGATGCTATGTGCATTCTGACGCAATTGTTTTGCGTGACAGCCGAACCGAGGCGAAACTCGCGGTTCACCAGCATGCGCTGCGTGAAGTCAGCCGCAAACGGAAAATAATTGGCTCGGCGTCACGCATACGACATTGCTTCAAAAAGTATGTACTTGCTTCCAGCTTTCTTTCACCTCAGCCTAGCAAATCTCCGTCAAGTCTGCGTTGGGAGTGCTCAGCGACGGAACCGCGCGAGCACAAACAATTATCGACTCACAGCATGGCACTTGAACTATCAAGGCGAAACAACACTGTGTAGTCGTCACATGTCACGTTGAAAACCTAGTAAGCTGAAAAATTACTTGCACAAACCTGAAGAGTTGTTATTTATTTTGCCTTTCACATCCCGGGACAATTGAAAATCGAACAAATCATCCGACAGACATGAAAAAGTACATCAGTTTGTTCCACATACGGCAAGCACCATTAGGATGCTAGTGGCTGGAATTGGCTTGGATCGGCAACCGAACTACCAAGAACTGCGTTCGTTTCGTATTTTTGATAACAATGTTTGTGTTTAAAATGTGGAATATACTATTCATTGAATTACTTCATCCAGAATGGATATCAAACAGTCAAAACATTTTGGTGACTCTCACAAAATCCGTAAAAGAGCAGAATTGTTCACTGTTTTTAAGACTTCTTGATAAAAAAACGGTGAAAAACAAATATTTCACGAGCTTCACAAAAATGTCAAAGTAAGATTTCATCCTGCGGTCTGCTATGCATTGTAAAAGACTATAATGACTTTGTTATTGTTGCTGCTGCTGTTTTTGTAGCTTTTGTCGCTGAGAACAGTGTATGATTTATTATCCTTTTGAACAATCGCTTTAAAATTACGGGTTTGCATTTCCTTCTCGCGAACCTGCAATAAACACGAACAGGTATCTCACCAATGTTCTGCGGAAAACGCACCCAGTTTGTTTTGATGATCGCTTATTGCAGTTGACGCATGCACACTTTCGGTTGAAGTTGTTATGACCTTGGGCAAATGCCTCTTCAAGAAAGGTCGGAATCAACAAGTTGCTGTTTTACGTGTTAGTCATGCACAAGCGGTCGCGGTGCGCGCCCGCTGTTCACGCACGCTTAAACAGGAGGTCTGTTTCTAGAAAAAGGAAGCCCCTGCTTAGAAAAAGGTGTTAATTTCGTGTTTATTTGCTGGGACATGACGTGGTGTCGAAAAAATACTACCTGTTTCTCCCAGCACATGTCAAGTATTTCCTATAACGGTTGTGAGCTCAAGGAGCGATCGTTGTTACTTTTCAAGTTACATGTTACTTGAGACGTAATTCACAGTGCAAACGTTTATTTTCCAGTCAAAAGCTGGATTTCTGTTACAAAATCCAGGTACTGTATTTTTAAGTCAGAAAAATTTTACGCAAACTTCTCGGCAGGTTTTTTTTGGGCCTCATTGTGATAACAGCTCCATTTTGCTTGTCATATAATATGGCAGAAAAAAATGCTCAACCATAAAGATCAATCCTGCGTTAAGGAAACAAAATTTCGTATTTCACTGCTCTTCTCCCTGCCAGGAAATTTCAACAGTCCATCACGTCTTGGCCTACAGTTGCAAAACCTTTTCACACATCATCAAACACGGTTCGTTCTTGACCTTTCACTGTCACCTTGTTCCTTTTTTTGCTCAAAAATTGAGAAAAGAAATTCTCGACATGGTTGACCGGGCACAATTTATTTGCGGGAAACTCGTCAGCGCTGAATTGGTTGTACATCAGAAGCATGCAATGTTGGAAACAGGTCATCAGTTATAAGACACAAAAGAAAAAGAAGATCATACGTTTTGGAATATTTGTAAATTTTAGAGACTTGGCTGTCTGTTACTTTTGCAATGTCGTAAAAGGCAAAGTTAATAAGAAATGCAACAGGCTTGCAAAGAGCATTAAAAGCAAAATGAAGGCAGAAACCTTAAAACTGAGTAATAGAGCTCCTTTCATCGTACCGAATGCAAACAGATGGATTCAAACCCATTAAGACATCAAACACATCAAGACAAATTCGCGCTGTACAACATCATGGTTGAGTGCAGTCACATACTTGTTGAGCCTGACATCACATGCTGGTTGAGTGGTAGAGTCTGGCAAGTGAGAAGCTTACTATTTTTTTCTTATTTTGTTTCTTTTACGAATGAGTGAAAGTGTTTCTACGGTAATTAAGTGATTTTTAAGCAGAACCACGATACCCTTGCAAGAAACGTTTATTGTGGTACTAAGTACGGGGTGGAGACATGAGTGCACACTACGTCGCACACCTAAACATAGTCGCCTAAGCCAAAAGGACCCAACCTGCCCCCACAGTAACGGCTTTATGCGGCCCGTCGGGCGCTATCGAGTTTACTTTGCAGTGCGGTCCGCGATGGCAATATGTCAGGGCCAGTGACCAACACGTTATAAAATCTTTAGTACGAATTTCAACACGTTAGACAAATGTCTTTTTAACACAATGATTCATTAGAGGTATTGGATGGCAAGATAAATGTATTTTGCGTAAATGTTTGTTTTAATTTAAACGCTATTACCGGCTAAGTCAGTGGTTCTTAACCTTTTTTCTACCACCGCTCCCTCAAGTAATTGTCCTTCGTTTCAAGCCCCCCTGACTTTAAATAAGCTGTAAAAACAACTCTATTTATTGGTAAATTCACTGATCAAGCTTTCTGCGTTGTAGGGCGCGTGAGGGCTCGCGCCCTCCTGGAAACTTAATGACGCCCCCTGGGGGACACGCCTCCCGGGTTAAGAACCACTGGGCTAAGTGGTACAGTTTTGCGCCGCTGGTAGGCTGGGTTCGATTCCCGGCCGGTTCATAAGAAAGACTTCAAAAACGGTACTTGCGGCCTGTCCAGCCTCATGCTGGTGTTGATGGGTGGGTTCAAGGGAAGAGTTCACGTGCGACGTTGCCATTGACTCGCCACCAGTGCGGAATTCACTAAGTGGCGGCGTGACCAACGGCTCAAGCAAGCGGAGATCGGTGCCCGCACATCACTCTTGCCACTCTCGCGGACAAAGTCTCCACAAGGGCGACGCAACGGAATCTGATCACATAGGGTTTTAACTAGGAAATCGATTTCGCGTCAGTGAAGCATCCCTTATCCTCAGTCCAGAAAATTGCAAGCAAAAGCTTACAGGTGAAATGATGAGATAGACTAAAGCAAGACTTAGAGAAAGTACGCAGACTGCAGTAACAAGCACAATTTTTCACATGTCAAAGAACAATGTCATTTCTCCAGCAGGTTGCCGTTGGACGATGGGTGAAGGTGAAACAGCAATATTATAAAGTTCATGCATTGAGCCAAGGCTCTGAATCGGAGTTCATATTTTAAAAAAGCCCATTTAAGTTGATTTCAAAACGAAGCATTAGACCAATCACGATTTTTCTGACTGCATCGAACAGCGTGATTCTGAGGTTGTGGCTTTCTAACCTGGGGTGGCAAACCAATGTAATGACGCAGGCACAGAAGGCCTGAGTCGCAGCTTGAATGTAATTCTCGAAAGTTGAAAGCTTTATTCTTCCAAAAGATGGGTGACGATTTAGATATCACACTTGCTATTTACATGTCACAATGAAAGATTAACATGCTATACTTGCTAACAATGAACGTTAATCAGTTAGCTTTAAGCAAAAGCGACAGCAATGAGTGAAAGATTCGAAGACGGAAAATATTTTCACTACTCATTTCCTGAAAACGGTTTCGTCGAAAAATACCTCACTGTGGCTTGAGAAAGATACCTTCGCTGAAAATACAGACAACTACGTTATTGTACTGTAGTACGCAGTAACCTAACAAAGTCCACGAGAGACCCTGCCCTATCCAAGCAGACAAATTCGATCTTCTGGCGATTATTTTATTAGTTTGCCGACGCTTCGCCCACCTATTCAAGTAGGCTTCCTCAGGGCAATGTTTTTTAACCACATACAATGTCCTATCCTTTTCGCTTCACATTTTGAGATCCACGCTCACCACGCCACTGTCAGGTGAAAACCTACCAAGTGCATCAGTCGCGATTTAACGTTTGACGCGTGGCCTATAAGGCCTTTTCACCAGTGGATTGATATGCCGATCGCAAGCGCGATATCATCTCTGTCTGGCAAGATATATTGTTGAATGCAAACGCCACAAGCGGCATTTTTTTCGCTTCGACTTGCTCCAAATGTCATTGGTGCTTTTTTTCATCTGGCAAGTCGGCCCCAGTTGTTCTGAACCGCAGAGCAGTGCAATTCAGAAGAATTTAAGTTTAATATGCCGTTGCTGTTATATATGGAAACATTTTGGTGCTTTACGCACCGCTATAGCGTGGTACTTCAAGATACGAACCAGCAAAGATGTAATGAAGGCCAGCGGCTTGCAGATGGATCTACATATTTTTCAGCCAATAAGATAAATACAAAAGAAACGTGACGACCAAGATTGCAGTTGCTGCACTCTGATTCATAGTAATTTAGATCACCTCTCGGAAAACACTAAAAGACAGCTTTTGAAAAAATCTTAGAGATATGCTCTTCAAATTATTTGTGAAAACTTTTTTCAAACTTTAAGTTAAATCTGAAAAATGAAAGTAAGTTGTGGAACAACAATTGCAATTAGTTTCGCCTCTATTTACAGCAGACCAGAGTAGAAAATAATATGATTATCTTTTGTATTATAACTGGAGGATGTAGTTGCAATGGCAGTGATTTAATCGAAGTAAGCAATTGGCCATAAACAACTCTTCATCATACTGCAGCCAAAGGTCATGGCAGCATTGTGCTAATGAGATCTGAAGCAGTGTTTCGTTCAGTATGTTGTCAAAACTCAAGCAGTGTTTCTCCTACCAATTATTATCAAAAATAAGGTGAATGTATGTGTACCTGAAAACTTATCAAACTGGAAAAAATTCGCAAATAACAGCTCAAGCTAAAAAGAGCTTTTCTGTGGTAAATTACGTATCTTAAAAGTTAAAACTACTTGTTCCTTCAAGATATCGTCCATTTGTCTAAGTGCAGGAAACGATCTGCTGCATTTAATGAATTTTTTATATCCTAATATACAGTCGCGCTGTGTTTTTCAACAAGATAAGTCGTCAGTAAAGTTTTGTCGCAAGTATTCAGGCACTTCTACTGCAACAATACAACACAGTATATAGAACAGCTGATGCCTTAAACGTGCTCGCAATGTTGCCATCAACTCAGGTTCTACAATAAGAGCTTACTTAGCCTTTTGCAAATTAGTTTGGTTGCTGTCGAATGGGTTTGTGTGATTAAGCAATGGCTTAGGATTTGTCTGGCTCGCTACTTAAATGAAAAAAAGAACTCATCCTGATAAATTGATCAGATTTAATGCATAAAAAGTTACGGCTCAGTAGTTCCAGTCACATTTCAACGATACGTCACAGTGTTGAAACAGAGCTGCAGAATCGTATGTTTTGCATACAGTTAGATATGCCCTTTTATATGGACATCAAAGATTTGAAGCTGTTTGCAGTGTGATAACAAGCATATAAAAATATAAAATAACGATCCGAAAATATAAGCAGAGTTATCTTCTTGCCTCATGTGCTTATCATGTAGGCGTTGCAAACCGTCGAGCAGCTATACTCACCAAGTATTACAATATTTTTGTAAAAAAACTCCTCCTACAGCTTGCTACACAAAAGGCTTACTCGTACTTCTAACTTTCTAAGATGCAAACTTTCACTTGCTTTTCTTACAGAAATCGATGAATTTCAATTCTAACAGCAAACGTGATGCACAGTTAACTGTAACACACTGTGACTAACGCTGGACTTTCCTCCTTCCATTTATACGAAACTTAAGATCTTCGTAGGTTTACCCTTTGGAACAGGAAACACTTGAGCGGTCACTGGTAATGTGCGATTATGTGTTATCATTTCGTGGCAACGCAATTTAACTCTAGTTTTGGATGCAAAGACATCTTTTGTATTTGCGTCCAGTGTGAGAGCTTAAATCAATTTGATGGTACGAATTTGAAATTAAAGCATAGCTATGATAATCCTTTCGGCAAAAAAATCACCTTGACTGAGCCAAGTACTGCGCATGAATGTTTTCTTTAGAAAAATAACCGAAATGAAAATTTAATCAAGTTCATTTTCAACTCGCAGTACTTAACGTCGAGAAGAGAACACTTCGCAAAAAGCGATACCAACAACAAAACCGAAACCACAAACAGGTTCAACAACAATTAATTTAAACTCTGACAACAAGCAATATATTTAGACTCTGCAGTGTACTTCGAACAAAATCCTGGAAAGCCCTGTTTGTTTTTAAGTCAGTGACACGTTTACACCAAACATCCACCCCGTGTTTGCTATAAAAAAACGTTGCATTTTTCCTTGAATGGGCAGTAAAACAAGTTTTGCAAAAATAAGCTCGAATCCGAATATATTAGCACAATTTCCGTTGTTTAGTACTGTCATCTGATGATGTTGCCATACTGACCACAATAAATTTTTGAAAAAAGTAGAATTCGCTGACTTTTTAGTAAATTAAACGGTGAAGCATGAAGGAATGAGGCAAATTTTGTATCGTCTTCTTTTTTTCGTAAAAGTTTCAGATCGCTAATGGTTTTCTGTTGTCTACATTCTACAATGTCATAGTATATATTTCTACCATGTACAGTTCAACTTCAGGTGTGCTGATGCTAGTTAAAAGATTTAAACGGTCAATATCTTTTAGAGAGTTTGACCTCTGACATCTTGGCAATGGTATGTAACCAACTGGAAACCACGATGATGTGAAAATGAGTTATGCTTGCTATAACTTCGTTTATTTTACTATTTTGCTGATCTAGCCAGTAACGCTAGGAGGGCGATTTCAGTAACATTTCGTAGTCAGGTCTCCCAACGGCTTTACTCCTGTAGAAGAGATGAAGTACTGTAGACTTCAAAGCACTGCTGTGACAAAACAATGGACAACAGACTGGCCTTATATCGCGAACAATGAGACATTGAGAATTTGACGAAAGACTTATTCGGAGTTGTTTTTGATATGTTGTTCTCCGAATTGTAAAATATCATGGAGAACATAGTTACTTTCGTCGGTTTTAGTGGGTGCGATTTGTCCCGTGGATCCGCCACTGGTTATGTTATGCCAAACAAAGAAAGTACTGTCAAAGCAGGTTGTAACATTTGTCTGTGCGTTGTGTTTCAAATAAGCTAGTGTTGTTTCTTTAAAAGTAATCTCGTTTCATCGTTCGTGATCAAGAGCATTTTCGTGATTTGTTCACGGATCGCATTGTAACCATGTGACAAAACCATGCACGCTCGTCAGTAAAAACGTTGTAAAATTAATCTTCCAAAATTATGATTGGAGGTGTGTCAGCACAATCTTGAGTAGATATCTAACTAAATACCATTCCCCCAGCTCCGGAATAGTCAGATAATAATTGGCCAAGAACGTGTTAAGGCGTGGCATTGTTATGACGTAAAATGCACTCTACATTGTGAGAATAAAACTAACCCCTGATTTTAACGATGACATCCGGTTATCAAACAAAGCACCGTTTTACTATATTATTTGAGGTTTGGAGAAAAATTTAACAAGTAAGGATAGGATTTTTTCCTTGGTGAATGTCTTCTTTGGTCTTAATCAAATTGTTTCAAGGCGGTCCTGTTTTATCCTGACATTCGCAAATCCCTATTTGTTACGGGTGACATCTAATTCCCACAAGATGCAATCTCCACGACCTGAGATTTGCGTAACTTTTTAGCAACCTTTTCTTACGCGCCAATTTAGCAAGGTTCTTACGCGCCAATTTAGCAATATTTTTGCAACTTAAGTTATTCATTTTGCAACTTAAGTTATTCATTCTTGCAACTTAAGTTATTCATAACGAAGTTAGCAAGAAGCTAAAACGGCACTGGCAAAAAGACGAGTTTCAGAAATATTGCTTTCAATTTTAACCAAGCAAAAATTGCTTGCTCTGTGTAGGATTGATTTTGTATTCAGAGCTCAAAGTTTGTAAAACGTTTGACAATTTGTTTGATGCACAGCAACACATGTCATCATTCCCTGACCGCGTGGGATCAATGGGGATCATACGTGACCGCCCACGTGGAGACAGGTTTGGTTTTTATTCAGAGTGTTCAGTTTTCGGTCTCTTTTCAAAAGTTGAAAACAGATGGTAAACATGTTGTTTTCATCAAAGTCATGCAGCATAGCTTTTCAACGCAATGCAGGTATGGTCTGGAAAACATGTGCCTCGTTGGTGGTGCATGAGAACCAATGCTTTACTTTTCCTCTTATGTGCTGTATCCATCAGCAGCTATGGCACTTCAAAAAGATAGGACAAGTTTTTGTCATACGTATGCTTGTTTTTCAAAAGACATCACATTTTAAAAGTTAAGATATTAGTGTGAAAAACCCAGTGCTTTTTAGTTTTTTTTGCGCGATGTGTCCTTGCTGACCTCTCAGCTCTTACCAGTGACGACATTGCTCAGGAACGTGTCCGGTGACAACAAAAAAAATGTGGTCGGTTCATTCGATAACCTCTCTATCGCAGTTCAAGATTGACTCAATGTGAGTCAAAACAAGATCTGGTAGTCATCTGAAGAAAGCAGACGTTGCTGCTAAACTTCCACGGCCCAGGCAAAACTCAACTAAAAAAGGCCCTCGTTCCAACTGAAAACACCTTCCTCGGAAAAAATTGTCAAATCAATTTTGGGATAAAACACGGCTTTGAACCAGCGATGATTTAGAGAAATACTCTAATTTTTTTAAATCTCACTTCAAAAGAGAGCACAGAGGTTTTTAAATTGCCTTGCACGTAAAGCTTGCTTAAAGAGGACCGCCACAGCAGATCTCCTTGTTCGATCACTTCACTTCTAAACGAAAAAAGAAGTATCACTGCAAGAATGGCGATGGTAATTATGAGAAAAAAAACAACCTGATTATTTCACCGCAACTATTCGAACAGTGCATGTGAATTGCAAATATTTTGAGATGCTGACATTGGGCAAACATCAGTAAATTTATTTCATAGTGACACTTTATGAAAATTTCAGTACAAAGCTTAAAAGTATTTGTTTATCATTCCTCGTGTATCTTATTGTGACTAGTATTGTTCTGAAAACTTCGGTAATGGACTTACCCAAATTGTTCGCTTTAACTTTGGCAAAAGAAGAACGATACCTTCCGTTTAATGTGGTGAAGAGACTCTGCCAATTTAGAAGTTGGTCAGAACAAGGAGTTGTAATTCTATGAATCACACTGCCTCTCCCCCTGGCTCTTTAAACAGCTTTTCCGTTACGAGGCTGTTGGCGTTTACGCCCAACTTTACATCAGATTGTCCGAACAAAACCGACGGCGTTGTCGCGCCAGGTCAAGATAACGAGGTAGGTGTCTCAGCTGCGACTCGCCCTCCAGCTAGGGGAAGTCCCGGCACACAAAGGAGAGGCTTGCACAATGTTGCTTCTGCCACGCAACGCTTGGAGGTGTGTCTTGGTGCGGGGAGAGAAAAAGATAAGAGGTTTATTAAACAGGGCTTGCACTGTTGGTTTTGACTTTTTCTCCATAATCCTCAACATTTTTTGTGCTGGTTTTATGTACAGTGCAAACAAGTTTGGCTAAAATGGGCTATTTACGTTAGACTCTCAACAGAGACCTTGAACAGAGATTTTTTTAGTTGGGGGAAGCATAATCGAGACAAAAACGCTAAATAGCCTCGTTCGTAAACAATAACCAGGCAGAAACTGATTATCTGATTACTTGCAGTCATGTGGAATGGTGGATAAAACACTCTAAAGCATTATGTACGAAGTAAAAAGTTGAACACGTTCAATTTTTTTATTTCAATTTAAACTTTTCAGATTAAACCAGCTTGTAAGCTGGGTTAAAATTAAAAGTTTGACATCTTAGCCAACGTAAACTGCAATTATTTCTGCTGACTTCACAGTTGCCAACACGCCAGCATGTTACTTAGCCGCGAAATCATTAGCAACGAAAAAGGCAATCACTAACTAAAACCGACTGCATATTCAAAGAGAGCTAAAAAGTTCTTCATCTTATTGCAATTCAGAAAAATCAATGCTAGTTTCCCGTCTGCCGTACACAAAAATGTTTAAAAGGACTACGAGCAAGGTAAACATTGCTGATTGTGACCTCACAATAAGCATTTTTGGCAAGACCGTACTTCACGTAAAGGTTTCGCTGGAGCAGATTGCTAAGCTGGGCTAGTTAGCTACACAAACCCAACAGGGGCAGATCCAGGAGGAAGATTGACCCCCTACAACTTACGAAAGTAACTTTATTCACCATGATTTTGTACAATTCGGAAAATAGCATTCGCGATATAAGGCCATTTTGTCGTCCACTGTTTTGTCACAGTGCTAAAAAGTCTACTTCGTCTCTCTTGCAGTAGCGACGCCGTCTCTCTTGCAGAACATTTGCCGATGTTACACTTGTTGCAATGCAGCTCACGTATCAGCTGCAGGTGCACAAGACGCGCAAACGCCGTTTCCATAAAGTTTAAAACTCGAATTAGTCATCACTGGACGCGCAGGACAAGCGGAAACGTCAACAAGAAAGACTTCGCCGAATATCTTTAACATTGGTTCTATTCTACAAATTGACGATTAAGATGTCATAAAAAAGACTGTTTTGGCGTTTTTGAAAAGTTGTACATTGTTTGCTAGAAACTATGCATAAGTTACGTATGCAGCAGCAGCAAGAATCCCACTCCTGTGAAGCAATGCTTTGTGGTATTTTGTGAAAACTAGCATTTTAAAGTTTTAAGTCAAATCGAACAACGAAGGTTCATTTTGCTCTTTCAAATCAAGATCGATTTTTTCCTGATGTATTGAAAGATTCCAACAGTTTTCGATGTGCATCAAGGATTACATAATTGATTTTTATCTTGGTTTACGCGTTCCTTTTTGTCTTGAACTAAAGCGATACTTGCAAGTTACGGAATAGCGCCTTGTTCCAAAGCAATTCTTAAATCAAAGTTTCAAACACTCTACAAGGTTTTGCAAGTGGTTTGCATATTATACGAAGCAGTTTGTATTTGCAGTATTCAACCTAAAATCCTGTATCTGTGGCAGGTTGTTCGTCATCTTGACTTGATGGCCTTTGCAGTCGGATTGACACCAAGGTCGGCTTCGTTTGATCATGAGGACTTTGTTGCCAGAAAATTGAGTGATCAGCTTTTTCTTCCTACAATTTTTCATTCAAAACAAATCCTGACATTTTCATATCCACCGTTTCTAAACCATTTTTACGCTAAATACACTTTGCAGGGCTTCACTGACCACAATAGCAAAAGCATGAAAAAGGATCACGCAATAAAAATCCCTGTTGACTCGTATTACAGCCTTGGAATACTTCTGGCTCAGAGCGGAAATACATAATTTTCCTGAAAAACTTTTAGCGCAATGCCTTCTTGCGTTAAAATTGAAATGTGTTGTACACAACAAGACATTCAGTTAAACGGTGGAAAATGCTTGTTGAGACAAGAAACAACACTCAATATGTAAAACTTCCCTTTTTGAAAGGAGCACTTGCGTGTCTGGTAACAACTGCGCAGATGGTTTCAAATTTATAAAAGGCAAAGTTGAATATATGAATAGTAAATAGCCTCAGGCAAATCTGAGAACATAATGCTGTGGTGACACAACGGGTTATTTCTGAGTTATCAAAACATACAGTTGTCATCGCAACTTCTTACAAAGTATTACCAAATGGTGTGTGAAAACACTTCCATAGGAAGTAAATTCGAAATACAGTACTTAAAAACATTTGATGAGAAGAATATGTCACTTAATTTCGCATAAGGGTGTTTCCTACATTTCCTATAGGTTTTCGCAATTTCTTGCCAGTTACTTGGACTTTGCTCAACAGATACATTTCTCTCTCGTCAGCCATTGCTGCCGAACTTTGGGATTTTGATAACTACAAAAGATTTCGGCACTTAGTAAAGACAAAAGGTATGAATATATCAAGTGTATAAAAATCAAAAACCTTATACCCAAGCATCAACCGTAACATCAATCATTTTTATCATTGCTGACTTCAAAAATCGTTCACCATTGTCCCAGCAACAGAAAAGCTTCATTCAGAAGCCCATGGCGGGTCGCAACATGACTGTTTGTGGATCAGTGACTTGTCATGCGGCAGGTATTTATGGTGTCCTCTAACCGAACCGGAGGTTTATGGCTTCCACTTGTGCACACCGAGGCGAGAGGTCTGGGTACCGAGAAAGTCGAATGATTTGTGATAGGGAACGCTGACAATAACGATTTACAGCAAATTTTTTCTGTTTACAACCTGTCCTTAGCGCGATTCGAGGCTGCGGACGGAACGCGCGAAAACTAATTAAGCCGGCAACATTTTTCGTTTCCTCGCATGTTGTAAATTAAACACCTGCTGATGGGATGTTGCGGTTTTGCTGAAAGCTTTGAGATTGATCGAGGAGATCGATTTGTCCTGTACTTGAATTAAAGTGATACGACAGAGCACGTTTGTGGTTGAGCGACGACAGGAGAGAAACAGACTGCTAGTCTACTGAGTCGACAACGTTTCCAAACGAATATTAACTTTCCATTTTCCCGTTAAGCTTTGAAAAGGCTGCTGGTGCAAGCACAAGTTATACCATGTGTTCGTTGCGATTTTCGAGCTGTAGATAACTGCGAGCAGTCGCCGTCACTCCCCTTTTATGCCAAATTCACAGCTTAAACTTCCCAACCTCGCTATCGTGAGGCTCAGTCTTTTTGCCAGCCTTCACATTGTTTGACATAAGGTGATTTGTCAAAAAGATTTGGCATTACTTGTTATTTCGTTTTCACAGAAAATCTATGCCCGTGTCATGTCGATCAATTCGCCAGCTTTCGTGATTCTTACGCTACCTTAGGTGGATCAATTCCGTCCCGTATATTGTGCGTAAAATGTGAAAGGCGCGATTTTCAAAAACCGTATATCAGCACAAGTTTGGAGTAATTGTAAGTGTATCGGCGGCTGGCACCCGCACGCCTTCAGACAAGTCTACTGAGCCACCCTGCAAGAACCTGTTGCAGGTATTAGTCAACTTCATAAGGGCTGAGGCAATAGCCTGCTACGGCGTGAAATAAGCGATTGCTGCAATTCTTGTTTTGTGCATTTCGCTTGAGTCTTTCACAAAATCGCCGGCTGTTAATGACATCGGCGAATACCTGGATGGCTTAACTACGTAAAAGTTGGTTATTCTAACTGCCTGGCACAAATTAACAAATCATGTTTATCTCAACAACTGGCGTATATCTCATCCCGTCTGCAGTCAGTGAGAGAGCTGCTCTGAGAACGATTTAATGTCGTAGCAAACGAACAAATGCACACCTTGCGAAATGAAATCCGTAGAAAACGTTGGTGAAAGCCCTTGCTGGCAAATCGACGTCCCAGCCAATCAGAAAGCAGTGAATTGCTGCGCGGAGGTTATTTCCACGGGTATATTTCCTTGTGCAGCTCCAATTAATTTGACTTTAGGATCAAGTTGGTTTCGGTTTCACATCAGGTTCTGCATACGTCATTGATTGACTTTGTTGACAAGGAAACGCCGCATAAAATGGTTGATGGCAAACAGAATAACGGATCTCTCATTATTTCACCGGAAGAACAAGCGGCACCAACAAACGGGATGTTTCTGAAAATACAACGGATAGAAATTCCTAATCAAAGTCAGAGAAGCCACAAACTAGAAGAGGTCAATAAATTGCGTTACTTGATGGCAATGGTTCCCTTCACTATACCGCAAATGGTTGTTTCCTCCACTATACCGCAAATGGTTTCAGATTTTTCCCTCCACTATACCGCAAATATATACCGCAAATGGTTACTGCAAATGGTTTCAAATGGTTATACCACAAATGGTTATACCGCCAATGGTTTCAAATGGTTCCCTCCACTATACCGCAAATGGTTTCAAATGGTTCCCTCCACTATACCGCAAGTGGTTTCAAATGGTTATACCGCAAATGGTTTCAAATGGTTATACCGCAAATGGTTATACCGCAAATGGTTATACCGCAAATGGTTTCAAATGGTTCCCTCCACTATACCGCAAATGGTTTCAAATGGTTATACCGCAAATGGTTATACCGCAAATGGTTATACCGCAAATGGTTATACCGCAAATGGTTATACCGCAAATGGTTTCAAATGGTTCCCTCCACTATACCGCAAATGGTTTCAGATTTCAAAAAACTACTGCCACCAGCAATCAGCTTTACGTAACACAGAAATGCATTTTGTAGAAAAAGTAAAAGATACATTTATAACAACAGCTTTGGCCAACAACGTCAAAAAGCATGCTAGCTGACAACGATTTCACCTAAATTTTTGCCATTTAATTTGAACGCAAACATTTGATGAAAAGTTTAATTTTTACAAGCAAAAGTGCAAGGAGATTTTTTCGGTCCTGCATGATTTTAACGAAGTTTCAGTCGATACAAAAATCAGGTTTTCACATCTGACCCTCAGTGTTCAAAACTTCGTGCATATGTCAGTTTTGGTGGAATTCAGTCTATACAAGAAATACGATTAGAGTAGTTAAAAATGTTCGCATTTTCAAGTAAACGGCCCTAAAATCTGAAGCCGGCTGTATTGGGGGAGTGTTCGTGACAGGATACAAATCAACTGCGTAAATATTGGCTGTCTGCATTTTCTTACTCAATGTTTAAAAAAGTTTTTCTCCTTCCATTTACCATTTACTTCTTTTAGTTCTACCGCTTTGGTCATCTCTAATTCGATAGCAGACAAAGCTGTGCGCAAGGCGTCAGAACATCACAATTCCGAGATCAGTCACATGACGTCTTGTAGGTAACCAAACAAACAAATGACGATGTGGCAATCGAAAGCAATCGAAACGATTGAAAAAGGTTTAAAAATATGTTCACATTTGAAACCCACAAGCATTTGAAACCCACAAGAATTTAAGGCGCTTTCTTAAGTAACTGCAATCGAAAACTGAGTAGACAATAGACACTAGTTTGGAAATAAATTCAACCGGGCTTATTTCAAAAACTTTCCATTTTCATACATCAAGAATGCAAACCAATTGCAAACGATTGTCGTGGACGACTGCTCTAACACATTAATACTTTATATGTGGTTGATCAACGCCAGTAACCCAGTAAAACGTTTGAAACTATTTTGATATCATGGCGTTCTTGACTGGAGACATGATAATTCCAAGAGACTCATCTCGTATCTGACAGACATCATATGCTGTGGTTATCTCGCTAAACATGTTGCCGTACTTTCGTTTGCCTCAGAGAATTAAACGATCAAACAGATAAATTTGATAACCTGCTTGACATTTGTGTCAAAACTTCAAACATTTCCTCTCACAAGGCATTGCTCAGACCGGATTTGTATTGTGTTTGGTGACCACTGATCTAGTCAGTCACGTGAAACGTTGACCAGTCACACGAAACGCAGTTGCGTCTGATCCGTGTCACAGAGTGCCAGCGACTGCTTGCGCCACGTGACTTACCCGTGCCAGACCTTGCATTCTTTGTCCCGTTGATTCAATCCCGAACATTTTTGCGGTACACCTACGCGTGGCCAGCAAAAGGACTTTGCTACGGTTGCTCAATATAACAAATTTCAAAGCAGTGGCGTCTGACTAGCGCCGAATGTGGAAGAGGACTGCGGCGACGTGATGTTGCAACTGGACGGGTTCACGTAACGTAATCACACACAAAACAAAAGCACTGCTCGTACAACTGCGGCGGTAGTTTTGTTGACCTTTAAAGTTACATTTTGTCCCAGACGGCTGTCAAACCTTTCGTTATGCAGCTTTGATTGTTTGGTGCGAAATGCTTTCGTTTTTTGGTAAATGCATTGAATGGATGAACTGCCTTGACACCAAGTCCTGCTTTGATAAACATGATAAACTGATAGGTTTGCTTATGCATTTTAGTGACTTAAACCATGAAGTAACAGAACTGCGATAAAAAGAACAAAACACCAAGGGGCAGAAAAAGTGATTGCATGTTCATCAAAAGTAAAACACGTGAAAATTTGAAGACTTAGTAATTGCGCAAGTTGGTGCAAATGTGAACTATATATTTAAGACACAAATGGTTGGCGAAGACGTCATGAGTCAACACCTTAGTCAGCTGTATTGTTGGCATAAATGAATTCTGAATTGAAGATGTTTTAGTTGGAATTGAAAAATGATGTGACAAAACGCAATAATTTGAGCGTTACGCGGAAGTTAGTGGCAAAGCACAACATCAAAGAGAAACAAAATATAGAGAGAAGAGCATGTTTATGTGCAGGGAGGTAGGTGATCACTAGATTTTTGCAGATTTTATTTATTTCTCCTGATACACGAAGATTGATGATATCAGCATATAAAATAGCATTACATTTGCAGGCTTTTACAATATCATTAACATATAGGCTATATGAAATATTAAAGGTCCAAGGACAGATTCCTGCTGAACACCACATGTTGCAGATAAGAAAGAGCATATAATATTTGCTACTCTAGTACACTGATATCTATTTTCCACGTAGGAAGCAAGATGTTTTAGGGGTGCTCCTCTTTCTCCACAGTAAAACAGTGTTTGAAATAGAATTTTATGATCAACACAATCAAAGTCTTTGCTGAAGTCATAGGAAGAATATATTTGTTATTAGATTTTTAAGTTTATTGCAAATCATGACTTATCAGATGGCATGCAATTGCTTATTCAGCAAAATGGTTAGTGCATCAGCCACATTACTGTGGGTTGCAGGCCCATAGACACGAGGGCATTCGGGGTCAGTGGCTCCAATTTTTTGTTCCTCCCCAAATTTTGTTGTGCCCAGAAAACTTTGTTTCAAACATATATTACAAACAAAATTCTTGCCTCCCTTGAAATGTATTTTGCCTCCCGGGGCCTGGTCATGAAAGAAGAACCCAGTCAGCTGATTTCTCGAAAGCTTGCAGTAAATCTAGAGCTTTCAATTGTTGTATCAGGGAAGGTCACACAAACTTCATAATTTGCAACACGACATTGGTATCTTGACAGTCTGTCGTGGTCCACGATATTTTCAACAATATCAAGATCCTTGTTCCAACCTTATGGAATATCTTAAAGCTTGCACGCTTTTTAAAAGCATCCTTTTGATTAGGGTAATCACAGGCTTGTCCATGGGAATGTCATTCCTATGGGAATTCCGTGGGAAACGTCCCTTGGGATGGGACAGGCATAAATTGCTATGGGATGGGAATGGGACAGATAAATATGTCCCATGGACAACTCTAGGCTTGTCCATGGGAATGTCATTCCTATGGGAATCCCATGGGAAACGTCCCATGGGATGGGGCAGGCATAAATTGCTATGGGATGGGAATGGGACAGATAAATATGTTCCATAGACAACCCTGGGTAATCATAATTGCGATATTTAAAACTTAGGCTGTTTCTGGAATTAGTGCAAGGTCCGTTAAATCGTTTGTTGCCATAAACGGCTGCATTCAGAAATATCTCCTTTGCCTTCTACATGTATTCTCCATGGGCGTCAGAAGAATGTTTGCAAGGGGGGTAATGCGGATTTTTCTATGGGTAGCCAAAGGATTTTTCCAGGGGGAAAAAGAAGTGAAATTTCACTTACCTACTCGAAACTAAGAAAGCAAATTTGTAGGAAAATGTCAAGCTTCAAAATCCAGGGGAGCAAGGCCTCCCCTGTTCCCCCCTCCGGACGCCCATGGTGTTACCTGCAGCCCAATAATATTTTCCAGGACAGCCAGGTGAAAATGTCCCGGACATCGGGACACAACCTCAAAGTTCGGATATTTCACTCTTCTTTTGATCAGCCACCTCAGTAGCACATCTGCTGCGCGCAAGCAAATCAATATTTTCAGCACAGATTTCAAAGGGAAGTTAAATGGAGGAGCACTTGTGAAAAACAGCATGTTATCAAAGGACATGACATCATCAAACAGATATGAACGCTGGCCGACTTTTTTTAGAACAAGAGGAAACTGAGACTTGGCATTCCTTAGTCAGGCTGCTAAAAATACGTTTAACGTAGACGTATGAAGATTGATCTCAAAACCTCATCGCCTGTGACCTGAGCAAAACCGCTGAGGCGGAACGCAAGCGCAATCCAACCTTCGATTGTCCACGTCGTGCGAGAGACGGACGACTTTGAAGTGGGCCGGCCAGTCATAAACAAGCTCGCTTGCTTACCAGTCGGGAAACGCTGTGTGCAACATTGAAGATGCTGAAAATCTGTACCCTGACCCGACCAGGCGATAACAAGACAAGACGATGTGCCGTTCGTCTAAACAAGGCCACGTACCCGACGTTTTCACGCAAAGAAAACAAAACTGGAAAAGCGGTCTGGTTCTAAGCAAGCGAAATCCTTAACGATTACTCATTGCGGATTACACCCAGGTGGTCGCTGTCGCGCTTGCTTATGTGTTCTGTCGGCCAGTCTAAGCAAAGACTTATTGCTCTTACGAATCTTGAAATTAAGAAGGCAAAGCCGACAACACCTTTTAGCTTTGTCGCTGTGAACTCCAGTGCAGAGCCGATTGATCTCATTGACTACGCTACGCATAGCTGATGTCTGAGGGAAGTTAAAAGGTGTCCAAGCTCTTCGCTCACATTTTGGAAAACTGTTTATTCGTTGTGTGAGTTCCGTTGGTTAAATGCAACAAATCACCGTGGCAAAATGTTCCTATCTGGTAAGCCAAGTCATCTTGTTTATGTATTTCGCAAAATTTTTTTCATGGACTAATTCATAAAAACAGTTTTGAACATTTCAAGGACACAGTTTTCTAAATATCATATAGATGGAAAATCGTTAGATAAAGGTGCGAACGCAGCAATCGCTATTCAATACGTTTTTCAAAACGTGGGTGAACCTGTTTTTAACCGTTGAGTTCAACAATGCTCGCTCTCTAGAGTCCCCTGCAAAGAAACCGGTACCAGAGGTTCTCGTTGGAAGTGAAAATACAAACTCATGCAGATAAAACCGAAGTCAATTATCAAATGAGTACTTGCATATTGTTTCAAATGGAAAAACCTGTAAACAGATGTTGCTACTTAAAGAAAATGCTGGTTCCGGACTCATAGAAAAAGGGACGTTTGCAATACCAAAACCAATAAGACTTTCTCGAGTAAATATCCATACCTTACCCTGTTCACGATAAAGGTAAACCAGGAGACATTTTAATGTTGAGGATACGACTGTTTCCTTGAGATGTTCAAAATACTGCAATTTTTGACATTGCATTTTTTCATTTATATTGCACACACCAGACGTATTCTTTGTTCACTTGATCGTTGAAGTACGCTATAGAAATAGACAGATATAAAAGTTTTTGAAACGTCAATTCCACCGTCCACGACGCGAATTACATGTTTCTGCTTCACGTTTCCTTGTAAGCTCATCTTTTCGAGAGCAGCGTTTGTTCCAAACATGCAGTGCTTCCGTTGGTGTTGCTACAACGTGAGATCTTTCAGATAGTACTATTGCGTGAGGTATGCCGCTACATTATAGGAAGAAAAGTAAAAATAAATGTGTCATGATATATTTCCATACATTTATTCTAGTGATAAACACTTCGTACAGCTTCTGAGAATGGCACAAATCGATATAAGAATGTCACAAATAGGTTAGGGGGCAACCCTAACCCCAGGAGTGACACAAATTGATGGGTAGGTGACATATGACGTCATAGACCTCACGCCACAGTAGCACCGCTTCCGTCACTGTTTAGGGCATTATTTTCGACATGGCTTTTGTGTATCGACTTCACTAATTTCTTCACTACGTCACTAATTTCGCCAAACAAAATGACCGATAACGTCAACGGTCAGGTTCAACGGTAATATACTCGCTACGAACTGTTACCAGGTTCAATGGTAATATACTCGCTACGAATACCGAACTGTTCTCAAGACTCTTCTTATTGCATAGAACCAGTAAAAAACTTCGAGACTTGTTTTTTAAGACCTCGGCGTTATCATGCTTTCAGTGAGTGGAGATAAAAATCTCAGCGTTTATGTTGAAAATATGCTTCTGGTAGAGCCACAGAAAACCTGATTAATATATATGACTCCCTTGTGAACCTTAAGTGTTTTTCAAAAGTTTGTTTAGTCAAAAAAAAGAAACCAGAGGAATATTTTGGTATATATAGTAGTAAAATCTATAGAAAATGGCACACGTTTGCTCGAAAAAAATATTTAATTGAATCAGCGCGGTAATTATCAAAATAGTGAATTAATGAACCCCGTGAATAGTGCATAGTTGCCAAGGTAGGTAGATTTTTACAGCGTAGCCTTATTGCAAGCAGTTGGGATAACTTCAGACTATCGAGTATAAGAAAACCACTATACAAACGCAAATGATCAAGTTAAGCCACAAATACGCAACGACAGCCATAAAAAATCTGCATTCACACACGCACACAACTTTTTCCCTGCTATAGGCGGGTTGCACAATGTTCTTTAGCCTCACACCGGTTCACCGTTCAGCGACGAATATGAACTCGACGGCGGCAATACGGCCGCACCAAACGTCGGTGCGATCCATAAATAGAACAGTACGCCTGCATTCTAACGATTACGGAAGGCCAAAACCATTGGTAATTACCGAGCGTGAACGGCCGGTGGGAAATGCTGAGTGCAATTTAGTCTTGGAGCAAATAGCACGTTTATCGATTGCAAGCATGCAATTGAGACGTGGCCACCAACGTGGTCTTCCTTCTTTTAACGCCTGTAGGCCTGTGGTGGACGGGTGCACGTCGTGGAAGCATTCGGGCTTTTTTCCTCGAAATTTGATTTTAAACCCTTTGTTTCGGCCTGCAAAAAGTCACGAAAATGAAGTTGGAAAAAATGTCATCGAGTTAAATGAAACTAAGTCGAACCGTTGGTTTGAAAATGTGCCTGTTTAAAATAGAGCACTGCTGTCAAAGAAAACAAATTATCAACAAGTAGGCTATTTCGTAGCCTTCCAGTCGCAGATCTAACTGAGAAAGAAGAGACGTATAACCAAATGAACATTTGCAGTACGTAAAATTATAAACATAATTGTGTTGTAGATGCAGAGATCAGCTGTTCTACTTGGAACTGCAGGCAGTTGGTCAAAAAACAAAAATAACAACACGTCTTAATATTTTGGCAAAAAAGTAACACTACCTATTGATCTTTTCCGGCCTTGCGTGACGAGAGAGACAAATGAATTATGACGCATCGAATGGCTGGCAGCCGTACAAGAGAATTAGGTGAACTACGGCGGCATACGACTATTTGAATTCGTTTGGTGAATAGCAGTTTAGGTTGATTCTTTTGTTTTACCCTATGGCGAACCTTCAGTAAATCGAATTAATACCACGATAAAAATAATGTTGATTTTAAAATATGTACATTGGATAACAACCAAAGTTTATAAATGAAGTCCGAAAATCATTCCTGTGCTTAACGTTGTGAGCGACACCATGTGGTGTTCAAACTCCAGTACAATGTATTCACAATCGGAATAAGTGGAACATATGTGAGTTTCTCTGGCAGTAATGAAAATCTGCCCTATGTGTTGTTTAACATATTTTTGTTAATATATTGTTCAAATATACCTTTTTTGAGACGTAAAATGCAATTGAACGTACTTTTGTTTATCCTTAGACGGTTGTAATTTCTAAATTGTGTCTTTTTCATTACAATCCCATAGTTTCTTGCAATGACTTCCATAACACCAAGGATTCACTTTTGCTAAACAAAAGTCTGCTTTGGGTAATGTATACACCGTTTAAGTGTCAGCGAGTCCAAAGCAAACATATGAAATTTTACTTCGACAACAAAAATCAATAGGTGATCGATGAGAAGCTGCAATGGACATCCCCGAAGTGTTTGGCAAACCCTTTGTTAAATGACTTATCAGCAACACCGTCATGTATTGCTCTAAGTTAAACATGGAAGCGCGTTTGCTGGAGGATTGTGACGCAATACGCAGACGATTGTGACGCAGTACGCAAACGCAATATATGCCTATTCGTCCGATAAAACAGAACAACCTCATCTCAAAATGATGAGTACTCGACTAGAGTGAATAACGTTTAGATATCTCTCTCCACATCTTCGCAGCATCTTCGGCACAAAGGCCACTGACGGGAATCATCTGCCATATATTTGTTGACAGGAATCATAATATTTGTGGTGACGATGTCTGAACCGAAAGAACGTTCACAGCACATTATATTCTTCTCAAGTCCTGTCACGGGCTTATTTCCTGAAATTGATAGCTAAAAGTACCTGCTTCATCAGCTGAGTCTTACGCGACCGCAGCGTTGTGAATCACATGCATGTCAGTAAGGGATTTTCTGTTCCTCTAATGCTGGCATGAAAATGAACATATTTGCAGCTAAGGCAATGTGGTAAGTCTTAATCATCCATTTTAACCAAAGCCTTGCTTGTATCGCTAATATAAGTAACACACACGTACATCAGACCTACATGCAGTCCAGAGAAGTTATTGCATTGAGACTTCCCATCAAAAAATATAAGTTGAAACAATTCTATGGCATACCTCGTATGTAAGGTATAGTGGATCAGTGGGATATTTAAATCAGTTTCACAATGAAAAATAATTATTTTCAAAAAATTCCAACTGCCAGAGTAACTACTTACCTCCTTTTGGTTGCTTAACACTTTTCACAAGAGGGAAGTGTCATACGTCTTCTTTGTTTTTTGACAGCCACAGCGGCTACTCATCTAAGGCATGAATTCTTGTTCCTGTAGGTTTACCGCTGTTTCAGGCGTCAGTCTTTTGCCTCCAAGTGGTTGCCAGATACAGAATAGCACAGGAATCCAAACATTTAGCAGAAAAGATCCAGATTAAGATATTAAAGTCAACATTTTTTGCTGTTTTAAGAAGCTGATCTAGTGAATCAAAAACTACGCCTAACACAAATTGCAACTGAAAGGTAACAATAGAACACAAGGTTTGAAATCGAATTATAATTAAAACATGGAGTAGGACTGTCCACAGTGCCTCAAGGTACCAATCTGACATACAGCGATGGCCTTTACATGACTGAAAAAATGATGCAACAAAATAGGCGTGCATCATCGGACAGACTATCAAGCTGAATGGAATTTACAAAGGTGCTTAAAAAGCCAACAGAACTGAAGCTGGAAAGGAAGCAACCATTTCTTGTTACTACTCGTATTTTAGTCGTTTTTTTCTTTATTACAGTAGAAGACAATTAGTTGAAAAATGCAGCAAGCAGGCTTAAAAAACTTTTGTGGCCCAAGTAATGCAAAAAAGGTCCAAATTCCGAAAAATTGAAACAAAAGTCAATCTTGCAAAACTGGTTTTTAATTGAAAAGTAAATAATGCATGCAGAGGTGGAGTTTTTGTGTTTGTTTCTTGGTGAAACATATAAGCTTATGCTAATTATTGCTTCACGACAACACAGTTGGGAGCAAGCACGACATCTTTTAATGCTTTTCGTGATATGTGCAAGCTGCGCTAGAATGAAGGATACACGGCTGGTGAAGGATAGAATGAAGGATACACGGCTGGTGCAACACCAGGCTAATGTGATGAAAATTGTGAAAACCCACCAAAGTTGTTTTGATAGGAGCATAGCTCAGAAATAATTGATTCGAAACTGGCTGGGAAAGTTACTTGTCAGTGACCGCAAGCCTATTTTCATAAAAATTGTTAAATTATCACAGCAAATGCATTCGAACGTTTTTCTTTCACCAAGGCGTGATGAGTGTTTCACCAAGCACGATATTGCAATAACCACGCCATCTAGTGACAGAACTGTAAACTATCGTCACAGGCGAACTTTGCAGTACTAAATACAAGACTTAAAGCAACGAAACTGGCTAAATCATCAATAAACCTTTTCAGCAGACAAATGACGCTTTAACTTTTGTTTTTGGTTTTCTGTCGCCGATGAGTATACCACAGTTTCTTCTTTCTTACTTTTTTTCTTTCTTTCTTATAACCGTGCAGCAGAAAATCAATTTACTGCCATAAGAATTTGCTGAAAAATATCACGGTGATAACTTTGTTCAGAAAAAAACTGGCTAAATTTCACTTATGGTTAAAATTTTTGCCATGTTTTCAGTAGTAGTTTTGTTATTGCATATCCTCTTTAACCTTTCTGGTGGCAAAGCATTTGGTGCAAACACTGATCAAAGGCTAAAACATAAAAGATAATCTTTCTGTCTAAAAGAAGACAGTGTTTAACAAAAACTTATACTTTTACCGAAAGGATTTTTAAAGCAGATTAATAACGAAAAAGATAGTTTCACACTGAGCTTACCAGATGCTTCTACTGCACAATCCAAAGGTCTTGTTAAACCCAACAACCAGTAATGTTGTTGGATTTAAAACTGTCTTTCGAACATTTGATCAAACTTAACCGGTACAGCGGTATGGCCAAAGGGTCGAAGAAAGAAGGCTTGCAGGCACAAAACAAACGTAAAAGCTTTTTTCAAAAGGATTGTCAAACCCCACCGGACATGGGATGCGGAACTACAGAAGCTGCAAACCTGGTTTCTCTTATCTCAACTTTGAGCCGGTTTTTAATGTACAGTAGCATTCGCGTTTCATCAAAATTAAATCCTAATTTGCAAGCTACAAGCAATGACGTGAAAGTTGTACGAAGATACGGAATTCCAGCAATTTAGAAATAAAATTATTCTGTCGACTTTCGGTTATTAACAGGCTTGTCCATGGGAATGTCATTCCTATGGGAATCCCATGGGAAACGTCCCATGGGATGGGATGGGTTGGGACAGGCATAAATTGCTATGGGATCTGATGGGAATGGGACAGATAAATATGTCCCATGGACAACCCTGGTTAAACAACGTTATCGTACCAGGAAGCTCGCCAAATAAGTGTCGCCCAGGCACGGATTTACCATTAGGCTAAAAAGGCTTAAAAGCCTAGGGCCCCCGATTTTGAGGGGCCCCAAAATTTCGGGAGTAAGGACAACTTCCAACATTTTTAAAGCAATTATATTTGTACTTTTGTTTTGGTTCAACGCACGTTTTTTACTATGCCGCTAACAAAAGATCTGTATAGAACAGGGTCTCCAAACTTCGTCATCCGAGGGCCACATAAGTTATTACACAACAGTGCGAGGGTCGGACATCTTACGTGATGTGATTGTTTCGGGATATGTTACATTCTATCAAATTGAAAAGTTTTTCGTCAATTAATTTTTCATTATTTGCAAAATGCATTCGCGGGCCTTATTTTGGAGATCCCTGATGTAGAAGAATGAGCGCAAAAGATTGAAGTGAATGACGATGAGTATTCTTTTTTATGGCGTTGAGACTTGGTTATTGTAACGAATAATGTGTAGAACAAATCGCCTGAATGCTTATTCAGATTACGCGAGGCCAGTAAGGTACTTTCGTTCAGCCCGGGTCTATCTCATGTTGCTTTTTATGGGTCAGATATGGGGTAAAGGCGTAGCTAAGGATGCAGATATTCAATGGCGCAAAATGCAGTGGCATATCTGTGCGAAATGGTGCCAATGGCAAAATTGAAGTGTGTGTCCTTTCTAATAATTTATGTATTATATATAGGCACAATTTTTACGAAAGTTTCCCATTTTTTTTATTATGAAGAATATCAAAACTTTCAAATAACAACGTTCTCATAATTTATAGGCCTACGTAGTGTTGCCTGACAAAATTGTACATCTTAGAAAAAAATAAAACAATATATTGCAACTGCAAACGACAATTTAAAGAAACACATTTAATTTGAATTGTACAATGAATTATTTAATGCAAGACATGTATCACTTGTGTTCGAAAAACACAATTCCATTGAAACAGTAATATTCCAGCCTTTTCCGGTTAATTACACAAAAATGCTCCTTTCCTCATCAAAACTAGATCGCACAATCTGTTCTGACTTGCTATTAGTCAATGAAGCACGGAGGTATGAAAGGACCAGTTTCAGTTTACCTTAAGCGCCTCCGAGAATTTTTTTCGGGAGGGGCAAATCAATGACGTCGACAGTCACTGACGTCGTACTGAGTCCGACTGTTCCTTCCGATTATTTTCCTACAGTTGAAAATTGATGTAAAACACCAGTACAATTCTTAGCAGGTTTCTTTCGGTGTGGGGGGCATTCTGCAAATTCTTGCTATTCTGTATACTGAACACGATTTAGCTGGAAAGGTGACAAAATTTTCAGCGATTTTGCAGACAAAAGACCCGTCGATCGCCGACTGTGTACAATAATAGGCTGTTAGGTGTCGTAAGAAGTACAGGTGCTTTATTCAGAGCCAGCTCTTGATACTTGGCAAACCGTGCAATTGCACAGGGCACTCAACAAATATGTAATAGGAATGTGGTCAGATAATTTCACAGCTGCCTTTTTCATTAGTTTCAGTGCGACTGTTTTTGTTCCTGACATCGACGGAATTCAGAATAAACTAATATATTTGTGAACTGAAACAACTTGTTCAGTGAATATAGCGACCACGTGTAGTGCTAATTTTTATGACATCAGTCATGGCGAACCTTCCAGAAGGGACCCCAATTTAAAACAGCCTAGGGCCCCGAAAATAAAAATTCGTCTCTGGTATCGCCAAATAGGTGTAGCCAATTTAAGTATCGCCAAATAAGTTTCACCAAGTAAGTTCCGCCAAATACGTTTCGCCAATGAAGTAAGTGTCGTCAAGTATGTGTCGCTGACTCGCTACTCACTATTCCAGTTGTTCATTTACGCTGGCTTGGCGCCAACTCAGGTGAAAATAATTTCAAAAGTTAAATGAACTTCACTGAATGATGATTTCCAAGTCATTACTGAAAATAAATTCACTTTTTGTTTGATGTCGTAACCTAACTGCAGTAACATTAACGTTACTTTGAAATTTGACAGAATAGAAGCATGGGCGCAATTAGGTGGGGGACGTTTCCCCCTTACGTTTTCAGGTGGAGAGGATATAATATGCCATGTCTCCCCACTTTTTCTCTTCAGCATTTATATTTGGAGAAGTTCCAAAAATGAAAGTGACGTTTGCCACGTTTTGTGTGAAGTGCTTTTCATGCTAGATGTTACACATAGCAAAGTTGATGTTGAAACAGATTTTGGTGTAGTATCACTGGATTCTGTTAGTTTATATATTTTAGCTTCAATAAAATATTTACCATTTTTCAAGTTTCTAGAGACCATTTTTTCAGGTTTCTAGAGATCTTTCAAGTTTCTAGAGACGCGAACCAAAAGATGGTTAACTGCTTCTGTCCGACATTTCACCCAGTGTGGTGTACTGTTAGAAAAGTTATTTTCTTGAAACAGTTAGAATTTTACAGGTGCACATGTGAGAGACTGCAGCACACCATGGATTTGGTTCGCGTAGAAATGTAACTTGTTTTTTTCTGTAACGTTGGTTGTCACGTATTCAGAAACAGACACCGTAAAATTTAATGATGCTAGTGTATATAGGCATAGCCATGGGCGCAATTAGATGGGGGATACGGGGGACGTGTCCACCTCACTTTTTCAGACGGGGGGCATAATATGCTATGTCCCCCCACAGTTTTCTCTTGAGGTTTTGTATTTCGATAGGAGCAAAAATAAAAGTGACATTTGTCACGTTTCATGTTAGTTGCACAAAGAAGCCAAACTGATGTTGAAACAGAGTTTCATGTGGTATCACTGATTCTGATATTTTTATAAGTGTTTGCTTCGATAAACTGATTTTTAGCATTTTCCAAGATTCTAGAGGCCGCGAAAGGTTGTTAACTGCTTCCATCCGACATTTCACCCTGTGTGATATCAGTGATTTTTCTAGTAATCGCTGGTTGTATACTGTATGACAGGTCATTTTCTTGAAACAATAAGACTTCAACAGCTGCACATGTGAGAGACAACAGTACAGCCATGATTTGTTTCGTGCAGAAATGTAACTGGCTTTGTTGTAACGTTGGTTGTCACGTAAATTTAAAGATGCAAATTTATAATGCTAAAAAGTTGCATTTGCAGGCAAATCTCTGCGAAGTATTTGCGGAAAGCAAAAAGCAGAGTTACTGTGGAGACATAGTTTTAGTTTAGGATTGGCAGTTTTGCAAAAGACTGTCTTCAACCATTAGTAAAGAGGATTTACATCAAAACGTTGGAGAAGTATTGACTTAGCTACATATTGGCCTATAACTCATAAGTTAGGGCTTGTGTAGAAATCAAAAATAGGCTATACCGCGTGGTCAAATTACAGGCCCGCGGACCCCATGTAGCCCGTGGACCGAATTTTCAAGGCCTGCGAGCTTTGTTGGTAATGTTTTGCGTATATGCTGCAACAGGTAATTTTGATTATAGTAAGCATAACATCCTTTAACAATCTACAATATTATCGGCGTTAGACTAGACTGCAGAGAGCCTCTGGAAATTACTCAGTAAAGATAGATTTCTCAAACTGAAAGATTTCGCAATAAAAATATGTTTGGAAATACAAAGGTGTGAGAATACATTTCCTACGATAAAGCAAGTAGAATGTAGCCTAAAAACAGAAATCGAATGGCAGGCGGAACACTGCACGATAGTCTCCGATTCGCTACCACAAACATTGGTATTGATAAAGGAATGAGTGTCAGAGAAGCCGCGATCACAGGCATCACACTGTAAGGGATTTGTAATAAATTGCTGTTTGCTCTTGTGTAATAATTTCAATGATACACTCACTTATCTTCTTTTTTTAGTTTTAAATCTTGTGAACTCTGTTGTTTTATATATCATTTTGTCGACGTGGCCCGCAAGTTGTCACGTTTTTGTGAAATGGCCCGTATAAAAAAGCTACTGGTTGTGCACAGTCATGGAACTTCATCTTACCTGTTTATCAAGCTGTTCACTTTCAAAGCATGTTTAAGTAGACATCTGCTGGTCTTTCTCATCTATGTTGACGCTATCGTGCCTTTGCGGGCAACGGTCAGCGTAACAGAGTTCAAAAAATCATGACACTACAAGCAGTAATTTTTACACGCCAAAAACAGAACGAAGCTGAACATAAACTTGGCAAGTAGCCTAATCGTAATCTTTATAGCAGGGGTCAACAAACTTTTTGCACTTTTTCTTCTTCGTTTGAGTCAGATCTTCAAACCACTGCTTGGCCGCACTAGATCTCGGGGCAGGTGTTGAGCAGCCATTAATTGTTTCATCATCCAGAATCGTCAGGCCGTGCAGTCCATGGGGAGGTCGATGGATTGGACACGGGAGGAAAACATGGTCAACGGTTTGTTCTTCTCCACCACACTCAGAGGTCGCAAAGGAGACCATACTGTGGCGGTCTGAAGCTGGCGCCAGAAATGTAAACAAATGGTCACCGCTAGATGGTGCCCGTAAATAGCACGACACTGTGATAGTCATCACAAGCGGATCATCGTTATTCATTTCTCCCTATATAATGATAGTACAACATAGTATCAGTAGAGTGATCTCGTCGGGTGAGCTCTATTCCCTTGGTTGCTTTCCTGTTAGAGTAATGGCCCGAATTACCATATTTTCCTTGTGCTTGCCTCAGACGTTCAAGGCGATACAGATGTCTGTAACAATATCCCATTTGTGCAAACAGGAACGGAAGCTTCCTACACCGGTGCGGAGTCGGTTAAGCTGGATCCACGATGTTCTTGGGAGAGTCATTACGTGTGGGTGCTGGTGTCGGGGATAAAAGTACGGAGTCTCACACACAGTGTTGTCCAAACACTCTGCATTCCATTGCTGGTCCACCCAGCGCGCTGCATGTATGTTGTTGTCGACCACCTGATGAGTTGTTGTGCGGTGGGCACAAATAAGTGTCTCGATTTGAAATGCTGTGCATTCACGCCCGGTGGACGCGTGAGTGTTGAGTGGAGCATGTGTCCAACTGTCCAGGTCCCACTGCACGGCGTGCTGGAGACAGTGCGGCTCCTTTGCGACGAAGCTCAGCAGGTTGGATGCTTGCGAGGATGGGAAGGTTGTCCGCTGGTGTGCGACGCAGGCATCCAGGCACAATTCGCAAGGCGTCGTTGATGGGAGGGTCAGTGATGTGGGTATGAGCACTGCGGCACCAAACAGGTGCACAGTACTCTGAAGTTGAATGGACCAGGGTAAGGGTGGCAATTCAAGGCGTTGTTGCTCCAGTACCCTAGACAGAGCCAGCAAGCCGCTTCAAGAGCACGACGTGTGATGTCAGCTTCTTGCGAAGTGACTCAAGGTGTCGGCGGTCCTACTTGAGCGACCTGTCAAACATTTCTCCGAGGTATTTGGGCTTGGGGCAGAAGGGCAACATTTTGTTGTTGTAGTTCACTTTAAGCTCACATTTAGCTTCCTAGCTGTTAAGACGGAAGGCTGCCGACACTGTTTTTGTAGTGCTGAGCTTTAGCTTCCAGGTCTGAAGGTATTCTAGGGTTGCCATGTCCTTGCTCAACACCCCTTCCACTGCTTGCCAATCAGCATGCATGATTGCTAGATCGCCAACACATGCATACTTTGTGGAGACGGTGGTTGGCAGGTCACAGATGTAGATGTTGAAGAGAGAGGGTGCCAGGACAGATCCCTGTGGGACGCCAGTCTTGAGGTGTTGTAACCTGCTCATTTTGTCATTTCCGCTGGTAAGGGGGAATCTCATGATCATGTGGACCATGTGTCTGTCAGGCAGCAATCACAGCAGCTTCCAGGTGAGGCTGCGATGCCATACAGTGTCATAGGCTGCTGTGAGATCGACAAACATAGCATTCTTAGCCGAAAAGCTATCCTCAATGTCCTGTGTCAGCAGGATGACCTGGTCTACGATCGACCTCCATGGTCGAAAGCCC
>Ga0210059_1000417_pt1 | contig 53103 bp, 30 predicted proteins | sample Ectturendosymbi2_FD_188042 | JGI IMG/M metagenome (GOLD analysis project Ga0210059, IMG submission 188042) | Ecteinascidia turbinata endosymbiont from Florida, USA - Sample 2 (SPAdes) (version 2) | ecosystem: Host-associated > Tunicates > Ascidians > Unclassified | place: Key West, Florida... | reverse complement strand
CATTTCTGTGCAAAGTCCGTAAATACTCGCAACCAGTGTTTAAACTGCTTCGCTGCTTTCGGAGAAGACGGGTCAACATCAAACCTCGTCGGCTTCATTAATTCATTCAGACTCGCCGCCATCATGTATTAAGACCGTTTAATTGAACTGACACTACTGCAGTATAGAAGACTTTATTCAAAGTTTAAACGGTCTTAGAACAGAACTACATGCAACGAACAAAAACGTTGGCGACCGAGCCGACTCATGCCTCACACAACTGCCTGATAGCAAACGCCACGCTTCCAATTAAAAGAGTGGCGATGGACGCCAAGCCAAGAGCCGCACCTTGAGCAACGCACGTGATTAATCATTACTACACAAAGTCCAGGTTCATGAGCGTAAAGGACACGTAAATCTGCCCTGCAGCTTAACCAGGCAAAGGCAAAAATTTTGAATGTCATCCAACGCACTCGCTCCGGCGGGAGCAAATAAAAATTTCAACCCAGGCAGGAAACTAGTGTCTAATGCTTCTATTTCATCAATTCAACCATGTGCTTCATCAATCAATCATGTGTGATAGATTGCGTTTGATAAGTGTTTCTATACATCTGTAACGTGGTAGTTGTAAAATCTTTGTTCAGTACTTTTCTAATTCCTAAAGAACAGTTTGCATGGGAATCCAAGACGCATTAAGAGTAACTATAAAATTGAGTTTTTGGGGAACTTTTTTGCGGATACATGGGTTGCTCTCTTGTGACGTCTAGTTATTTTAATGTATTGCGTCATAAAGCGGATAATCGATCGTGCGCCCAGTTTTAACTCTGTACACGAATGCGTGTGACTTGTGATTAGCGAAAGCCAGAAAAGTAATCAATTCATGCGATGCTAGCAGTTTTATCTAGGCCAGTTGTTCTTCGAACGAAAATGCGGTTCAACAGGAGTCAAGTAACTGCACTTAAGTTCAATTTACTTGTCTGTTCTGTTTGATTGAAGAAATTCTGCGCTTGCGCTCGGATCTGCATTGCAGAGATTCCTTTACAAGTTTTGGCTTGATTAAGACCGGTACCAGCACACTGTCTAATTTCTACCACACCAGAATGCTACTAGTCATAAACATAGATATAGCTAAGGAAAACACAAGCGATAGGCATAGTCGGGGGAGCCCAGGGGGCCACCCCTCAAAGTTTTAGTTCACCTCGTCAATTAATAGCTTGAGAAGCGGCGTCCCAAATAAAAATACTGTGCTTGCCTAAGGTCAAACATTTTGTTCCCCCAAAAATTTTTGGGCTGGCTACGTCACTGACATGAGCTATGCTCAAACCCCTTCAAATAGAAGAAATTGTTAGTACATACAGATCAACTTCAATAATTTGCCGTTTATTTTGATATTCACACAGTTATTTTGTTAAAACAACAACTTCATCAAAAAGGTAGTAGCACGGTTGACTGAGTACGATGACGTCATAACAACACTCCTCAGAGGGGCCATGCGCCTAGGTCTTGCATTGGGCCCCGCACCTTCTAGGACCGGCCCTGCCGCCAGTAGCATTTGTTGGCGGTCGTACAAGACTCACCATGTTGTGATCTATTCGAAGCTGGTGGAAGTACATGCAAAAAAAGTAAATTGGGTTGGGACACGAAAATTTGTTAGTTGTTGGATGTTTTTGTGAAAATTTGCACCTAAGGTCTATTCGTCCATATTGGGCAAATGCCAAATTCTATGACGACAATACCTAGCAATCTACGGCGAAGTATCGATAGCAAAAAGAAACAAAGTGATTTCACACATGTAGCGGCGGCAACGCTTGTTCTGAGTTAACGCACGTTTTACTTGGTCAGACAGGGTTTGAGAGTGTATTTGTACAAATCTATTAGCCCTAACTGAACAAAATCTTTTACGACAATACTTAGCAATGTGAGGCGCAGTATCGGTCGCAAAAGAGTAAAAACAAAGTGATTTCATACATGCAGCGGCGGCAAAGGTTGTTTTGAGCTAATAAGCTCGTTTTGCTAGGTTGCAACAGGATTTTTTACAGACTAATGTGTGCACAAAGCTTGCGGATAAACGTCTTTCACACACTAGCGTTGAAATTTGCAACGCTGAAATGTGACACCAGCTTGTGCACCATCACTCTGCAAAAGCCTTGCAAGTGCTCCATCTTCTTCGATCACCAGAGACAGGTGATCAGCATTAGCGATCCCAGGGTGCGACAGTGGCTCCACCAGCGCCTGTCACTGGCCGTGGTCAGAGGGAACACCGCCAGCATAATGGCCTGTGTGCAAGTTTGATATGATTTTAGCCACCCTCAGTTCATTAGCCAGTGTTCCTGCCCGTCACTTGCCTTTCTTCAATGAATAGCCATCGCCTTCCAAATGTCTGTGTTTTCTGTGAGCTTTATTGTCTTCAGTATGTTTTTTATGCTTTCTGTAAAGCCTCTGTGCAGTATTGTTTTGCTCCCCTTTTCAGCCATCTTGACTAACCTCATTTTGTTTATTTTTCATGTACTCAACACTACTGTATTACTGTTTACTGTTAAACCTTTTCGTAATCTGCCTTTACCTCTGTCTGCCCAACCCCAGTTGGGGGTGCTATGTGCCTGGTCGAACACACACACAATGGCGGTACTCCATCATGGTCTGTTTGGAAATTCTATTCATTTATTTGAAAAGAAAAAAAATTGGGGGGTTGAAGCGTTGTTTGGGGGGCCAAGCCAACAAACCTCCCATGGCGACGGAACTGAATTTTGGGCTGTCTGTATGCTAGGCAATAAACTTGCGGATATTTGTCTGATACGGATAATCACATATTCCGGTTGGGGGAATATCGCGTATTCCAATTGGGGGAATATTTGTCTGTTACGGATAATTAGACATTCCGGGTAAAACACATACAAAAAATCTTGGCAAATTGGCTATGCGATTAATTGGATTCGTCTGTACTAACACCCAAAAGAACCGAGAAATTTTGTTTAAATGCTAAAAACCAAAACCTACTAAAAATCAAAAGAATACACAGTAAATGCCAAAATACAAGCTAACATCTTTCAAATTTAATCTGCCAGGAGGGCGGGCGCACCCCTGTCTCCCGTCCGTTACGCCACTGCGCATGATGGGGGTGAGTTGTTTCTGTTTAGAAAATGTCAGGTGTGCTTTGCCCAAACTGGGCAATTACCTCCCCCCTTACTCGATATATACAAAGCTTATGCAGGTTGCGACAGACCGCACAGAAAAAAAATCAGGTACTGGAATAACCAGATTTAAACGATCATTTTATGAAAACCCACATAAAATTGTTGGTGCGGTTGCAGCAGGTGGGTAAATTACACCTAAGCAGGGAAAGAAAAAATCCGGTCGAAGTACAATGACATTTTAAACGAGAGGGGTGACATATGAAGCGACATGTTGCTCGGTCGATCACCTGTCTCGGTCCATTGGGTTTTAATTATTTTTCCTTATGTACTGCAGATGCATTCCCATCCTTGCTTTTATAGTGGAAATATTCTTAGCATTTCTTGTCTATATTTTTGTCGGCCGTGTGATGGTGACCTTACGTCCGATATAAAAAATGTGATTTAAAAAAACTGAAAAAGATGATTTTAAAAGTTATCGGAATTGTCCAAAGGAAAAACAAACATCACGTGCAGTCGTTTGCATAGCGTTTGCTGCAGTTGGTGCGGATTTTGACACGAAATGACCTTATATGGCAGCTTGTGGAGCAAACCAGGCTCAGTGTGTTTATTCAACTGCTACCAAGTAGCGAGCGAAAGAACAATTGTCTGAGTAAAGAACACACGTGTCTCGTGTCACATGTGTTCAGGCGTATGCTGTAAAAACAGCAGTGCTGTGAATCTCATCAGTGCCACTGAGTTGGCTTTCAGTGAATGGAAAGGGTTAGAGCAGGGGTGGGCAAATTACGGCCCGCGAGGGCATTGTGTACCGCCCGCAGGGAAGCTACACGTATATGGATAGCACAAATTTCGAATGCATGTTAAAGTAAATTTATCGATCAGATTAAAATTCTCCAAATTTTATTCCAAACGTTTTATTGGAAACTGAATTTTTAACCATCCGGAAATGACTTTTGTGTGATATATGCGCCCCCGGCAAAATATAATGTTATATATGCGGCCCCGGTAACAATAAAGTTTGCCTATCCCTGAGTTAGAGCGTGCAAGGTGCATGTGAAAAACATAGTTCGTGATGATGAGCTGTGTTTTTTCGAAGATTGAAGTGTTCCAAGCAAAGCAGAAACCTTGTCCCGAGTTTGTCCCTTCCTTTTACATTCAAATGCACACCGAGATAAAGTAACACGCTCGAGATAAGATAACAAGCAAGTTCAAACCGCATTGATATTGTTTATGCAATAAGTCTAAAGAATGGAGACTGAACAAAACCTTTTGTTTGTCAGTAATAAGCATAAATTTAAATCACACTTAGAAACAATGAAAATCGTATAACGAACAAAAAGAAAGCAACGTCAAAACTTCCCAAATCACGATTAAATCTAATTAGGAAAAGAACGGAAACAACAATCAACTCCATGAAATACGCCAAGAATCAAGATTGAAAGTCTAGAAGACCAAATAAAGATAAACGTATTATTTAAACTGAACACGAAAGTGGAAGTTTCGCAACGCTTCATGGAAGTTTTGTTGAGAAGCGATACGGTCTCGGTCATCAATTTAAACTTGGCCATGGCGCAACGTTAGTATCTCGCCAAGCCTGAGGCATGACAAACAGCTTTTCTCAATTTTGAGGTTCCCACACATGGATTTGCAATATTTACTTTCGGAGAATTAGAGATAGATGTGGCGGAAACCTAGCATCTAATGAACGGAAACACTAAAATGATTGGGGCCATTTGAACCGGTGGCTCATTTTGCTGAATGGCAACAATTTTCTGCAGCTTTCAAAAACGGTCAGCTATCCCTGGGTTCTTAGCACTTTCGTAAAATCCCTGGCGTCTTCAAACTTCCACGGCCTATTCACTCTGGAATAGCGATCTCGCAAAGTATTTAAAATTTATGTGTAAGTACCAGGCCTCTACATACTGCCCGGGAAATACATTTCAGAGGCGAGAAGTTCTATGTCAAATCCGTTTTAGAGTAACTTACGCATTTTCTTGGAGATAACGCAACATAAAACTCATTGCTAAGCGTCAGGGTCGGATCCAGGGAGAGCGATTGGGGCTATCTCCCCCTAAACCTTGTCTACGTGAGAGATAATTTCTTTTGTTCAAGCCAGTGTACTGATATTGTCGCTACTAATATTACAGTTATTTATGGCAAATATTATTTGTCCTGAATACGTCATCACGTTGCTGAGCATTGCTTTGTTCAGTAATAAATAGCCTCTATGACTGATAGAAAACGAGTGGGACCTTAAACACATTCGGGTATTTTACCAATTGCAGGTAAAAATCGCCTACGTTGCACGGCACGGCACAAACAATCTCTACTATGGGACAAACAATGCTTAAAAATCGCATACGTTGCACCGTTGGGACAACCAGCGCCTACTCTTACAATCGCTTTGTCGTAGTGTGCCTCCGAATCTTTCTCAACGCGGCTATAAACGCTGTGGAACGCTGTGGAATTTGGTTAGTAGATAGAGAGAGAGGCAGCAGTTCAATTAGTTTTTGGCATGTTTGAAACTTTTATTGTTGCTCTACAATTGTTGAGGCCAGTCCGGTAGTGGTTGCCGAATTGGTTTCATACCAATCTACAGATTGCAATTTGTTCCTCTGTATGAGTGTTCTCCGTGTGTAAGAGTTTGAAACTAGTGCAAAGTTACTGGATTGAATGCAGTGGCGTGCCGAGGGGGGCGATGCGATGCACCCGGGGCATCCAAGTAAGGGGGGCATCCAAAGAGTGATATTACAAAAATTACATTTTATTGAAATGTTGTAACTAGATGCTTATTCGTATTGTAAAGCTACTAACACATGCTGCATGCAGGGCCGGATGTAACCTATAGCCTATATAGGCTTAAGCCTAGGGCCTCAAGATCCAAGGGGCCCTCCAACAAACTGTGGTACGCATAGAGTGAATGGTCGGTCATTTAATCTAAATTGTGCTCTTCAACCTTTTGTGTCATCGAGGAACCCCTGATATACTTTCGCGTTTGTCATGGAACCCCATTAACAAAAACTTAAAAGACACGAATTACTTATAAGAAAATCAAGTATTTCATTATTATATACTTCAACAAATGAACAGTTTTTACAGAACTGAAAAAGCAGGAAATTTAATGGCTCGCTTGTTCTTGCATTTTTGGAATTTAGCTGCTACATTCAGAATTTGGTCATCCGGCAAAAAGAACCCGTATCTGAAATGTGTGCCGTCCCATTTTCTAATTTTCACAATTGAATTACATTTGAAACGCCTCGGATCAGGTGCCTCTTTTACATTTGAACTGCATTGCTCATTACCGTCCACACCTTCGCTGTTGTTCTTATTTCGCTTCACATACGAAGATATGCTATTTTGCTTCATTTGGATTGACTAAATGGTAAAAAGTTGGGGTTCACATTGTTTTTACTTTATTTTCACAAAGGTTGAACAGCAGCTCTAGTCTGTGACTCAGACTACTCTCCACTCGACTCAGGTTGAGTCTACTTTCTAGTGTTTCTACTCAGTCTACAGTGAACTGTACATAGGCAACATCGTATAATTGTGATGCAACAATCCCGTTCTTCTTAGCTGCACAACAATGAACAAGTGACGTACAAACTATCAATATTTCTTGTTCCGCTATATGCACTCAACCTCCTGTATAACCAACTGGCCTTCTTGGAGTCTGAATGCGGCACAGTGATCTAGAAAATTTCATAATGACGCATCAACATACTTAAGAAAAAATAATTTCCCCTAAAAAGTGAGAAACTCTCACGGAACCCCACGACATGTTTTGCGGACCCTAGGGTTCTGCGGAACCCCGTTGAAGAGCACTGATCCAAATGATTTAGATTAAACTTCATCAAAAATTTACGTCTTAATTATTATTCACGAAATTTAGTTATATTCAACTTTCGGGGTGATAACGCCAGAGTCTTCCAACGAGTTCCATGAATCTCAATATCACGTTTAGTCAAGCCGCATGCCAACTGTTGTGTCGATATACTTAAAGCACGTTGGCTGCGTCCTGTATTTGCTGAATCGTACTGATTGTTACGTGTGACTCTGCCCAAACAACTTGTGGCTGTTCATGTTTGAAATGCACTTGATCAGTGGGCCAACTGACAGGTGGCAGGGGTGCGACCCGTCCCCCCTTGCCAAGCTAAATGTAAAAACCGGGCCCCTACCGAGCTTGTAATTCGGTATTATTTACTAATCTTTTGGTTTCAGTAGATTGTTGTTTTTTGCGTTTTTCGGAGTGTTTTCCGGTGATTTCGGGTTTTTGTATAGCCGTTCAATACCGGATTTGCTATTGTTTCTCAACTATTTTCTGAGTGTTAGCCAGTGGGCTCCCTTCAGCTAAATTTTCCCCTGGCTCAAAACTATAGTTACATCACCGCACTTGATCAAAGCAAGGTTGTACTGCAGATAAGAGCTATGCGTAGGGCTAGCAGCAGTATCCTACAATAAAAGCATAGTTGTTTCTTAGGTGACTGAGCAATACAGTAGTTTTGTTAACGTTTGTATCGCGTTAAGCCCGATTGGTATTTTTAGATGTGATTTCTTTCCATTTGAATTTTCTTCTGTAAAGTCATTCAGAAATCAGATTGCTATTGAATACTTGCGCAAGTTTGTATTGCTTCCATCCTAAGCAAATCAGAGATCTTGATGAGCTTGAATAGCAAGCAAAAGCCACTTTGCCAACTGGCAACCGCAGAACTCTTCCCCAAGGACACAGGGAAACGGTAAAATATGACAAAAGCGCGTTTCGGTCTGATGTCTTAGAATAGTGGTTCTTAGTTTATGCAACTACGCGAAGCCTTGTTTCTTAGCTTGATGGTCACTAACTGCCCAGACGAAAGATCTTTTTGAAGATTCAAAAGAATTAAAAATGAATTAAAAGGTCGCAATGTTCCAGGAGTGGTTGTCCACACTAAGCATTAGTGACAAACTTAGCCAAACAAATTGTAATGAATTCTTAGATAATTTTGTTATGAAGAAGGCAGGACAAAACCTTTTTAACTGTTTATTGTGTTATGTTCAGCCTTAGTTGATTCGATGATCGTAGCTTTTTATTTCTTTTTACGTATTTCAATAATGACAGCATAAGCGAAATTTAAACCAGTCCAGTCGCCACGGTGGGCATTGGTGAGCTCAGCTCTTCCAAATTTAAATATGAAACAGTATAAATCAATAAAGATTTTATCAAACGTTCAGAATGTCAAGTCCCCTTGCGCAAATTTAAATCCCCTATTCAAGACTTTCCGGCGACGGTTCCGGTTTTGAATCTTCACATCTTTTCACGCGACAGTTTAGCTGCGTTCGATTCTTACCAGTCTTAAAAAGTAAGAAACACGCGATTCGTGAACCTAACAGTTAAAACCACTTGGGTGCGTTTTACGTGACGTGTTTTGCTCGCGTGAGTGGGATTTTTACAGCCGTGGTAAGCGAGTTGCAACGTCGTCCTCATGTTGTGCTTTAAAGTCTTTATGCCGCCACACGTGCTATATACAGGTGCAGTGTGTTCGTTTTTTTTTAATACAGACAAGAAAAACAGATGTGACTCTTATAAAAAAACGTAGACCAAGTGTTTTGTCAAATATTTCAACTGTGGCGATTTCGGTTGGTCTGCCTGTGGCAGTTAATATTGCTGTTCCCGCCAGCCAAATAAGATTTCAAAAATTCCGTGCAATTCAACACTAATGCGTCTAAGGCAGCAACATACAAAGTGATCGTGGGTACTCCAGTAATGATTTAGAACTTCTTACTGACCGTACTTTCAGAACGTTATTTTCGGATTTTTTACAAATTGATTAACGCATTCCATTTTTTCCTCGCAACAATGGGAGGAGGGCCTGACAAGTGGATTAGCCTAGGGCCTCGCATCAGTTAAATCCGGCCCTGGCTGCGTGGATCCGATGGGAACTTGCTTGAGCGGGGCGTGCAAATCTAAGTTAAGTGGTCCGATAGAGAGAAGCGGCCCCCATATTAACAGACCAGCGTCTAGAGACAATCAACAGATAATTTAAGATTGGTTGAAGATTAAAATAGGCAAGCAGGAATTGGCCAACCTACAAAACAAAGAGAGACAGAATGTAAGACCTTAAGATAGCAATGGCAGTAGTGGAAGGTTAGCACTGGGGGTGCAGGAATGACAGCGACATATTGTAGAAAATTATTAAATGCATTGTTTTCATCATTTCACTATAAACGCCATAATCAAAACAAACCGGGCAGTGCAGTGAACAAAAACCAAGACGTCATGCTTCTGTACGTTTGGGATGGCTTGTGTCAATCTGCCATTGCATCAAGCGAGCTTTGCTGCGTGCGTTCGCGCACGGATCAGGTACCTCGTTTGACCAGTCGAATTTTTTCTATTGCTGCCGGACGGGCCACGTTTTGTTGTTCTGCTTGTTCTGCTCCATCGACGAAGTATTTTCTGCTGTTGCTAATCAGAAGCCTCTTGTACATAAAGACTTTTGCACCAGGAAATCTGTGAAAACGAACTTTGAAAACGGTGAGAGCTAACGTTTTGTTTCGGCTTGGCAACTCAAAATGTCAGGCAGTTTAGTTGGGAGTCAGAACGATGCTCATATAATAATTAGGCTGCCTCGTACGTAGCGTTTGGGGAAAACAGCAGTTCAGCATTCAACGACGACCTTCCTCACAAGCAATATCTGCATTGGCTGCCCAAATCTATATTTTGATTCCTTAAGCCGCTATTATTGGTTCCCATACCGGGAATCGAACTTGGGCCGCGTGGGTGAGCCACGAATCCTATGCATGTTTCGATTGTCTGTTTGGCTTCATTTTTAGTGGCAACACGAATTGTGTTACAGGGATATGTCATGCGTGACGATTTGGCGATAAAAGCTTCGTTTTCAATTGTAAAAAAGATCAAAATAATATGGTAAATGTTTCAGAAAGAACATAGTTCGGACCTGGTAGCACAGTTTCGGCGCCACGGTATGCTTAAAAACGCATTATGGTTTTTAGCAGAGCGCCAGCGTTCTTTCTGAAATGTACTGCACTTTTGTCTCGCCAAACGCGCCATTGCAAAACTCTGTGCCCTTGCACGTACGTTTTATACCGTTAAACCAAGGCTTTCTAGGGAGAAAGGCTCTCTCTCTCTCTAGATGGCCTTGGATAAACTGCCTTTATATTTTGGCATAAAGTGGTACGAGACTCGTACAGCTTTTTCTCTTCTTAATCTCACTTAGGTGAAGTTTCTGTGGCGTAATCCTTTTGCATGTGGCTAAGACCTGGACAGGTGGTTTTGCAGTGCCTGTATTTATCATATTCATCAATACTAGACTTTGGAACGGGGGCATACAATCAATTATTCGCCCCTGGCATCACCAGACCTCTGCACGCACCTGATTGAGTTCTCTTTGTGATTAAACTGATCGCGCTAAAAACTTATTTGTACCTTGTGTCACTTGCTGTAATGTAATTGACACAAAGATGAGACGCGTTCTGTTTTTCAATGTTAACGTTGTTACTAGAAAAGCAAAAAACCGGTGGTAAGTGCTACTGACAGTCGGTAAGATACAAATGAAACGTTCTGCAAAACCTTACTTCAAATTATACATTCACCTAACTTTGCCATTGTTGCAAAGAAGGTTTAGTGCAGTATGATTGGATCTGGACGTATAATTAAAAACAACTGAAACAATCGTGGAAATTTCAAAGTAACAGAGAAAGGTTTGAATCTTACACTTTAGCGTTGCAGAAAAATCTAATACGTTTCCACTTGTGAAATATTTGCTACTATGTGATGGAAGGAAAAACTGAAATAAAACATCCTATCAACGGTTATGAGGAAATTGGCCTCTATCTTCCTGGGATCACGTGCTTGACCCTTGGATCGTCTGGTCCTAAGATGCTTCATAAAGTTGAAGGATATATCAAAGTAAGGTTGTCGTTTTGTGTCCCTATCACGTCATGGAACTTCATTTATCTGTTTTGAAAAATTTCAGTTAAAAATATTGCGACAATTTCAGGATGGAGTTATCAGCTGGTCAGAACGAGATCGCTCTGAGGAAGCTCTCCAGTACGGATGTATAGCTGGGAACAACTTCGTCCGAGAAGAACTGGCAGGGTTTCTTACACGTCAGTATGGGGAGCCAGTTGACAAGTGAGGAGTTAAAGATTGTATGCATGCTTAATGATTCGCTTAAAGCTTGAACAAATATTTAGCAAAAGAGGTATTTACCAAAATCGCATTCTTTTCAAGTTTTCACCTGCTTATCGTTTGATTCATTACAGAATTTCACGACATTCAGGATTCAAGGATGCGCAGTAGTGCAATACTCCTGTAGTGAATTATCGAAGTAGTAAAGTTTTCTGGTAAATCTGCAGCAGCAGTGCCGGCGCTACCATTAGGCGAACTAGGCGGCTGCCTGGAGCCAAATGGGGCGACATACCATTAGGCGGCTGCCTGGGGACAAATGGGGCGCCATAAAGACCAAAAAACACAATTGTGTGTTTCAGGAAATGGTGAACATACACCAATTAAAAGTGAATGAACATGATGAAAGAGAATAGAACACACGTTCACGCAGTTTATGAGAAGATCTAGGCACTACACTATTTCAGGTTTGGTCATAGGTGGCGGAGCCGGGGGAGCCGCATGGGCCTAGGCCCTTCTAGTTTTATTTCTGGGGGGCCTGCCCCCTACTTTTTTGCCTAAATATCGTAGGTTTAAATAACACAAAAGTGATAAAGTAAATCGTTCACTGAAAAAAACTTTGCAGAATTTTGGCAGTATTTTGTCGATATTATTTCTAACATATTATTTGTACAGACGCAGTGAATTTGGCAGGATTTCGTAATTGTTTGGCAGAATACACAGTGCACAGTCCGTCACCCTGCTATGGATTGCTTACCGCGTTGGTTCAATGGTGTTGTTGAACAGTGTTGCCAGATGGTGTAATACAACACAATTTTTCACAAAAATGGTGTCATTTTACATGCTTGTGTGCATGGGCGTCGGAAGGAATTTTTCCAGGTGGCACTAGTGGATTTTTCCAAACGCTTTTCTACGGGGGGCTAGAAGTGGTGAAATTTGGTTTTTACCACTCGAAATTAAGAAAACAGCATTTTTTGCTGAAATTTTCAAATTCCTGCCCCCCTTCAGACACCCATGCTTGTGTGTAGGAAAAGTTCGTGCCACACCATTAAACATTGGTGTAATTTGAAACATTTCAACACCATTCCTAGTAGTGAATTTTTTCTGAATCTTATACGCAAAGTGAAATACTTGACAGATCAATTTCAACTGTGTTTAAGTTTTTGCATTGGCAGCACTAAATATCTATAATTTGTTTCTGCATTGGCAGCAGTGGCGTAGCCAGCCCAAAATTTTTTGGAGGGCCAAAATGTTTGATTTTAGGCGAGTAACAATAGTTTGTTTGGGATGCCACCTTTCAAAGTACGAAATGACAATATATGCTAAAAATATCGCGGGGGCATGGCATCCTGGGCACCCTGGCTACGCTTATGATTGGCAACACAACTAGCATCCTTACAGACAACTTGCTGGTTGCTACATATGCTTTGTCTTATCTTTGCATTCCTGTATCTAATGCAGTTGTAGAATGAGTATTCAGTCATGTTACCTCTGTTTTCCGGACAGGCCCGTAACCAGGGGGAGCGAGTCTCCCCTGCAAAAATTTTTGCCACCTGGAAAAATGTGTTGGACATTGTTTAAAACTACTGAACATCGTTTAAAAAGTTTGGGCGCCTATCAGAAACCTCTTCGCCCCCAGCCTCCCCCTGGTATCCCAAGGTGGTTGCTCATCCATTAGAGCCCCAGCTGCCCTATGCAATTTAGTATTTTTTAAAACATAATTCATATCGGACTCAATGTTTTTTGAAGCAATGGATTTGTATGGAATAGGATTTGAAGTCCAGTCCGATGGACAGTTATAATTTCAAACAAACGATAAATTGCCCAGCAACTCGGGCTAATATGAATGGACCTAGTAAGCAGAGGGCTTACCGGCGTTATCATTGCTCTGTGACGTACGTTACTCAACAATGAAGAAATTATCACGACAATTTCTCATTTATTGTTACGTAACTAACGTCACAGAGCAACGATAATGCCAGCCAGAACGAAAGCAAATGGAAATTTCAGTGACACAAGCGTCGAACGGTTTTATTCCGTCAGAATAAGTCGTATGATGAGCCTAAGTGGCGTTGTTGACTTGGGTCGCCCTGTAACAGCCTATTTGAATTTCAGGTGATTCACCGATACGTTTTCTTAGTGGTGTAATTTTGTCTAAAATAATGTAATTTAGACCTTCATCTGGTGTGCAGGTGATGACGCCATATTTCAATGCTTGTGACGTCACAGTTGCCAATTCAAACCACAAAAATTTTCTATATTTTTTTTGATGTGAACTTGTGCTCCCCCACTTTGAAATAGGTTCCGCCACCCATGGGTTTGGTGCAAAAGGATTATTCTTATCAATTTCAATTTCATGTATACTATAGATAATTTATGTCGCAATTTGGTATAAATTTTATTCATCCAACAAACTTTTCTCGTGTGAAACAAACGTCCTTTTTTCCATAATGTAGCCTATAACGTGACGATATATAGAATTAGGATCTTTATGTACGAGGGATGGGTGCTGGAATGGATCTTTGCCTACAAATATATCAATGGCGTTCTGTCAGGGCCAGCAGACATGCATTTCCGGTCATACTTTTTCAAGTTCACTGTTAAATTGTAAGGCAACCATCTCCGTTTTTATCATTTTCATGATTTTTTCATTTTAATATTTGGGGTACGTGCTCACCTGTCGAAATGCTAAAGGGGTGCATGGCCACAGAAAATTGGGAACCCCTGATTTGGACTGACTTGATTCAGGTCTTTTAGACATTGCCTTTTCCAAAGATTTAAGCTAGAGATATGGAGTTTGTAATAAAGTATTTTTGTTATTGTGAAAACATTGAAAATGTTGGTACACGGAAAGTAGAAGTGCTGAATAGCTTGATAATGAAAATAACGGCCAAAGCAATCGATGTGAACGACATTCGGAGACGTTTTGGCAACTCCTGCCCCCAGCTGCAAATGCACTGATGATACTAGCAGAAGTTACTGAAACATATAATGTCGTTCACATTGATTGCTGTGGCCGTTATTTTCATTAACATTGAAAACCATTGCGTCTTGCATAAAATAATAGGGTCCTTTAAACAGTTTGTGTGCACAGAGAGGATCTTTGCGTGAACAGCGGATCAAGCGACGGATTGGACTCTTTGCTGACTCACTTCTTCAGACCTGAACAATATATCTTCGTTGAAAATCCAACATTCATGAGTTTGACGCCAACGTTGCTTAATCATGGAAAGGTCATTTGTGCCAAAATATAGAAGTGGCGATAAAATGAAATGATTAGGATTACTGTTAAAATCAGTTTGTCCTTTATGTTGAAAAGTCGTTCTCGTTTTTTACCGAGGACTCCAGTTGGGTCAAAGCTCTCCCAGAAATTTGAAATGCTCTTTTTCTTCATTTTGAGATCTCGTGTCACATTATGACCGAATGAATGCAAATATCCAACATGCAATACATTATCTTCGTGTAATTTACGAATTCCTGTGTTTACAAGCGCTTCTAAATAGGATAAGTTACTTTGTTCAACATGCATCAATTTGAAAACGATCTTCCGCGCTGACTCATGTAACTCTTGAAGAAGGTAAAGGTAATGGTGGTTCAACTGACACTCATATATTATTACGATAAGTAAATTGAATGGAGGCTGTAACCACATTGATGCTAGAATTGTCTTCGAATTTGGCTGAAACGTTGGTAACAAGTCTTTTTTTGTTGTTGGTTGTTTTTTTAATCTTTTTTCAAGTTGTGCGCTGATGCTGAATGACGCGAGAAGATCTCAACTTGTAGGAAACGTTTTAAGGATGTTTTGTTTAAGATAAAACCGGTAGCGATCAATCTGAAACCAGATGGTATGGATCTCGATGACTTGGAGCAGCATTTAAAACAACTTCCCCCAGTTGATCTTTCACCGGGTCGTCCGTTCCGCGCTGCTGTGTACGTCATGACCGTTCATCATAATCCGACTGGAATATGTTACTCAGCAGGTCTGAGACATCAAGAGCCCATGAAAACTTTCATTGTTTTCTAAATCGCATCTAATTTGAATGAGACCATAAAATAAATGACTAATTTGTTTTTGTTTTGAAGAGCGAAGTTATGTTTCAACGTACGGTCTGATATTAATGTTCTGATGCTAAAACTTTTCGCTCTGCCGAGAATTCAGCTGTTGCTAAAATATTTACAGCACTGAAGATGTCTAACCCATATGATTTTGAATGATTTTTCAGGTAAAATCATCTCATTTTTTTCTGCTCTCCGTTTATAAAAAGATTCTACTGGAACATAACAATTAATTTGCATTTTGTGGCATTGAAATATTCATCTATACGCGTCATACATATACCAGATTTATGGTAATCTTCTGCGTATATTCTTTGTCAGGTGCGAACGCGCGTTTACAAATTTGCATGCATATAATTTAATTGTTTGGAAATCAGTTTATTATCTTCAAGTGTCAACTAGCTTCAAACGTTGTTTGACAGAAAAGTGTAAAATATTGGTTGAAATTGCACGAAGTTACGATCTCCTTGTGATCAGCGACGATGTATACAACGTGTTGAATTACGGAACTGATGAATCGGATCCAGAAAAGTTTCTTCCGTCTCCTCGTCGGTTGTTTGCTTATGATGAAAAATCAGATGATGACTACAAAGGTGACATCAATAAAAGTTGCATTACTTGGTTTTGATGTTGGAATGCATGCAGCTGATGATGAAATGCAAGACGTTTAACACGAAACTGCTTTTGCAAAATGTAGCGCGAGGGAAACAGGTGAATACATCTCGCCTCCACAAAATATATCTCGCCTCCACAAAAAAACTTGTCAAATCAATCCCTTTGTTTTTTTGCTTTTTTTGAAAATATATTTGTGGGGTGGCTTTTTGCTTGCTGGTACATAATGTTTTCTAAAGATTAAAATCAGATTTTCCTGAAATAAATCAAGGAGGTGATCTTTTTCTTTTTGCTGTCAAGTGAGTTCAAGCGATTTTTCGTCTCACTCTGAACTTATCTACAACAAGAAACTCAAATCCATCCTATTGCGGTTATTTCTCCTATTGATAAGTTAATGCATTTAATTATAAAAAGATTGTTTATATCTACTACTCACCTTTTTCCTGTTGAGTGTATCTCTTCAACGCTCTTTGAAAAAGTCCACGTTAACGGCACGAAAACACCACAGGAGGCAGAGACACTTTTCCCCCTTCCTCTCTAAAATTTCACGAGTTGTTTTGAATTAACTACAATTAAAAACCTGCCTGTACGATGCGAACAACTTCAAACGTCTGATCCATTTCGACACCAAGCTGGTGACTTTGATAAAATGTTCCTCCCCTCAAGGATTCACCAATAATTGTCCCTGATCTAAGCGCGGCGCTGCATATTTGTCCCACTTTGTGCTTTCTAATGCCGTTATGGCGATTGGTGACCGCCTCAGCTGCATTCCACCATTTGAATGTGTTTTTAATAATAATAATATTAATCATAATCACAATATTGTTGCCGGTCGACATTCTTTATATTCTATATTCTACAAAGCGCCACTGCACAAAACCAAAAGATCAGGAAAGTTGTAGCGACCAGGGCCGGATTAGTGGATGGCAACGGGGGCAACGGCAACGTTGCAATTGCCCGGGCCCTCCGCTCCAAGGGGCCTCCTGTGATAACATTTGTGTGTTTCAAATAAAATATTCGTTTGAAAAATTGTCGTGATTCAAAAGACATACAAAAATACAACTGTATATTCCGATGATGCATTGAGAATCATTAATGATTTATCTGCAAGTTTGACTTTCTGCCAGTTTTTGTTATAACTCCTGATTATAAATATTTTCGGTTTTGTTCATTGCAAATATATTTGAATTTTCCTTGTAAATTTTCCAAAAAATCATTCTCTTGACATGTGTTTATCTGCTCGTGTATCACGCCTACTGCACAAATGTTGCGAAAACGATATTATTGGCGTGCTTACACAGCAAAGCTAGTTCTGCTGTGGTTGTTGTTTAACATCAGTGATTCCTTAACTTCTTGTGACGTCCGAACTGCCACCTTTGTTTCGTCATAAAGGGTAACGTATGGTGGAAATGCACTTTTTCCGATGGCTACTATTCTTGTGTTACATCATAAACCTATTAAGCTGGTCAAGCCATTTACACCACATGTTATTGTGTGTTCCGTCAGAAAAGGTTTTTGATCAGTCGAACTGTGGAACGAAAGAGCAGAACACGAGATTGCAGTGTTTAGCTAGCGCGATGCCGAAATCTGTAATGCCATCAGGAGCTGAAAATGACAGTTTCTAAGGAGAAAAAGCGCACGAATCTGGCGGTGTTAGCTGAAACGCCGCGACTGAAACGTTTTCTTCCCAGCAGAGCTTAGCAGCACCGTAAAAACCAGGGTTACCATATTGGCAAATTTATCGCTAGATTCCGGATATCTGGCGAATTTTGAAAGTTTTGGTTACAAATATTTTGGTTTGGCGATGTGGCGAATTTCTGGCGATTTTTTGAAAGCATTTGGCTCCAAATTTTCTGGTTTGGCGGAATGTATGACCTGCATATTTGCACGCATTTGCTTAAATATTCATATATAGATTTACTATTTTTAAGCTTGTTGATGGTTTGAAATTCATGACACCAAATGAAAGCGTGAAAGTTTTGAAAGCAGAAGCATGATATTTAACACTTTTTTTTCTTATCAAATATGCTTGCAAAATGTTGAAAATGATTATTTAGAAAAATTTGCAAAATCTTGAAAACCTATACGCTTTTTGGTAAAATACAAGGAGAAAGATAAAAGAGGTTTAAACGACTGATTTCCAGTAAAAGAATTAATATTTTGGTAAAGATGCAACCATTACTAGAAGTTTGGCGAATTTTTGCTGAGTTTGGCTATTTTTGAAGTTACGTTGACGACAGTTTTTTATTTCTATCCGGCAACCCTGGTTAAAACGGTGGCGTTAACGAGAGCACCTCAAAATGTTGGTGCAAATCGCGACATAAATTTCGAAGCACCTTTCACACTCAGCCTGGCTGGCTTATTGTCATATTCTTTTTCCGGTGTTTTCGTTTGCAATCTCTGGTTTCTGCTTATTGTTCAGGTGAATGTTGTTTCTTGCCGAGTCACTCTCTAGCCTGTGGAAATATTATTTCTTAGTAAGAATGCACTGTGGTGTTTATATCATAAACTCTCTTCTCTCTCAACTGACTGTATGTGCAGTTGGGCACCGTATTTATTTGATTGTAAGCCCCGGCTTATACTGTAAAGTTTCTGTCATCATTCCATGCGGCTTGCAATCAAGGGCGGCTCACATTTTTAATGTTTTTACTTTATCGAAAGGTATAGATGACGCTCAGTCTTTCCTTGGCTACGTTTTGTCGAACAAATTCTTCTTTCGCATTCGATTTCCTTCAGCATCACGTGCAAATCCGTCGCAGGAGGGATTGTGATGAACAGAAGGCAGTTGTAATGGTGCATCATTAATACGGGAAACGCACGAGCACGCGAACGTCGCGAACGCATCTCAGTGACTTAGGTAACCGACTGTATGTTAAAGTGCGGTTTACAATCAAGGGCAGCTTACATTAATTTTTACCACCATTTCATGTGGCTTACAATCAAAGGTGGCTCACAATCGAGTTAATACGGCAGGCACATAATCGACCACTGGAAAATGCTAACGAGAACGTTGCAAATCAACGAAAACATAAATTTTACAAAGGATGACGTCATGAAATACGTCATGGAGGCCCTCGAGTGAAAATTGCCCCGGGCCCCCCTACCCTTTAATCCGGCTCTGGTAGTGACTGCCGTCTATTCATACGTTTCTGGGCAGAGGTCATCCTAAATAATACAACAGCTTCTTTCAAATGCTTGATGCTTTTCGAGAATTCTCATTTTCCGCCTTCGGTCTGAAAGGGTGCAAAGGGCATGCCTCTCAAACTGACAGACTGGGTTCGATTCCCGGTAGAGTCACACGGGCAACTTGAAAAGTGGTATTTGCGCTCTGCCCAGCTTCGTGTAGCAAGCATTACGATAGTATCTGCTTTACCCAGTGCGCACAATAAGCGCAGATAGGTCTCGGAAACCACTTGTGACATTGCAAAGGGCAGACAACCCAAGAAGAATAACTTCCTCTCCAATTTACCTCGCGCAACATTTGTTCATCCTGGTGAGAGATTGGTGAATTCGCTAGAGCGATTTACAATATTCTGTTTCTTCCCAGTATTTATCCCATGAGTGCGCAAGCCACTAACATCTCCTCTGTACCGGTCAGTCAGTCTGTAATTGTGCTTCGTATTCTGGTGCACTGCAACTCATCCGCGTAATCATAACAACCTCACGAGCCTTAGTCAAACAAAATAAATACAAAAGATCATTCAGTGTTTTTGAATCTTGCTGTATAGAAGATCAGCTTGAAAAATAAATAAATCGTTCCTTTCAATTATTAAACTGGCAATATATGCTTTTACATACTACGTAATTTTTAGCAAGCAAAACAATTAGTATTGGAGCTATAGCTTTCAGCAATTCAAATATTCAGGCTTTGGAAAGAGCTACTGTCAGACGGAAATCAGTCAAAGTAAATGGTCGATATTATAGAAGATGGAGTTGCTTGTGTGACGTCACCTCACACAGCGTCAATAGGAAGTGATCTACTTATAATGAGCGCAGTGTAGCACTAGCAGTGGAGTGAACTGGTCGAGCGGGGAATCTTTATTGCTACACGCTGCTGCAACATCACGCTCCCTGTGCACTGAGGGCGGCTAATATTACTCCCATGAGTGTTAGATGTGAAACAGAAAATGATTTTGAGATGTTGAAATATTATAATGTTTTGAAAAACAAAAGTAAATTTAACAATGCAAAATCCGTAACCATCTTTTTGAAACGATTTTCAGGAAATGTTGTATCCATTGGAACTTTTTCCAAGATCGCTGCTCCAGGCTTGAGAATAGGTTGGTACGAAATGCCAAAGCGAGTGAAAGACCTATTGCTCGAGACGTATGTCCTTTTCAGTGGACTCGGGAAGAGTGCCTATCTTTCTTTCGTTATGGCTGAGGTCATTAAAAGCGGTAATATGGATTCTCATGTCCATTTGCTCAAGAAAAAGCACAAAGTGAGGTTTTCAGTTTATTGACGTACAAAAATTATAAGGTGTTTGTTCCAAACTCTGTAACGCAAAAATGAATATTATTCTATGTTTCCACTAATGTGACTCAAGGCCGCAACCAGTTGATATTTTTTGGAGCGAGCAAAATGATTTAACTTGTTGCTGCACCTAACAAGTAATCATGTTTTGAAAATTTCAGGGAGGCAATTGCCCGGTTCACCCTCTTGGTTGTGGGCCTGATGTGACATGATTGTACAGCAAATGAAATGTTGTGTTCCTTGCATTCAATTCAGACGTTTAGGCAACGTGAACGTATACCCCAAAGCTTAAACAAAGATGTTAATGAATCGAAAAGCTTTAGTTAAATGTAGATTCTTCTCTTTCTGTGCAGTACATTCAATCATTTGGTTTTAATTTCAACAGCCAAAGTTTCATGTAATTGGTATAAACAGGATTGTCTGAACGCTTCAGTCAAACTTATAGAAGAGAACGTGACCAAATATGGTGTTCAATGTTCTCAACCATCTGGTGGTTGTTTTTTATGGATCACTCTTCCGCTTGGTGTCAACGCAAGCAACTTTCTGGAATATGCAAAAGAACGACACGGAGTTATTTTCATCCCTGGACAAAAGTAAGTGGAGGTTTTGATTTTTCTACATGTGTGTTTGTGGAAATCTATGAGAATAACTATAGTGTAATGTTTAATTTTTTGTGCTGTTTTGTAATCAATTATCCCAAGATGTTTCTGAAAACAGGTTTAAAGTAATTTTCAATTTGTTTTTCATGACGCCATGTTCATAAAGCGTGTTAACTGTTTTGTAGGCTCCTGCATTTTGTGAAATGCTGTTCAAAATTTAGTATTTCAAATACCGGCAAAACATTTGTGGCTTGAGACATTTGCACAATCTATGTTTTTAAAGCCACCGTCAAACTCCACAGCTTTCTGAAGAAGCGCGCTTAAACGGTTTTTATTAAAATTTAATGAGTTCTTACATTCCTCAGCTCGGTTGTTTCAGTAAGACACGAAACAACTTACAATGCGAAAATGTATGTCAATCCTTTTTTCTTTCAGAACCTGTGTTGTGATTGAAATTAAAATGTTGGCAAAAAAATATTAGGGAAAGTTTTAGGAAACACAATTTGGAAACAAATTAAGTTAAACGTAAAATTACTTATTTCTAGCATCATAGCATAAGACTTCGCAAATTGTTTCGTTCCTTCCACTTACGCGGGTCGATTTGATGAAATCATTGGAAGAGCATAACTGTTTCATTGAAAAACGTTCTTTTTGTAAAAAAATTTGAATAGACCGCAACGTTGGTTGTTCAGTGATTCTGAACCGTATATTGTATTTATTTTGGAAAACGTTGAATGAGGTGCATCAGCCTTTTTTGATGGACTGCGTTGCAAGAAAGAGGCACACAAAAGTTTGGTCTGCACCCACGCTTATCGCCAAAGTGGAACTGGCTGCTGCCATTTCGAATCCGGAGTGAAACATGTGCAACACTTGCGAGACCGTCAAACCTTTCTGTCCATGATTTAATTTCTGTGCATGAACAGCTATTTGCTATAAAGCATCTTTCATTTTATAACCATCTAGCTCAATGAAATATGTGTCACCTGTCTTAGCATAGCGTGCAAACTCTTAATAAGCTCTGAAATGGTCCAAGTGTGTCATTCATTGTCATAATTTCCCTTCGTGAAAAAGAAACCCGCTGAGAAAACTTGCCACAGTCGTGATTGACTGCTGGATTTGCTGCTTAAAAACAAGAAAGATTGAAACGAATTTCATATTTATTTCTGACTACAAAAATGAAACGCTTGATTTGTAAAAATTCCTTGGTGCTTCAAAAATTTCTGGAATTTCATCAAGCATTTAAAAAATATGTATTTTTTCGTTAACTATGTCTAACTTCGCGCAGTACATCAGTTGTGGGAGACTTCAAGAACTGTTTGAGGATAGGCTTTGTTTACTACGATCTTCCCGAGCAGATCAAAGGAATGCAGGATTTGTGTCAAGCTATCAAGGATACCCTTGATGAACAGTGACCAAAATTGAATTTGTACATTTTCGACTTACCAGTACTTGTTTAACTTTGAGCAATGGCGGTGACCTTCTTAGTAGACTTTGAAAGGCTTTTATGAATTATCAGTTGATGCTCGTGTTATTGAACCATTTCACGTCAAGTATTTTATCCCTACTATGGATTAGTTGCACCTTCAGCGTTTTGTAGACCGTCTTCCGATTGAAAGAAAGAAATACTTGCACCCAGGGCAGGTCTTAAGCCGATGCAACCGATGCAGCCGCATTGGGCTCCGCACCATGGTGTTAGGTAGACTGTTCATTTTCCAGATGCCACTTGAACTCGAGAACTCAGCAGAAACCGCTTATAAATCTCATTGTTAACAAGCAACGCTCTCGTTAGAACTAGCGATTTATTTCCCCTGTTATCGAACGTAGACCAACGTGCTCTGTTCTCGTGCTAGGGCTTTGTATCTGCGCTCTACCATGGTTGTATAGCACGGTTGATTAAACATGATGACGTCATAAAACTATTGCTTAGAGGGGCCCCGTGCTTTTGTCTTGAATTGGGCCCCGCACCTGCCTGGGCCGGCCCGGCCCTGCTTGCACCTTTTGCTGAAACACGTGCATTATTTCAATTTTGTGTGTTGGCGATTTTTTGGCGGCAGTGCTTTCGTAGAAACGTGGTTTTTCAGATTCCAGTGAAAGTAATGAAACACGAACCTTGATGTTGATGTAGTTTGGTTATGCTAGTTGAAGGTGATTTATGTAATTGAAAATGTGAAGTATGTCAAGGTTCGAAGCTTCTGTACTACCAAAACAAAGCGTTGGTTGTAATGCATTTTTTGGTTTGTTGCGTATGCGATGTGAGAAAAGATGTAGAGGTTTTGCCAGTTTTTGAGTATGATCAATATTGCTATTGCTTTTTGGAAGGAAATATATTTTAGGTGAACACTGAAAAAACAACATAACGGGATTCCAACGATGTTGAGCTGCCGCAATGGTTTAATAATATGGTTTTGCTTAGGTTTTGCAATTGACATCACTGCATGCTCGATGTGCCCAACCGTGTGTTCAGAATTAAAGGAAAGGAGCAACAAGTTCCCACGACTTGCTCCACTAGTAATCATACCTATTCAATCTCATAAACATTGTGTTTATAAACTTCATTCTGTCATCCACGTCCTACTTAAGACGTCTTAAGTAGGACGTGCTGTCATCAGAATAAAAAAAACTTCCCCATTTAACCTGGAGGATTCAAAAATGTTATTTACAAACTTTATATCGTTTACATAGTTTTGTCTGTGAAAGATAACATGATCTCAAACGGATGAAAAAAAACAATGACGCGTCGCATGTTTTTTTTCTTTCTTACTCAAAACGCGTTCCCAAAACATTGTCGTCAAGGATCTATCAATTTTTGTGAGTCAAAACATAAGTTCATCTTTTAGTGGAAAGATGACAATTATACAAACATCAGATTTCACGCCCTGTTGCCCTTTAAGTCCCGCGATTTGGTCAAGTTCTGAAAGTTATAACTCGCCTGGAGATTGGGCTAGAGAGCTGTTCGAACCCTCCAAAGATGCGGCAAATCTAGTAGATTCCATCAAAAACAAATTTGGTAGGTTTTGGACTTTGAGTTTTTTTGTGGGTGACGTAACAAAGAGGGTAGTTTTAGTTTTTTTGGCCCAATTTATTGGGCCCCGGGCCCCGATGAAATAGACTAAATTGTTAACTCAATGTATTTTTGGGAACTAGGCTAGGATCTGAGTCTTTAGAACCCATGATTGACCAGCTAGAATGTTTGGGTCAGACGTTATGGCCCAAAACCTAGATTTTGACAAAAATGTAAAATGTATGATTTGCCTGAATAAGGCAAATATTGTTCAAGCACAACTCGCCAGACGATTGAGCTAGGGAGGCGATGAAACCCTTTGAGGATGCGGGAAGTCATGTAAATTATATTTTAAAAACATTTGGATAATTTGGGACTTTGGGATTTTTGTGGATGGTGTCAAAAATGGGATATATTTAGGTCTGGTGTTTCTGGCACGTCTTATTGGACCACGGGTCATAACGGCAAGGTCCAATGTTTTGTTTCCTTTTTTAAAAACAAACTAGGCTAATTCCGCATCTTTAGAGATCTTGTTTGGCGTTCTAGCGTGTGTGGTTAGGAATTTATGGTCTTGAAACAACAAACAAGGAAAATTAATGCCCTAGGGAATTAATAACTAATTATCGCAGTTTTGACATAACTTGCCAACCACAAACGCTAGCAGGCCATGCAAGGGCTCAAAAGATGCAGATGTTAGCTTAGTTTCATTACAAAATCAAACAAAGAATCACCCCTAGGGGGTTGAGACCCTGGGTCAGGTAACCTGAGTCAAAAAGGCTCAGTTTATGACATCACCCAAAATAAACGCAAGTTTAAACCTCCCCAATTTTTTTAAATGTAAAGTGCAACTTTCTAGCACAGTGGTTTTCAACCTGTGTTTGTTTAATCGCCGATCGCCCCCACTTATGATTTTATGTTGGCTAAAATATTATTTTTATTTGAAAATATTTCAATGCTAATGAAATAAACGGGCAATCTAGTCAGCACAAAAAAACGAACAAACAAAACGAATGCATTTGCATTTGTAGAAAGAATGTTATTCATTTATAGAAACAGTTGGTTCCAACTACTGCGAACATTGCCCGTGGTTTTTATCAGTAAGTTTTGTTTCAAAGCAGGCTGCAAGTTGGTCAGCTTAAGTAGTATGGTGTTTCCAACGGTCTTGGTAATGTCAAGACGATTAGAGCATTTACTACGTATGCGGAGTACTTGGTTGCAACCTTGCTAAGCAACATACGTTGCGGGAAACTCCAATATTAAAATAGCTTAAATTTTTCCTTAATACGTCCGGAAAACGCTCACTGCACTTGATCCAACAGTCTGACCAGCAGGCCCAACGAGTGCAGACATGTCTGCCTCTCTGCAATAGAAATGCGAAAATAACCTCGAAGAAAGCCTTATGATTCTGGTCGTACTCAAAAGTACAGCAATGAATGACTTTCGCATGGGTGCAGAAAGTAAATAAATATAGGTCTTTGTAATGCAGCATCAGGAATGAGTTCCAGTACAAGGACAAGCAAGGCTTAATCTAAATTTTGAAGAAAATGTCTAGTGATATACTTGTTAATTTAGGTGCATTTTTGTTGCAAAGGAATGGTAATACCACAAACAAAGTTTGGCTTCTTTCTTGCCTTTAAATAGTCGGTTTGACCGTTTTCCAGCCTTCGATAAACACTGTTTGGATTTTCATTGACATTTTCATGTGGCAACCCTGTAATGGGTAGTTAGTGCAGTGAAGCGATACACAGGGCAATGCTAGTTTGATTGTTACAGCGCCAGTCCTGTATCTTGTGTTTATAACCTTTGTAACGAACCATAGATTCGAAAGTGCATCAAATGATTTGGTTCCAATATGGCAAATATAGTTCTTATTTTTGGAATCAACTCAGCATTTTAGTATAGTCTAAGCCGCAGAAATCGACCCCTGGAAACTAAAATCTTCCCACAATTCTGATAAATCACAAAATTGCTCCCGGCGGGCTATTTCGCCCCCGTTTATTTCCACTGCTATCTTCCGCCAAAATTGACACAGGGCACAATCGCCTGGCGAATTATGGTGGAAAATGTTGGCCGCTATCTTCCGCCAAAATGTTGGCGCACGCGGGACTTAAAGAGTTTTAACCTTTTTCATGATAGAGTAAACTGCTTTGGAACGGTCTTTCACAAAAGCGAAGATTATGAATTAATTTTTCAATTTTTCATGAAGTAGGTTATCACGAGTGAAGAAATTATCTGCTTGATAGAATTTAAGTGAGAATATTTTTTACACCTTCAGTTCAACCAAGCTCGTTTCTTTCACATGATTAGCTAATGGTTGCTCTACAATATCATGCACTAAAGTGGTGGTAAATAAAAATGAAGTCCAGTAATTTGCTCTAAAAATAAAATTGACACTGACAACAGTTGCCACCGCAGGAAAAATAGATGTTTTTGAAGCAAAACGTGCGCTCTCGCTTGAAACGTGTCGTACATTTTAATTGCTTCCTGCAAAACTTTTGCTTTCTTCGAAGTAAAAGCAACACTCCATTCACAACAGTTATATAAACATGAAAAGGTTCAAATCGGAGGTTTTCAACCTATGGGCCATGGCCCAGTAGTGGGCCATGACGCTGTTTTCAGTGGGCCACAGAGCTTTTCTACCATAAATTCAATTTCTACCATAAACTCAAAATTGCCTGTTACAACTTTTCTTTCTTTAACTTGATGAAACTTAGAACCGCACATTAAACACTATTGTGGTAATATGCTTCAAATCTGAACCATTTCTGTTAAAACAGTTTTAAATTAACTTTTCAATCCAATGACAATGCTAGAAATCTGGGCCAACGCCATTTCTTACTAATTTAGTGGGCCATGAGCAAAAAAATGGGCCAACGCCATTTCTTACTAGTTTAGTGGGCCATGAGCAAAAAAAGGTTGAAAACCCCTGGTCCAAATGGCAATACATATCATGTTTCTTTGTTTGCGTGCACAATGATCAAGTGCTCATCTTTCCGCATTGCTTGGACACAAGTCAGAATGCATTTTTTAAACTCAATTTCTAATTCGTTCGAGCAGCGAGAAGATTTTTTTTTCACTCGAATTTTATGTACATCTCTGTAGAATAAACACTAGAGAATTTTTCGTTTATGCAACATTCCTCACAAGAGTTACTTCATAATAAAACAACAAACACATGCTTCAGGCTGGTTCGGTTAATAAGAAATTGCAGTCGATAAGAATCAATTTCAGTGGTGGTTGACATTAACAAATGTTCAAGAATTCAAACTCTGTCTTAGACCAAAAGCGAGAAAGAAAAAATCGTCTTGAGCAAAAAAACTTGCATTTCTTTATGATGGAATTGAAACCAATCCAGCTGTGTCACACTTCTTGATCATAATGGAAATCTGCAAAGCAGATTATTCTACAAGTAAGCTCTGCTGTGTTCGTAATGCATGCCACTGTCCATAGAGTCTTGATCATCATCAGTCGTGACGTCACTTTCTGACGTGGTGAAGCTAGCAGCACGCAGGCGGATGTGGGGGAAACCGTTCGCAGGACAGCGGTATTTTTCTGATGGTGGGTCCACGTCAGGTATGTAATACCCTGGAGGGGCCGAAACCGCTTCCCTGGAAATCACCCTTCCCAAAGGTTGGTGCAGCTCCGACCTTGAGCTTCTTTTTAAATTCTGTACTGGTTTCCCATTAGCGCTGACTACCAACGCGCTGGAATTGTAGCTTGCAGTACGTGACCCAGAGCAAGATCTTTTTAATCTTCGCCAAGCCAAGTATTTCAGTTCGGAAACGTTAAGCGCAAGGCACGCACAGGCGACTCCGAACATAAACCAAAGAAAAAACGTTTTTTCCTTTGGCCGCGACACGTAACACTCAACAATCTTTGGACATGGATACTCTATACATTCATAGGTTTCCGGAACTTTCCATGAGTACAAGAGAATCTGAAACGAAAAAGTATACTCGTTAGATCTTCAACGCTAAGCGCATCTCATTACGGCAGATTTTTATTGAAAATCATCAAAAATACCATTGTTAAGCTGAGGTCTTGCCTGTGAATTTGTTCGTATGATGCACTTAGACATTTGGATAGCAAATATGTCGAGCAGAGATTTGCTTAGCGCTGTCAAATTGATGATAGCAACGTGACGTAACGCCCGAAATCGTTTCAATTGAGATGCTGCACATTTGGTACCTTAACAACTTAAGTAACATGTTTCAACTTCATAACATAAGAATCTGTCGCAGTTTCGAAAATTTTTCAGAAGTCATAACATCTCAATGGTCGTAGCACCATTGTGTAAAGCTCTTTCTCAAGTGCGATGGCCGGATATTCTTGTTGTGGGCTAGAAATTTCATAATCATGTTTCAGGTTGACGAAATGTTGCTTAATGGAGCATACGGGGTACGCCGTGGTGTTTGTAATTGTAGTTCTGCAGAGAAAACAGTGAGAACATTTGAAAATAAAACAAATCGTTGGATTACGCCATTCTCTCTTTGGTCAGTGTGGATGTTGACTTATTATGCTAAAGTGGCGGACGAAGAGGAGGACACGACTCACGAATAGCTGCTTGCGGTTTACGATGTTGTTTAAAGCTAAGTGGCAGCAACCTCATTCCGAATCACGTAAAGCAGGTATATACCGCCAGATACTATAGCAAGAGGAAAACATTAAAAATGAATTGCATTCGCTTTCATTTTGTTTTGAGTACAAAACGTCAGACCATGTAGGGCATGAGATGCATATGTTTTGCATACATCGTGTATCGATATTACAGCAATGCGATTGTTGTAGACCTCAGAAGCGCTTCAAAGCGGCTCTTCTGCAGCGCAGCCCATCAGTAAAAACTGTTTAGCTGTTGGCAGATGATGAAGCTTAAACGTCATATTTTCAAGTGTTTTTCAAATTTGGAAGACAATCGAACCTGCAAAAATAGGAAAAGAGCTTCAAAACCAGTTCTGAATAAAACTTGGATGATGTATGCGATGATAATGAAGGTCTTTACTCGCTTCACTTTTCGCTGTCTCGAAATCTGGAAAAAAAATACGCCAAGCTTATTTTCGCAGAATGCAAACGATGCAATGCTTACAGAATGTAATTGAAGTACCGTTTACAAAGCACTCACTTCAGATAAAAAATGCAGTTTAACGACAGTTTTTAAAACCTTTCACATGAAATTTCCAGCTTTCCTATAAATGTGCGAGTGTGCGCGTGGGACTACGAAGTTTGATAGAAAGTATAAAAGTTTGTTTTTCAGAAATGTTTTTTTTCGCATGTTTCTGTTTTTTTCTAACTGGAACTACTTTGCAGCCATTGCGCACAGGAAACAAAACAACACTCAAACGCACAGTGACCAGGGCCCCGACAAGGGGGTGGGGGGCAACGCCCCGGGGCGGCACTTTTGGTGAAAAGAAGGAAGAGCAAATGGCCTTTCACGAATGAACCTGAAGTTCGGTTTAGGTTTTACATTTTGGTTAAGGTTGGACCTACCATACGTCTGGCCGGGACTGTCCCAGTTTAAACGTCTGTCCCGGTGTCCCATCCCGGTTAGCAAAATGTCCCGGGATTTCGCTTCAGTGAAATTTTCAAAGTTTACTTTCAAAGCCTGATGATGTATTGTTATGAAATAATTCCGTCCTGAAAGGCTTGACCTTGCTTTAACCCGTGGCTTACCTTACTAACTTAATTAATTAATTTGCGTTAGCTTCACATGGACCGTTGTGTCTAAAATAAACCAATAATTATAATACAAGAATTGCTATCGCTCTTTGGGAGGCGGAACTTTTCGACTCGCCCCGGGGTGGCACCTCCCCGTGTCGTGGCCCTGGCAGTGACTGCACTGAATAAAGCTCGTGCTGGAAAACGCAAATTGTTTGCCACTATTTTTGCATCAACCAACAACCTCGACCAACTGTTTGCTATGTTTGTATCTACCTCTCAGTATTGGCTCCTTCTGTTGGTGCACGATTCGTTCAACAAACGAAAGTCGTTCATTTTCCCCAAACTCTCATAGAAATTACGTGTAGGTCTTGCTGGGAGACGAGGAGTGTCGACGTATTTGCTTATTATTTGAATAAAACGGTTTTACAAAATAATGTCTTCTTTCCAGGTGATTATAAAGCTAACTAGAATAAAGTACGTAGATGTCCAATAGCAACAGATTTATGGTTTGAAAATTCTGACGTGGACCCCTCAATATATCGATGAATGGTTTTCTTTCTTTGACTAAATCGCGCTTTAGTTTTAACCCACCTTATCATGTGACGGTTCAGATGTCATTTCAATGACGTCGTCAATTTCGTATTCTCGAATGACTTCAAGCTTTTTTTTCGATGATTTTTTCGATTCATTCGAACTGCGAGAATACTTCGAATCTGACCTAAAAAAAGTTTTTTAAACTTACTGAAGAATCTTGGTGTGAAATTATCATCACTTCAAGTTTTCAGCTGGAAACAGTGTCCAATCATAAGGAAATTTCACATTTTGTTCAACATGACAACACGTAACTTTTTTAATTTCGTCAGCTGATAACAGTCATAACTGACGTGAGCAGCAGATAAGTCATCAGCCAATAGAAGAACTTCATTCTGCAATTGTTCATGATGTGATCTATTCCAGTCAATTTTGTGTAAACTGTCTTTGCTTCTTTAGATTCTCTGCTTAATCGTTTCCTACAAGATCTGCTAGTTTTTCTTCTTTTTCCCTTGTGACGCAATACTGTCGCATCACGTGGTTTAAATCCCCACTAAGCATCAAAAAGTTACAGGATGACAAACTTCAAAGCAAGCAAACTCACTTCCTGTCGTCGTGTTTTTCTGTTTCACTTCGGTACCCGCTACTTTGCGACGAAGCATGTTTCCATGACGTTTGGGTTCCCACTTCTCTGTGCGCCTCATTTCCAGATGGTTTGCTTGGAACTGTCACCAACTTGTGCATTGCAAATATTATAAACACCTGCAGACAGGCAGGCAATGCACAGGGTCAGCAACTGAGTTTTTGTACAAACCGAAATGGATAACAGAAAAAGAACCAGTACTCTTATCGGGTAAGCATGTCAAACAATAACCGCATCCAGAAGCTTCATTTTTTGCTGTAGGTTTCATCCGCGCCACATGTAAACTATATTCAACTGCCAAGACATATTTATAGTGTAATAGCGATTACGCCTTCATTGATAAAGTTGAAATAAACTCATTTATAACAACGTCGTTTGAACGTGAATGATAAGGAGCCCGATGTTGTTTTCTTGAAAAACTCAAGAGGATTCTTTAAGGACAGAGTAGAAATATCATTGATGAGAAGTAAACAAGCGTGTCAAAACGTATTTAACTGCCGTATCACACTTGTACGTAATTGACGCAAGAATCTGGAAAATAAGATTGCCACGCGGAGGCGTGTGCGTTGAACCGTGACACTGCTGTCAGGTCGACTGCACGTTTAAAGCAATTTAAATTCCCCCCAATCAATCACTCACCACACTCGGCGTCCCTGTGGCCAAGATCTGGAACGCCCAGAACCTGATGTGAGATATCGGTGCAAATCTGTTGTAGCACACTTGCTTGCAACCTGTGAAGAGAAATTAAAATTTTGCGAATATTTTTCGCAACCAACGAACAAGCATTTTCAAAGTTATGTTGAATGCAGATAAAAGATAGATTGGGTTGAAATATTGCTTTCGGAGCGCCAACACCGACTCAAAACGTATGTGTTTCAGGGTTGTTTCTAAAAATACGATTTGCGCAATCCAAATAATTGATTTACTAGAAATAAACCTTATGTAGATTTTAAGAATATTTCTTTTTAGGTATAAGCTTTGCAGGGTCAATGCTGATGCATAAATTGATTTTCTATCCAGTAACTTATTTCCTAAATAGTCTATGAAGTACATGATCGTCGTGATACGAGCACCTCATTATGAAGTACATGATCGTCGTGATACGAGCACCTCATTATGAAGCACTTGATCGTCGTGATACGAACATCTCATCACTTGTAAAAAGTTTACAAAACTTTTTGATTACAAAACTTTTTGATAAAACTTGGAAAAACGTTTACAATATTTTCCAATCAAATGCGACTGAAACAAAGACAAAATGTGCTCATAACAAACGCATTCTTTGTATTATGTCTTGCTATTACAGAGTCATCTTATTTAAAAAATACTTTCAATATTCTGGTGAAGTTTTGCTTAAAGTGAAAACAGGCATGTAACTGTAGACTGATTTAATACAAATGAATTTTGCAATATTTCAAAATATTTCAACTCGAAATGCCAACTCTTTCTATCGCTAAGAGCATCACGAATATTAATAACTCACGTTTGCTTCAGGGCATTTGTTTGGCCTTGTCAAGTGGGTGACATTTTGGAGGCACCGAAAGTGTAACATTGTGCATGAAGAAACTTATCATGTGCAAAGATTTTCTGATGTTTCAACTCATTTTGTCAGATTTGTTTTTTTCTTAACTACGAAAATTTCAAAAGCACATAATAATTCTTGCAATAGTACATAAAGGCAGTCGTTTATTTGCTTACGTTATTCAAAATTATTAATACCTTCACTTGATACATTCAATGAAGTTTAGCGTCACGCAAAGCATTACTCAAAAAAATTGTTCTAATTGAAAACTGAGTTCACGCATCGGTTGTAAAAGACTTCTTGATGGAAAGGAAATTGCAACACAATCTTTTCAATGCAACTTTTTACTTCAGCTTAAACAGCAATGCAACGAAGCATAGTTTTTCGAAACGGCAGTTTTTATTACAACACATCATTGACCTTTGTCTTCTCTTTACATAACGGCGCAACATTTTAGTAAAATTTAATGTTATATAATTAATAATTTGAATACATTTGCAAGTGTCATATGTTTTACAAGGCTTCCTTGATCGATACACATAACAATATATTCGCAGATTGAATTTTAATTGTGCCAATAATGAAATTGAAAAGTTTAGCTTAAAGAATGATAATGAACAACATTTCAACTAAAATGCAGGTATCTGTACATTCCTTACCTGGCTGCATAGTGTTGCAAATAAACTCTTCCTGTTCGTCAGTGTACACATTATCTCCGATACTGGCCACAACAATAATCCGAAATATGAACATGACCCCAATCCACCATTTCCCCAACAGCGTTGAGTGGGTGGCAGATTCTTCGATCATCTTTTCCACAAGATGCCATGCCATGTTTCTTGGCTTGGGCGTTCACTACAGTTTAAAAAAATTTTCTTTCTGTGGATCGTACGGACGTTTGTTTCGTCAAGTACGATTCATAAAACATCAACTGTCTGCAACAGGTTCTGCTGGGTTACCGAAAGATGAGTTGTGATACAATTTCCCATTGTAGATAAGTTTCGCAGACAAACTAAAAGAAAATTTTCAAAAATTTCTGAAAGCGGAAAAAATACTGTAGTTGTTGTTTTGTCATAACGTTAGCATATTTTTTAGTCAAGGCTGTGTTTTTTGTATAATTAGACTTAATTTCAGTAGGAAAATTGAAAGTGCAAAGGACGTATCATAAAAGCACATCGAATACAAAGTATCACGGCCTATTAAAAAGTTCGTTCATATTGAAAGTATTTTAGTTCTTGAAATTAAATTTCGCTTTTCAAAACAAATTAAAGTCGAAATACACTTCAGGTGTCCCGGAGATGTGTTTTGTTCATGAGAAGAAATAAGTTGCATTTGTCGAAGCAAGTTTGCTGACAAACATTTTATAAATCTGTAATTTCCACAAGCCTTTGTTCCGCTGTGTGATCTTGTACGACCTCCTTCTCACCGAAGTATTTTCAGATAAGAAACTATATGGAAGAAAACTCCAACTACATTTTACTAAGAACATACTGTAAAACCTGTTCCCTAACTTTAATTGTCGCATGACCGAGCGAATCAGCTATTCCGTGACATTTTCGTTATCATTTTTAACTGCACTTTTTCCCAATTAGTCTTAAAATTCAAAATGAAAACAGGTTCTATTGGTTAAAATGTTGAGTGTGTGATAATTCTGTGAGTGATGTTGAGCAAAATCATGAACGTTTTTCACATGAAAGGTTTTCACATGAGAGAGATTGTACAAACGTGCCCTTTGTACAGAAAATACCACCGTTGTTTTCAAATGTATCCATACCAATGTTGTTTTCTCATTTTTTGCGACTCACATTTCAACCAAAATAATATTTTTTAACTTTTGCATTTCTTCAGTTTTCCCGCCTGCTCTTCTCTTATGAGTCGACGGAAGTTTTTTCAACCTAACAGGTTTTTTATCGGCTGACAGACATTTCGCTCAGTAGGCCCTGATGTTGATACGTGCGTGTTTCTAATCACAATCGTCCAGCATGAACTAGTTTCATTAAGAATTGTAACTAATCACGTCTTCTCGTCATGCACAGCACAGGTCACTTATTTCTCTCTTCAGCCCTTGTGTAATGTTTAAGACGTCTGACTGAAATGGTTAATCTGTAAAGTCTTGCTTGGAAGAGTTTCTGAATAAGTTTTTAAAACTTACTGGATATGATTTTTATCATAGCTGTGCAGTTGACAAGCTACTAGCACCTTGTCATGAAGCAGTGCAGTCTTGACAAATGAAGACCGATTTAAAGCAAGAGGACTTTTTCCCAATTTGGTTGTTTGAAACCAACATCTATTCTCGGATTGATGTTGCAATGATTACGGTCCAATTGAGCAGAAAATTGCGCGTTGTTTTCCTCTCAACTACTCGAAAATTTCATTTCACGAGGTGTGCATTTTACGCCCAGGCCCTTGCTCGTAATTGGTGTTAAGCATGCCTAAGGCTTGGGTTTCCTGCGAAAACACTTCTCTGCAAAAAGGTGAGACGGCCGCATGAGCTTTTGCTTTCAGACTTAATCTCTCTCGGTTCCTCAATCACTTCCACTTAGTGATAACCTTCGTTCAAACAGCATAACTTTAAACGATTGGTTGGCAAGGATCCTGTGCTTCTCTGTGGTCTGTTGTTGCTCGCAACTACCTTGACCGCAACATTAAGTCAGGACCGCAAATCAAGTGATTCCAGTAACAGTACAGTAAAAAAGAACTTCGGAAATTTTTTGTCTGCAGGAAGTGAAACTAATGGATTTTTTGTCCATATTTAGATTTTATTTGTCAAATGGCTTTGCCGAATCGTAAAGAATTTTCGCTGAAAGTGTTGCAACACACAGTAATTGCCCAGAAACCATCAAGGCTATCCGATGTTAGCGACTTGCTGCAAAAATTTTCAGCAACGTTTTCTAAGGTACTATATGAAAACTTGAATAATGCATTACCACAGGAAAGTATAGAACTTGTCAGTATATTCTAGTCTTTTCAGTTCGTGCAACAAAAGTTCAAACTAAACGTCAGGTCCATATTAATCGAAAGAAACTAAGAAACGTAAATAAACCTGACGTCTCAACCCACATGCAAACACTAGGAATTGTCGCAATCCTTTGTTTTTAAGCCCCATATTTTTATATTCTAAACTGCGGACATTGCAAGCATGTGATTTATCTGGAAAAAAAATCTTGTTTTTGCTGTTGTAAACAATTGAACGTTTACAGAATAATATACCCAAGACATTTGACTAACTGTGAGCTCAAATGAGAGCCGATTTCGCATAGTGCATATTTTGCATGCTTCGATTTTTGACGAAGTTGTGGGCGACGCAAAAGAAACTGTCATGTTAATGTCGTCAGCAGACAACACCAGCATAGCGTGTTATCGTCGTTTTTCACAACACCTCGCAGCAAATTCCTCACCAGCCCATTTGGTTTCTAACCAGTTGAAAATATGTGATCACAATTTCAGTCGCATCAATGTTTATTGCAACAAATATTCTGCTGTTTTTAACAGCTGAGGAAACAAGGCATTCATTTTCAAGGGTGACACCTCGCATAACCTGAGCCCTTTCTTTTGATTTGATTAGACGTATGCCAGAACTGTAACTTCTAACGTCGCAGCTTATTGCTCAATTACTGTTTAGCTTGACCTCATGTCTGTTGCGTCAACATCAGGCTTTAGTTCACTACAGTAAATCTTACCGCTTTTATCGAGTTCATAACGAATTTAAATCAATATTTATCTTCTTTCTATCCGAAAGCTGCAGATCGTGGTCTTGAGCTTCGAACTGCGTACTTTGCAATTTCTTACGATACTTCAAGTGTGTGGGAACATAATTAAAAGCAACAAAATTACATTTTAGAAATAGTTTTCACAAAATAAGCTTTACAATCTATGAGCCAAAATGCTTCTTGATATTTGGGTGCTGCTGAAGAAGAGTTTGATCACCTACTGATTTCTAAATCAACCAATAAAAACAATATTAGGCCGGTGTCTATGTCTACCAAACCTTTCTTGAGTGTTTGAATCGGATTTTGTTTTGACGCTAATATCGCAATTCGTCAACTTCCAAAAGTGCTTCTAAATAATTCTAAATACACTATCTAACTACTTGGCAGCAAACTGTTTGTTCTGACGATCGTAGTCAGCAACAGCTTTTGATGACTAGTCGCTGCCAAACCTGGCAATTAAAATGCAAATGCTTTGCTTGTGAAGTAAACAGTGTTAGAAAAAACCGCATTTTTCTGTTTGCAAAAACCCCACCATTCCGCTTCGAACAAGTGATAACCATTCGGTGCAGAACTGTCTTACTGTTCTAGCCTTGACTCGAATTTGAACCGAAAAGGCTCTGGTGTTTAACAAAGTTTTTGTAAGCTTTCTTTTGTGCACTTACAGTCGCGAATGCCAGGTAGGAACATTCTGAATCGGATTGAACAGGTAAGTCTGTTTTCTCAGTGCCTATTGCGCTTTTGTCTGCAAGCAAGCCGCTGGTAGCTTGTATGAAAACTCATGTGAGAAATATGTACCCGAACAGCTATCAAACATAAAGTAATTGCAAATGCCATGGTTAGTGCTTTTTATTCTGACAACAAATGTTTCAAAAGTTGACAAATGTTTCAAAAGTTGACAAGTACCACGTTTATCCAGATAGGTTTTCCTTCTCGAAACTAAATCGTATCGTTAAATCTAGAGTAAGAGTTCAAGAGGGTTGCCGCGTAACCAAGGAAAGAAGGATGTATAAACGAAAAATAGTTTTGTTCCGTGTAGTCTGTTTGGTATAATTGTCACAGAAGAATGCTTTAAAACTCTTTACTTGTAGGTCAACAATCGTTTAATCTGTTTATTGCGCCTTTAGTTCTTGAGCGAGAGAAGGCCATACACACAAGTAAGCGATTTCGGCGGCACGTATACGGTTGCTCTCGAACAACGCGAAACCTATGAGCAAATACCATCGCCTGTCAACATTTTACAACCTGTAAGTTGGGTATTACAAGCTCCCGTGCTCTTTTGTCACAAAAATCAAAGAAGCTAACAACGTCGTAATCACTGCATCACAGCGACAAGATCAAAATCTCTGCTTACTTCTACCCAGCAGTTCGAAAATGCGTTTGAGGCTGAATTGTTTTCAAAAGTTTGGCACGCCTTTGCCACGACTGGGCTCGGTCTCACGTGAGAAATATTTTGCGATATTGTGCTTCGTTCATATCTCAATGACACATCAATTTGCAGCAGCTTTTACCAAAAAAGAGACGCTCACGAGAAGGCCATTGTGACGCAGTAAGGACAAAGTTAGGGCGCTTTGACGCCCGGCTCCGTGTCATAACAAGCCTTTCTTTAACGCCAGTTAGCTGGTGCTTGAAATGCTTTCCTGTCTCGCAAATAGAGTATGACAAGTCTCTGTGACAAACGCCAAGGTGTTGAGAATGTTTCATCTTCCACCACTGCTGATTCAACGTAAATAGGCGTTGGCAACACATGAAAGAAATGTCGCTGAAAGTTCGCATCTCACAAAAACAACAAATTTTTCAAAGTTGAGATTTAAGTAAAAAATCTCTATTCATTTCAGCTTTGCGATCCAAAAAACTTGTTAATCAGCCGTCAGCAGCAAATCTTCTGCACCGTTTATGTGGCCATGTTTTATTTGCTCTATAGTTGTACAGTATTCAAGATACTTATAACTGTCATGACAGGCAAATTAAAGCAATCAATTTTCCACGCCACGATTTACGATTTGTCTTGTCAGAAAATTTGTCTGGGCAGAAAATGCCACAATTTCAAACAAAATGCTTATTTTAGAAGTTGCAGTAATACCAAGTAATTTCTTTGGATATGGACAACAAATAGCTGCAAAAAGTGCTGCTTCTAGTTTATACTTCTGCAGGTCTTGACTTTCAACTCAAACACTTTAAATAAGCAAGCAACATACGCAATGGTTTTACAGTTTTCAAAGTAGGATTATAAAACTGTTTCTGTTGTTGTACAGTTGTACAGTCGCACAAAGTAACCTATTGATTCTCGAAGAAATAAATCTGCCTCAGGCAGTTGTTGAATCTTTTAAATTAAACTTCGTACGATTTGTTAAACAAAAGTATTTTTCATCGGTGGCCAAAACCACTGACTGCACGTCAAGCAAATCAAAACTTAAAGCCGTAATGTGCTGTACACGAGCTATAGTTCAAAGAGTATGCATGCGATTTCAGTGTCGTGATTAGTATGACGTGACCAATTCCTTCATAACTCATGACATGACCAATGCCCGTTCACGTTCAGTGCTTTCTGGCAGCGATGAAAAAAAGAATAATCTGCGCAGGAAAATAAAATCGTGCGTAATGTTCGAAGTCGAAAAGATCATATAAGAGAATTTATTTGCGTGTGTTGTCTAGCGTTTTATATTGTCTACCCTTTTATGTTGTCTACCGTTTTCAACTTTAAATACCGTTTTCAACTTTAAATCTAACTACCATTTTCAATATGGTATTCCTGCGCCTAGAGCTTCTGAGCGTCTCGGGTCGTGCGATTAGCGTTTCTAAGCGGCCAATCCATCCCATCTTATGTTCACAGCACCAGCGGTAAGTCAACACAACCCGGCCGTTCTTCCTCACGCCTCATTGCTTCTATGAAGTTAACCAGCTAATGGATTTCATTTCTTGACAAAGCGACGAAGTTGAGAAGTACCTTAGGGTATCTTTGCCTCAAATTACCACACTAAATTTTTGCAGTTAAAATGAAAATCAATGTCCTTTGTAGACAAGCTATCAGCTGTTTTAACACATAAGCTTCACGCGTTAAAATAGAACATTGCAAAATAAAAAACAAAACCGAAAAGTTTGTGTCTAAATTTTAAAGCATCGGCAGGTTCATTGTTTTGTGAACGGTATTCCAAAACTCCTGTTTTTTTTAACTACACCTAAGAAAATGCAAAAGTTACTTGAAACATCGGGACAAATTTTGAAAGAATTATGGTCATGACAAAAAGTAAGACTTTTTTTGCAACAGCATTCATTTTTACGAAATGAAGCTCGAACATATTACGTGGTGCAGACCACATTCACACGCACCACAAACCAATCATGGATACAAAACAAATCTTATGGCGCTTCGCGCATCTTTGACATATTCCAGTCCACTCATCCGTGCAACGTGAGCTGCCGTTGTGGGTCCGGCGTGATTTGAACGTCTTTGCAGAAAAAACAGACATGCGAGCATTCCAGGTTTAAACACTTTAAAACGATAACGCGAAATCTGTCTTTTACTGTAGAAAAATTCAAAAGTAGATTACTTGGGCTGTTGTTCTCATTTTCATGCTGTCAGGCAAAGTTATTGACCATTCCAAGAAAGATGAAATGTTGAGTTTTCCATACTAACGCTTCTTTTAAGTACAATCTATATTTACGGAAAAATCCAGCTTGAAGTCATGCAGAGGAAAATCCAATTGATTCAAGATAAACTGAGGGTCTCCTTTGTCATGAGATTTAAATGTGTAATTAATTTTTTAACTATCCAAATACTGTTTAGTTGCTTAATAAAAACTATCGAAAGGCTAACACAGCCAAGTTTTGAGAAAGTGTAGCACCCTTCAGTGATATTTTCCATTATTTTGCAATATTTGCATATATTCTCCATTGTATCTGATGTCTTCATTGGGAGGATTTTTGATGTCTTAAAACGGCAAGACTTCATAAGTGATCTTTCTACGTATTCTCATTGCAGCACGTAAGCAAATTCAAAAGCAATATTTAGCCTCTGAAACAAGAGCTCGAGCGGTCATTTTGACAAGCGCACAGAAACTGAAATAAATCTTTCATACCGTATTTACTCGATTGTAAGCCGCACGAAATGGTGATAAAAAAATTAATGTAAACCGCCTTTTATGAGCCGCATTGAACATAGGTTGCCTCAGCCTCGGAGATACTTCCGCGTGATAGCACGTTTCGCGTTTTGCAACCCTGGTAGTGATGTTTCACCACTACAGCTGCCTTCTGTTCGTCATAATACCTCCTGTGACGGAGTGTGCACGTGATGCTGAAGAGACCAGAATACGTAAAGAGAGGTTGGTCGACAAAACGTGGCCAAGGAAGGATTGAGACTCATCTATACCTTTCGATAAAGTAAAGATATAAAAAAATGTAAACCGTCCTTTATTGTGAGCCGCCCTTGACTATATGCCGCACCAAATGATGAAAAAAACCGCTTACAATCGAATAAATACGATATATAAGAATGCAGTTTTTTTACACCGAGCAGCTTTTCTTGTCAGTGTCATCGAAAATTGATTGACTCGCTTCTTTCCGAATAGGGTCGCATGTACTCAATGCATCCATCTATTCCCTAAATAAGCGTCCAGAAATACGTGACAATCCTGGCTTCTCACCTTCCAATCTACAGATAGGTTTCTTCAATCCAGCGCAATGAGAGCGTGCTTCCTATAAAGTGAAGAAAATATTTGCTCAAAGCTTTCCTGAAAAATATTTTTTTACGCTTTGCTCTGGCTAAATTAAAAACTTGCCCAAGCGTGTCATAACAAATGGTTCCGTGCTGTAGACATTTATAAACCTATTTGACCAACACAATAATATTAAATTATTTTACAGCATGCGTAAACTTCTTCACTGAAGCAATCCTGTAGTGAAAATCCTGCACAATCATCATTTCAGCAATCATGACTAACACAATCAGCTGGTTTAGCTTCAGCAAACTGGAACGAAGCTGTTGAATACGTTTGTATGTAAAATATTTGGCCAGCTGCGGCTGCACTAACAACTTAAAACCTTGTAGCTGTTCACATTCCACCTCATACTTTTTAAAGACCTGCTTAAAAATTCTGCAAAGAAAACAAAACTTTTGGAGGTTACTGATATCTATGGAAAAGAAGATGTTGAAAAGTGGATTTAGTGCTCGCGACACAGTAGTCGCAAAAATAAAATCTTAGTCATGGGATTAATAGTTCGTAGTGTGTTAGGAAAGCATGAATTAGTCTTTAAAACTGAATTTTTTTAACTCAGATGTGTTTATGACTGTTTCTTCAAACCATTTGAGTTGATGTTTCATTTGACAACTTGTGCGTCACTGCAATTTGATCAGACATAGCGTTAACTACCATTGGAGGTTAAAAAACTCTTGCAGCAGACAAAGCTATATTAATCTGCTACGTTTTATTGATGCAACTTTCCAGAGATTATCAAACTAAAATACACACTGCAAATCACTGGGAAGAGCAATGACACGGTACGTTGCAACGCTATCCTTTTGGTCCACGCTGTCTCGAACTTAAACTGATATGCCTGTTTTTTCGTTCGTCAGTTTGATTGGTGAAGATAGGTCGGAAGCGGACTGATTACTGACAAGCGATAAATGACAAGCACTTTTAGCTTTAAATGCAAGGTAATGATATCATTAATTTACAAACCAAAAATGGCTTTGACTGCAAGGACTTCATACTTTTTTGCTTTATTAAGTGTTAATGACTCTGTTCATTGTGTAATACAAGGAGATGTGAATGCTTTTTACATATAAATCTGAATATTTTGAATGTCTTACCTTTTAATTACCAAGTAGTTTTCCTATTCTTGGTAAACTGCACTTTCACAGTGACGAAGTGTTGCTCATCACTATTTTTAGGGCAAAGTTTCCCGAAATCAACGTTTGATAACATGTCCGTGACTTGAACTATTTTTATGACAACTGTTAGCAATTGTCGCGTTGACAATGTTCACTCATTAATAGCGTCTCTGTTTTATGACGCTGTTGACAAACAAAGAAACAAGCTACCTCTTGTGTTGTTAAATCACTCTTAATAAATTGAAGCCTTCATGAGCCACTGCCTCGTCCTCACATGGTCTGACACTCATTACCTTTCGCTTTGGTCCCTTGAAACGTTTTGAAGCTGGACTGAACCAATCTCAGACTAAGAACACAGCGAGGGCTTCCCGCTGGTAATCCACTGTGACCGAACATATTACTTGACCCGTAACCTGGCAATTCACTAGCATGCCTCCATTTTCTATGCCAAAAGCCGCATGTCCCTTCAAAGAAGAAAAAGAAAGAGGAGTGATAACTCCTATGTCACGAAGTACTCTTATTCTGTTAGAAAGTTTTTTGGGAAAAAAATAAAGTAAGAATTCATGAATGAAGTTCTCAAAGGATTGAAGTGCTGTCTCAGTCACCCAGGAATTAAAATGTTTTTATTTTTGCCATTGTTACTCAACGTTAGAATTCAAACTAGTCTTCAAAAATTGGAAATGTTTACATTACAGCATGGCGGAATTTTGAATAAACAATGCACAAACTAGTTTTTTGAACTTGAATAAAGTTTGCCTTTGCCAAAAAGTGTTTCTCACAAAACTTCCTATACATTGGGTTTAATTTTGACTTGCTGCCAGCTTCTCATTACAGGAAATAGACCATCCCCATCTCAGTCTGTTGCTGCAGGTCTGAAGCCTTCAACATCGGCATCAGTTTCTTCAACCATGAATGTTCGGATGGCCACGAAAAACGTGCTCGGTGGAAACCTTGTTTTTGTTTCCTCTCCCTGAAAATGACTTGACGTTGGACAAACGTTGTTGAACGAGCGTACCGCGATTCTGCATGGAGAAGGAAAGTTTGCCGAAGCCTTGAGCGCTTTCCGAACCCTTGGAGCGTTTTTGTGTTTACCAGGTTTCAAAGCAATTCTTCCATGTCTGATGACACACGTAGCTTTAGCAGAATACACATCAGCCTCTTATGCAAGGCTGTCCTTTGTTTCATGCCGATTCTACCCGGATTCTTGAGACACTGCTTTGTCGATTCAACGACTGACTCGGGAAATTTATCAGCAATCAATTAAATCTTCAGAAGAAGTAAAAGACGAAAAGCGACAACAAAAAACAATTCGCTTTTCGTCAGCCAGACTTGAACTACCACGTCTCGTATGTAGGTGAAACTATTGTGCTGAAAATCCAACGTATAACCGCAGATTTCTGGTCGACTGGCCACCGACCAACGCAATCCAACGCAGCGTACAGCGGTGCGTGAATCCGATCTACGGCTCAGACTTGGAGATGCCCAGGCGGCAGATCGTCAAAGAACTTCACTAGACTGATGTTTACGGCATTTATCTAAACCGTGAAGTAAACAGATAACAACAACTACCTAGTAGTAGTTCAGCAATTAAAAGTGAAGTAAAGTTAATTAAACGAACGTGTTGGGTCCTATTCGAAGCGTTACTTAATTAATCACACGGAACAAACAATTTTTCCTTGTTCAAGAGGCGAATACGAACAAATGAGCAGTTTTAACTGCAGATAGTGCTTTCACTGACATTACTGCAAAACTCAAATCATGCGTAACCAGTAAGACGACAAATGACAATGTCAAATTTCGCAATATCAAAACATCAATGTACACATCTTTTAGTTAATTTCATAACATTTCTTTCTTGCTTTTGACCTGAGCTTCCAAGAGTATGTATATGGTGTGTTAGATGTTATTGATAAAACACTACCACCACCTGGCCACTAAACCGTTTGTGTACCGCTGCAAATTGATGATGATCACCAAAAATCATCTAAAAGTCTAAAAGCTTTGCCAGATTTTGGAAGCTTTCTTTTAACCCTATGCATTTTGTTCCCAAGCCAGTTCACATTCCATTGTTTTGCCGTTTGATAACAGTTTCTACTGATCTGCATAGACCTTTTACGCCTTCAACCAGCTCATCATGTTCATAATATGCAACACTTAAACGTATGCAGTTGTGGAAATCGTCGTTCACAGAACATCTGTTGAAAAAAACGCAATCGCACGGATGAAAATTGCTGCTATGCAAAAATTACCAACATTTTCGTAAATTGCCGATATTTTCAAATTACCTATATTTTCAAAACGCGGCACGCATTCTTTTTGCAATCAAAATTTTCATTGCGTTACTTAGCAGTGGTACAGTTTAGCCATTTTAGTTGTGAGCCAATCTTGCGCTGACTTGCTACTGAAATAGAAACAAAACGATTAGTGAAAATGCATCTCTCGTCTGGGCCAGAAACAACAGAAAGGGCAGCGCGTAGTGAAGCAGTGAACACCGATATAAACTTACAGATTGCCAGTGACGAATGACACATTTTCTTTGGCCAGTGATTCTTCTAGAACTGTCTTTGCAGCGACCCCTTGTGGAAGTTCAATCCACATGAAACAACCACCAGATGGATGCGTACAACATACCCCGTATTGACTCAGGGCAGATTCGATGGTTGAGATCATAGAAGCAAATCTTTTCTGAGATTACAAAAGAAATGAAGGAAAATTACTGCTGGACTAATTCATATGTAATATTCAAATAAGCACAGGATACTTTTGCCAAACAGCATGTATTCAATGACAACAGTTTGAATTAAATTATTGAAAAGCTGATGATTTTAACAACACATTATAGAGCTGACTACAGCCCTGGTTTGGTTAAGCTCTGCGTTCCGTCAATGAAACCGCGGAACTGAAGTTGTACCATTTGAAAATTACACATCATTTGCACCACTGAAGTTTGGAAATTTATCAAATTTCTTTTATTTTGTCCATAAGAATTAGATAGCATGAAAACTTGACAGTCCAAATGAATGCATATTGCATAGATTTGAAGTGTTTGTGAGACTTTAAATGCAGCAAATATGCAGATGAAAAAAAAGAATGCAAAAGAATTCAACAGCGTTGCTTTGATATTTTTCAGCAGTGTTTATGCTTGATGGGGGAAATTCAGCCAAGACAACAACATGGCTGAGGTTCTGATATTTATGTCTAAAAGATTGCAGGCAAGAACCAAACATGCATTAAAATGGAAGTAATTTTTCGAAGATGACAACTACCGCTTGATTTTAGTCACTGCCGTTGAACAATTGGAAAGCGAAATTGAATCATAAACATATTGTTAAATGTGTTTACAAAAACTATTGTCTTTATTATCCTGTGCTTGATCGTTTGCAAAGGCATGCAAAATCGTGTTTATGACTTGGTTAAACTTTGCAATTTTGCAAAGACAAGGACTAAAGTCAAGCCGCAGCTGTCATCGTCGGGAACATACTTCCATTTTAACGCATGCGTGAGATTTTCTTGATTGAGTCATGAACATTTCGAAACAATTCATCTGAAATAACTTTTTATCAGAATAAATATTTTTTGTTTTAAATTGCCCGATTTTCAAACATGGAATGAATACCTTGTGCAACTTCCTAACCATCTGCACGTGCTCATCCATCTGACCAGATCTGAGGATCTCTGCAAAGATGAAGGATTGGTAGTAACTCTGTCCTGCTCCACTTTCAATCACGTATGAATCCTCTAGAGAATCAAGGACTGCCTTCGGCGCTTCGTACCACCCGAGACGAAGTCCTGGAGCTGCTATTTTTGAAAAAGAGCCGTTGGCGACAACGTTGCCTGCGTTAAAATTAACAGTAAATATTAAAATTAAAAAAAAATGTTTAGGAAAGTTAAAAAGTAGTTTTTGAGAGTTTGGCGTCTGCAACATTTCTTTAAAATTTCCTAAAATATCATTCGAAAAATAAGAAGCATTTTTACTTGTGACCAATATGTGTGCTATCAGTTTGAGACTCGCTTTGCACTCCCATTCCAATGTTACCATTGGTCTGCAGCGGCCATCCCCACTCACTCGCGCCGTGGGCCACGCGGCTGCTTTCGCAGTGAATGCTGCAATGGTGGCGAGTCAATGTCAGTATCGCGCGTGACTGTTCCCATTTGACCTTTGCACGTGGATGGACAGGCCGCACGTACTTCCAAAAAGATCTTCGTTATGACCCGACTGGGAATCGAACCTGGCTAATCAGCTTTAGCGGTGTGAGCTGAACCGACTGTATCACGATATGTTACATATTCCAGCGATTCTACCTGCTTGTTATATAAACTTGTTCCGTTAAACCTTACAATTCGTTGGAAAAGGCAGAAACGAAGCTTTGGGATTTTATGTTTTTGCGTGACAACCGTTTGGACCAAATCTGCAATCAAGCTACCTTTGTAATCTTCGTCGTTTTTGACGTCATAAGAGAACAGTCGAGGTGGAGAGAAAAGAAACTTTTCCTCATCTTCTGAGTCAGTGACGTAGTTGAGCACGTTGTACACGTCATCGCAAACAATGAGAAGATCGTATTTTCTTGCTAATTTTACGAACCGCTTGCATTTTTCTGTGGATGCAACATTAGGAACGTACATTGCATTCTTGCCAGATTTTGAATTCTTGTTGAGGAAGCTATACATTACAACAGCCATGTGCAAATGCCCGTAATGCCAACATAGAAATTCCGACACAGTTAATTGCACATTTAAGATCATCAACCAATCAACCTTCCTCCATATTATATTTGAATAAACTTTTATGACTGAGAATGCGTAGCATTTAGTTAGATTGAAACCTATTAAAAATTTTGCAAAGGGATTGAACTTGTCGCCTTGGTGGAAACTAGCTGCCGTTGCTAGTAGTGGCAAAAATTTTAGGTGGCAGAAATCCAGATATTTTCGTTAATCTGCGGGGCTGGAAGTAAAATCAGTTAGTCACCCATCCTGCGACGTATCTCAAATACAACGGAATTTGTTAAATTTGAAAATAAGATTAACAATTCATTTTTAATATGTTGTGTTTTTTTGCTTATAAAATGCATGTCTGACTTGAATTATTGGAACAAAACTGAATTAAAATCTTGTGCAAACCATAGTTTGAAACCACCCGTTTTTTCGTAAAATCATAAATCCATTATGTTCAGCCATTATGTGATAAAATGTCCGAAAACAAATCATTTGATTTAGTGATGACGCATTTGAAAACTGGGGCGATTGAAAACTCGTTCTTTTACTGTGTGCTGCAATTTTTTTGCTGTTAGACATTTCCCCAAAAAATCTTTCCTAAGCTTTGATCGCAAATCAAATTTACTGCCCATGAGCAAACTCACCCGGCGAGTAAGTGTATCCAGTCGGGTTCTGATGAGTGGCGATGACGTAGGCAGCTGCACGAAACGGTCGACGTGGAGTGAGATCTACCGGAGGAAGCTTGGTCAGTTGATTTTCCAACTCATGCAAATCTATCCCATCTTCTTCCATGGTTATAGGTACAACAACCATCTGTTGGTATGACGACCAACAATAGTCAACAAAATGGCAAATTTGTGTTTTGCTATTACATTCACCGTTGAAGAGGAAATGTTGTATTTAGATTTTTACGAGACTAGGAATTCCATTAGAGCAATAAAAGTGATTAAACTGTGCTTCATCTTTCAGTTCTTTTCAAATGTATTAAATGATGACCAAACTTCTCATCACAAGGAACATGATGTGAAATTCGCTATTATAAATGGCCGCATGGTGCAGATTTACTATACTGTAGAAATTAAAATCTTTGATAGCAAAAATGACTGAATTGAAAGATTGCGTTTGCTGCGTTTTTTAGGAACTTGCTTTTGTGCCATTTTTAAAGGCTTATGATTTAACAGCAGCAGAAACTGCTTGGACAATGCTGCGCCAACAGAAACAGTAAACGTGGTCCGTAGCTACGATTTAAAAAAAAGACTTTTATTGCTTTAAAACTGTTTGCCAGAGCAGTTTCTTATTTTTGCAGTTCTCGCTGTGATAAATTCTGTTCAAAGTTAAATGAAAGTACCCTTTCAAAATATATTTCTATGAATGCAGCAACGGTTTTATGACAGTTTGAAACAGTGATGGATTCCTGAGATAATTCCCTCAATGCTTGGTTTGATGCTGAGTCTCTACCGCCATCTCAAATTACGCAGGTCTCGGTCTCAAATCCTTGTCTCGAGATTTGCAATGCAAATTTTGTCGATGTTTTCTTGGAAATATCATTTTCAACTTTTCTTACCCCGAACAGCTCACCTTTTTCACTGTTCTGCTGACCTCTTTTACTGTTAAGTGGACTCATGGGCAAAAAATGTTGGCGAAATTGGATGGAGTTCAGTGAATGCGATTATCGATAACTCTGATCACCTTTTCATCCACGAAGAGAAAGTTTGGAACAAATCAACAAAACCTGGCAACGGGGCTGGTCAAGTGATAACAAAAGATTAACCCTGAAACGAATCGGTGTGAAAGCTCGAATGTCACTCGTGTTTGTCTTTGAAACGCTAGAAATCAAGTAAGTTACCGGTTATGAGCATTTAAACGCCAAAAAGTTCAAGTCTGCAGTATCGAAGATTCAGATTTCTTTCTTGCCTCAGCTTGAGGTCACGACCAGAGATATTATGCTTGGATCAAACATAATGCTCTAACTGTCAGCGTCAAGTGAAGAATAATTTTTAATTCACTGTTTATGAAACAACTGGCATTTGCCTTCATTTTTCGGTTTTTAGATAACTTCGAAGAAATAATTCAAGGGGAAATCCTGTGAGATTACAAGATTTGTATGTTGGCCGTCCATCAAAATACACGGTATGAATCAAATACGATGGTCACATGACTTCTACAACACTTGTTGAATTCCGATCATCCGTCATCGGCAATCTTTCTCTGTCCACAAAAAACGTGTGCATATGACTTGATCTCAATGGGTGACATTAAAATCTTTTTCCGAGACGTGTTTTCACTATTCATATGCTAAATACGTATCCCTGATAACAATTTGTATTTCTTGTGCCATGCAGATTTCGATTGCTTTTCGGGAAGCGGTTTTGCTTTTGCAAAAGGCAATCGTTTATAAGAATTTTTGCTTTGCGGGGAAAAACAGCTTTCTTGAGGATCTTTGTTTCGACATTGCATTTTGAGAACATTCTAGAAAACAGCATTTTGAGAACATTCTGGAAAGCTTCTACAAGTTTTGCAGGAACATGTCTTTGAGAAATTTCCCAACGGCATTAAGCAGTTATCCGATTATCAGTGAACCACATTTCGGATCCTCCAATATTGAGTCCCAAGGAAAGGTATGGCCAACACATTGGGTTCAAGCTCAATTGCAGAGACTGCTAGAGTGGAGAAATAATCCCTGCGTACATATCGGTTCCCCATACTGAATGCTTTGTTTGGTTAAAGAACCCAGTTTGTCCCTTGGTTAAAGAACCCAGTTTGTCCCTGTAAGAGACTATTTTATCCATCGCATGTCGTCCTGTCAGGCGCCACACTCCGCTCCAGAGTGGACCTGTGAATAATGATGGGCCCAAGATAATCCATTTACCCCAAACTGCGGAGGTGGAAAATGCAGCCCCATCACCGGTTACGGTTTAACGTCATGCCCAGGGAGTACTGCTACAAAAGGGGAAGGGGCGGACGTCCTTGGCTCCCGCTGTTTTCGTAAATTTGGCGTTTTCCCATTAAGATTTTAGTGGAAAATGCTTCGCTCTTAGTTTGAGTTCATAAAAATAAAATTAAACCACTATTGGCCACCCCTAGGAAAATCCTTTTGGCCACTCCCTGCAAAAATCGATTATTGGCCCCCCTGGAAACAAATTTGCCGGCGCCTATACCCATACAAACTGCTTTTGAGCTTACATTTGCAATAGGATGCGAAAGGGTTATGGTAACCCGGACGGAGTTTCATTCCGACCGATTTACGCTTTTTTTCGTCCAGCTCACTTCCTCGTGGAACTACTGCACTCCAAACAGTGTAACCGGTTGCGTCCCAGCCAGGGGCGAATCCAGGGAGGGCGATTGGGGCGATCGCCCCCCCTAAAACCTACCAAAGTAACTTAATTCACGATGATTTTGTACAATTCGGAGAATAACATTCGCGATATAAGGCAATTTTATCGTCCACTGTTTTGTCACAGCAGTGTTATGAAGTATGCTTCATCTCTCTTACAGTGGCGAAGCTGTTATGAGACTTGACTGCCAATAATGTTACTAAAATCGCCCTAACCTTACAGGCTGGACCCGCCCCTGGGCCCAGCACCCCTTGCGCAACTGTGCGGATCATCCTGCAATCATCCTTCTTCGAATAGTGTCGCTTGTTGTCTTTTTCACATGGTCTTTTCATTCGCCGTCATCTGTTTTATTGTTTGCTTTTCTAGGGACACCACCTGACATGATAATCGTTCTGTTTTTGCGGTGTCCTGGCAGACTGTTTATTTCGGAAACATAAATATACAGTATTATCCCCTTATCGCCAATAAACCACTACAACTACAATCAAGAAACTAATGAATGAATGATCAAAGTTCTGTGTTTCAGTACGATTGGCTGCAGACGGGAAGGCCAGAATGTTACCATTTTTGGACCATTTTCCACTAAAATGAAATAAAAGGAGTGATGTGTAGTAGTGCAAGTTACAAGCATAGACCATTCAGCGGAGCATTACATTGATCAATGAGTGTTTGCGAATATAACATGGCGCAACTGTGATGTGATTACAATGAAAACAACAAGATGCTAGATCAGTTAACAAGCATGTACCCAATGTCCCACAGCAGTCAACTAGAAGTAACGTGGACAAATCGGAAGAAGTTCTAAAATATAATCGAATCAGACAAAATTTGGAGAAAAAAGGTTTTAAATAAAGCTAAAGTTGTTAAAAACTAAACGCTGAAGCATTTCTCGTCTGACCCACCAGGCCATCTTTAAGAACATGTCTGGCAAACGTATGATACGTTGGATTTTCAACAAACAGGACTTGGTCCGGTCGAAAGAAATGTTTCATAAGAACTTCTAATCCGAACGTAGATCCGCAGGTGATGAAAAGGTCATCCCTTAATACAAGAAAAAGCGATGTATAGTTTTTGCACACAAAATTTTATTTTTGTAAAATACATAAAAGTTCATATTTTTAAAATTGCCCACAAAACTATAGGTTGCAGGCCGAACACGATGGAATTCAAAAACAATGAAAAACGGTATAAAAGGTGCAGATTGAAAAAGAGGAAGTGGTGTTAGCTTCTTGCAGCTATCTGCGAAATTAACTTTATTCCGGTGTGTATATGTCATGAACGATCGACATACACCCAAACAATATCTAAGTGTTGTAGTTGTCCGATGTCTATTTCTTTCACACGCACTCGGTTGATGACGCGGATGATGTGGATATTGCGGATTCTTAACTTTGCGTTTGACAAACGTTTTGTTAATTCTGATTGGAAGAGGTTAATTTTGTGATGGTGTGTAGAGTTTTTACAGTCATTGCTGCGGCATTTTCAATTTTGTTTACAGCTGGACTCGAACAAAATCTTTTTCGTATCAGAATCAACGAAACGAGAAGCAGTTTCAATTCGACACAAGCTAAGTATGAATTTATGTCCTTTGGACAAGGCGCAATGCGACGGATTGTTGATGGGGAATATTGTAAATCAAAGGAAAAACAAACGACAAAGATAAATTTGTTTCTGTCAACAAGGGTACTGTCGCGATCGGAAAGCCGGAGGGGCATGCGCGCTAAGCTTCACGTCGTGGCAGCGAGCAACAAAGATATCACCCGACGACCTTGATGTAGATGCATTTCGGAAAGACGTAAACCAAACCTGCTGGCATTTTTTCAAAATTGATGACTTATAAAGACGAAAGTAGCAACGAAAACATTGCCCATGTACAGTCCGTGAATGCACTGCGATTGCTCTGCAGGGTGACGATTGGATATTTTTTAATGTTTTTTTCATGACATTGCCTTTTTTTGCATTCTCACTGTCGACTTGCCGGTGCCGCACTTTGGCTTTGATCGTGTCTAGATGGAATTTAGCAGCTAGAAACCAGATGCAGGCAATAGGGATAAATAGCAAAAACAGACTTCTGCCTTCACAGTACTATGTGCGTTTACTCGGGAAAGAAATCGACAGAAAATGTGTCAGTAGTACCTGTATATTCGTTTCTAGTGATTACCGAGTAAAAGTGTACAGTGCACACAAAACGTTTTCTCGGCGTTTTTATTCCTGGATATTTATGCAATCAGTGTGGGAAGGTTATTGCAACTTTACCGGCAATAGGAAAACATTAAGTCACGGCTGTGAGTGTTGTTATCATTACAACGTTTAGGTAAATATTTAAAAAAATACAGGCGTGGTTTTATGCTATCAGACCTGTATTTTCACGTGAAAAAATTTAGTTTACATTCACTACAAAAATTTCATCATTTCAATGTTTGTTTTAGATGCAATGGTTTAGCTGGAAATTTCTTGGCAAAGAACGCATCTCATTGCAACCTTTGCGTAAAAGTTTGCAAGTTGCCGCGACGTGGATCACAACAATGGCAGATAGGATTAAGCCTGATTGACTCTTGCTGATGGGAACTGGAAGGTAGTAGAAGGGGTTGCTAACCAAGGACATGGGAACTAAATGAATACCTCCAGACCTGGAAGCTAAAGCTCCGCATGACAAAAACGGCGTCGGCAGTCTTCCACCTCAACAACAAGGAAACTAAACGTGAGCTAAAAGTCAACCACAACAACGAAACCCTGCCCTTCTGCTCTGGATCCAGATATCCCGGAGTATCTTTAACAGGTCGCTCACGTATCGCTGACACCTTGAGTCACTTCGCAAAAAGCTGATATCACGAATTGCACTCCTGAGGTGGCTTGCTGGCTCCGGCTGGGGTGCTGGAGTAACAACGCTGCGAATAGCTACCCTAGCCCTGGTGCATTCAACCAAAGAATACAGCGCACTTGTCTGGTGCCGCAGTGCCACACCCGCCTTATTGACCCCACCATCAACGACGCTTTGCGAATTGTGACTGTACAGAGTGTTTCACAATTGTTGAAACAAAGCGGCAGCTTCTAAAACCTTTATCGGCGACCTTATTCATTTTTCTCTTTCCAGATTGTCATAGGGAAATAGTTAACCTTTCTATATATTAAACAAAAAATAGTCTAATGATGCCTTGGTCGATGGAGCAGAAGATCTTTTGTGTAAAGACATATTA